>Ga0070729_10002995_pt1 | contig 20470 bp, 25 predicted proteins | sample tdDd472_FD_66725 | JGI IMG/M metagenome (GOLD analysis project Ga0070729, IMG submission 66725) | Marine sediment microbial communities from the Atlantic coast under amendment with organic carbon and nitrate - tdDd47.2 | ecosystem: Environmental > Aquatic > Marine > Coastal > Sediment | place... | reverse complement strand
AAGTCTTTTGGCAAGCACATTACGATTGATTTTCAGCGCCTTTGCAAGGGATTTTGCTGCGGCCTTCGGGTCTTTTATTTGTGGCGGGTGCGCAGAAATAGAGGTAACATCGATACTGACCGCCATTTCCCTTAGGTTTCTATCGTAAATTGTTCCGCGTTTTCCAGAAGATCTTAAAGACACTTCATACTGGTTTGCAGCTTTCTCGGACAGCCAGGAACGGCAAAAAATCTGAAGATACATCGCTTTGGCACCAATAATGGTAAAAAAGAGTGTAAAGACAATTCCTACGATGATCACGCGAAATTTTATCTGTTTCATATTAAAATAGTGCCGTGTATCGCAAATTCATACACCAAAGAATTCAGTATGATACGGTTTTTAGATATCATGGAATAACAATCGTCTGTTTCTGAGTGGGCGTTACCAGGCCGAGTTGGTTTTTTGCTATTTTTGCGATTCGGTCCGGTGATTTTAAGCTTGCCATCTCAATCTTCAAGTTGGTCTGCAAGGCCACAAGTTCATGCTGTTTTTGGGTCTCTTTTGAAATTTCGTAGCCGACCCCGATACAGTTGACACGGCTCCAGGTATATAGGAAAAGTTCAGCAATAAATACGGTCATGATAACGATCCAGATTCCCGTTATTTTCATATCGCCTTTTTTTTTTCGTGTTTTCCGGGCCATTATATCTTTTCCGCTGCTCTCAATTTTGTACTTCTTGACATGGGATTTCTTGCAATCTCGTCTTTTGTGGGACGAACGATCTTTTTTGTCAGTATGCGAATGACCGATTTTTGATCACAAACACATTGGGGGAAATCGGGTGGACACACACACGATTTTTCCAAAGCTTTTAATCGATGTTTTACAATTCGGTCTTCAAGGGAGTGGAAAGATAGAATACAGAGACGACCTTTGGGAGTGAGGAGATCCGCAACGTTTTTCATGAATAAATCGAGCATTTCAAGCTCCCTGTTTACGGCAATTCTAAGCGCCATGAAAACCCGTGTTGCCGGATGAATTTTTTGATTAAACAGTGCAGGCTTTGGAATAGCATCGCATACGATCCGGGCCAGATGTTTGCTGGACCTTATGGGGTTGCGATTCCGCTGCTGAACTATTTTTCTTGCGATTTGTGCTGACCAGCGTTCCTCTCCATATTCCTGAAATATTTTCCTTAGGCTATTTCCCGCCATCCGATTGATTAAATCTTCCGCTGTTGTGTCCGCCGCTGTGCTCATCCTCATATCCAGCGGTTCATCCCTTTTAAAACTGAAACCACGACCGCTTGATTCGATCTGATGAAGTGAAAGCCCAAGATCAAGGAGAATTCCGTCCACCGATTTTATCTTTAACTGCCCAAGAAAATCAGGGAGATATATAAAGTTTTCGTGAAAGAGGTGGACGCTTAAGTCCAACGGTTCTAAAATTTTTCTTGCGTTTTGGATGGCATCTATATCTTGGTCGATGCCGATAAAGACGCCACCCGGCATGATTTTTTTGCATATTGCCCTGGCATGTCCCGAGCCTCCAAGGGTACAATCAACATAGATTTTTCCGGGTCTGCAGTTCAGATAGCGGAGCACTTCATGAAGCATTACAGGAGTATGTTTGAATGACATACAATTAGAGCCCTAATTTAGCGATTTCGTTTCTTACATCCTCCTTTTTCATATCTTTTTCCAGATGCATATTCTCCTGGTCCCAATTTTCCCGTGACCATATTTCAAAATGATCGAGAACGCCAACCAGTACGATTTCTCTGTCTAACCCTGCATATTCTCTCAAATTCTGCGGTATCAAAACACGATCCTGTTTGTCGCAGAGACATTCAAAAGATCCGCCGATAAAGACCCTTCTGAATCGGCGCATACTCTCGCTTTTCTCGGCAAGGGACAATATACGGTTCTCGATTTTACGCCACCCGTCATAGGTATAGGCCACAAGCCCCCGGTCCATCCTGGAAAACATGACACCATAAGATCCGTCTGCTTTTATCATGTCACGGAATCTGGCAGGGACGATGATGCGTCCTTTGGTATCGATGGTATGAAATGAGCTTCCTCGAAACATATTTCTCCAGAGTTATCCACTTTAATCCACTTTTCTTGTTTAAAAGTACATTTTTGGATAAATGTCAAGAAAAATAAATGAATGTAAAATATTTTTTTATAATAATTTATAAATGTTAAAGGAAAATATTATATCAAATATTAAGTGGAGTAAAGTGGATATAATTTACACATTTTGGGTATTGTGGGGATATTCCGGAAAACAGAAGGGCGCTTCGGTGACGCTTCTGGAGGGTCGAAAAAATGATCAATCTATCTTAACTATCTATTTTTTAAATATTTTCAATGTTTTCACTCCCAATGGATACCCAGAGACAACCTGAAACGCAACATGGCAAAACAGACCGAATCCTGGTCGGAAGAACATCGAAGTTTTCTTCCCGATGTAATGGGCGCCCCCCAAAGAATCCCTTGAAACCAAAGGTCAAAATTTTCAAAGCGGCACCTTATAAAGTGCATCATGATGATGTCAATATAGAATTGCCATTAATACAATCCGCTATTTCTCCCTTGATTTTACCGGCGCCTTTCTATATCTATTTTTATTTTTTCCGGCTCGCTCATATCAGATCCATTATAAGGGTTAACCCATTGACACCAAAAAATTTTCCCGATTCATTGGCCGCATCCCAAATGGATTCCCGTGAACTCCGTATCAGCCTTCGGCTCTAAGTTCGTTTTGACCTTCGGTGTTGGGGCTTTGGCAGTGAAAATGATTAAAACAATTGAAACGAATTCTGGGATTGAAACGGTTTTTTATGCCCTCGGGATAGTTTCTGTGGTGCTGGTGGTGGTCATTGTAATATTGATTCAAAAAACACGTTAAATTATGCCCCTAAGATCCCTTCGCTGTTGCAATCCAATGACGTATTGGATCGGGTAAGAATTTTAAAAATTTCCCCCAAAAAATTAAAAAGGGCCGAATGATATTCGGCCCTAACATCTGGCAGCAAAATGGTAGCAAACAACAAAAAAGCGGTTTTGGCGTGAACCATAACCCCTTGTTTTTAATGGTAGGCACGATTGGATTTGAACCAACGACCTCTACCGTGTCAAGGTAGCGCTCTCCCCCTGAGCTACGTGCCTATATTTTTAAAATCTGTTAACACCTCTTTTTTGACCTGTCAAGAAAAATGGCTGTTTGAACCGAGATCTAAATCCAGGTCCCGGGACGTCTCATCTCTTTAGCGGCCGACCGCCACCAAGAACTAGCTGGCTCATGAGAAACCTTTCGGCGAACTTTTACTGCAACCGCTGCCGCTGGAACTGCCGATAAAACACGTGGAGCTTAAAAGCCGCTTTACCCGGCGGTGAGAACATTCAGGGCAGGCTGCCTTTTCATCATCACTGCTGAAAACAAGGATTTCAAAACAGTGGTGACACTTTTCACATTGATATTCATATATGGGCATAAAAAAACCTCCTAATCTGGATTTCCTTGTATCAAATATTGAGCCATCGCTTCTCTCATCTTATCCGGAACCGCCATGGATGAATCCGCTGTGTAATCATAACAGACCTGAACCGATTCCCCGGTGGCATAAACCATCGATTCGTCTTTAGCGTCAATGAGTTTATATCCAAAAGAAAAACTTCTGTTCCCGATGTGTTTGACCCACATTTGAAGCGTAATGTTATCATTAAATTTAATCGGTTTCAGATAATCACAGCGGATATGGGCCATGATAAAGGTAAAATCCGAAGGGTCTGAAACCTTAAAGATATTTTTTGAAAAATTTTTTCGCCCTTCTTCAAAATATGTAATAAAAACTGCATTATTAACATGTCTCATGGCATCAAGGTCACGGAACCTGACTTCGATGTCTATGGAAAACATTCTATTTGATGGCATTCAAAACTCCCAACCCGGATAAATTTTGACTAAAAATAGTGATCATACCCTTGTCATGTCAAGGTGTAACCTGAATTTCTCACGAAAAACATCAAACAGGTGGGGTAAATTACGTGATATCCATCTTAACGGGTGTGTAATCCACCTCAATTTCCTTTGAAAACCTAAATTGAGCGACTGTCGAGTCTGCCGGAGTTGCAAGGCGCTGGGGGTGCCGCTGAGTCGGCTACCGCAAGCGCCCTGCAACATAGCAGATCCGGTAAAATCGGCAAGCCTGATGGGTTTCAAATGGTGACAATTTTTAAAAAAAAACATTCACCTATTGGCTGAGACCTATTAGCAATTTTAGCAATGTATATTTATCTGTAATTATTAATTTTTTGAATCTCTGTCACTATTTGGAACGTTCAGCTTAGGTAAAAATAATGGACATATTCAGCCGCATGTGGCAAATTGATAGGTTAGAAGGGAGGCGGCTATTATGAATGTTAGAAAATCCATTTTTTCAGGAAGCTGGTATCCGGGCAATGCTTCGGCGTGCGAGAAAGAAATCGAAGGATTCCTAAAAGAATACAGCACAGAAACCGTTTCGGAAAGGACCTTAACCGGCGGCATCGTGCCCCATGCCGGATGGTTTTTTTCAGGCAGCATCGCATGCAATGTAATACACCGTCTTCGAGATGAAAATCCTCCGGATGTTTTTGTAATTTTCGGCATGCATCTCCACAGCGGTTCCCCGGCCTATATTATGACCGACGGTGCATGGGAGACCCCTTTTGGTGCCATACAAATAGAAAAACAACTTGCGGGTGAGCTGGCCGAAAAATTTACATTTGAAATTGAGACCGCAGATCGCTTTACCCAGGACAATACCATCGAACTTCAGCTCCCTTTTATCAAATATTTTTTTAAGGACGCTAAAATCGTTCCCATCGGTGTGCCGCCGACGAAAAAATCTCTTGAAATCGGAAAAGCTGTCGTCGACATGTCAACCCGGATGGGGCTTCAGGTCAAAGTCATCGGTTCCACGGACCTTACCCATTACGGCCCGAATTACAGCTTTATGTCCCAGGGCACGGGGCTTTCAGCGGTGGACTGGGTCCGAAATAAAAATGACCGACGTGTTATTGACGCCATGCTGGCCATGGACCCCGAAAAAGTCATTAAAGAAGGCATGACCCACCAGAATGCCTGCTGCAGCGGCGCGGCCGCAACAGCCATTGCAGCTGCAAAACAGCTCGGGGCACAACAAGCGGAAACCATAGCATATGCCACCAGCTATGATAAAAATCCCGGCGCTAGTTTTGTGGGGTATGTGGGGATTGTGTTTTAAGTTAGTTCGCTTCGCCCCGCCTGCCATTGCAAGGCACGAGCGGGCAGGTCACAATTGGAATTATGGAACAATGGAATAATGGGTTACTATAGGAATTAGAATGATATTGTTCCTTCAACCCAACGTTCCACTATTCCAACATTCCAGCATTCCATGGAAGCGGCATAAACCAGGAGCTATTAAAAGATTTTTAATTTCAATCAATTGTAGAATTTCCGAGATGTTTACACCATCGCTTCGAGATTCAAAATGTTGCGAAATGGCGCGTCCAAACCTGTCCGGGTTTCATTTGATCCAGTTGGGGCGGCCTTCCATCCAGGCATCCACAGTCTGTTCCAGCCAGCCGACCACCGCCCTTTCCATATAAAACTTCGGAAAAAGAAGATCTTCGCCCGATTCAATCAATCCTGCTTCAAAGGCGGTTCGGGCCAGCGAGGTATGGGGATAAATTCGAATGCCGGTGGTAACTTTCACAACTTCCAGCGCCAAGGAGTCTGCAAAAGTCAGACTTTCCAGAACGGTCTCCCGGGTCTCACCGGGGCCACCCAGCAGCAAAAATCCCATGCGATGGATGCCAACCGCCTTCAGTCGTTCTGAAACCTTCCGCACGTCATCCGGACCATATCTTTTGTTCATGTTTCGAAGTATTTTCATTGAACCGCTTTCAAAACCAAAACTGACCTCTCTGCAGCCGGCCAGAGCCATTTTTGCCGCCAGCGTCTCATCAACCTTCCAGGGGTACAAGATACACCGCCAGATCATCTTCAAATCTGCCGATATCAATCGATCACAAAGAGTTTCGGCATAGGAAGGCGGAAAATTAAAGGTATTGTCAACGAAAAAAAAGCGATCAAACCCGGCATCGACATATCGCGAAATCATCTCGACAATTTTTTCGGGCGGATATTTTCGAATGGTTCGTCCTTCAATACTGGCGGTTGAACAATAATTACAATTCATGGGACATCCGCGGCGGGTTTGAACCGGGAACCATATCTCTTCTTCTTCGAACATGGCCGGAATCCGGATATGGGTATCGGGCAGTGGCAGCGGATAGGCGGCCAGATTGTCGATACGCTTTGGTTGATTTTGAGTCCTCTGACGGAGAAAATAAAGACCGGGAATTCCGGAGAGTTCGATTTTATTTCGGAGCCGGTAGAGAAGCTCAAGAAACACCGCTTCCCCTTCCCCCTGAATCCCCAGGTCGGCTTCAAGGTAATCCAGGGCGGATTGCGGAAAAATACTATACCCCGCACCCCCTAAGACAATGACAGCGCTGGTCGTATTTCGGCAAATCGATACGATCTCTTTTACGGAATCCAGATAAAACATCGGGCGTTCCCTGTTCTGGTCATCGATATTTCTGACTGAAATTCCGATGACCTCCGGTGGGAATTCTTCGACGATTTCTTGGACGGCCGCCAGGGGTTCTGTTTGATCCTGTAAATTTAACACCCGGACCGGGTATCCTGCCCGCTGTACCGATGTGGCCACACATCCCAGGCCCAAGGGTAATACCGGCATGTTAATGGTTTCGGTGTTGGCGGATATCAAAAGGACTCTCAAGGTCTTTTCTCCATGGTTCGTGTAATTCGTTCAACAAAGGGGTTCGAATTTAGAGAACATCAGACGCCCACAGCCAGGAGAATGTAACGATACCGATGGTGGCGACCATACAATAGGTTTGATGTTTCTTTTTTAGAACCCGATGCAGATACATGGCGTAAACAAGTCCCAGAAAGATGCCCGCCAGAAAACCGAACAAGTGTGCCGTGAGATCCGAGTGGGCCCCTGCACCCAGAAATGCCAGCAGCGCCAAACCGCCGGCCAGGGGAAGCCAGGCCTTCCTGCGCTGGTCGGCAACTTTGATCTTTCGATCTAGCTGATAGGCGGCCAGAAAGCCGACGGCGCCAAATACAGCCGTCGATGCGCCGACTGAGTTATGACCGTATTGAAACAGGCCTGCATTGGCCAGGTTCCCCAAAATTCCGCTTAAAAGTATCATCAGCCAGCCGACCCCCGCACCGGTGATGTTACAAACCCAAGTCCCGAATATGGCAATTCCGGCCATATTGCCGACCAGATGCGGGGTGTCTGCGTGGAGCATCAGGGACGTAACGGTCCGGTATACTTCTCCGTTTAAAATATCAAAGGCAGACGCGCCGTATTGCCCGGCAATTTTTCCGATTCCACCGGACATATCGACTCCCATATTGCATGCCAGTAAAAGCAAGGAAACCCATATGCCCGTGTACGTTTTATTGTGTTCTTGGGCCCTCTGGCCATCCAGCGGCGGCTGTTGGGAATTCTCGGCATCATATTGTGCCACAAGGTCCAGGGCTCTGGCGTGGATCGTCTCATCAACCCAAATTTCCCAGCCGCTGCCGGATCTTACCATGGAATACGGCAGGCCGCACGAGGCCAGCACCAACCCGTAGGTATTCGCCTGGTCTTGAGTGAGACTTTCGCATAATATTTCAATCATATTCTGAATCCAGACAACCAAAGCTTTAGATGACGGCCCGGTGATTTTAAACACCCTTTGGGGGGAACGGGGCCCAATTCCAGTCATGATTACTTCATCTTTCGAATACGCACCTCTGTCTGTTTCACATCCTTTAGCAATTCTACGATTTTGGACGTATCTGTTTCGCCATAGTGATACGGATAGAGTATTTTGGGCTTAAAAACTTTTGTTGCCGATGCAACCATTTCCGGCGTCATTGTATACGGCAGGTTCATGGGCAAAAAGGCGATATCGATATCTTTTAACATCGTCATTTCCGGAGTGTTTTCCGTATCACCCGCCACATAAACCCGTTTATCTCCGAGTGTAATGACATAACCGTTACCCATGCCCTTTGGGTGGTAAGGAACCCCTTTACTGCGCATATGGACGACATTGTATGCCGGCACGGCTTCTATTTTCAAACCTTTTACGATCCTAACATCGCCGTTGTTCATAACAATCCCCCCTTTGACCTGGCTTGAGCAGGTCTGGGTTAACACAACATCGGTTTTTTCGGCGCGCAGAATCTCTAGGGCTTTCAGATCGAGATGATCACGGTGCTCATGGGTTAAAAGAATAAGATCGGCTTTGGGCATTTTGGAATAATCGCCCAGCCGGGTCCAAGAATCGACATGGATGATTTTCCCGCCAAGGTTGAGCATCAGCGTCCCATGGCCGATAAACGTGATTTCCAGGTCGCCGGCGGACGTTTTAATGACATCGGTTTCAAACCCTTCTTGAGCGGTTAAAACCCTCGGAAAAAGCATCGTAAAGAAGAGGGTGAATAAAAATACCTTTTTCACATGATATCTCATTTGCAGATCCTCCTATAATAAAAATGAATGCCGGCAAATCGCTTGAGCAGGTGGAAACCTAGCCTATTTTGCGATACGTTTGATCGAGTTTTTCGGGTTTTAACGGATGGTCTGTTGTCGGCAAAATATCATTGAAAGGTCGTGTGTGTAAATCACAAATATTTTGGCGTTCCATTTTTCCGCTCACTTCCACCGATTATTGAAAAAAATATTGACATGACCGCAGCATTAAAATAAGAACAATGGACAAGACCGACTGGTCGGTCTTATTGTTCGAAAAGGACCCGGGTCATGAATGATCTTAAGAAAAAAATCATACACGAATCGTTAAAGTTGTTTTCCTTGAAAGGCTTCCTGAGCACTTCAATGAGTCAGATATTAGAAGCGGCAGGGACATCAAAGGGCGGATTTTACAATCATTTTAAGAGCAAAGAGGAACTCTTCTTCCGGGTCCTGGATGAAGCGCGTAACATTTGGCGTGAAAAAAATCTTTCCGGCCTGGATGAGATTGAAAATCCCATTGAAAAAATTAAAATATTTCTTGAAAATTTCAGAGACCGGTATCTGAAAGATGCCGAGAATTTCCCCGGAGGGTGTATCTTCATTACATTTTCCGTTGAACTGAGCGACCTGCGCCCCCATTTATCCAGAGAAGTGAATAAAGGGTTTATCGGCCTTAAACACCTGCTCAAGAGGCTTCTGGATGAGAGCAAAGCGTCCGGTGGACTGGGTGATGATGTGGATACCAGGGCCATCACCGAAATGCTGTTTGCAGGGATGTTGGGCGCTACGGTTATGTACGGTGTGGATAAGTCTGATGCGAACTTGGATAGATCTATCAACACCCTGATCGACTACCTTGACAAAATGAAGCCATTAAAGGAGGTAAGCTAAAATGATCGATTTTACATTTACAGAAGAACAGGAAATGTTCAGAAAAGCGGCTCAAGAATTTGCGGAAACACAGGTTGCTCCCAACGTTCCTGAAATGGAAAAAACCGGCAAGGCCAGTCAGGACCTTGTCAAGGCCATGGCTGAAGCAGAAATGATGGCGTTGACCATTCCCGAAGAATACGGGGGGCTGGGCTTGGGATACACCGCCCGGTTTATTGCGCTCGAAGAAATCAGTAAGGTTTCGGTGGCAGCTGGCATGATGCTTCAGGTTTTTGCATTGGGCATCGAACCCATATTGAAATTCGGCAGCGATGCCCAGAAAAAGAATTTTTTACCCGGCCTGGCAACGGGAGAACGGTTGGCATCCACCGCTGTCACTGAAACCACCGGCGGTTCAGATCCCACCGGTATACGCTCAACGTATAAAAAAGATGGCGAGGACTACATTCTCAACGGTCGAAAATGCTTCATAACCAACTCCCATATTGCCGACACGATTACCGTTCTCGCAAAAGACGACGAAAATCCCAAAGCCTTCTCGACATTCATCTTGGAAAAGGGGATGGAAGGGTTCAAAGCCACCCATGAAGAGAACAAGGTCGGCATGCGCGGATGCAATACCGGCGAGTTGGCCTATGAAAATTGCCGGGTTCCCAAAGAAAATCTGATTGGGGTTGAAGGAAAGGGTTTGGGGGTTGCCCTGGCGGCCATCGGCGACGTCGGTAGAGGCGGCATGGTCGCCTGTGCGCTGGGCCTGCAGGCTGCGTGTCTCGAAGTTTCCGTTAAGTTTGCCAATGAACGGATTCTGTATGGAAAACCGATCAGCAGATTACAGACGATCCAAAATAAACTGGCGGACATGAAAATCGATTTGGAAGCAGGCCGCCTGCTGGGTTATAAAGCCGCTTCCATGCAGGACAAGGGCGAACGATCCAGCAACGAATTTGCGGTGGCCAAGTATTTCACCACCGAGGCCGCTCAAAGGGCGGCCAAAATGGCCAGTGATATACACGGCGGCTATGGATGCATGGAAGAGTATGCGGTTTCCCGCTATATGCGCGATTCCTTTGTTTTGGGCCCCTCGGCAGGCACATCCGACATTATGAAAGTCATTATCGCCCGTTGGACGCTTTCATAAAACTCTCTGGAATTGAGGGAGATGTTTCCAAAAATCCCTCAATTCCCGATTCGGCATAGGGTGTATACAATGTTCAAAATCGTTGTTTGTGTCAAAGCGGTACCGGACCCAAAAGAGGCGTGCAACATAAAAATCGACCCGGCCACAAAGACGCTCATGCGGTGTGACGTTCCCATGGTCTTGAACCCGTTGGACAAATATGCACTGGAGGCGGCCCTTCAATTCAAAGCGGAATTTGATGCCCATATCTCAGTGCTCAGTATGGGGCCACCCGAGGCGGGCAACATCGTAAAGGAATGTCTGGCCTTAGGTGCCGATCGGGGTTTTTTGCTTTCCGACCGGGCTTTTGCCGGTGCCGATGCCTTTGCCACGGCGTACACCCTGGCCAAGGGTATTGAAAAAAACGGCCCGTATGACGTGGTTTTTTGTGGGATGGCCAGCAGCGACGGCAGCACGGAATGGGTGGGACCGGAAATTGCCACCTTCTTGAAAATACCCGTGGTTACACGGATAAAAGAGATTGTGGAATACAATGGTCAATGGTGGACGGTAAAGGCCGAACTTGAAAACGGCTACCGTCTGGTGCGGGTACAAATTCCGGCGGTTTTTACGGTGACCAGAGAGTTGAACACGCCCCGGAGACTCAGCTTTTCGGGAATTATTAAAGCCCGGAAAAAGGAAATCACCCGGTGGGGAATTCAAGAACTGGGGGTCCCTGAAGAATCGGTCGGGTTGAAGGGTTCCCCGAGCATGGTATCGACAATTGCATCCATGGACAGCCGGCGAAAGGTTGAGATCCTCGAAGGTAAACGGGAAGAAAAAGCCGAGCAACTGGTCCAGAGACTGGTTAATGCGGGTGTAATCTAAATCCTAACATTGGATAAAGAAAGGATCGATACGCACAATGGGAAAATCACGCGGACCCGTGTGGGTTATTGCCGAGCAGATAGACTGTCGGATTCTTGAGGTATCATTTCAGCTCATCGGTCACGGACGAAAATTGGCAGCCGCGCTGGATACCACCGTGGAAGCCATACTTTTGGGCCATAAGATGGAAGAACACCCCCGTCAATTGTTTGCGGCCGGGGGAGACCGCGTCTACCTGGGGAACGATCCGGAACTGGCCGTTTATCAACCCGAAATTTATACTGAAATTATCGAAAAACTTGCAAAAGAAAGACAGCCTGAAATTATACTCGTCGGTTCCACCGCTATGGGAAGAGAACTGGCGCCGCTCATAGCAGCAAGGCTGGATACCGGATTGACGGCTCACTGCATCGATCTGGTGATAGACGGCAATAAAGTTTTAGAGAGCAGAATACCTGCGTACGGTGGACTGCTCTCGATTATCTGTCCGGACAGACGGCCCCAAATGGCAACCATCGCAACAGGGGTTTTCCCGAACCCCGAACCGGATGAAAGCAGGACAGGAGAAATTATCCCGATCGAGGTTCCAAAGAAAATTCCGCGGCGGATTCAAACCCTAGAAGTCGTTCGTGAAGAACCCGAAGGTATGGACCTTGAATCGGCAACGATTGTCGTTGCCGGTGGTGCGGGTGCCGGTGATCCGGCGGGATGGCGTAAAATCGCCGGTCTCGCAGAAGTCCTGAACGCTGCTTTGGGCGCGACCCGACCGGCCGTTGATGAAGGCTGGGCGGCTCTTGAGACCATGATCGGACAAAGCGGGAAAATGGTAAGTCCGGAACTCTATATCGGTGTGGGCCTGTCGGGCGAATTGCAGCACATGGTCGGCATTTCAGGTGCAAAAATCATGGTCGCCATCAACAACGATGCCAAATCTCCGGTGTTTGAACAGGTGGATTACGGAATTGTCGACGACTATCGTGAGTTCGTTCCGGTATTCATCGAAAAGATCAAAGAATACCAGGGGAAACTCAAAACCTGTTGATGGCATGGTTCATGAACCCGGATGCATTGGAGGGAATCCCTTAAAACCATCGGGTGTTTTTTATTCAGTGGTTGTTTTTCAAAGCTTCCTGAAGCCCCGTTGAAACGGGTTTCCCCTTTTGCTCCAACAGGCTGAACTGTGAAATTCATTCCAATGAAATTTTGCCCTACAACCCCGGATAATTCGACGTACGCAGGAAGATGGCATGGATTTCATAGACCTTCGCTTGGTATTTCACCGTTTCATCGACGACATTTCCCGGAATCAAAGCCGTCAGCTCTCCAAGCGTCGCAATCCCTCCAACACCCAATGAACTTGAATGTTTTTTTGTCGTCGACTGCCTGCCCGTCGGCGTGTATTGAGTCTGTTTTGTGGACCCGGAATGTTTGTCGTAACTCTCCCCGCCCACAACCAAAGGAATCTCTTCCGCCGCTTCCTGAAACGCACTTTTCTTTTCTACGGTTTTGGTTTTTGTTTCATCCCCCAGATAACACTGGGAAAGAAGAACGACGTTGGCATCCACATCTTTTGCCTGGGATTCCGCCTGAGCCTCGAGGGTCTGATTGTCAAGTTCATCGCTGTCAATATGAAACACCGACTTGCCGATGACCACCGTTCCGGGCGTCTGAATCATTTTTTTCTGACTGTCCGGTGCAAGCCTGAGAACCGTGACCTGCTTCACCGATTCCTGTGGATTTAAAACAATCTGCTGATAATTCCCTCCGGAAAATGGTCCCGGTCCGGTTGTGGCGCAACCCGTTAAAACAGATGCGATAAAAACAATAAAAATGTTCACACAGATATTTCGCTTCATTTAGTCACTCCCTTTAGTTGTTCGTAATTTATCCTTCAATTTTAAACCTAACCCCTTATAATATTCCTCCCAGTTTGTTTGCGATCAATTAGGGTTATACTGCTGTTACTTTGTGTTCCACCTTGTTAAAAAGCGTCCTACAGCGTTATTTCATCCCCTTCTCTTGCAAGAAAAAGGTCTGCAAAACGCTTCCGGCATTCTATCTCCATGTTCGATAGAAATGTATCGTTATGTTCAGGGTCGTGATGAAAAAGCGCCAGTTTTTTCACCCCGGCGCGTTCAGCTACTTCTATGGCTTGCTCCCAGCTGCTGTGACCCCACCCGCGCTTCACCTTCAATTCATCCGGAGTATATTGAGCATCATGAATGAGAAGATCGGCATTTTTGGAGAGTGCCACCACGTTGGGATCTATTCCATCCTTATGCTCCACATCCGTACAATATACTAAAGTTTTTCCGCCTTCCTCAATACGATACCCATATGCATCGCCACGATGGCTGTGCTTGGACGCTTCAAGTTTAATACCGCTGGGATGCTCATAGGTGGTGATATCCGGCTGCAAGAAGGTAAATTTCGCACCCATTTCTTCCAAGGAGACAGGAAAGAAATCATTCTGCATTTGTGTCGAAAAAATGCTCTTGAGGTCTTTGCCCATCCGCTCTTTTCCACAGATGGATATGGTGAAATTCCGCCGAGGATCGTAAGCCAGCTCGAAATATGGGAAACCTTGTATATGATCCCAATGGGTATGGGATAATATGATACTGATATTACCGAATTGTTCATGAGAACTTCTTAATAGATCATTCCCCAACTTTCGAATACCCGTTCCGGCATCCAGAATAGCGACCCTGCCGGTACTAAATGCAACTAGAATGCACGCGGTGTTTCCGCCAAATCGGGTATAATTCGAATCCGCCACCGGCATGGTTCCTCTGGTGCCATAGAACGTAACCTTCATCTTAATTCATCCTTATATGATAAGTATTATAAAAAAATAACAGGTTTTTTGATAAACATTCGCGATTATTGACATGAATTATCAGCGAATCCGAATAGAAGTGCTATAATACATGCGGTGACGCTGATGCGAACGACGAGTTTTCTGTGAACGGTCCGGGGATTCATGGAGCTCATAAACAGTTTGCCGAATTTCAATGTTAGAGAATCGATAGGCACCGCCAAACGACGAAAATCTAATTTTTCGATTTTAAAACCGTTATTATCTCCCTGCCAAAGGCCGTCTTCTGCCAATTTTTCATTTCTTTGATGGTTCCCATGGATTTTATATCTTCAGGATTTTTGACGGCAATTGCAGTGATAAGCGCATTATTGCACAGAATTCCGGAATCCATATCCAATTCCCTGGCTTTTGAATCTCTCCAGGATTTAAGGACTTTTATCCGTTCAAATACTTTATAGGGCATTGCCGACACCGTTTTTCGAGGATACACCGGAAGTTCACGCTCGGTTATTTTTAAAGCGCCGACCACCACCTTAATCAAATCGTTGCCGTACATGGAGATCTGTCTGCCGCTCAATGCTTTGCCCCCTTTTAAACGACGTAGCGTTACCGGTCTGGCGGTTGCGATCTTCATAATCGAATCGTTTCCAATAATTTTGAACAACGGCTTGTCTTTTTTTTCTGCAACACTTTTTCTATACTGCAACAAGGCTTCTAGTACGGCAAGGCCTCTCGATTTGACCCGCCCGGCACCTTTGAATTTTAAAAACAGCGGTTCTTCATCGGATAAAATCGGCCGGACCTTGCTCAAAATTTTACATTCCTCAAGGACCCAGGACAGCCGGTCTATTTCTTCAAGCTTATCGATCAGTATCTTGGCAAGGGGTTGAAGATAGATCACATCCTTTGAAGCATACTCGACCATTTCCTCGGGCAACGGCCTTTTGGACCAGTCTTTCTTCTGGTATTTTTTTTCGATATTGACCTCAAAAAACATCTTCAATACCGCTTTCAAGCCGGTCTCTTTGATCCCCAGAAACCTGCATGCGAGCTCTGTATCAAAAAGATTGTTTATCTTAATTTTAAAATCCCGGTAAAGGCTTCGAACATCATAATCAGCACCATGAAAAATCTTTTGTATGTCCGGATTGGAAAAAAGGGGTCTAAGGAGAGAAAAATTATTAACCTGTAACGGATCAACCACCACCGATGTTTTTTCTGTGGCCAATTGAATCAAACAGACCTTTTCTTTAAAATGGTACATGGAGTCCGCTTCCAGATCAACGGCGATGACCTTTTCTTTTTCAAGGGCGCTGACCGCTTTTTCGAGTCCGAGAGCTGTATCTACGATCTGATAGTCGTTTTCCATTCAATTTTCCCTTGACCCGCAGGGTTATTTTTTCTAATTTGGTTTATTTTATTCGTGAGAAAAATGGTTTCTGAGTTCTGAAAATTTGATTCTTTAAAAAAAATCAAATTTTCAGATGTGTGAAATTCAACAAAAAAAAACGTTTGACGCTCCTAATTCTGCCAGGAGTTAGATTTTTTTCCCAATATAATTTAGATAAAGTTTCGAATTTCCGGATTATCCGGGTTAGGTGATAATTTAATGATCAATATAACATTTCCTGATGGTAATATAAAGGGTTTTGAAAACAATCCCACGGGACTCGATGTGGCCATGAGCATTTCGGAAGGTCTGGCGCGAAATTGCGTTGCCATGAAGCTCGATTCAGAGCTTATGGATTTAAACACAAAAATCACCCAAGATTCCCGAGTCAGGCTGATAACGACCAACGACCCGGAAGCATTGGAAATCCTCCGCCACAGCGCATCCCATGTCATGGCCCAGGCGATTTTGCATCTTTACAAAGATGCAAAATTGACCATCGGCCCGGCGGTTGAAAACGGATTTTATTACGACATCGACATGCCCCCGCTTTCAGAAGATGATTTTGCAAAAATCGAAGCTGAAATGAAGAAGACCATTAAGGCCAAAGTCCCCTTTCGACGGCGTGTCGTCTCAAAATCCGAAGCACTGGAATTTTACAAAGACGAGCCGTATAAACTCGAAATGATCAATGAGCTGGAAGATGTGGACATATCCTTTTATGAACACGAGGATTTTACGGATTTATGCCGCGGTCCCCATCTTCCGCATACCGGTTTTATTAAAGCCGTAAAGCTCATGAAAGTATCCGGCGCATACTGGCGTGCCGATCAGACAAAGGCACAGCTTCAGAGAATTTACGGCACGGCATTTTTCACTAAGAAAGAATTGAATAAATATCTCCATTTCCTCGAGGAGGCCAAAAAAAGAAATCACCGCAAAATCGGTATTGCCCTCGATCTTTTCAGCTTTCACGATGAAGCACCGGGGATGCCCTTTTTTCATGCCAAAGGGATGGTGGTCTGGAACGCCCTTTTGGAATACTGGAGAGAGGAACACCGGGCTGCCGGATATGTGGAAACCAAAACGCCGATTCTACTTCAGCGGGCCTTGTGGGAAAGGAGCGGCCACTGGGACAACTACCGGGAAAACATGTATTTCACCACCATCGACGACCATGCGAATGCAATAAAGCCGATGAACTGCCCGGGCGGAATGTTGATGTATAAAACAAAACGCCATTCTTACAAGAATCTTCCGATCCGGGCATCCGAAATCGGGTTGGTCCATCGTCATGAGCTTTCCGGAGTTTTGTCCGGACTTTTCCGTGTCCGGGCGTTTCATCAGGACGATGCGCACATTTTTATGACCCCCGAGCAGATTCAAGATGAAATTCTGGGTGTATTGCAGCTGGAAGAACGCATTTACAAAACTTTTGGCCTTGGATTTGACCTGGAGCTATCCACGCGCCCGGAAAAATCCATCGGCTCCGATGCCCAGTGGGAAGTGGCCACCAAAGGTCTCGAAGCAGCCCTTGACACTTACGGCAAAGCATACAAGATCAATGAAGGCGACGGCGCTTTCTACGGGCCCAAGATCGACTTTCATATCAAAGACGCCCTGGGACGGACCTGGCAATGCGGAACGGTTCAACTGGATATGTCATTGCCTGAAAGATTCGACCTTTTCTATATCGACAAGGATAACGAAAAGCGTCGCCCCATAATGATTCACAGGACGGTCTACGGCTCCATAGAACGATTCTTTGGTATTCTCGTCGAACATTTTGCAGGAAAATTTCCCCTGTGGATGGCCCCTGTCCAGGCCGTTATTCTCCCCATTAACGATGATTTTGCGCCCTATGCAAACGATGTAAGAATAACATTTGAAGCCGCCGGGGTTCGCACAGAAGTGGACAGCCGAACCGAAAGCCTCAACAAAAAAGTTCGAGATGCACAGCTGGACAAAATTCCGCTGATCCTGACGGTGGGCAAAAAAGAAAAAGAATCCGGAAACCTTTCCGTCAGAACCCTGGACGGCAAGGTCAGGTACGGGGTTACCCACCCGGCGTTTTTAGACAAGGTCCTTTCCCACATCCGCCAAAGAAAGCTCGATCTTGAAATCTTATGACCGGTCCGGTGAACACCTGGGTTTTGCAAGCGTCGAGGCTTCCCGAAGTACCGAACGGCAACGAAATCGCACTTATCCAATGGGAACTTAAACTTTTTTTGACATGAAAGATTGCGGTAACATGAATGCGGGAGTTACAACCCATAGCATCAAATGGTGCGACCTGCGCTGTGAAGATGCCGACTTTGCAAAACTCGACGCCCTGGACGGGTCCTGCCGCACCTTTCAGTCACTCTGGTGCAAGAATCTTAAAAAACATGTCACCAAAAACGCGCCCTGTGAAGCGTTGTTCGGGAAAAGACGGCCCACAACCGGATTTTAAAACAGGTTTCAGGGGTCAGGAATCAGGAAAAACATAAAACTTTCCGATAACCGTTCGATCTGACGGCAAAATAGCAATATTACCTTGGGAAAATTACAAAAATTCATCATTTACTGGTTTCCGATTCTCGTATACTGCCTTTTGATTTATATTCAGTCTTCCCATCCCTCCCCCCAAAGCCTGCCGGACTGGCCGTTTATGGATAAGCTGCTCCATTTTGCATGCTATGCCCTTCTGGCCGCCCTTTTTTTAAGGGCTTTCAACACGACCCCATTAAAACATAATTTAAAGCTTGTCTTGATCCTCAGCGTGCTTCTATCCGCCCTTTACGGAATCAGCGATGAAATCCACCAGTCTTTTGTTCCCTATAGAAGTGCCGATTATATGGATGTTCTGGCGAACATTCTGGGGAGTATCGCAGGGGTTTATCTCTATCAAACAATTGCAAAGAAGGATTACAAAAGAGAAAAAGGCGTTTAAGAAAAAAATCTCAACCGCCTTTTTCCAGTATATAACGTTAGTGAAAGGTTGACATATGATCAATCTTCCCTTCTATTATATTATGCTTGCTCTCCCTTGTTTTCATAGCTGTTTAATTCAAAAATATCATTTTCGATCTTTTCTCTATGACTGTCCTTGCGGCCCCTGCTCGCCAATTTGCTGACCGCAGAAGGGGATAGATTTAACATGCTTGCAACATTTGAACCGCTGATCATCAATTTGTCTACTGCTTCTATGCAGAAATATACTTGAATACAAAAAGTTTCTTGTGAAGGTTTTTGAGAAAACTTACACTCATTTAAATTTCCTGGATGAATTTAGCAAGGCATTTCATGTTGTTGACACAAACATCACATCTCTATATTGTATTAATTAAATGTTAATAAATAATTGAATATCAACATGGATCGCACAAAACAATTTATTCTACACTTTTTTTTATTTGCGTGCCTGCTTATATTCGGTGCTGTTGGGTATATAGTGATCGAAGGATGGTCGTTTATGGACGCGTTATACATGACGGTCATCACCCTCGCCACAGTTGGTTACGGAGAAGTGCATGAAATAAGCCCGGAAGGACGATTATTTACTGTTATTCTCATTTTTCTGGGAGTCGGGTTTTTTCTTTATGTTGTTGGAAACGTTATACAGTTTCTGGTGGAAGGGCGTATCAGACATATTCTGGGGAGGCGTATTTTGGATAAACAAATCAGCAAGCTGAAAAACCATTTTATTGTTTGCGGGTACGGAAGGGTGGGAAGGGCTCTGTGCAGCTATCTTATCCAAAAATATATTGATGTTGTCGTCATCGAGCAAAACCCAAACCGAGTTTCCGCTATGGATGAAGACGGCATACTGTATACCATGGGTGGAGCAACCGACGAGGCCATTTTAATGAAAGCAGGTATTAAACGCGCCAGAGGGATCATATCCGTCCTGGGTTCCGATGCAGATAACGTTTTTCTGGTTTTGATTGCCAAGAGACTCAATCCTAAGATCTTTGTGGTGGCGAGGGCGAACCAGAACGAAACCGAACAAACCCTTTACTCTGCCGGTGCAGACAAAGTCGTTTCACCCTTCGCCCTGGGAGCCAGAAGAATCGCCCATGCAATACTCCGTCCAAATGTTATTCATTTTCTGGAACTCGCTTTTGCTGACGATGACACAGATATTAATGTAGAAGAAATTCCTGTGAACGTTTCTTCAAAACTTGTAAACGTCTCTTTGCAAGAATCGGGACTCCGACAGAATTTTGATCTCATCATCATTTCCATAAGAAAAGCAGACGGTGCCATGTGCTTTAACCCCAAAGCTTCGCACCGATTTGAGGCCGGTGACACCGTCATTGCGGTTGGGAGCGGAAATGGTCTTATGCAAGCGGCAAAAATCTTAAATCCCTAAAGCTTCATCCTTGAAGCGGCTTAACACCAACCGAAAGATGGCATATTTTTGATATCACAACTACTGATCTGACAGTTACAATGACGGATACATAGCAGGTGGACGAAACCGCTTCGCGGTAGTTTTAGCCCAGTCTCTTTAATAGATTTGTGGTTAATGATAGTTTTTTAGAAAATTTGTAATTTATTGTAAAATTTTTCTACGGATTACCGGATTTTTCCCTTTCATTTTTATCAAGGCTATGCAATATTATATGCTGTAATTATTATGAAAAAGAGAAAGTGGATACTTTACCCATATAGCACATTTCATGCCAGAATGAGTGGCGGCTTCGCACATCTTTGTTTTATCAATAATCCCGCTGACGATTACCTCAACTAATAATTTTTAATTTGGCCAAAGACTTGATCAAAGCTTTGGCCTT
>Ga0070729_10002994_pt1 | contig 20472 bp, 20 predicted proteins | sample tdDd472_FD_66725 | JGI IMG/M metagenome (GOLD analysis project Ga0070729, IMG submission 66725) | Marine sediment microbial communities from the Atlantic coast under amendment with organic carbon and nitrate - tdDd47.2 | ecosystem: Environmental > Aquatic > Marine > Coastal > Sediment | place... | reverse complement strand
GCTATGATTATAAAAAAAGTTCCTTTCATGTTATGCTCCTCAGTGTGTAAATTTTAACCGCCTTCTCTTTACCCTTTACATTTATCGCATCATGTTCGATTGCGTCTATACTTCCTTTCACATGGTTCCAGGTAAATTCAGAGAGAATAATAGTATTTTTCCCGGCAATTGAACAGAGACGGGCTCCAAGGTTTACCGCATCCCCTATCACAGTTCGGTCAAGCCGGTCTCCTGATCCCATGTTCCCGGAAATCATCTCTCCTGTATTGATACCGATTCCCACAGTGATAGGCTCATCCACGGCAGAAAATGTCAGCTTCATTTTCTCCCTGATTTTATGGGCCGCCTTGAGGGCCCGGATCGCCATGTCTTCCCCTTCAAAAACCGCCATGATCTCGTCGCCTACAAATTTATCAATATCACCGTCAAATTCATGAATAATTTCACCCTGAAGATTCATGACATCGTTGAGCATTATCATAACTTCATGGGGATCTTTATTTTCAGAATAATTGGTAAAACTGCGTATATCAGAAAAAAGAACCGTCATTTCTTTCTTCTCGCCCCCAAGCTCAATATCTCCATCACCCTTGACATGTTCAAGAGTCGACTTAGAAACAAACCTGGCAAGCTTGAAACGCTCATGGAGCCCATCGATCATATCATTAATTTGATTGGCAAGGTGTCCCAGTTCATCCTGTTTTGCCCCGGGGATTTTAGTATTAAAGTCTCCCTTACCAACTCCCCTGACCACTTCACCAATACGAAATACGGGACGAATAACCAGCATCCGGAGAAAAATTGTGAGAACAAGCAAAAGGGTAAAAACAACTACCGCATATATAAAAGCAGAGATAACAATATTCATTCGGGTCTTTTTCAGAACCCCGGTAATGGGAGAAGAAATTTTAACCACCCCGCGGACGACATGATCTGTGCCGTGACAACTACTGCATTTGGGCTGATTTATCAGGGGCTTGTAAATTACAATAAAGTCTTCGTCTCCTGACTTCTCGGAAAAAAAGACATCATCTACCATTTTTACGGACCGGGTAAACCTTTCATCCTGCAGCTGCATAAAAGGAAGAAATATTTTTTTCTTTTTGAACATATCTTCGCCAAGAGCATCGTTTACCGTATTGAGGGTTTTATTATCAGAAAAAGCAGTGACTCCGTTTTTTCGAAAAAGTCCGATATCGCCTACCGCGTCTATCCGGGAAAATTCATTAAACAGATTTACTGCAAGAGGGGCTTCACCGGCAAGCATGGTATTTTTTATGGCGATAAAAATTACGTTTGCTTCTTCTCTTACCGCGTCTTCACGGGATGAAATTATGGTACTGTTCTGACTATAGAGGTAATAGGCGATTGTTGAACCTATGCCGAGGGAAAGTACCGCAAGTATAATCAGCGTGACCTTGACTGATATCCGGTTAAAAAAGCCTATACCTGTCTGAGATGTATCAGGATCCTTCATGACGCTTTAACTTCCTCACCCAAATTTAAATAAAAAGAAGAAGGCTCAGAGCCATCACCATCATTCCGGCAACCAGGCCGTAAATAGAAAGGTGATGCTCCCCATATTCCTGGGCTGCCGGCAGGAGTTCATCAAGGGAGATGAAAACCATTATACCCGCAACTGCGGCGAAAAGAAAGCCGAAAACCATATCATTCATAAACTGACGAAAAATCAGGTATCCCACCAGGGCGCCCACAGGCTCAGCAAGTCCAGAGAGAAAAGAATAAATGAAAGCTTTCTTTCGATCACCGGTGGCAAAATAAATTGGCACAGAAACTGAGATGCCCTCGGGGATGTTATGTATGGCAATGGCCACTGCAACAGGAATAGCGATTGACGGGTCCTGAAGGCCGGCCATAAAAGTAGCCAGCCCTTCAGGGAAGTTGTGAATCGCCAGGGCAAGGGCCACAAAGACCCCCATGCGGAGAAGCTTTTTCTGATCAGCAGTTTGACCGTTCTTTTCCATCTCTTCTATAAATCGAATCTCATGGGGGTTCTCTTCAGAGGGGATGAGTTTATCAATTATGGCGATAAAAAACATGCCGGTGAAAAAGGCAACAGCAGTCATCCAGGTCCCCGCTTTCAGTCCCATGGACTGGATAAAGGCGTCTTTCGCCTTTACGAGTATCTCTACCATTGAGACGTATATCATCACACCGGCGGAAAAGCCGAGGGCCACTGAAAGAAACTTCCGGTTGGTGTTTTTGGTCATGAAGGCAATGAGGCTTCCGATGCCGGTCGAGAGACCGGCGAATATGGTGAGCCCGAAGGCGAAGAGTACGTTTTCTTCCATCATAAATATTGTTCCCGTTTTTTGAATGCTTTCGTTGTGTGAGTCAATTTTTACCTTTAATTTTTTGTAATGTCAAGAATTATAAGAAAGGTTTCCATTGCCTCTATTCTCGATAAAAAGTTTTACTGTTTCACACCTCTTAATCATTTATTTATCAAGGGCAATTAGATGAAAAAACGAATATTCATGACCGAAGATACAAAAAGCTGTACTCTAATCCAATACTGCTTCAGGAACTCCTTGAATCTTTTGTAAAGGAAGACTTTGTTGCTGAGCTTGATTTATCTACACTTGAAAGACTGGATAAGTCCTTTGTTACCGACAGTTTTCGAGAAAAGGAATCTGACCTTATTTATAAAATCAGTATCCGCAATATTCTATATCGAAAACAGCAGTGTTGAGGAAACAAGGAAAAACATACAGAAAATAGTTAAATTATTGAGAACAGAGAATCCTGAAGTCATTACATTGTTTAAAAGCTGGATAAATAAATTATTCGGCTATCAAGACATCAGTATAAATGAGTCATTTTCAGAACTGGAGGGTACGAAAAAAATGTTTGCCACAGCCCTGAAAAAACATGATGATGAACTGAAGAAAAAAAGCGAGCAGAATGGCATCCAGAAAGGAATCATTCAGGAAAAAATCGATACTGCCCGCAAAATGCATCAAAAGGGTTTTGCCCTCCAGGAAATTATGGAGATCACCGGGCTTTCTGCCAGAGAGCTTGGGCGCGAAGGTATCAAGTAAGGCTTACTACTTCCCCCCGATAATATCCTTCACCATAACATCAGGATGATGATACCGATCTATCCCGGCAGTCTTTTTCCCGTATTGAATTGATTCTTTCGGACACCACTGCAGGCAGCCGTAACAGAACTGGCAGTTATTGTGCCACTCGGGCTTTTTATCTTCAATGGTAATATTGCCAACCGGACAAACCTGTTTACATATCCCGCAGCCATTGCAATTCTCATCACTCCAGTAAGAGCTATCGAGAATATTAATTCGTTTATATCCCAGTTTGTAGAAAATACCGGGTTGAATATTGGCTTTCCAAAAACTGGTATTGCTGCCATCCCGATGCTCCTTCCCTTTCTTTACACACTGGACAATTTCATCGACCTTCAGTTCTGCTGCTGCAAACAGATCATTTTGCTTTTCTTCCGAAGGGCAGCCATAGGGCGTGTAATTACTCGGCATTGCAACATTAAACATCGCTGAAAGCTTAAGATTCTCCTGGGCAAAAAACTTTTCTGTTTCCTTATCACCATTTCCCAGCTCTCCCGCTCCTGCGAAAACGATAAATATATACTCAGCCTTTTTAATCTTTCTAATAAAATCTTTTACAATATAAGGAAGATTATACATATAGATGGGGCATACAATACCTATAGTATCTCCTTCATCCAATAATGCTGTATCAACAATCTCTGGAATAGATTGCAGGCTGTCAGCACTCAGATCTTCACTGATCTTTTTAGCAATAGATAATGAATTCCCTGTGGCGCTGAAATAATAGATATCTGTTTTCATACTTACCTGCCTCTTAATAACTCTTTGATTATGAGAGAACACTCTGCTTCTTATAAAGCAGGATAAACTTCCTTTCTACTATTTTACTTAAAAAAAAGAAAAAAATCTGTTTGCCCTTCAGGTATGACTCTATACCTTTGCCTGAATTAAACATTCTGGAGACAGCCATGAACCGCTTCACCTGGTATACTGCCCTGATAATTTCATTTACCCTGATATCCATTATCATCTACAGTCTGCAGATAGTTGTTTTCCATAAACAGCATGATACCTTTTTCTACATGATGCAGGATTTCGCCTTTGTGCCCCTGAATGTTTTATTCGTTACTCTAATACTTGACCGCTTAATGAAAAAGCGGGAAAAGATGACATTAATAAATAAACTCAACATGCTGATAGGAGTCTTCTTCCATGAAACGGGCAACGGCATGATTAAGCATTTCAAGGCATGCACAACAAATTTCAACGAACTGCAGGAAAACCTGTCAGTCAACGCGACATGGAAAACGTCAGACTTTCAGAATGCTGTAATTTTTTTCAAGAACTTCAAGTATGAAATTAACCTGACTCCCGAATACCTGGAAGAATTAACAATCTATCTCGCAGGTCGTAAAGAATCCCTGCAGGGGCTTCTGAAGAACCCTAACCTTCTGGAGCATGAAACCTTCACCGACCTGCTCTGGGCCAGCTTTCATCTTACTGATGAACTTTTTCACCGTCCGAATTTCAGAAAACTGCCTGAGACCGATCTTCTCCATCTTAAGGGAGACCTGATCCGGGCATATTCTCTTATTATAATTGAATGGCTCCAGTACATGATGCACCTAAAGACTGACTATCCTTATCTGTTTTCAGTAGCGATCAGAACCAATCCCTTTAATCCCGATGCACAAATTACGGTTAAGTAAAAGTAACAAGTGGCAAGTAACAAGTTTTCTTTTTGCGGTCGGGAGATATCTGATTCGCAATAATTCCATTTCTTTTTAAGTCTTTCTTTACACCTGCCCCTTTATTCTTTCAACTATTTCAATTTTGTAACTTTAACAAATTTTAAAATACTTATTGCTAAAATCAGGCCTGTTTCATATATGATGCAATTGATTAGATTTTACATACGAAATATTCAGGAGAAAACATGAAACCTGTAAAAATAAAAGAAAATATATACTGGGTCGGCGGTATTGACTGGGACCTGAGAAACTTTCACGGCTATCTCACCCAGAGAGGCTCAACGTACAATGCCTTTCTTATTATTGATGAAAAAATTACCCTGGTCGATACGGTTAAATATTACCTTGTGGACGAAATGCTTGAACGAATTTCTGACATAATTGATCCCTCAAAAATCGACTACATCGTGTCAAACCATGTAGAAATGGATCACTCAGGGGGCCTTACCAGAATGATGGAAGTTGCTCCTAATGCTAAAATCATTACGTCTCCCAAGGGAGAAAAGGGACTTCGCCAGCATTACAAAAAAGACTGGAATTTCCAGGTAATGGATTCGGGAGATACCCTGAATACCGGAAAACTTTCACTCTCATTTATCCTGACACCGATGGTGCACTGGCCTGACAACATGGTGACCTACTGCCCGGAAGAAAAAATTCTCTTTTCGAATGATGCCTTTGGCCAGCACCTTGCGACTTCAGAACGTTTTGATGACGAATACGCCATTGATATTATTTCAGAAGAAGCCAAAAAATATTATGCAAATATCGTTCTCCCCTATTCAGCACAGGTACAAAAGGCCCTTGAGGCAGTAGCCGGCAAGGCAATTGATATCATTGCCCCAAGCCATGGTATTATCTGGCGAAGCCACATTGATCGGATTATCAATGAATACAAAACCTGGTCTTCTAACAAAACTGACAAAAAGGCTCTTATTATCTATGACACCATGTGGAAGTCAACCCAGCAGGTTGCCCAGGCAATACAAAAAGGTTTTGAAAACCAGGGGATCTTCACCCGCATGCTGAATCTTCAAAGTAATCATATCTCTGATATTATGACGGAAGTTCTCACGGCTGAATATATTTGTATCGGCTCCCCTACTCTCAATAAAAACATGCTCCCCACGGTAGCGGCCTTTCTTACTTATTTTAAAGGACTCGCTCCGAAAGAAAGAAAAGGCCTTGCCTTTGGTTCATACGGATGGGCTCCCCATGGGGTCAAGCAGGTACAGGAAGCCCTTGAATCATGTCACTTCGAGATGCTCGATCAGGTTAAGGTCAACTATGTTCCTGACGAAGCTGAACTCGAAGAGATAAGTAAAAAAATTACAGAACAGGTTTGATGCCTGCACCTCAAGCTGGTGTATTTTTTTAAAAAACAGGAAATTTTACTTTTTTCCTTGAAAAAATTTACAATATTGCTATTATTGTATTTAAGATAAACTTAGAGTTGATATAATTATGGAATCACTTCAAGCAAAAGAAATTCTTCAGGGGCATGACATTAAACCGTCCCTTCACCGGTTGAGGATACTCCAGTATCTTCTCGACAACCGAACTCATCCGACGGTTGATATAATCTATAAAGACATTATAGATGAAATACCCACACTTTCAAAAACTACTATCTATAACACCCTGAAAACTTTTATAGAAAAAAATGTTGTACTGGCTATTACAATTGAAGATAACGAAGTTCGTTTTGATGCCTACACCCATGATCATGGGCACTTCAAATGTACTTCCTGCGGTGCCCTTTATGATGTTGACCTGAAGGGAGATAAATTTAAAATTGATACAATTGACGGACATAAGGTCCAGGAAAAGCATCTCTACTTTAAAGGAATCTGCAAAAACTGTTCGGCTCACTAGGGCTGAGCAGTCCTGACTCCCTCCCCCCCTCACTTCCTTTTTAAACCTTTTTAAAAACTCCCTTGACTCAAACAAAAAAATTAGTATTAATATTAGTATAGTCAAAAATATTCTTGACTTGCAATCACTATTGTAATACCTATACTTTTGAAATCATTACAATAATCAAACAGGGGGAAACAATGCAAAAATATGAATGTACAGTCTGCGGCTATATCTACGATCCTGAAACTGGTGATCCCGATAATGGCGTTAAACCCGGTACTTCCTTTGAGGATATTCCTGACGAGTGGCTTTGCCCGGTATGCGGAGTCGGCAAAGATTCTTTTGATCCCGCGGATTGACATCTCCCGGGAAGTATGCATAATTAAGACACCTAACATAACGTTATAAGGAGACACCAATGGATGCTGTGCTGCTTTCACGAATACAGTTCGCCTTTGCTGCGGGATTTCACTTTCTCTTCCCGCCGCTCACCCTTGGACTTACTTTTATTATTTTTCTTCTTGAATCGTATAACTACCGGAAAAAAGACGAAATCCTTGAAAAGGTAAGCAGGTTCCTGGTAAAAATACTCGCCCTGATCTTTACAATGGGAGTTTCTACCGGCATTGTTCTCGAATTTTCCTTCGGTACAAACTGGTCTCAATATTCCAGGATGGTAGGAGATATTTTCGGCGCTCCCCTTGCTGCAGAAGGAGTATTTTCATTTTTCCTTGAATCTGTATTTATAGCAATTCTGGTCTTCGGCCGGGAAAAGGTCAGTAGAAAAGTGTACCTCCTGTCAGCATTTCTGGTATTCTTTGCATCTCATCTTTCAGGCTTCTGGATTATCATTGCCAATTCATGGATGCAGACTCCTGCAGGTTTTAAAATTGAGGGTGGAAGAGCAGTCCTCACCAGTTTCTTTGATGCCGCTTTTAATCCCTCAACGGTCAATCGGTATGTTCACGTTGTTCTCGCCGCATGGATTACCGGCTCACTTTTCGTTGCAGGAATCAGCGCCTGGTACCTGGTAAAGGAAAAGTATGAGCAGTATTTTCAGCCCCTGATGAAACTCTCGCTGGGCCTTTTTATCATTGCAGGCTTATTGCAGTTCGCCTCAGGGCATGTGCACTCCATCCAGGTGGCGAAACTCCAGCCTGAAAAAATGGCCGCCTTCGAAGCCCTCTGGAAAACCCAGAAAGGAGCCCCCATGTCAATCATAGGGATTCCCGATGAAGAAAAAGAAGTCACTCACTTCGAAATAGCAGTACCGAAACTTCTCAGCCTGATGATTGATTTCGACCCTAATTCAGAAATTATGGGACTCGATAAGGTTCCCAAAGATGAGCGCCCTCCCCTTCTGCTGACTTATTTCAGCTACCACTTCATGGTGGGCCTCGGTGCTCTCTTTGCCCTTATTGCAGGTCTCGGCATACTGCTCATCATAACAAAAAAACTCTTTGAGGCGAAGCTCTATCTCTGGCTTGTGGTAATCGCCTCACCGCTGCCCCTCCTGGCCAATGAATTCGGCTGGATGGCCGCAGAGGTTGGCCGGCAGCCCTGGGTGGTCTGGAAGATTATGAAAACCGCCGACGCGGCATCGGTTGTGGTCCCCGCTGGACAAATACTCTTTACTCTTATCATGTTCGGTATAATCTACCTGCTCCTTTTCCTGGTCTTCATGAAAATATTTTTAACCATGATAAAGAAAGGCCCGGAAGACGCAGACGTCAGGTATTAAGGAGGAGATATATGGAATTTATAGAAATACTTCAGAATATCTGGTTTATTCTTATTGGTGTTCTACTGGTGGGTTATGCGATTCTCGATGGATTTGATCTCGGCATCGGTACGCTTTTTCCCTTTCTTGCTAAAACAGAAAATGAAAAGAAAGCAATCTTTGACACTATCTGGCCCTTCTGGGACGGCAACGAGGTTTGGCTGCTTACGGGCGGTGGTGCCCTTTTTGCGGCATTCCCCCATGCCTACGCTACGGTTTTCAGCGGCTTTTATCTTGCCCTGATGCTGGTGCTCTTTGCCCTTATTTTCAGAGCGGTGTCACTGGAGTTTTATTATTACGATGAAGAACGGCGCGCCCTCTGGGGCTGGGCTTTTACGATAGGAAGTTTTCTTCCCGCTCTCCTCTACGGGGTTGCCCTTGGCAATGTAATTGTAGGCATACCGCTGGACGGATCGATGGAATTCACCGGTTCGTTTTTTACACTGCTGCGCCCCTTCCCTCTCGCTATCGGTCTTCTTGGTCTCGCGGCAATACTTCTTCAGGGAAGCACCTTTGCCGCAATGAAAAACGAAGGCGTAATCCAGGAACGGGCCCGTGCCCTTACTACAAAAATCTGGATGACCTTTACTGTTCTTTTACTGCTCAATGTGGTATTAACTTTCGTTTATCTCCGTGATGCGTTAACAAAGCCGGGAGCATGGATTGCCATGGCAGCAGTTTTCGTTTTAAGCTTTCTGGCACAAAAAGCCGCAACAGAGGGCCAGGATGGCAAAAGCTTTCTTTTGTCCTCACTTAATTTCTGCGGACTCTGGCTGCTTGCCGGACTGGTTCATTATCCGAACCTGGTCAAAGCAAGCAACGATATCAACATGAGTATCACTATTTACAATGGTTCTTCAAGCGAACTGACCCTTAAGGTCATGGCTATTATTGCCCTGATCGGAATGCCCTTTGTCATCGGCTACACCGCCTTTGTCTACCGGGTCTTCAGGGGAAAAATAAAACTAAAATAAATTACAGGAGAAATTAAAATGACCAAAAAACTAGAAATATACAAATGCGACGTGTGTGGAAATATGGTGGAAGTTGTGCATGCCGGCGGCGGTGAACTTGTCTGCTGTGGCCAGGCGATGAAACTTCTTACAGAAAATACAACCGACGCGGCAACGGAAAAGCATGTTCCCGTAATTGAAAAAACCGCCGATGGTGTGATCATAAAGGTAGGGGAAGTTTCCCATCCCATGGAAGACAAGCATTTCATTGAATGGGTACAGGTGATACTTCCTGACGGGAAATCAATGCGGCAGTTCCTTGAGCCCGGGGCATCTCCGGAAGCGGAGTTCAAGGGAGTCTCAGGAGACATTACAGCCCGGGAATACTGTAATCTCCATGGCCTCTGGAAGGCCTAAACTTCCTTATCCATTAAAAAAATGCAGTAAGGCTTATTATAAATACAGGAGTTGAGTAATGGACAACGATCAGAAAAAAGTTCTTGATGCGATGAAGGCATCAGGACAGCCTATGCGTCCCGGCGAAATTGCCGATGCGGCCAAAATGGAAAAAAAGGATGTAGACAAAATCATCAAGGCGCTCAGAGCCGATGAGAAAATCCACTCTCCCAAGCGCTGCTTCTATGAACCGGTTTAATCAACAATGAATCTACGGATTTACGGAAGATGCCGTCAGGTCTCATCCATAGATCCTAAAAAACTATGAGGTTAGAATGAAAAGCTTAAAAGGAACACAAACTGAAAAAAATCTACTGGCATCTTTTGCCGGTGAGTCACAGGCACGGAACAGGTACACCTTCTTCGCATCAAAGGCGAAAAAAGAAGGCTACGAGCAGATAGCTGCATTTTTTCTTGAAACTGCAGAGAATGAAAAGGAACATGCTAAGCGTTTCTTTAAATTTCTCGAAGGCGGCGACCTGGAGATCCAGGCAACCTTCCCTGCGGGAGTAATTGGAACCACAGCAGAAAATCTCAAGGCTTCTGCAATGGGAGAGAACGAAGAGCATTCTGTTATCTACCCTGAAGCTGCAAAAATTGCTGATGAAGAAGGCTTCCCCGAAGTAGCCAAGGTTTTCAGACACATTGCTTCAGTTGAAGCGCATCACGAAGCACGATACCTGGGATTACTGAAAAACATCGAAGACGGCACGGTGTTTAAAAAAGACCAGAAGCTTCAGTGGAAATGCAGAAACTGTGGATATATCACTGACATGGCAGAAGCTCCAGCGAAATGTCCCGCCTGTGATCATACACAGTCTTACTTTGAGGTTAACTGCGAAAATTATTAAGCCTTAGATTGTTTTTAGTATAGCGAAAGGGGGTGTTCTAAAAGGATGCCCCCTTTTTTATATCCCTTTCAGGGTAATTAAATACTTCCTGAACTTCTCCCCTCCCGGGGGGCCCTTTTTGTCTCGCCACAAAAAGGGGTAAAGGGCGCTCAGCCGGCGTTTTTTGAAACATCGTGTTTCACGCCGGCACTCAAGCATCCTGCTCAGCGTTCAGACGCCAGAGAGGCTTAACGGGGGGGAGTGCCCATCCTGGCGCCGCCCTATAAATATTATCCAGCCATACTGGCATCCGTGCCAGCCTTAAGGTATCAATAGTCTAATTTTTCCTTTTCATGCTTACAGAATATCTTTGAGAGGCTTGTATTTTATCTCCGTCAAATCGAATTCCATGGGTTGTCGGCAGCCCGCTTCATCAACAAAGTGAGCCTTAAAGGTATCTGAGAGACGGGCCCCTTTTTTAAATTCCAGGTAGCCGTAATCTTCAAGCTGTTTCATGTAGGTTCTGATGATTCCGAAGGCCATTTTCTGAATACCCACATCTCCATGATGCTCATGATCATAACGCCCCAGGTTCACATCAGCTACCCTGTATTCGCCGCGACTGGCATCGATATTTATTCCCGTCTCAACGCCATACATCTGCCAGAAATGAACAGTATTGAAAAACTTAAGGGTTCCCGCGACTTCTCCTGACAGGGGATAGGCCAGATCTGAAAGCTTCTCCAGGTCGGGATGCTCTATACTTGAGAAAAGTGGCTGGGCAACATATTTCTTAACCCGCCCCATTTCACGCCAGAAACTTGCCTTGGCAAAATCGTTACCCTTTAGTACTGCCCCGGCAAGCCCCAAGATAAAGTGTGTACCGAAAAATTCTTCTACCACATCGGCGTCGAGAAAAATCATGACTACCTTTTGAGGATCTATGTCACGGCCAGAGGTTTTATTGATATGATAAAGGATTCTCCGCATATCAGCCCCCTTCCCCTTTTCAGATGCCATGTCTGGGACAGGAAAATCATTGCAAACCAGAACTTCCGTTCCGTCCCATGCTTCACGGGCCCGGGACTCTGTTCTTTCCGGGGCTTCACCAGCCCGCCGATGTGAAAGGTAGATTTTATCGACTAAACTTCCCGCTTTCCGATGAACGAGGGATATCTTGTCGTAGATCAGGTCGGCTTCCCGTTCCCCGAAGGTTGAAAAGACGACGAAGAGCTTATGGTCTCCCTTCAGTTTTTCAACTTCCTTCAAAGGGAAATCCTTGGATCTGAGAATATTTACAGCAGTCATGTGTGGCTCCAGAATGTTTATGATGGGTTCCCTTTAACATATGCTTTTTCCCAGGTATCTTCAAACAATTTTTAGTCCGTCCCCCTGTATTCTCTCTTTTTGTCGTTGAAAAATATTTTTTATCGTTGATAAATTTGCCTGTCTGAGGTATGTGTTTTCTTTAGACTATTGATATACATCAAGGCTGGACAGACAGCCTTCCGCAGATATCGATCACCAACAGGAGAATAAACCATGAATAAACGTCTAATCTGGATAATGGCGGCCTTTTTTATTGTCTACTTTACCCTCGGCAGCACCGCCACCTTTTTCACTGACTATGAATGGTTCAACATAAACAAGGGGCTCGATATTTTCTGGGTACTCTTCATTACCAAGTTTAATGTAAGTATTATTTTCGGGATCATTTTTGTGGCCCTCTTTGCTCTGAACTTCTTACTCATCAGGGTTCTCGGCGGCAAGGGACGAATCTTTACAACCAATATTCTTGATAGACTTCAGTTGCCGGTTCTTGGATCTCCACGGCGGGCCCTCTTTATTATTCTGGCCCTTGGTGTTATTGTTGTCGGCATTATTATGGGGTCTGCCGCTTCGGCATACTGGAAAGAGTACCTGATGTACACCAATGGTGTTCCATTTGAGGGGTTTCCAAAAGATCCGATTTTCGGCCTGGATCTCAGCTTTTTTGTATTTTCACTTCCTTTCTATAAATTTCTCTACCACTGGCTCATGTCGGCACTGCTTATCGTTACGGTTTTTTCTGTTATTTTTCATTTTCTCAATGGAGGAATTTTCTTCGGAAATACACGAATCGAACTGTCTCTCTTTTCCCGGGCCCACATTTCAATACTTCTGGGATTACTGGTCATTCTTTTCGGTTTCAGTTATCGCCTTGAGGCCTATGACCTTCTCTTTTCAAAAATCGGAAAGTTTTACGGTGCCGGATATACTGCGGTAAACGCCAACCTTCTGGCTTATAATGTGGCAATGGCACTCTCTTTCATTGCAGCGGGACTGCTTTTCTTTAATGTATTTAAAAGAAGCTTTAAACTTCCCCTCATCGTCATGGCCGCCCTGATACCCGCCTATATCCTCATTGGGACAGTGTACCCTTCTCTGCAGCAGCGCTTTGTTGTTGATCCCAATGAACTTGAAAAAGAGAAGCCCTTTATTTCTCATAACATTAAATTCACCCGTCTCGGTTATGACATCGACCGGGTCAAAGAAATCCCCTTTGCCAACAAGAAAAATCTCACTTACCAGGATATTCGAAAGAACAAGAATACTATTGAAAATATCCGTCTCTGGGACTGGCGCCCCCTGAAGCAGACCTATAAGCAGCTACAGGAACTAAAACCCTATTATTTCTTTAATGATATAGACGTTGACCGCTACACCCTGGAAGGTCGAAAAATTGCCGTTAATCTCTCGGCGCGAGAACTCTCAATAGACCGCCTGCCGGGAAACAGTAAGACCTGGCAGAATTCCCATCTTATTTATACTCATGGCTACGGGGCCGTATTGAGCCGGGTTGACAAGGTCACTACCGAGGGACAACCTGAGATGCTGATCTATGACATCCCACCGAAAATGGATATACCGATAGATCTTGACAGACCGGAAATTTACTATGGTGAGCACAAAAACGAATATGTTATTACCGGAACAGATATTAAGCCGGGTGAATTCGATTACCCATCTGGTGATGATAATAAGTATACGACTTATGCTGGAAAGGGAGGCACCCGGATAAACAGTTTTTTTAAACGCCTCCTCTTTGCAATTTCTTTCAAGGATATCAATCTTCTTATATCTGACAGCATCAGTAATAAAAGTCGAATCCTCTACAAAAGAAATGTTTCAAAGATGGTTTCTACACTGACCCCCTTTCTTGACATCGATGATGATCCCTATCTTGTTATTTCAGAGGGAAAACTCTTCTGGGTTATCGACGCTTTTACAACCTCAAAACAGTTCCCCTATTCAACACCCTATCGGGCTGGCAATCGGGGCGCATATAAATTCAACTATGTGAGAAACAGTGTCAAGATCACGGTTGATGCCTACAATGGTACGATGAACTACTACATGGCCGACACAAAAGATCCCATCATTAAGGCCTATGACAAAATGTTTCCCGGCTTTTTCAAGAAACTCGAATCCATGCCGAAAGACCTGCAGACACACATACGCTATCCCAATGCTCTCTTTCAGGTTCAGTCAAAAATGCTTCTTGATTATCACATGACCGATCCGAATGTCTTTTATAACAAGGAAGACGCCTGGCATTTTCCAAAACAAATATACGAAAGCCGTGAAGAGTATGTGAGAAGCTACTACCTGGTAACCAATCTTCCTGATGAAAAACAGGATGAGTTTATCCTCATAATGCCCTTTACACCCTACAAGAAAAACAACATGATTTCCTTTCTGGTAGCGAAGTGCGACATGCCGAATTACGGTGAGCTTAAACTCTACACTCTCCCGAAAGAGAAGCTGAGTTACGGTCCCCTGCAGATTGAGGCCCGCATCGACCAGGATCCTGAGATTTCAAAACAGCTGACCCTCTGGAGCCAGAAGGGCTCGAGCGTTATCCGCGGAAATATGCTGGCAATACCGATTGAAGAATCTATCCTCTACATTGAGCCCCTCTACCTGAAGGCTGAATCGAGTGAGATGCCAGAGCTGAAACGGGTAATCGTCTCATTTGCCGATAAGATTATCATGGAAAAGGATCTCGCCTCGGCCATAGAAAAAATCTTCTACAAGGGCGCCTATACCATGAGCTCTGAGGAAAATCAGGCAGGAACCTACTCCGAACGCTTAAAAGACCTCGCCGGCAAAGCGCTGCGTCATTACGGCCGTGCTGAACAGTCCCTGCGAACCGGCAACTGGAAACAATATGGCGAAGAACTTAAGCAGTTAAAAGAGCTTCTTACGATTATGAAGACCATGAAACAATGAAACTGAAACGCTCCTACGGCATACTGCTGCATATAACCAGCCTCCCGGGGAGTTCCGGTATGGGAACCCTGGGAGAGGAGGCGTACCGCTTTGTGGATTTTCTCGAAAAATCAGGCGCCTCGTACTGGCAGATTCTACCCCTGGGGCCGGTTTCCATGGTGCACGCCTGCTCGCCCTACACCTCGAATTCTACCTTTGCGGGGAACATCAATCTTATCAGCATCGATGAACTTTCAAAAGAATCGTGGTTCAGGGGGAAGTTAAAGCAAGATACGCTTACAGAAAAGAATCATGTAGACTTTGAAAAAATTCTACCGAAACGACTTCCGGTATTAAAAAAAGCCGCGGAAAATTTTTCCCAAGGCGCATCAGAGCCTGAGACCCTTGCCTTTGAAAAGTTCTGCCTCGAAGAATCGTACTGGCTCGATGATTACGCCCTCTTTTCGGTTCTGACTGAAAAACACAACACCGATGACTGGCAGAAATGGCCGGAGCCCCTGGCAGAAAGATCCCCCGGGGCCCTTGAAGACGCGGCAGGGTACCATAGAGAAGAAATCCGCTTTCAAAAATTTCTCCAATATACTTTTTTTAACCAGTGGAAGAAACTTAAAAGCTACTGCAACAATAAAGGCATTGAGATAATAGGTGATATCCCGGTCTATGTCTCCCTTGAAGGGGCTGACGCCTGGAGTCACCGGGAAATCTTTCAGCTCGATGATAAAACAGGAAGACCTTCCTCTGTTTCAGGAGTTCCGCCGGATTATTTCAGTGAAACGGGGCAGCGCTGGGGGAACCCTCTTTACCGGTGGCTGAACAGAGACGAGAGTCTCAATGAAATAACCTACAGCTGGTGGCGACGCAGAATCAGCCATCTTGAAAAGCTTGTTGATCTGCTCCGCATTGATCACTTCAGGGGCTTTGAGTCCTTCTGGGCAATTCCCGCCGATGAGCCAACGGCTGTAAAGGGAACATGGGAATCGGGCCCCGGCACCCTGCTCTTTGACCGTCTTAAAGATGACCTGGGCGATCTTCCCCTCATCGCCGAAGACCTGGGGATAATCACACCGGAAGTCGAGGCCCTGCGGGACCGGTATGAATTTCCCGGCATGAAGATACTTCACTTCGCCTTTGACAGAAATAATAAAAACAGCTATCTTCCTCACAACATTGAAAATAAAAACACCATTCTCTATACGGGTACTCATGACAACAATACGACCAATGGCTGGTTTTATGAAGGAGACATAGACGAAGAGACACAAAAATATATCATGGAATACCTGGGGAACAGTGACTTCGATGATATGCATATGCAGCTGACCCGGGCAGCTTTCAGGTCAACTGCCGCCATGGTAATTATTCCAGCCCAGGATATCCCCGGATATGGAAAAAACTTCAGAATGAATACCCCGGGAACAATAAAGGGAAACTGGCGTTTTAAACTAACAGCTGACTGCCTTACAGAAAAACATTCAAAAAAGCTTAAAAAAATGGCAGATATATACCGCCGTAACCCAGAAAAAGAATCTGATTAGAAAACAGTACGCCTTTCTTTCAACTTGTTACTTGATACTTTCTACTTTCCCACGGATGTCCTGAGCAGTAACCGAAAGGTTGCTGGTTTTGCCGATGGGGCCCGCGAAGAGTCCGTCAACGGTTACCATGGCACCATTCTTCAGGGTGGCATTTCTTCCTTTAAAAAAAACATCGGCAATGCCGTCAAAGACCTCACTTTCACGATGGTTTATCAAAAGAGTAAAGCTCCCGGCGGCATGAGTCTGTTTCAGGTTGGTAACCTTCCCCCTGAAACGAATGCCCCAGCCCCGGTAGAGCCAGGATTTTTCTTTCAGTTTCAAAGGCGCCACGCTTTCATAACTCCGATGCTCAACGTCCATGATAAAGCGTATCAGAAAATCAGATTTTTCCCGCACCGGAAACGTGGCATTAGAATTATAGATCCGGTTCAGAATCAAAACGGCCTCATTGTAGCGCCCCTTTTTTATAAAATGCCGTGAACGGTTAAAGTCTTTTTTTACCGCTTGTGGAGAAGTATAAAACTCCGGGGTACGTTTACGATTAATACGATTCAGAAGCCGGTAGTCGCTGGTCGGAAGCTCCACCGAGGCAAGGGTTTCAACGTGCCGGTCACCCTGAAGTTTCTCAGTCCTGAATTTCTTAAAGAAAAAGTATCCACCCCAGGAAAGAGCAACCACAAAAATTGAAACAAAAATAATTGAGAGAGGAAGTTTAAGCTTTAAAGTTCGCCGGGGTGTAACCCGCTCCCTTGACCGTCTTTTTCCCGATGCCGCGGTGCGCCGGGGCTTACTGAAATCATCGCGAATATTTTTTGGCGGCGACGGTACCGTTACAAAATGCTTCAGGTGGACATGTTTCTGAAAGGTAGAAAAATCATCGGTATTCTGGAGACTCCTGAGGCCCTTCTGAAGTGACTTGTCTTCGGGATATTTTCTGATTCGGTCAGCATATACTGAGATGGCCTGCTCTCTTGTGGTTGCCGCCTTCATCATCATAAAGGCTCTGAGCTGCACTGCCGGTGCATAATCACCGTCGATTATCTCAATGCGGTCGAGCATGTTATGGGTGCCGCTGAAGCGATCCAGAAAAAGACAGAGTACCGCCTGCAGAAAATAAGGATAGGGATCTTTTGGTTGATTTTCAAGAATGGTTTCAAGTATGGTTTCAGCGTCACCATACTTTTTCTTTTTATAAGCCCGAAAGACATCCCTCAGGAGTCTTCCGGTACTGTAGGTGCTTTTTCTATGAGGCATGGAGAATCAGGCTCAGTACATTACGACTACTGGTCACGCCTGTTCCTCCGAAAAAGACCCTTGATGTCTCCAAAAAGGTCAATTTTATCATCGAAGATTTTTCCGATGATAAATCCGATGGCAGAAAGAACTATTACCAGAAAAGTTTTTAAAAGCCCAAATATCAAGATCAGCAGACCAATAACAAACCCGAAAAGTGCCCCCAGGGCCTGTCCCGGGTGCTCATTGATCCATGCACTGACCAGGGCGAAGAAACTCATTACTGCTTAACCCTTTCAATATACTCACCGGTTTCGGTATTAATCTTAACCAGATCGCCTTCATTGATAAAAAGGGGTACCCGGATCTCAGCGCCGGTTTCAACCTTTACTGGTTTGAGAACATTGGTTGCCGTGTCTCCTTTAGCTCCCGGTTCAGCATAGGTAACCTTGAGAACAACTGACGCAGGAGGATCGATGGTTACAGGTTCTTCCTGGTAGAAGGTGATATCAACGATATCTTCTTCTTTCAGATAGTTGATCGCGTTGCCAATGGCTGTTTTGAGTATAGATTCCTGCTCGTATGATTCGGTGTCCATAAACACAAGGCAGTCACCTTCATCATAGAGATACTGCATAGGCCGGCGCTCAAGGCGGACATCTTCAACTTTTTCAGCCCCCCTGAAGGTTTTATCAACCACAGTCCCTTTTTTCACATTTTTAAGTTTAGTTCGTACAAAGGCACCGCCCTTTCCCGGCTTCACATGCTGGAATTCAACAACAGAGAAAAGTTCTCCGTCAAGTTTGATGGTGGTACCGCGTTTAAAGTCATTACAGCTAATCATGATAACCTCTATATTACTTGTAGTTCTTTTGTTGCCTTTGTTAATATTTCAGGTCCCTTTCCTGTGACAAGAACCATGTCTTCTATTCTGACGCCGCCCTGGCCGGGAAGATAGATACCCGGCTCGATGGTAACAACCATGTTTTTTTTCAGCCGCAAATCGCCCCCTGTCCTCAAGGCCGGAATTTCATGAACCTCAAGACCAAGACCATGGCCAAGAGAGTGGCCGAAATTTTCACCATATCCTGCTTCTGATATAATATCGCGGGCGATGCTGTCGAGCTTCCCGGTGGTAATTCCGGGCTTTACGGACTCCACGGCCCGCTGCTGCGCTTCTTTGACAACATGATAGATTTTTTCAATAAGCGGGTCAATGCTACGAACAAAGAAGGTTCTTGTCAAGTCTGAATTATAGCCATCAAGGGTGCACCCCATATCGACGAGAAGAACTTCCCCTTCCCTTATCTTTTTTTTCATGGAAGTTTCATAGTGGGGCATCGATGATCCGGGACCTGAGGCGACGATAGAATCAAAAGAGCTTTTTCGGCATCCATTGGTCCGATAGAAGTATTCGATCTCAACGGCCACATCCCACTCTGTCATTCCCGGCTTAACCGTTGAGACAAGGTGCTTCACGCACCGGTCGGTAACAGCTGCGGCTCGCTTGATGACATCGATCTCTTCGTCATTCTTCACCATACGAAGCACATTGACTTCATTGCCCCCGGGGTGAACCTTGATGCCCCGCAGCTTTTTTTTCAGGTCAAAATATTGAGAAAGCATGAGAGAATGCTCTTCAAGATAGAGTGACTTCTCTCCCATCTGCTTGAGGGACGCTTTTATATGATTGTTGATATCTTCTTTCTGAAGAATAAACTCAACGCCTCTGGGCAAAATGGAACGGGCATACTCCTCGTAGCGTGCATCGGACATGAAATATGATTTAACTTCCCCGACTATCAGGAGAGCATGACTCCCGGAAAAACCGGTAAGGTACTTTATATTGGTCAGATCTGATACCAGATACGGAAGGGTCTCTTTCTTCTTCAGCTCTCTGACAAGTTTTCTGAATCTCTTAACTTCCATCAATAACCTCTGATTCAAACTTGCCGCTTCGCCGGGAATTGTCAAGTCCCTTCCTCTCTTATTTCATGAAAAGATGCCCGTCTCTCAGCTGTCAGTATACTCAAGAGCAGCCGTATCTTTGCCCAGCGCATCCTCCTCAATTTTAAAGAAGAGAACCAGCTGAGTCAGGTTGGCGGCATGATTCTTCAAGAGATCTGAAGTTGAGGCAAGCTCCTCAGCTGAGGATGCGTTGTCCTGAGTCACAATGTTCAGCTGTTCCATGCCGCTGTTGATCTGAGATATCCCAATATCCTGTTCTTCCGATGAGTTTGAAATTTCCTGTATCAGACCGGCGGTTTTCTGGATATTCGGCACAATCTCTTCAAGAAGGCCTCCGGCCCTTTCGGCGATTGAGACACTGCTTCCCGCCAGATTGCTGATATCCTGGGCCGCATGTTGACTTTTTTCAGCGAGTTTTCTGACTTCAGAAGCGACTACCGCAAAGCCCTTGCCGTGCTCTCCAGCCCGCGCCGCTTCTATTGCCGCGTTAAGAGCAAGAAGATTGGTCTGGTAGGCAATATCTTCGATAATGCTTATTTTATCAGCAATCTGTTTCATCGCATCGAGGGTTTCCGAAACAGCCTTTCCGCCATCCTCGGCATTCTGTGATGTATTCTGGGCAATGGTGTCGGTTTCCTTTGTGTTGCTGGTGTTCTGGGTAACCAGCGCCCCGATTTCTTCCATCGATGAGGATATTTCTTCGACGTTCGCCGCCTGCTCATTGGCTGTCTGACTCATCCCCAGAGAGGTTGCATTTATCTCATCTGAAGAAATAGAAAGTGTATCG
>Ga0070729_10002992_pt1 | contig 20479 bp, 17 predicted proteins | sample tdDd472_FD_66725 | JGI IMG/M metagenome (GOLD analysis project Ga0070729, IMG submission 66725) | Marine sediment microbial communities from the Atlantic coast under amendment with organic carbon and nitrate - tdDd47.2 | ecosystem: Environmental > Aquatic > Marine > Coastal > Sediment | place... | reverse complement strand
CGTCAAACGGGTTCATCGACATCTTAACGTTCGATAACTCAACACCCGTCTCATCCGACTTAACCCGGATCTTTACGTTGTAATCAACAACTCGCTTCACTGCGACTAAGACTTTCATGGCTTTCCTCTGTCTTTTAAGCCGTTACAGGTCCCGAAGTTCGCGGCGCAAAATCTTGCCCACGGCGGACTTGGGAATTTCATCGATAAAGGTCACATGCTTGGGCACTTTATAGGCCGTTAGGTTATCGCGGCAAAAATCCCGTACGACATCTTCATCAATGCCGCTATCTTGTTTTCTGACAGCAAAAACCTTAACCGCCTCGCCGGTTTTATCATCGGGGACGCCGATACAGGCGCATTCGACAATATCGACATGGGCGGCTAAAACACCTTCAATTTCATTGGGATAGACATTGAAACCCGAAACCAGGATCATGTCTTTCTTGCGATCAACGATCTTGAAGTATCCATCCTCGGTCATAATCGCCACATCGCCGGTACGGAAGAACCCGTCCGATGTCATGACTTTCGCCGTTTCCTCAGGCTTGTTCCAATAGCCCTGCATAACCTGAGGACCGCGGGCGCAAAGCTCACCGGATTCTCCCAGTGCAGGCTCTTTATCCTCATCATTGAGCAATTTGATCTCGGTTGACGGCAGCGGCAAGCCAATGGAGTTCATGAACTCGGTTCCATCCACCGGGTTGACGGTCAGGACGGGCGAGGTTTCGGAAAGACCGTACCCTTCCAAAATGAGATTGCCGGTTTTCTCTTGCCACTTATTGGCAACCGCCTCCTGAACCTTGGTGCCGCCGCCAATGCAGACTTTGAGATTGGAGAAATCCAAATTTTTAAACTCAGGATGCAGCATCATGCCGTTAAACAGCGTATTGACCGCCGTGAAGGCCGTAAACTTACGGCCTTTCAAAGTGCCGATAAAAACATCCATGTCGCGCGGATTGGGGATTAGCAAATTACACCCGCCAAGGCTGCCGTAGATCATCATATTCACGGTCAGGGCGAAGATATGATAAAGCGGCAGCGCGGTGACGATCAGTTCGTTGCCTTCTTCCAGCTTAGGTGACAGCCACTGACGGGTCTGCGCCACATTGACCGCCACATTGTAGTGCGACAGCGTCGCGCCCTTTGAAAGACCTGTGGTGCCGCCCGTGTATTGCAAAAACGCAATATCTTTCGGCTCAACCGAAACTGGCGTGAAGACTTCCTCAAGCCCCTCAACGACAGCCTCGTGGAACCACCCCATACCTTCCGGCAGGTCGGGACGTGCGATGCCGTCCGCCATCAGATCCTGCGGACCGATAACCATGACCGATTTAACCGGCGTGTTAGCGGCAATTTCGGCAAATGTCGGCAGAACGCCGACAAAGACAATCAAAGCTTCCGCACCCGAATCGTTTAACTGGTGCTCAAGTTCGCGCGGCGTATAAAGCGGGTTTACGTTGACAACCGTCAAACCGGCCCGTAGCGCCCCGAGACTGGCGACGGGATTAGGCAATAAGTTGGGCGACATCAGCGCAATGCGGTCACCCTTTTTCATCCCCGCCTTGTTTTGAAGATAGGCGGCAAAGGCTTTCGATTTTTCGTCGAGTTCACTAAACGTCATGGTCCGACCAAGACATTCAAACGCCGGGCGATCAGCGAATTTCCCGAAAGAATTCTCGAAAATTTTGACAATGGTATCTTGGGCGATTTCACCCAGTTCCGCATCAACACCTTGCGGATAGCTTTTCAGCCAAACCTTTTCCATAAAGCACCCCTGCCGGAAAAAACCGTTCTTTTGTGAAAGCGATGATAGGCATGCACTCCCCGCCATTCTTGTCATTTAATGCCGTTTTATTGTCAATTTACGACAGTGAGACTAAGGTAACGGGCGAGATGCGCTTTACCCTAATAAGTATCTGGGGTGATCGCAGGACAAGACAAAAGGCTTTTTTTGCATGATCGAAGTCAGAGATCCGGAGTTTAAACAACGCGCCATCGTCGATGGCGTGGCAATGACCGGAATGGACCGTTTTTTGCGAAAGGCACCGGGAGGATATCTTCCGGTCTTTCGCGAAATTGGCGTCGATCCGGCGATTGTCGGCACCCCAGGTCGAACAACCTTGCTCCGCAATTACATGGCCTATTTTGAAGTGGGAGCGAAACACGCCGACGATCCGGCCTTCGGCCTTCACTATGGAGCGCTCACCCGTCCGCACCTGACAGGCATTCCTGGATACAGCATCCTCAACTCAACCAATCTGCGCGACGCCATGATCAATTTCGCTCTCACCGTCCCGGTGATCGTCGAAGGTCTCGACCTCTGGCTGGTCGAAGATGACGACACGGCCTATTACCAATGGCTGATTGTCGAAGAACGCAATGAGGCGCACTGGCAGTTCGCTGAATTCGTCAATGCATTTTTGCTCAGCATGTTTCGCGGCATTATGGGGCGACGCTGGCTACCTCGCGAAGTTCATTATCGTCACCCGCCACCGGGCGACGTCAAACAATTCAGCCGTGTCTTCGAAGCGCCCGTCCACTTCGGTCGACCGGTCAACGCGCTTGTGATTGACCGACAAGACCTCAACAAACGCAATTTGCGGGCCGACCCCTACCTTCGCAAACTACTATTGCACCAAGCGGAAACCCAACTGGCGCACCGTCGTCGCCCGACCGACCCCTTGCGGGTTGTTCGCAGCACCATCAGCCAAGCGCTCTCTCAGGGCTTGAGCGACATTACGTTCATCGCCGACCGACTGGGCATCTCTCCACGCGCTTTGCAACGTCTGCTCAATGCGCAAGGGACAACATTTCGCACCTTACTCGAAGACGTCAGGTTTGAACTGGCCCGCGATCTCCTGGGCGACCCGACTTTGCCGATGAACGATATAGCCTATCGTTTAGGCTACGCTGAGGTTTCCGCCTTTTCTCGCGCCTTTTCCCGATGGGCCGGAGTTTCGCCTAAACATTACCGCTAAGGACGAAAGCTCTTATAAGCATGCCAAGATGCATATCCGGCAACCGGCAAGGTCACCGCGAGGCCAATGAACAATGTAACCATCCCGCAGGCGGTCAATAGAACCAGCACCGCCCCCCAGCTCGCCATGACGCGAGGATTGGCCGTTATGGCGGCCAAACTGAAGGCCATTGCATCAAATGCAGAAATGTTTTCACTGACAATCATCGGCATGGAAATCGCACTGACGGCAAAAGCCAATGCGGCGAGAACGCCCCCAACAACCGTTCCAAGAACCAAAAAGATCGGTGTCTGCGGCTGGCTGATCAGCCCCTGGTAAAAGGTCTCTAAGCTTGGCGGCGTTCCACCATAGAAAACCGAAAAGATCACCATGGCCAGCAGCAACCAAGCCATCATGATGAGCATTAGAACAAAACCGACGAAAGCCAGCTGTCCAAGATTCTTAAAACTGGACTTAACAGCCGCGGCCAAATCAATGACTGCTCCTTCGGCCCGCATCCTGGCGATTTCATAAAACAAGACGGCAAACAGAGGCGCGACGATTAGAAAACCGGACATAAGGGGCAGGAGAAACGAGGTAAGTCCGACCGCTTGAAGCCAAAAAACCATGGCGTATCCGGCAATGACATAAACACCGCCAGCCGCCACACTGATCACCGGACTATTTTTAAAATCAGCCCAACCGGATTGTACCCAACGGGTCGTATCTTCAATCCTGACTTGCGGAATAGATGCGTTTTGCGCACTTCCAATTCTAATACCCAGAGCTGCCGCCATGAACCCACCTCGCCTGTTAATTAGAACCAATTGCAAACCATACTAATCCATTTATTTAGTTTTGAATACTTCTAAACAAACAAGCATCCTAGACAGGTCGGCAGCTAAACTTATAGGTTTCGGTGAATTATATTTGACAGGGAGTTATCATGCCGAACGCATTGCCGTTAAGTCTTTACCAAACTGACATCAAGAAAGAATGGCTGGATTACAACGACCATCTCAATGTGGCCAACTATGTTCTGATTTTTGATGAGGCTGGCGTTGCGCTGTTCGATCATCTTGGCATGGGTGAGGCCTATTCGATGGAAACAGGCGGCTCCTGGGTTGTTCTTGAAAACCATGTGACTTACGACCTTGAGCTGGTCTTGGGGGACAAGGTGAAAGTAACGACCCAAATCATCGATTATGATGCAAAGCGCCTACACCTCTATCATGAAATCCATAAATTAGGCGGTGAAGTGGAGGGCCCCTCTTCGACCTGCGAACAGATGACCATGTTTTTCGATTTAAATGCCCGCCGGGCCGCAGCGTTTCCCGAACATGTGATGGAAAACATTACCCGCATCGCCAACCAACAGAAGACATTGCCAAAACCGGCAAATATTGGCCGAACTATTGGCATTAAAAGAACAAAATAAGATCGGAAGAAATTTCACCCCAGCTTTACGGCTATCGGCAGATTGAGTGGAGCATGAGGAAGAAAGCTCTCCGAGGTATCTTCCTCCCTCATAGCGACTTGTGTCGCCATGAGCTCTTTGACCGAACCGTTTTCATTGGCCGGTCCTTCCCAAAAAACAACGATATCACCATCATCGAAATAAGTGTGATGGCCGAAAAGGGCACGAAGGTTACGAAGGAGAGAGCCTCCCTCCCCCATAACCTTGAACTCGGTCTGCATCTCAATTTGGTAGATATGACCTGATGTAAGCTCCATGCCCCCTCTTACTGCTAATCTTCTTCTAAAATCGGATAGGTCCCTTCTCGATCATGGACCTCGGTTCCGGTTAAGGGCGGATTGAAAACGCAGATAAGTCGTAAGTCTTCCGTAGCTCTAAGGTGGTGCTTTTCATGACCATTGAGCGCATACATCGTGCCATCTGCAATCTTGTGAATTTCCCCGGTCGTCAGGTCTTCGAGTTCCCCCTTACCGGCGACACAATAGACCGCCTCAAGGTGGTTCTTGTACCAAATCAGGGTTTCGGTTCCGGCAAAGATCGTCGTTTCATGGAAAGAAAAGCCCATTCCGTCACGGCGTAAAAGGAACCGACGGCTGACCCAATTGCCGTTCTCGGCTTTAACGTCCCTCTCGGTCCCGACAATATCTTCAAGTCTCGTGACGATCACTGGAAGCCCCCCTCAAAAATTTTCGTACGACGCGAAGCGATCTCACCAATTGCTTCATCCACAACATCCAGACCTTCTCTGAGGAGTTCTTCCTCGATGATCAGCGGAGGCAGGAACTTCAACACACTATCGTCAGCACCCGCCGTTTCGATAATCAGTCCGCGCTCAAAAGCCGCTTTGGAAACTTCGCCAGCCCGGCTTTCCTGGTGGAAATCCAGCCCCCAGGCCATGCCGACGCCCCGGACAGTTATCCCTTCATCAGGATATTTGTCTGCCAACTCCAATAGGCGTTCTTCAATGATTTTTCCTTTATGCACAATGGCATCCTGGAAATCTGAATTTTCCCAATAGCTCAGAGCCTGTGTTGCCGCAACAAAGGCAAGGTTATTGCCACGGAAAGTACCCGTATGCTCACCCGGTTGCCATTGGTCAATCTCAGGACGCATGAGAAGCAGGGAAAGGGGAAGTCCGCCGCCAATCGACTTGGAGACCGTCACCATGTCGGGGGTGATCCCGGCACGCTCAAAACTAAAGAACGGACCGGTGCGACCGTTCCCCATCTGGATATCATCAATAATCAGCAGCATATCGAACTCGTGACACATTTTTTCGAGTCCCTGGAGCCATTCGTCGCTGGCAACGTTGATGCCGCCTTCGCCCTGCACCGTTTCGACAATCACAGCCGCGGGCAAATCGACGCCGCTCGACTGATCTTCGAGAAATTTGCGGAAATAATCGAGAGTATTCACCTCAGGACCAAAATAGCCATCAAAGGGCATAAAGTCCGTATTGGCCCTCAAGCCGTAAGACTCATCACGATAGAAGCTATTCCCGGTCACCGCCAGCGACCCCATGGTCAAGCCGTGGTAACCGTTAGTGAACGCAATAATATTGGAACGCCGCTTGACCATACGAGCCAGCTTCATTGCCGTTTCCACGGCATTGGTGCCGGTCGGTCCCGGGAACTGGATTTTGTATTCCAAATTTCGCGGTTTGAAGATCGTATCGACCATCTTCTGAAGAAACGCACATTTGGCCGTCGTCGCTTTATCAAGCGCGTGGACGATGCCGTCGTGGTTCAGATAATCGATCAAGGCCTGCTTGATGGCCGGATCGTTATGGCCGTAATTGAGAGTACCGGCGCCGGCAAAAAAATCAATATAACGATTATCCTGTTCATCATAGATAATCGCACCTTTTGCAACGTCAAAAACCGCCGGAAACGAACGGACATAGCCTCTAACGTCTGATTCAACTTGTTCAATGATACGCATAATTTTTTTACTCTTTGTTTGAGACGTAAAGGGATGAAAAGGGACCAATGGTGATTAGAAGTTCTTCTTCATGCTCACCGCCCAGGTCCTCACTCGACAAGAACGGCGAAAATTCGATCCGTCCCTGAACGCGGAGGGAAAAATTAGTGAAGAATTTTTTCGATGCTTCATTGGAAGGCGTCGCTGTCGCTTCTACAAACTGCACCTGGGCGCATTCCGGGCGCGACAGAATTTCAAAAAACATTTTTTGAGCCGTGCCGCCTCGCCGAAACGCCTCATCGACAGCCACCTGCCAAAGGAAATATCGATCAGGTTTCTCCGGCGGAATAAAACCGGAAATAAAACCAACGATCTCGCCCTTAGAAACAGCAACCGCACTGGTTTTGGCGAAATATCCACCGAGCAGATTGTAGGCGTATTGGGAGTTTAAATCGAGCGGCGGGCAACGCCCGACCAAGCGGTGTATGTTCAGTCCGTCTTTCAGGACCGGTTCTCGGATTAAAATACCTGGCTCCCTGCCCTTACGGGCTTTCTATTCACTGATAACGAAAACGGGGGCGGCTGCGAAGTCAATTCACTACGCAACCATCGCGCTTTCGGCGTTATAGATGCCGGGTTTTGACAGCCAGTTCATTAACATAAGATGGGTTCCATTAAAGTGGGCAATTACTGCAATCAATTCCCCTCTTCAACTCAAGCATTTACCCGCACTACGGCTAAATGTCCGGAACAAAACATTTTTTCCCTTTAATAGGGGTTCCAACTTAACCTATGCTACCCCCTCATTGAGTGCATCTTTTCTATTCTAATTGAAACTGACACATACGGGGAGCAATGGCGAAAAAAGGAGAAGAGCTCCCGCTCCTTAAAAAGCTTTCGATTTTTATGAAGCTGAATAAGGAAGAGCGAGACTGGCTTGTCAGCGCTGGGAAAGATCCATTCCCGGTCTCTCCCGGCGAGGAGATCATTCACGCAAGCACCACCGATAGAAGCGTCTATCTTTTGCGTTCAGGCTGGGCCTGCCGATTTAAACTACTCCCGGATGGACGACGCCAAATTCTGAATATTGTGCTTCCGGGTGATTTCATAGGGTTGAGAGCCGGACTTTTCGGCATGACCGACCACTCCGTTTTCACCTTAACCGACTGTCAGGTTGCAACGGTTCCCGCCCAATCAGTCGCGGAATTGTTCGGCACACTCCCCCGACTTGCCATGGCGATCACATGGTCGACAGCTCGCGAAGAAGCTATGCTGGCCGAACATCTTGTAAGTCTCGGCAGACGCAACGCCTACGAAAGAACCGCTCATCTGCTCATGGAACTCTGGAAGCGCCTTCAGGTAATAGACCAGGCAGATGGCAAATCTTTCGATTTCCCCATCACGCAAGAGCTTTTAGGCGACCTACTCGGCCTGAGCGTTGTTCACGTCAATCGAACGCTACGCGCCTTGCGCAAAGATGGCCTGATTGATTATGAGGCCGGCTCCGTCCGTATCCTGAAACCCCAAGCCGTCCTGAACACCAGCGCATTCGACAGCGCACATATCGATAAGAACGAGGTCCCGGCAAGCATCGACAATAAACTCGACGACCTAGAGCAGCTACAACGAAAAGATAGATGGCCATCATAGGTTAATGCAGGTTTTGACTGGTTTTTTAGACTTCCAGGCGCCTTTCAGCATTTACGCAATTGATGATCGGTTTCTTTCCTTTTCTTTTTTCCTTAGCCCTCTCCTCACCAACTATTCAATCCAGACTATCCCCCTTATGCTCTCGATGTGTAGGATGCCTCAGTTAAACGACGGAATAAGACCAGCACAATCATGCAAAAAACGTTGATCAGCATTTCAGCGCTTCTCTTGGGAGCGGGCGCCATCAACCTCGGACTTGGTTTGCAGGCTTCATTGCTGGGCCTACGTGCAGAACATGAATCCTTTGATGTCATGCTCACTGGCCTAATCATGTCCAGCTATTACGCTGGTTTCGTCATCGGCAGTCTGACGGCCCCTGCCATCGTCAACCGCGTTGGCCACATTCGGACCTTTTCCGCTTTCGCTTCCCTGGCTTCTGCCGCGGCGCTTTGCCATGCAATCCTCGTAGAGCCGTTTACCTGGATGCTGTTTCGAGCTGTAACCGGCCTGTGTTTCGCCGCTTTGTGTCTGGTCGCCGAAAGTTGGCTCAATGAGCGCTCAACCAACTTGAACCGGGGCGCCCTCCTCTCCACTTATTTCATCATTATTCTAGGCGCAACGGCTTTAGGGCAACTGCTGCTCCCGATCGCTCCCATTTCCGGTTACGAATTATTCGTCATTGTCTCAGTCGTCATCTCCATTGCTTTGGTGCCGGTGGCGCTAACCTCCACACCGACGCCTGCAGATATCGAACACGAGCGTCTCAAGCTAAGCCGTTTATTCAGGGTTTCACCCGTCGGCATGGTTGGTTGCATTGGTTCCGGGTTAACGTCAGGTGCTCTTTGGGCTCTCGCCGCCGTTTACGCAAAAGGCATCAATCTGACGACAAGCGATACAGCTGTTTTCGTCGCCTGTATGATTCTTGGCGGCCTCATCACTCAATGGCCGCTCGGCAAAATTTCAGACTTATTTGACCGCCGGGTTGTAATTGTCGGCGTCGCTTTCACCATGGCAATTACCGGAGGCATTGTCGCCGTCTATCCTGATCTAAATGGGAGCTGGCGGTTTATTTCGGCGGCATTAACCGGAGGCTTGGTGCTGCCCATTTACGGTCTCGCCATTGCCCATACCAACGACCATATGGAAACCAAAGATTTTGTGCCCGCCAGCGCTTCGTTGCTCTTGTCCTACGGATTAGGCGCAACGCTCGGTCCTTTTGTCGCGACGGTTTTTATGAACTATCTGGGCCCACAAGGACTTTTTATCCACGCGGCCCTGGTATGCGCGGCAATCGGCCTCTTCACGCTCTATCGCATTACCCAGCGCGCCGCCGTCTCTCAAGATGACATGGAAAACTACGCCATGGTCCCCCGAACTTCTTCTATGGCCTTCGAGTTGGACCCTCGTTCCGATGATGAAGAAACGACCAATAGCTCCGACCAATAAACCAGTTTGAACTGCACGAAAAATATGCAGCATTTCCATCTCGCACTTTTCCAAAACTACGAAAAACACCAGAAACCCTAGCTTTACGCCTTTGGCATGGGGTTTGCTTTTCGCTAGAGCAAAAGTCCTGCTCTATGCGGAAACCATGGATAAAGATCTTAAAATTCTCATTATTGATGAAAACCCAGTGCGTGCGGCAATCCTGAATGAAGGATTGGACGGCACGAAACATCTTCGCGTCGAATGGATATCGGATACCAACAATTTACTTGAGCGCATCGCCGTGCTCGATCCGGACGTTGTGCTGATTGATCTTGAAAACCCCAATCGGGATGTTCTTGAACAAATGTTTCAAGTCAGTCGAGAGGTCATGCGCCCCATCGCCATGTTCGTGGATCAATCGGACTCCGCCATGATCACCGCCTCAGTTGACGCCGGAGTTAGCGCCTACATCGTCGATGGACTGAAAAAAGAGCGGATCAAGCCAATTCTCGACATGACGATCAGCCGATTCAACGCATTTTCTCGGCTTCGAAAAGAGCTGGACGAAACCAAGGAACAACTTGAAGAGCGCAAAGTAATTGATCGCGCCAAGGCCATCCTAATGCAACAGAAAAAAATCGATGAAAACGAAGCCTATACCCTTCTCAGACGCAATGCGATGAACAAGGGGAAAAAGATATCTGAAATCGCAACCAGCATTGTTACCGCTGCGGAATTGCTCAATTGATGGAACCCCCAAGATGACCTCCCCCTCTCTCTCTTCATCACCACCAATTATTCGGGCCGGATTTATTCCGCTGATCGATAGCGCTCCCCTTATTATCGCTAAGGAAAAAGGGTTTGCCGCCGATCAAGGGGTCAAACTTAAACTTTCCCGTGAAGTTTCCTGGGCCAACATTCGGGACCGGATCAATATCGGCCAATTCGATGTCGCCCATATGTTGGCGGGAATGCCCATCGCGGCCAACCTGGGCATCGGCCAGATCAAATCGAAAATGATCGCCCCCATGGCTTTGGGGCGCGGTGGCAACGCGATTACAGTCAGCCGCTCTTTCTACGACCGCCTTATTGCAATGGGCGGCGCCCCAAAAGATCCACTCTCCCTCGGCCATGCACTGAAACGAGTTTTGGATCAAAGAAAGATCGAAGGAGAAGACCTCCTAACCTTTGCAATGGTCTTTCCTTTCTCCAACCACAATTACCAACTCCGTTATTGGTTTGCCGCTTCAGGTATTGACCCTGAAAATGATCTTCGCCTGATCGTCATTCCACCGCCCTACATGGTCCGCAGCCTCGAAGCCGGTCAGGTCGACGGATTTTGCGTTGGCGAACCCTGGAACAGCATAGCCACCGACCAAAAGGTTGGAAAAATTCTCCTGCAAAGCTCTCAAATTTGGCCCGCCGGACCGGAGAAGGTTCTCGGCATGCAGCAAGCCTGGGCAGAAGCGAACTCAGACCTCCTGGCTGCACTTCTCCGCGCTGTAGATACGGCCGCCGCCTGGGCCGATGACCCAGCAAACAAGGCTGAGTTGGCACAAATACTTTCCCGCAAAAACCACCTGGAAGTCGACCCCAACCACATTCTTAGCGCTTTGCAAAATGGTATGCGCTTTTCTCGCCAGAACGGCGTCAAAGCCAAAAAACAAGATGCTCTCTGGCTATTCGCCCAAATGGTACGTTGGGGACAAACCGAGCACTCGAAAGAGGCATGGCATCTTGTCGAGAAGACGTACCGCCCAGATCTGTTAGAAAACGCCACGGGTGAAAAATCCGAAACGAAGTCGACTGACTTGGAACCTGCTTTCACAACACCTTTAGGCGGCAGCCCTTTCGACTTGAATGATATTGAAGGGTATATCCGGTCCTGCACGATACGATCAGGTAAAATTTTGTGCAATGCACCATAATTGACCACAAGATGCACATAGATTGGGCATTCATTGAGCGCATCCGCAAACTAAAAAACACCCAAAAACAATATTTTGCATTATCAATCAATCACTTACTCAACCCCATCAACTTTGGCACACATCTTGTAAAGCTTGTAAGTGCAGGCAACGACGTCTGTTTGAAAAATTTCCGCCCGTCTTGGGCAAATACTGCAACGCCGCAGATTCCGGGGCCGGTCGCCCCGTCGAATTTGCGGCGTTTTGTTTTCTGGTGGTCCTTAGGAGGAAACCTATGACGAAAAGTCAAAAAATGAAGAACCCTTTGAAAGCGCTTTCCCGTCGCGCCTTTCTAAGCCTTGGGGCGGCGGCGGCCGTATCCCTCGGCGTCATGGGTTCGCCGGTCAAAGCAGAAATGCTCACTCCCGAAAAAGAAGAATTGAAATTCGGCTTTATCAAGCTGACCGACATGGCCCCCCTGGCAATTGCCTACGAAAAAGGTTTCTTTGAAGACGAAGGCCTATACGTCACCCTCGAACCCCAGGCCAACTGGAAGGTTCTGCTCGACCGGGTCATCTCCGGCGAACTGGACGGTGCGCATATGCTGGCCGGTCAGCCTCTTGGCGCAACCATCGGCTTCGGCACCCAAGCTCACATCATCACCGCTTTTTCCATGGATTTGAACGGTAACGGTATCACGGTTTCCAACGAAATCTGGGAACAGATGAAACAATACGTCCCTAAAGGCCCGGACGGCAAACCCGTCCACCCGATCAAGGCGGACTACCTTAAACCGGTCGTCGAAAAATATCGCGCCGAAGGCAAACCCTTCAACATGGGCATGGTTTTCCCGGTCTCGACCCACAACTACGAACTGCGCTACTGGTTGGCCGCTGGCGGCATCCACCCCGGCTATTACTCGAAAACCGATATTACCGGCCAGATCAAGGCCGACGCTCTGCTTTCCGTGACGCCGCCGCCCCAGATGCCTGCCACCATGGAAGCTGGCACCATCTATGGCTACTGCGTGGGTGAACCGTGGAACCAGCAGGCCGTCTTTAAAGGTATCGGCGTCCCCCTGATCACCGACTACGAAATCTGGAAAAACAATCCTGAGAAGGTTTTCGGCGTCAGCAACGAGTGGGCCAAGAAAAACCCTCAGACCCACCTTGGTGTCGTCAAAGCCCTGATCCGCGCCGCTCAGTGGTTGGATGAAAACAACAACGCCAACCGCCCGGAAGCGGTCGAAATTCTGGCCCGCTCGGAATACGTAGGGGCCGACGCCGAAGTGATCGCCAACTCCATGACCGGCACCTTCGAATACGAAAAAGGCGACAAGCGTGAGGTTCCCGATTTCAACGTGTTCTTCCGCTACAACGCGACCTACCCCTACTACTCCGATGCCGTTTGGTACCTATCTCAGATGCGCCGGTGGGGTCAGATCGCCGAGCCTAAATCGGATAGCTGGTTCACCGATATCGCCAAGAAGGTCTATCGCCCCGACATCTATCTCAAGGCAGCCGAAATGCTGGTGGCCGAAGGGAAAGTCAAGAAAGAGGACTTCCCCTGGGATAGCGATGGCTTCCGTGCCCCTCAGTCGGAATTCATCGACGGCATCACCTTCGATGGCCGTAAGCCCAATGAATATCTCGCGCAATTCCCCATCGGGTTGAAAGGCGGCGAGACCGTCAAAGGCAATACGGTCGTCGCATCCAAATAACCTCCCGGCGGAGAGGGGCTCCCCCCTCTCCGCCAACAATAACCTAGTTAGAGGAACAGCTTATGAATACCGCAACCACCGTCGAATCCGCCGACAAGGCTGCCAAAGCTAAGGAAAAAGCCCTTCGGATGGAGCGTATCCATACCCGCATTAACAAAGCGTCCAAATATTTGAACGTCGCCGGTCTTGGCTGGATCACGCCGATCCTCAAAATGGCGGCAGGAGAAGACGTAAAAACTCAGAGCAAAGAGCTCTGGCGACTGTTAGGTATTCCCCTGGCGGCAATTGGGCTGTTTCTCGTTGTCTGGGGAAACACTGCCCCGCTGATCAAAACCTCACTTGGCGACATTCCTGGCCCGGCTCAGGTTTGGGAACAGACCGAAAATCTTTATGCCGACCATATCCGCGAGCGTAATAAAGAAGCCCGTTTTTATGAACGTCAGGAAAAACGCAACGCCGCCAAGCTGGCGAAAAATCCAGACGCTAAGGTCAAGATCCGCGCTTACACGGGCAAGCCGACCTACTTCGATCAGATCATAACAAGTCTTCAGACCGTTTTTATGGGTTTCCTGATCGGCTCCATCATCGCCGTACCACTGGGCGTTTTCTGTGGCCTCTCTAAAACCATCAACGCCGCATTTAACCCCCTGATTCAGATTTTTAAGCCGGTCTCACCTCTGGCCTGGCTACCTATCGTCACCATGGTCGTCAGCGCACTTTACGTTTCAGACGATCCTCTTTTTGAAAAATCCTTCGTCACCTCGGCACTCACTGTCACCCTTTGCTCTCTCTGGCCGACACTGATCAATACGGCCGTTGGCGTCTCCTCCATCGACAAAGAGCTAATGAACGTCGGACGGGTGCTGCGCCTCAAGTGGGACACCACGCTGACCAAACTCGTTCTGCCGAGCTCACTACCCTACATTTTCACCGGACTGCGTCTCTCCCTGGGTGTTGGATGGATGGTTTTGATCGCTGCCGAAATGCTCGCCCAGAACCCCGGCCTCGGTAAGTTCGTCTGGGACGAATTCCAGAACGGCTCCTCCCAGTCCCTCGCCAAGATCATGGTGGCTGTTTTCACCATCGGCATCATCGGATTCATCCTCGACCGCTTCATGTCAGCCATGCAGGCCATGGTGACCCATGGCGAAGTCCGCTGATCGAACAAGGAAAGGAGCAATTCACATGACACCGATCCTTGAACTCAAGAAAGCGACCAAGACATTCGGCGAAGGCGCTGCCAAAACCGAGGTTTTAGGGGGCATTGATCTCGCCATAGAAGATGGAGAATTCGTCGCTATCGTCGGCTTCTCCGGCTCCGGTAAAACGACCCTGATTAACCTGATCGCCGGTCTTGAACAAGCCGATGCGGGAGAGGTCCTGCTCAAAGGGAAACCCATTGACGGCCCCGGCCCCGACCGAGGTTTGGTATTTCAGAGCTATTCACTGTTTCCTTGGCTCACCGTCATGGAAAACATCAAACTGGCCATCGAGAGCGTTTTCCCAAAGCTTAACAAGGAAGAGACCCGGACCAAGGCTCAGCACTACATCGACATGGTCGGCCTCAGCCATGCCGTCGAGCGGCGTCCGGCGGAACTCTCAGGCGGCATGCGTCAACGGGTTTCGGTGGCTCGGGCGCTTGCCATGAACCCAGACATCCTATTGCTCGACGAGCCTCTTTCAGCGCTCGACGCTCTGACCCGCTCGAAGCTTCAGGATGAGATCGAACAGATTTGGGAGCAGGACAAGAAGACGGTTATCCTGATCACCAACGACGTTGATGAAGCCATTTTATTGGCTGATCGCATCATCCCCTTAAACCCCGGCCCCAACGCCACTTTAGGCCCGGACTTCAAGGTCAATCTCGCTCGTCCCCGCGACCGGGCATCGATGAACTCAGCCCCCGAATTCAAAAGGCTACGGGCCGATGTCACAAAATATCTGATGGACGTTGGAGCGGCTGCTCAGGAAGCCGCTGGAGACGACGGGGAGCTTCCCAATGTCACACCGGTATTCCCGGAAAACAAACGACCGCCGAAAGCCTTCCGCGAAGCCATGGCCAGCAACAACGAAGATCGCTATCTCGAGTTCTTCAACCTGACCAAAGTCTATCCAACGCCTAAAGGCCCCCTCACCGTGGTTGATGGTTTTGAAACCATCCTCAAAAAAGGCGACTTTATCTCGCTGATCGGTCATTCGGGCTGCGGCAAATCGACCGTTCTGTCCATGGCCGCCGGGCTCAACCCGATTTCTGACGGCGGCATTGTTCTCGACGGAAAAGAAGTCAACGGGGCGAACCCGGAACGAGCGGTGGTTTTCCAGGCCCCTAACCTGTTCACCTGGCTGACGGCAAAGGAAAACGTCATGCTCGGGGTGGATCGCGTCTTCCCACACGCATCGCAAGCCGAGCGCAATGATATCGTCGAATACTACTTATCCCGCGTCGGCCTAAAGGACGCCATGGACAAGCCGACGGCAGATATGTCGAACGGCATGAAACAACGAGTCGGCATTGCGCGAGCCTTCGCCCTGTCGCCCAAGCTGCTCCTACTAGATGAACCCTTCGGCATGCTCGACAGCCTGACCCGGTGGGAACTCCAGGAAGTTTTGATGGAAGTCTGGGATCGCACCAAGGTCACCACTGTCTGCGTCACCCATGACGTCGATGAAGCAATTCTGCTGGCCGACCGAGTTGTGATGATGACCAACGGCCCCCATGCACGGATCGGCAAGGTCATGGAAGTGGATCTACCGCGTCCCCGGTCGCGCAAAGCTCTGCTTGAGCATCCCAGATACTACGACCTGCGCGCCCAGTTACTCGGTTTCCTTGAGGAATATGAGCATGGACACCAGAGCAAAGCCGAACTGGAAACCCAGGACGATACCGACGAAGACGCCCCTGTAGAAAAGGCTGTGGCCTGAAACACCCAAAGGCCCAGGAGGAGAATGGAACCATGAAGGAAAAACTGATCGTCATTGGCAACGGCATGGCCGGAATGCGAACGGTGGAGGAAATCCTCTCCCGCAACGCCGACAAATACGACATTACCGTCTTCGGCGCAGAGCCCCGGGAAAACTACAATCGGATCATGCTCTCCCCGGTATTGAGCGGTGAGAAGTCGTTCGAAGACATCATCATCAATTCCCGTGAGTGGTATCAGGAAAATGACATAACCCTATTTGCCGGCGATGCAGTCACAGCAATTGATCCCGCGGCCAAAACAGTCACTTCTGCGGCAGGAGCTTCCTTCGATTACGATAAGCTGATCGTCGCCACAGGGTCCGACCCCTTTATCATCCCTGTGCCCGGTCGCGACCTTGAGGGCGTTGTGACTTTCCGTGATCTTGACGACGTCAACAGGATGCTTGAGGCGGCCAAGTCGGGAGGGCACGCTGTGGTTATCGGTGGCGGTCTTTTAGGGCTCGAAGCCGCCGTAGGGCTCAAGGCCAACGGCATGGACGTCACGGTCGTTCATCTCATGGAAACCTTGATGGAGCGCCAACTCGACGAGGCGGCGGGCTATTTGCTCGCCACCGAACTTGAAAACCGTGGCCTTGGGGTTCTCACTGGCGCCAATACAAAAGCCATTCTCGGAACCGATAAAGTCTCGGGACTTCAGCTTGAAGATGGACGTCGCCTTGATGTGGATTTGGTCGTTATGGCTGTCGGCATTAAACCCAACGTCTCCTTAGCCAGCACAGCCGGACTTGAAATAGGCCGCGGCATCCTGGTCGATGACCGTATGCAGACCTCCCAGCCAGATATTTTCGCCGTTGGCGAATGTGTGGAACACCGTGGCTCGACCTACGGCCTCGTAGCGCCACTCTATGAAATGGGCAAGGTTCTGGCCGCTCACCTTACCGGCGAAGAAGGCGCTCTTTACGAAGGTTCGGTAACCTCTACGAAACTCAAAGTGACAGGCGTCGACGTTTTCTCCGCCGGGGACTTCTCCGGTGGCGAAGAAACGGAAGATATCGTCTTCCGTGACGCCGCCCGCGGCATCTACAAGCGGATCGTTCTGCGCGACAACAAGATTGAAGGCGCAGTTCTCTACGGCGACGCATCCGACGGTGCTTGGTATTTTCAGATGATGAAAGACGGGCAGGATATCAGCGATCTGCGCGATACCCTGGTTTTCGGACAGGCCTATGCAGGGGGCGCCCTTGCGGACCCTAATGCAGCCGTTGCCGCCCTCGCCGATGGTGCGGAAATCTGCGGTTGCAACGGCGTTTCAAAAGGTCAAATTCTAACGGCTATTGCCGAACATGGCCTTACTACCTTGGAAGATGTAAAGGCCCACACCAAAGCCTCGGCATCCTGTGGCGGTTGCTCAGGGCTGGTCGAGCAGTTACTCGCCGTTACCTTGGGTGACGACTACGAAGTACAGACCATCAAGCCCATGTGCGGTTGCACCACACATTCCCATGACGATGTGCGCCGCCTGATTATCGCCAAAGAAATGAAATCCATCCCCGAGGTTATGCAAGAGCTGGAATGGACAACGCCCGACGGTTGCTCAAGTTGTCGCCCGGCGCTTAATTACTACCTGCTTTGCGCTTGGCCCGATGAATATATCGATGACGGTCAGTCACGCTTCATCAATGAGCGAGTGCACGCCAACATTCAGAAAGACGGCACCTTCTCAGTCGTTCCGCGCATGTGGGGCGGCATGACCTCGGCTGACGAATTGCGAGCCATTGCCGACGTTGTCGACAAGTTCAACATTCCCGCCGTCAAGGTGACTGGCGGTCAGCGTATCGATCTTTTCGGGATTGAGAAAAGAGACCTGCCCGGCGTTTGGTCCGACCTCAACGCAGCAGGAATGGTTTCAGGTCACGCTTATGGGAAGTCTCTCCGCACGGTGAAAACCTGCGCCGGATCAACCTGGTGCCGGTTCGGCACCCAGAACTCCATCGATATGGGCATCCAGCTAGAGAAGATGACCTGGGGCTCTTGGACGCCGCACAAATTCAAAATGGCGGTTTCCGGCTGCCCAAGAAATTGCGCAGAAGCCACCATTAAGGACTTCGGCGTCGTTGCCGTTGATAGCGGGTTCGATCTTCATGTGGGCGGCAACGGCGGCATCACCGTTCGCGTCACCGACCATCTCTGCACGGTCGAAACCGAAGAAGAGGTTCTCGAATACTGCGGCGCCTACATGCAGCTCTATCGCGAAGAAGCCCGCTATCTGGAACGTACGGCCCCTTGGGTCGAACGGGTCGGTCTTGATCACATCAAAAAGAAAATCGTCGAAAATGCCACGGGACGCAAAGCGCTCTATGACCGCTTCCTTGCTTCCCAAGAGGCTTTACAGAAAGACCCCTGGGCCGAACGCGCCGAAGGCAGCAAAGACGCCCATGAATTCAAACCCCTAAAAATCGTGGCTTAAAAAGGAAGAACGAAAATGTGGATGGAAGTCGGAACCGTTGATGAAATTCCCCGGCTGGGAGCACGGGTCATTGAAAGCGTCCAGGGCGACATTGCAGTGTTTCGCACTGCCGATGATGAAATCTATGCGCTTTACGATAGCTGTCCGCACCAAGGCGGCGCTTTAAGCCAGGGCATCGTCCACGGCAAGGCCGTCGCCTGCCCTTTGCACAACTGGAACATCGATCTCACTACCGGCGATGTCCTGGGTCCCGACAACGGCTGTGCAAGAAGCGTCGCCGTCTCGGTCAAAGACAGTACTATCCGGATACAGCTCCCCGAAATCAAAGCGACCGGCACTCATGGCTGAGCCGATCAAAACGACCTGCCCCTACTGCGGCGTCGGCTGCGGGGTGCTGGTGGGAAAGGACCCGGCGGGAGGTTATACCGTCAAAGGCGATCCTGAGCATCCAGCCAACTTCGGCAGGCTCTGCTCGAAGGGCTCAGCGTTGGGTGAAACTCTGGGTGACGAAGGCCGCCTGCTCTATCCTCACATCAAAGGGCAGCGCGTCAGTTGGAATGCGGCTCTCGATAGAGTGGCGGAAAAATTCAACTCCGCCATCGAAACTTATGGCCCCGATTCTGTCGCCTTCTACGTCTCGGGCCAGTTGATGACCGAGGCCTATTATGTCGCCAACAAATTGATGAAAGGCTTCATCGGTTCAGCCAATATCGATACCAATTCTCGCCTTTGCATGGCTTCAAGCGTTGCAGGACACAAGCGGGCCTTTGGCTCCGACACCGTCCCTGGAAACTATCGCGATTTCGATGAGGCTGATTTAGTTGTTCTTGTGGGCTCGAACCTCGCTTGGTGCCACCCGGTTCTCTATCAACGTTTAGCTGCCGCCAAGAAAAACCGCGGCGCCAAAGTCGTTGTTATCGACCCCCGGCGTACGGCGACCTGTGACCTAGCCGACCTCCATCTCGCTCTCCACCCAGGCACTGACGTCAAGCTGTTCAACGGACTATTCGCACGGTTAGTGAGTGAGAATAAACAGGACAACCGTTTTGTCGAAAGTCACACAAACGACCTTTCGGCTGCGCTAAAAGTCGCCAACGAAGACGCACCGAACCTTCTGTCCGTCGCCAAAACCTGCTGTTTATCGCCAAACGATCTCGCCCTCTTTATGGACTGGTTCGCCAATATTGAAAGAACCGTCACGGTCTACAGCCAAGGCGTCAACCAATCGAGCCAGGGGGCTGACAAAGTCAACGCCATTATCAACTGCCATCTGCTAACCGGGCGGATTGGCAAACCGGGCTGCGGCCCCTTCTCGGTGACCGGCCAACCCAACGCCATAGGCGGCCGAGAAGTCGGCGGCCTCGCCAATACACTGGCCGCTCATATGGATTTTGATAAAGCCGCCATTGATCGGGTCGGGCGTTTTTGGGCTGCCGAACGCATGGCGACAAAGCCAGGCCTCAAGGCTGTCGATCTTTTCAACGCCGTTCACGAAGGCAAAATCAAGGCGCTCTGGATCATGGCGACCAATCCAGCCGTCAGCCTGCCCAACGCCAATAAGGTACGCGAGGCTCTCAACCGCTGCCCCTTTGTCGTTGTTTCTGATTGCGTCCAAAACAACGACACCCTGACTTTTGCTGACACAATTTTGCCATCCACGACCTGGGGCGAACGCGACGGGACCGTCACCAACTCAGAGCGCCGCATTTCCCGCCAACGTCCCTTCAAACCTGCCTCCGGAGAAGCGCGCGAAGACTGGGACATTATTTGCGCCACAGCCCGCCGCATGGGCTTCCGCACTCCCTTCAGCTATGACGGCCCGGCAGCCATTTTCAAAGAGCATGCAGCGCTCTCGGCTTTCGAAAACGGCGATCAACGCGATTTCGATCTCGGCCTACTTACTAAGTTGGGCACGCAAGCATATGAGATGCTTGAGCCCATTCAATGGCCCGTCAAAAACTATGATCAACAAGGCAAAGGGCGTTTCTTTAGCGATGGTGGGTTTTTCACCAAAAATGGTCGGGCAAACT
>Ga0070729_10002989_pt1 | contig 20489 bp, 15 predicted proteins | sample tdDd472_FD_66725 | JGI IMG/M metagenome (GOLD analysis project Ga0070729, IMG submission 66725) | Marine sediment microbial communities from the Atlantic coast under amendment with organic carbon and nitrate - tdDd47.2 | ecosystem: Environmental > Aquatic > Marine > Coastal > Sediment | place... | reverse complement strand
TCCTTCCAGTTTGGACCTCACTTACCGTCATCCTGTCACTGCTGATTGCAGCTTCAGGATGATGCCCGGCTATTCAAATTTCATGCAGGTCATTGCCGGTGAAGTCTTGGCTCACGATTGCAGCGGGCCGGTACCAAGTCCCTTTTCTGGTCGAATACTCATGCCCCTGTACCAGGGCAAGGGTGAAGATGGTTTTTTCATCGCGAAGGAAGTTTAAAACCCAGATCGCCTAGCCCCAAGACCCAATTACAGATGCTAGCTGGCTTTAGTGGGATTCATGATAAATAAGGGTTTAAATCGCCCTCAGCTGCGTTTAAGATGGTTAAGAGTTCATTATGGTATTAGGAGGGCTGCATGACGAGTCGACGACAGTTTTTGGGACTTTCGGCCATGGGGATGGTTTCACTTGGATTAAGTGGAGCCGAATCTGAAGCTGCGAATGATAAGACACTCAAGGCGCCTCGTCTGAAAAAAGGCGATAAAGTAGCACTTGTGAGTCCTGCATTTGCTGCCTTTAACCGCAATCCTGTTGATATCAAAAAGGAGTCACTCGAGGCATTGGGCCTCGAGGTTGTATTGGGACAGAACTTCTTCAATCGCTATGGTTACTTGGCCGGAACGGATGAGGAACGCGCCTACGATATCAATGCAGCGTTCAAGGATCCCAGCATTAAAGCCGTTATCGCTCATAGCGGTGGTTGGGGCTGTGCGCGAATCCTGCCCTATCTCGATTATGAACAGATTCGAAAAAATCCAAAGGTTGTGCTCGGGTTCAGTGATATCACGGCACTTTTGTTGGGTATCCACAGCCAGACTGGCCTGATCACGTTTCATGGACCATGCCCCAGAAATAAGGTTTCCGCGGACTATACCTCGCGCCTGATATTTAACGGCGAGGCCATGCACATGAAAAACCCTGTGGATTTTGGGGAGAATCTAGCCGACAGCAAGCACCGGACATTAACGCTACATGCCGGCAAGGCCAGAGGACGATTGGTCGGCGGGAACCTCACGGTACTTTCGGCCATTGTCGGGTCGCCCTATCTGCCAAACTTGAAAGATGCCATACTCTTCCTCGAAGATGTAGAAGAACAGATTTATCGGGTGGACCGAATGCTCACACATCTGAAATTGGCTGGGCTTCTCAAAGAGATTCGGGGATTTGTCTTTGGTAAATGTTCGCGTTGCGGACCCGGTGAGCGATACGGCTCCCTCACTCTTCAGGATGTGCTCGAAGACCATATCCGCCCACTTGGGGTGCCCGCCTTTGAAGGATTTATGGTCGGCCATATCAAAAACCAGTTCACCTTACCGATTGGTGCCCAAGTTGAGGTGAATGCGGATCAAGGTACGGTTTCCATGCTAGAAAGCCCAGTTGCCTGAGGGGGAATCTTTGATTTTATCCATGCTCTTAATTTTTGCGGGTTCTTTGAATGAGCGACAACTTGTGAAAGAAATAGACAGGTTGGCCCTTCAATATTCGATCAGCGATGCACATCTTGGGCTTCATGTTTACGCTCCGATGCGAGACAAAATACTGTACTCGGTTCAAGCCAATAAGAATTATCGTCCGGCCTCCAATATGAAGATCATTACCACTCTACTCGCTTTTGAACACCTCGGCCCCAATTACTCCTTCCACACTTCGTTTTGGCATTCTGGAGAACTTGTTGATGGCGTTCTCCATGGCGACCTCATCGTGGTTGGGCACGGCGATCCCTCTATCGCCGGTTATTATCTGGGAAAGGGGTTGGAAACACATGATCTGGTTGCTCATCTTATCGACCGGATTAAGGCCTTCGGCATCAAGACGATCACGGGCGATGTCGTCGCCATGGAAGGCTTTTTTGATGACAAGATGGTTGCCAATTCCTGGGAATGGGATGATATCGGGACGTACTATGGAACACCCGTTACCGCACTCAGCCTGAACGATGGCTGGGTTGATATTGCGATTCATGTGGATGGGTTTGGCTTCCTAAGTACCTCTTTTTCGCCAACTGGTACGCCGGACTTCCAATTGGCGACCGTTTTTCAGCCTCCAGACAACCCGGAGGATTCGAATTCCGACTTCAAGGTGACTCGAGATTGGAATTCAAACGCATTTTCCTTTATGGGACCGATGAAACCGTGTTCGCGTCATTCAGACAGTTATTCCGTGGCCAATCCGGCAGCTCAGTTTGTAGGTGTGCTGCGTGACCACCTTCTCTGTGCAGACGTTATGGTCGATGGTTCCGCAAGAGTGACTCATGCTGAACCCGGTGATGCTGACACGTTTTTGTTTAATTTCTTTTCACCAAAACTGGCTGATTTAGCCAAGGTTCTCATGAAGCGCTCCCAGAACCACTACGCGGATTGTTTTCTTAAAACGGTCGCCAAGCGGATGACTAATCACGGTACGTTTCAGAATGGTTTTCAGCTGTCGCAGGCTCTAATCGATCAGGCTTTTCAGTCCGGTCCTCTCTCTGGGAGCAGCTCAGGATTCAACATGATCGATGGGTCTGGGCTGAGTTCCCATAACTACGTGCAACCAATCCAACTGGTTGCACTATTGGAGTACGCAATGGGACAACCCTACTGGAATGAATGGGTTTCTAGTTTTCCGGTAATGGGTGTTGATGGAACAACGCGTAGGCGAGGAAGCCAAGACGGCCTTACCCAAGGACGCATTTTTGCCAAAACAGGCTATATCTACCGCACAAGATGCCTTTCCGGATACGCCTTTTCCGAAAGCTCTGAACCGATACTCTTCTCCATCATGGTGAACAATTATGGGGCAGAAACCTCTCACATCAATGATTTCCAGGATGAAGTCTGCAGTAGGCTGGTACAACTCAAACCGAACCGCGTGGTTAAACGAGCCCTGGTCAAGGATCCTGTGACCATTCCAGCGGTTCCGTGATAAGTGCACTATGCGATATACTGAAGCGTGTCATCCCCTTACATCAAAGCTGGACCAGCTTGACCTCAACGTGCAGATTCAATGCCTGGCTGACGTAGATCGAGAATTGTTCGGCTCAACCTGGGGCGATGGTCTCATGGATTTGAGGGTCATTGCAAAAATCGAACAAGTACAAAAGGATATCCAGGAAGTGCTGCGACATCCAAACGGCAAGGTCGTGCTTTCGGGAGCCGGTACGAGTGGTCGTATTGCCTATTACATGGCCAATAGTCTGGATAACTCCAAATTAGTCGGATTCATTGCCGGGGGACCCGAGGCGTTCTTTCGTGCTAAAGAGCGCATTGAAGATTTGCCCGAACAGGGGAGACTTGATCTTGAACCAATTCTTGAGCAGCCAGGCCCTGTTCTCTATATCGGGATAACATGTGGCCTTTCGGCTGCCTACGTCGCTGGACAGATTGAGGCTTGCCGTTCCCATTCCAATGCGCAATCGGTATTGCTCGGGTTTAATCCCCAGGAAGAGGCCAATGCGCGTCACCTGGATAGCATCGGCTGTTCATTCAAAGAGCTGATCCAAACAGAGACACAAGCTGGACGGTGTACGCTCGTCAATCCCGTGATCGGGCCGGAACCCGTGACTGGTTCGACACGCATGAAGGGTGGTACTGCGACCTTGCTTCTTTTGTACCTTATGCTTGAGCCGCTTCCTGTTAAAGCCACTTTGGACAAAATGTGTGACTTGCAAAAAACATGGCATGCGAATGGTGCTGAATTAACCGCCATCATCGGCGCGGCTAAGTTGAGTCTTTCTTCTGGAGGTTCGCTCACCTACCTAGCGGATGAGGCGTCGGGTTTTTTGGCATTTTTGGATGCATCGGAATGTCCTCCAACTTACTCGGCCGAAGAAAAGGATGTTCGTGCTTTGGTTCCCGGCACGTTCATGGAGAGGTTCCCAGAGCTATGCCTCACAGGAAGGACCTATCAGGATTTTCAAGCCGAACACGTCTCAACCTGGTTGCGAACATGTGATTTGGACAAGCTGCCCGCTTTAGGCGATCTGAAGATTCACCATTTACCCCCAGTTGATGTGTCCTCCTTTGATGACCCACGAGCAAGGCGATGTGCCTTCGAATTGGCTATTAAGTGGTACCTGAACACCATCAGCAGTCTGGCCTTTGTTCAGTTGGGCAAGGTGATAGGCAATCGGATGGTTGATTTGAGGATCAGTAACTTGAAGCTGATGGATCGGGCAGTCAGGATTTTGGTCGATGTTTCGGGCCAGCCCGAAGCAGTCTGCAGGGAGCGACTTTTTGGGGAAATAAAGGCGCGCGCTGACAGACCAGTCGAAGGCATTGAAGAGTTAATAGAAGTTGCCGTTGGTGAGCGCGGGCTCGTCGCCTATGTGGCTCGAATGCTGCTCTCAGAACAAAGTGAGGAGATACCATCTTGATAAATCATATTATGAATTCATTGCTTCAAGTAATCATCGGATCCAATTTTTGTGATTTTGTCCTGCGTGTTCCAACTACTAGTTTGTCAAATTGGCAGCAAATGAGAATGACAGGCTTTTTTTCTAGTGGAAATTCCAACCGATTTATTTCCTCCCTTCAGGGAGGCGACTTACTTCAAGTCCAGCGTAATTGGGGTTTGGATATTGCCGTCATCCTCATTTTCTTGCTAGGCACGGTAGCTTTTGGTCTCTGGATCAGTCGACGCCAGGAAGGCTTGGAAGACTATTTCCTCGGCGGACGTCGTATTCCTTGGGGTGCGGCGTTGCTCTCCATGGTTGCAACCGAAATTAGTGCCGCCACCTTCCTTGGAGCACCTGAGCAGGGCTATCTTCGTGACATGACCTACCTTCAAATTGTGTTGGGGTCGCTCTTTGCCCGGGTCGTTCTTGCCTTTGTCTTTCTTGGAATTTTCTATAAGTTGCGTGTCTTTACCGTTTATGGGTTCCTCACGACCCGCTTTGGGATTCCCACTAAGAATACGGCAGCTGGGGCCTTTCTTCTGGGCCGCGTCTTTGCCGCAGGATCTCGACTCTTCATCGCCTCGCTTGCCGTGAAGGTGGTTACAGGCATGGATTTTTTGTACTCCATTATTCTCCTTGGGATTATCGCCATTCTCTACACGTTGTTCGGTGGTATCAAAGCCGTTATTTGGACCGATGTCATCCAGGCCATAATTCTTGTTCTCGGCGCACTCGTTTGTATCGTGATTCTTCTTGGCGATATCGGAATGACCAGTTCCGAACTGATTGATTTTTTGAATCGTCATGAAAAATTCCGCATGTTCGATCCCAGTATCGGTGTGGACGGAAGGGCGTGGTTATCCAATCCGTATCAGTTGTGGCCGGCGCTCATTGGAGGGTTTTTCCTGACGATGGCGACTCACGGCACGGACCAGAGTATGGTCCAACGCCTGCTAACCTGCAAAGATCGTTGGCGAGGGCAACTCAGCCTGATTTGGAGCGGTGTTCTTGGTTTTATAGTTGCAGCTGTGTTTATCTTCATCGGCATGCTACTCTTTGTTCTCATCCAAACTCGACCTGAAGGGGATGCCTTGGTGCAACTCGCAGCCGATCTTAAAGCGTCTGGGCAAAACGGTGATCTCTTCCTGCACTATATCCTAAACCGAATTCCCTCGGGATTTGCTGGCTTGATCATCGCCTCGGTCCTTGCCTCAGCCATGTCGAGTATTGATTCTGAACTCAACGCGATGAGCTCAACGTTTGTAAACGATTTCTACCGTCCCTACTTCGCGAAAACGGCTGATCCAAACAAGCTAATGCAGGTCGCCAAACTCTGGACCCTGATCTTTGGCGCGATTCTCATTGCTGTGGCCGTAGCTATTACCGAATTCTATCTGTCTAACCCGGAGACGGATCTTCTTACGATCGCCTTGGGAATTATGACCCTTTTCTACGGAGGTCTTCTGGGTGTGTTCCTGGTTGGTCTTCTCACTCGAGGACGCGGAAATTCATACTGCAATATAGTTGGAATGACACTCAGTTTGTTGACCATCGGTTTTCTGACCAATAAGCAGGGGTTATTGAAACTACTGGGCCTGGTGGATCCCCTCCAACCGAAAGGATTCTGGGGCTCCGTCTACGAAGTTCAGCTTGCCTGGCCATGGTTCATCGTTCTGGGTACGGCCATTACGGTCGCAATCGCCCTTGCAGGTCGAACAGCCCTGGCTTTGGGCGAGCGAGATCCAAACGGAACATCTTGATCGAGGTTGGACTTGATGTTCTAGGGGCTTTCCGTAATCGATCAAAAGTCGTAGTGGGAACCTGATTAGATTCCCGCCACTCCTGCGTCTACATCGCCTTCCCTTTGCTTGGGAGTGCTAGCTCAAGAGGTAAGGTGAGTCCCCTTAACGGAGGTCAACAAAGCTGAGAGGTGGTTTGTGCCAATCGCGAAGCAAGTTCTTTCGCCAAGTTCAAAGAAATCTTGGCGGTGAGCTCTGGCTGTTGTCTCATGATGCGATTCAAAAACTCGCCAGTAAGTACCAGAATGTCGCTTTCAACTTTGGCGATTACATGGGCGGTTCTTGAGGAGGAGGTTAGAAAACCAATTTCGCCGAACGTGTCACCAGCGCCTAACATGGCGATTGGCACCTGTTGATCCAAATCCGATTTAACTTCGGCCAAGCCCTTGAGCATGACATAAATGGCCGAATCACGATCTCCTTTTCGAATAATCAAGTCTCCCTTTTTTACCGAAAAAAGGGTGGCTTGTGAGAAGAACGTCTCGGTCTCTTGGCTGGTCAACCCTTTAATAAGCACCAAATGGTGACGCGGGTCTTGAGCAAGGCGTTCTGAGAGCAGGTCCAGAAACTCACTTTCGTTTTTAAACACGGCCCTGGCCAGTCGAGAGTATTCGGGATAAGTGCCGTGAAACCATGATCGGCCCATTTCGTCGTCTTGTTCGTTTTTGACAAGTCGGAAGAGAATCGAACGGACCTGGGAAAGGAACTGGTGGTCACGAATAAGCATGACAATTGGAATTTTATATCCGAAACTCGAATCATTGTAACCGTCGGTATACCTTCGATAGCCTAAATGTTCGTAGAAGGGAATTAGGTGAGGGCTACAGTCCCCATAGTTAAGGCGACAGCCACGTTTCTGGCTATCCTCAAATGCCCGCTGAATGAGTTTAAAAACACCCTTGCCGTTTCGGAATTCCGGGTCAACCATAAACCGACTGGTTGTGCAAATTGATGAAGCTCCGAATTCAGCCAAAGCGGGTCCCATAGAGAACTTCTCCTCAAACGGGGCTAGATCCGGTACCTTATCCATCGACAATACTCTTAGAGAACCTACCACCCGGTCTCCCTTGAAAAGCGCATAATTGATGGCGCCCTCGTCGTAGGTATCGCGCAGTTGCTTTCGTTCGTGGTCTGCATCTTTGGTGTAAGCTTCTTCCAGTACATACATTCGATATCGGAACTCAAAGAGGAGAGCTTGTTCGGCAGGGCTTTTTACCACGCGTACTTGCAGCATGGTCAAGCAGGTGCCAACTCAGGCTTTAATTCATGGAACATGGAAACATACAAATGTTTGATTACTTCAGCTACATGCACGACATCCTCGTAATCTTGACCAGAGATATGAGTCTCAATCATTCTAGTTAAATCCTGTGTGTGGGCTACGTCGGCCTCCCCATGTCCCTCAATAAACTTAACCGCACCTTCAAAATCTGGAATGGACGTCAGTTTCGTGGCAATGTCCTTGCCTAAGTCGTCTCCCATCGCTTCTAAAATAAACAGCCAACCAAATATCGATGCTGCGTTGGCGGTACCCGCCAAGTAGTATTCATATCCCACCATGGCAGCACAACTGGGTGTGGCTCGAGTCCTGGCAACTTGGTCTCTGGTCCAGCCAAGGGCGATTAAGTCATCGAGCACCCACTCATCATGACCCATCTCCTCCTCGGCATGGTGAAACAGGTAAGAGGCTAGTTGGGGATGATTATTAACCAGGCGACTTCCAGCCAGAGAAATGACCTTTGAAGAATGTAAGGCATAGTGCCATACATTTAATAGATAACGACTATAGTAGCCGCTATCCAACTTTCCATTTTGCATGCTCTGCAAAACGGGAGATTCTAAAATGCCTTGAACGGTCTGCCTTCTTAGGGTTTGTAACTCTTTCATCGTGCTCTCCTTCACGAAGCCCACATGGGATTTCAGAATCTATAATGATTGGGCTCCATTTCGCTATTTGGTGTTGATATATTAATTATACCATAGGTTTTATTGTTAAATAACCAGAGTCAGGCACCCCACGCAGACGGCAGAAGGGAGCTGCCCTATTACTCTGAAAGTAATGCCTAAATGGGACCTGTTTTTTTGAATCGTGTTGATTGCGTACCACGAATTTTCCCTATGGCCTATTAAATGCTGGCCCTAAAACCTCTCACAGGAATTAACCGGGGTATATCTTATCTAAACATGAATCTTCGTATAAATGGGTTTTTCTAGAATTGATTAATACTACTGTGAGAAAGTCCCTGGTCCTGCCCTGGCAGGGTTTGATGTTCAACGGAACTAATAGGTACGCGAACCTAGGGGACGGTGATTTTGGTTAGAGGTATTTGAGTGTGAACTTTGAAAATTTCTTTAGATTCACCCGTAACCTTCAATTCTGATTGCCCATTCCATTGAAGATGTCCTGGAAAAGCATGTTCCGATACTACTGAAAGGAATTCCGAACCTCTTTCAACGTTTAGGATTTTTGTTTCTGCAAAGTATGTTTCAGAGGTAGATTCCCCACTTAGGTCAACAGAAAAAGAATTTCCTAAGTCACACGATTTATCTATCAAGAAAAAGCTATAGATGGGTTTTTCAGGGACTATTTCAAATGCGGGCATAAAAATGAAATTTTCTCCCTGAAAGAGGTTTGTTTGTACGATTCCAGAATGGAATAATGGTTGAAGCTGGTTGAAGCATTGGTTCGACGGAAGTTCTTGGCCAAAGAAAACCATTTTTAGTTTGGCATCACTAGTTCTTGCCGGCTGTTTTTGATCAACATAGTAGTCTCCTGTTGAAGTGTTTAAATAAAAAAGCCTGGCTTTTTTTGGGCGGGCTTTGCTTTCTAATATGAAAAAATAGTGTCCACTTTTTCTTTCCCCATCGTTTATTTTCCAAGTACAGTAATCTAATGGTTCATCATTTTCTCCAAGAATACATCCCCCAATCTCTAGGGTGTCGATTTGATCAGGCTTTAATTTCCCACAGAAAACCGTAATATTTACTCCTTCAGAAAGTTGAATTGAATCACTTCTCCAGAGCAATGGTGGATTAAGATTCGGATTTTCATAGAAAAATGCTGCTTCAAAGGCCATCTGTTTTTTGAGGCCCACCATTTTTGAGAAAGGTTTTATATCCAGAAGATCTTTCCCGTAATAGAGTTTATATTTATTGGAATCGCTTTTTAATTTAATCACCAATTTCCCCCCAGTGTCCTTATCACTGAGCGAGTACCCGAGTAGATAGCACGAATCGTTAAATTTCTTGGTCAATTTGAGCCCTTGATTGAGTGAACGTTTTCCTTTCAATAGAAATGATAGTCCGCCGGTACCTAATGCAGAAAACCTCGTTAGAGAGGTCATTGTTTTAAATCTTTGGGACTGTTTGGGCTTTTTTAATTCGTTGCCAAATAGTCTGTCTTGTTGTAGTTGGCGTAATAGATTTCCTTTCGAAACCCCTGGGCGCCCATCATCCACCCTAAACCCATGAAGTGTAGAGCCTGTGGAATTCAAAAGCTTTATTAAATAACTTGTTAAATTCTCAAGGGTTCCATCTCCAAGGTCCGAGTAGTTGTCCCGATATCCGCCACCAGTGAATAAAAGAATACTCTTTGATCCATGATAGGGCTTCAGAATGTAGGTAGATCCAATCAAGGACCGGATGGCCATTTCATAATAGGAAGAAATGATTTTCTCTTTTGATTCGAGCCTCATATAAAGGAGGCTTTTAGGCCCTTTTGATAAAATGGATCGTTTATCCATTTCAGCACTTCGAACAATCTGAAAATTAATGTCCTTTACCTTTTTCCACATTGTCCCTTTGTACTCAATGGATTTAAGGCCCTTTTTCAAAAGTTCCTTTGAATTGGTAAAGGGTGTAATTTGTTTCAGTTCTTGATCGAGGTGAACAATCTTAAATTTAGTATTGGACAGCGATTGCACGCTGAAAAAATGCACCAACTCATTAATAAGTTTATGAAACGAATTCTCCATCATGAAACTGGAATCAATCAAAACTATCTGAAATGATTGATGACTTATATCGCCGCCTTGGATTATGGGGTCACTGACAGCTTCACCACCTCCTCCTACATTTACCTCCTGGAAATAGGTGAGCTTTCTAAGAAGGTTATTCTCATGCACAATAAAATCATCCATTGATAACCCACTTACTGGAAGGCCTTTTTCATCAAGAACATGGACGTTTATCAACCTTTCCCGAACTTGCATTTCAATAGAGAAGTCTTTTTGGAAAAGAAAAAAAGCCAAAAGAAAAAACATTTTTTGCCCTTTTAAGACAATCTGGGAAAATGGTCAGTCACAGAATGAGACTACATCATGTGTAGGATAACATCAAGGTTTTGAAATGACTTATGGCTAACATTCATAGTTTTTCTTTCGGTACTTTTTGTTTTAAATGATTAACCCTTATTGGAGAAGTGGAAGAAATTGTGTAGAGAAAGCAGTGGGACCGCAGTCTTAACGACTCGATGCCAATTACCTGCTTCGATAAGCGTTATATTCGTGTTGAAGAAATTTATTTTGCTGAAAGGCTTCCTCAAGCAAGGTCTTGGCGGTTTTGTGGTTCTTTGTGCTTTTGCTCAGAGAAAGGAGAGCCGCGTATTCCGCTTTCAGCTGGGGATGCTTTTGCAGTTTGTCTGGTACCTGTTGACACTTTGCCAAACCCATTTTCAGTAACTCAGGCTCATGGTGCCATTCAGTTTTTATTCGAATTGTTCGTAGATAAGCAATAAATATATCAGTAGATTGAGGGTAGTTTGTCATCCCGTCCTTGGCCAGTGTCAATGCCTCATAAAAACTAGGTTCCGGATTTCTTTCCCGTTGTATTTGGAGAAGCGCTTCGTTGATGGAAAGATTTATTCGCGAGACTTCCAGCTCCGAATCCTGGTGGTTGACTCTGTCCAGTTGGTGTATAGCTTCGCGTGCTTGCTCCAAATATTTTTTGACGAGTTCTAGGTCCAGGTGTTTGACATCAAGATAAAAAGAGGCTTGCTTAAGATACAGGTTAGCAATGTTACCAAAAGCGAGGCGATAAGCGTCTATGTCAATAGCTTTCTTGTAGTTCGCATCCGCTAACTCAATGCTTTCAACGGGATTTTGGCCTGTCCATATCTCATAATCTGATCGGGAGTCATATACCAGGGCGAGGTTATTAAAAAAGATGGAGAGTCCGGGTTTCAAGGCTATTGCTTTTTTATAATAGGTTTCAGATTGAATGAGTGCATCAGTTGGATTCTCTCCGATGGTCATCAAATAATCGGCGATCATCCAGTAAATCAGGCCCATTTGGTGGAGGGAGCGAAAATCTTCTGGAAATTTCTCGAGGATTGCCTTTGTGTGTTTTATGGCATTTTGAAAGGACACCATAGCGTTTGCGCCCTGTTCCGTGTGGAAATAGCCCAGTGTGCAGTAGGCTTGAGCCGAGATGAAATGATGGTTGGTTCGACCTGTTTTCAAAGACTGAGCGTGTTGGGCGATGGCAAGTGCTTCTTCGATTTTCAAACTGGGGTCCTTCCCGTCGCGGTACCAACAAAATTCAGCAAAGGACCAAAGCTCGCTGGCCATTTGAGTTAGAGCCTGGTAGTGGTCGGGATCGATGAGGAGCGCCCGGCGACATGCATCGATTAGTTCCTTGTGTTTTTCATCCGGGTGTTCGCCTTTTCGAATCGTGAGTTCAATATCAATCTGCAAATAGGAGGCTAGGGAAGAGTAACTTTCGGGATCGTTGGGTGCGAGTTGCTGCAACTTCGTAAACAACTGTTCGACATGTAGGCGAAGGGCCTCAAAGCGATCGTGTTCACCTTCATTGAGAAACTGAGTTCCCTGTTTTATTCGAATTGCGATTTCGCGTATAAGTGCTTCGTATAGCCAGGGTTGTAATTGAAAGGCGTTTTGATATTGTTGAATTGCCAAGGCGTCCAAGCCTTGCAGTTCGAATAGCAATCCAGTGTAAAAAAGAGCCTCTGTATCCTGGGTTTGACCCAGAAAGTCCAGCGCTTTGATTTTTAATTCCTTGTTAGCGCGCTCGATGAGGGGCTCCCTTGCCGAATGAGGCAATTGCTCGATTTCCTCCAATCTGGCCCAATACAGTTCAGCGTAAGTGCGGCCAAGGGCAATATTAATTTCCTTGGGATTCGCGTGTGAGTCTCGAGCAAGTTCAAGAAACTCTCGAGCCTTGTCCCACTGCCTAAGTGTCAATGCGATCTTGCCCATTGCAAAAAATTTGGGTCCAAATGCGAGCTCTCCGTAGTTTCTCCCAAGTTCTTCGATTTCAACTATTTCTCTATTTAATACGGCTTCGCTTGACTCAATGTTATGAGGGGGCATCATGTGAATGACCCTGCGCTGCCATTCTACGCGTTCTACTCGGGTACCCAGTTCCTGTACAAGTAACTCTGTTTGGCGCGCTTGTGAACGAGTCCTCAGAAGCGTGGCACCGACAACCGCTAAGGCAATGAGGAACACAAATGTTGAAATGGCCACCCAGCGATGTCTTCTAACATGGAGCTTGAAAGCGTACCAAAATCCCAGATCAACCAGTTGCACCGGGCGGCCTTGCTGAATTCGTTTCAAATCTTCGATGACATCGGCCATGCTGGCGGGCCGCCCCTCCAGGTTTCGGTTCATGCATTGTTTGATGACCAGGCTAAGGTCAACGGGCATCCCATGAAGCGTTTTGTGGGGCGGATCCACGGTTTGGTGGATTTTGTTTTCCAGGATCTGAAGACTAGTTTGACCCGAAAAGGGTGGTTCACCGGTCATCAATTCAAATAGGGTCACTCCATAACTGTAAATATCAGAACGCGCATCTGGAATGGAACCGGGATCGGTCAATTGTTCAGGTGGAAGGTAGTGGGGTGAACCTAAGAGGCCAGCAGTATATAGGGGGTCACCGTCCTTGTTTTGGAGAGGCGTGTCTGTCTCGGGTTGGTGAAAAAGTTGTTTGGCGATTCCAAAATCGATGATTTTGCAGACTGGTTGTGAACCTTCACTCTGAACAAGAATGTTTGAGGGCTTGATATCGCGGTGAAGAATGCCCTTTTGATGCGCGAATTGGACTCCTTCTGCCACTTGAATGGCAAGTTCGAGACACTTTTCCCGATTCAAACAATTCTTTTGAACGTAGGTCTTGATGTCCTGGCCTTCTACAAGTTCCATGGCGAAAAAAGGCAGCCCCTCTTCGGTGGTGCCTGCATCGTAGACCTGGGCAATATAGCGATTTCTCAGTTGGGCGAGAATATGATACTCACGATGGAATCGAGCTGTTAATTCAGGAGTAGCAGCATCAACGGAGAGAATTTTCAGCGCCACACGCCTTTGAATAGGTTCTTCCTGTATGGCTTCGAAAACCTGGCCCATTCCGCCACGGCCCAATTCGCGAACCAGTTGATAATGCCCAATACGATCTTTTGGCTCATATTCGGATTCGGTTGCTTCGTTCTGGATCCATGGATCGAGTGGGGCGTTTTCTAGAAATCCATCGGAATCGTAATGGGCAGCCAACAGCTTTCGAATCTCACCAATTAAGGAGTTGTCGAGGTCCACGCCTTCCAAAAACGCCTCACGCGCTTTAGGGGATTCTATTTCCAGGGCCTGATGGAACATGTTTTGAATGATGGCCCAATCATCCGGTCTCATGGTTCAGACCTTTCAGGTGAGCGAATAGCCAAGCTCTGGCCAGGGTCCAGTCACGTTTCACCGTCGCCGGCGAAACGGATAAGACATCGGCAATTTCAGAGATACTCATATTCGCGAAATATTTCATGATCACAAGCTTTTCTTTTCGGCTGTCCAATTTACCCAACTCGTCGAGCGCAAGGTCCAAGGCGAGTAAATCAATCATGCTGGTCTCATTGTTACCGTCTGCTTGTGTTGCCAGGGAAAAGGTCTGTTCCCGTTTCTTTGCCAGTTTCTTACGGGCATGGTCGATTAAGGCTTTCCTCATCAATTGAGCCAGCAAGTTCATCAAATGGTTACGGTTCTCGATATGAACCTGTGAAAAACTCTGAAGTTTGATGAATGCTTCATGAACGAGTTCAGTCGCCTGCAGGGTGTGATGTGGACGTTCTTCCGACGTCATGATGTGTTGGGCCAGGCGGCGGCACTCTTTGTACAAAATGGGTACGAGTTGGTCCAAGGCAGAGGAATCTCCCAATTGCCAATTCTTGATTAATAGGGTTGCACTTTTGGCCGCATGCTCATCCATTTGCGCATTATCTCACAAATGCCTCTGAACTGGAATATGCAGTGATTTTTCATCGCTCAGAGGTAGCGGCGGTGACTAGAAACATCTGGAAATGTCACGCTAGGCAGGCTTTAGTTCACACTGATGGAATTTCCTACATGTGAACGAGTTGCTTTCTGGCCGATTGTGAATCGTTGGCAAGCCTTTGGGGAGGCCGAGCTGGCTTGCCAACGCATAGGATTAATCCAGGGGAAACGCTGCATTTTCCCACAGGAAGTTTGACTCAGAACCAGGAAGTGAACCCGACAGTGCGAGGAATGCCACCTTGTGATCCGATTCAAAAACGAAGCGTGTGTTTGCGGGATCGGAAAAATGGGCATCCAGAACATATAGAACCTTTTGACCGGGTTGGACAGCTTCGGCAATAACCTGGCTGTGGATGAGGTTGTTGGTTGAATCATATTGAGAGAGCACAAAGTTCGTCTCCGCATCACCCATATTGACAATAGCCAGGCCGTCGAATACGAGATTCCAATTCCCGGGAGTCAGAGCCCAGCGCTTGGCGAAGCGACAGCGCTCCCTGGCAAAGGCTGGACTGCCATTCATCGTGGAGGTATATGCAACATCCACAACGATTTTTGCTTCCGGATTAATGGTGAAGTAGGCAGTCTGCTCGGCTGGGAAAATGTCTTCGAAGGCGAAATAGGCCGTCTCCTGGGCCTCCAGATGGTCCGTGAAATCCTGATACTTATTGCCGTCAGCTCCATAGGGTGTAAGAACAAAGGACTGTGGGGCGTTTGAAAAGTTCTGGACAATCACCATGGTCTCAAATAGGCCACCATATGCGGTAATGTGTGGTACCACCCTGGTTTCGCTACATTCAGGGTAGGGGATTTCCTCACCATCAATAACCTTGGGGCAACTATAGGCGAGATCTTCCATTTTTTTCTCGAAAATGATGTCTCCTGTTGCAGCAGATTTCATTCGAAGGATGACCGTATTGAGGATGCCCTCGCCCGAACGAACAATGAAATAGGTGTCTGAGGAGCCGGTCTGGCCCGTGAGCAGTCTGGACCCGGCCCAGGCCGTATTGAGATCATGGGAGGTTGAATACGCAGTGCATGATACGCGAATACCCTCGGTTTCCTCTGTTTGGTAGTCAAATGTGATGACGACCTGTTCTTCCCAATCAATTGAAGCAGGTGATGCTGGACTGAACTGTATGTTTGTCAGTTCGTTACCCAATAGATGGGAGCCAACAACCCAGGTCATAAGTAAAACTAAAATTCGATTTAAGGATCTTTTCATTTTTTTCTCCAGGTATTTTGTCGTTGGTTGGTGTTAACCACCAAAGCACGCTACTCTTATTGGCGTGATTCCTCGAAAATCGGCTCATGAAAAATAGAAATAGTGATTGTTTGCCTTTGGGTGTCAACAAAATGATCCTTCAGAAATACTTAAAGCGGTAAATATTCTTTTTGTACGTACTCAAGAATTCCGTACAAAAACCGAAAACTAAAGGAAATGGTGAGGCAGGTGACGCGATGGATTATTCTGGACAGGGAATTCTGCTTGTTGAGGACAGTCAGAGTCTTGCCCAGGCCGAGGCGTTGCGCATTCGAGCCAGTTCCAATTTCCCAATTACGGTGGCTCACAGCCTAGCGAGAACCAAGTCACTACTGGCTGAGTTTGGGCATACGTACTTTGCGGCCGTAGCGGATTTGAATTTGCCCGATGCACCGTATGGGGAAGCGGTGGATGCCATTTTGGAGCATAAGATTCCAACCATCGTTTTGACTTCGACCATGAATGAATCCACGCGGCGACTGTTTGAGAAAAAGCCAATCGTTGATTACGTGGTCAAAGGCGGGATCTATAAATTTGATTATGTTGTCAAACTTTTAGGATTCATTCACTCTACGGAACGATTGAAGGTTCTCGTTGTCGATGATTTGAGAAGCAATCGAATGGTCACCAAGATGATGCTTGAACCCCTCAGGTGGGAGATTCTCGAAGCAGAGGATGGGCTTCAGGCCCTGGAGTGCTTGGAACGACACCCAGATATAAAAATTATTTTGACCGATCAGGAAATGCCTCAATTGAATGGAACGGACCTGGTAGAGAAAATTCGCAAGGATTTCCCCTTTGACGAAGTTGCAATTATTGGGATATCAGGGACTAGCGATCTATTTCTAAATACGGAATTTCTCAAAGCCGGCGCAAACGGCTTTCTCCAAAAACCCTATGTCAAGGAAGAGTTGATTGCCACCGTCGTCCAGAACATCGAACGCATCCAGAATATTCAGGCTTTGAGAAAAGCTGCCGAAGAAGATTTTTTGACCGGTTTATATAACCGCAAGGTGTTCTTTGAACGCGGATCGAGTTGGATTAAACAGGCTGTTCATAAAAAGCAACCAATCGCCCTGGCGATGTTCGACATCGATTTCTTTAAAAAAGTCAACGATCAATGGGGGCACGATGTGGGAGATGCGGCACTGGTCCACATGGCTAAACTGCTGAAAGACACGTTTTCAAGTGAACATACACTGGTCGCCCGTCTTGGCGGGGAGGAATTTGCAGTGATAGGCAAAAACCGTAAAAGGAACGAGGTCCAAGCCGAATTTGAAACATTTCGAGAGATTATTGAGGGGACCCCTTTGCCGGTGGGTGACAGGAAACTTCAATTCACCATATCGACTGGATTGCATTGGATCGAGACTCACGGGGAGTGCGTCCCTTCCACCATGAAATTCCTCGAGAACCGATTGAAGGTCGTCGATGACTTGCTCTATCAGGCGAAGGCGTCTGGCCGCAACTGTGTTTGTACCCAATTTGATGGCATGCCCTGAAGGTGGGCACATTCCCTTGGGACATCTCATCTCTGATAATCTTTGAAAACATCGTTTTTTCCTTAACTAAAGACCCGTTCTGGTCGATGGAAGATGCATGGAGGAAGCCAGCAATGCGTGGATTTGAGGTGTTATTTGGCGAATGTGTCAGGGAAAGCCCTGTAATTCTGGAATTTGCCGTGGCATCTATTATTTCTTTTCTCCAGTTTTCGACCCTCAAACCTTCACCGAAGCTTGCTACAAGAGTGGCGCCAACTCACACATTATGAAGCCAATAAACCCCAAACACCGAAAAACGACCTACGCACATGGGAATTTATTTCCTGGAGAGGAGTAAAAAAATGAGGACACTCATCGCAGAGGATGATTTTGTCTGTCGTGTTTTGTTGCAGCAGTTATTAACGCCATATGGGCAAACGGATGTTGCCGTTGACGGAGCCGAGGCGGTGATGGCCGTGAAAGCGGCCTATGCAGATGGAAGACCCTACGATCTCTTGTGCCTGGACATTATGATGCCGGAAATGGATGGTCAGGCCGTGTTAAGAGAGGTGCGAGACCTTGAAGAATCCAATGGGATTATCTATTCAAGGGGCATGAAAATCATCATGACCACGGCTCTGGACGATCCCCCTAATGTATTCCAGGCATTTCAGAGTCTTTGTGACGGCTATTTGACGAAACCGATCTATAAAGAAAAGCTAATAGCCGAACTGAAAAAAATGGGTTTAATCAAGTGAGAGACGCCTTAAGGAGGAATTCGTGAAGGTCTTGATTGTTGAAGATGATTTTTCCAGTCGGATCGTACTCAGGTCACTCCTTGAACCCTTTGGCGATGTTCACATTGCCGTGAACGGTAAGGAGGCGTTGATGGTCAACCAATCTGAAAGCGCAAAAAGAGTTCCCTTTGATTTGATCTGTTTGGACATCATGACGCCCGAGATGGATGGACAATCTGTACTGAAGGAAATCAGAAGGCAAGGGTTGGAAGATGCCAAGTCGCAGGCACCTAAGATCATCATGACCAGTGCCCTCAGTGATCCCGAAAACATACTAACCGCATTCAGGGAACAGTGTGAGGGTTACCTGGTGAAACCTTTCGTCAAGGAAAAACTATTTGACCTTCTCAGAGAACTTGAACTAATCGGTTAAAAGGTAGAGCATGATGAATGCGCCTCCCCAACCACAACACCGTTCATTTTGTGCACGCCAGCCCATCTTTAACGAACGTGGTGAAATTTGGGGCTATGAACTACTGTATCGAGCTGAGCCAGACACACTTGAGGCCTCTTTCTTCAACGGAGACAAGGCTTCCCTTAAGGTGGCTGCTGAGGCTTTTTTAGGACAGGACCCCGCCAATGCTCATGGGAAACTCTGTATCAACCTGACTGCAAGTTCCGATAACGCCCAGTTGCCCTATGCACTGCCTGCAACAAAAACTGTTATAGAGCTTCCAGAGATTATTGAGCCTTCACTCGAGTTGATTGAAAATCTGGACACCTTGCGTGATGGAGGCTACACCATTGCCCTGGATGGATTGAATGAACTAGTCGTCGGTCATCCCATGCTTTCGCGGTGTTCCGTCATTAAGGTCGATGTGCTTCAACGTGACCGATCCGAAATTGTCCGAATTATTGACGGTCTTGAGGTCTATGGGGCCATTCTGGCTGCAAAGCGAGTAGAAACGCGTGAGCATTTTGACGTTCTTGTCGAGCTCGGGTTTAAGCTGTTTCAGGGATTCTTTTTCATGGAGCCCGAGATGCTTCCCGGGCGCACCTTGTCCTCCAACGAGGCCTCAAGGCTTAAACTCTTCAAGTTGATCCAGGAAGACGATCCCGACATTGCGAAGTTGAGCGAGGCCATCAAATTCGATGCATCGATCAGCTATCGGCTGTTAAATCGTCTAAATTCATCGGCGTATGGTTTTAAAGAGTCGATTACTTCAATTAAGCACGCAATTGTTCTCCTCGGTTGGAAACACCTCCGCAATTGGCTGCGCGTCATCATCCTTACTGACCTAAAACCACCTGGGCAATCCACGGAGCTGATCTACTGGTCGGCACAGAGAGCCAAGTTTTTTGACTTGGTTGCCGAGGAACATCAATGCGCTTCACATGTGAAGGCGCACGCGTTTCTGTTTGGACTTTTTTCCCTACTCGATTCTATTTTAGGGATGCCGATGCCCAGCATTCTTCAGGCCATCAGGATTGATGCTTCGTTGTCCAAAGCCCTTCAAGGAGGGGAAGGTGGACTCTTCGATGGCTGGGTCAACATGGCAAAAGCCTTTGAAGATGCCGATTGGTGCGCCCTGGAGGCCTGTCTGGATCGTGCCAATTTGGATGCCATGAAGGTCGCCAAAGCCCATTTCGACGCGGTTGAGTGGACGAATCGATTTCTTGGGACTGCGGAGTCATGATGATGTCTAAAGACTCGGATAATGGAACTTGGTCTGCCAACTGTAAGGGGCTTTCCATTCTCCTGGTTGGAACCGATCAGGGTCACGACACACTTTCACGTGACGAAATGATCGGTTTTTTCGAAACAGCGGTCAGCACGATCCACCAAGCACGTAATCATCGTGAGGCCATGTTTTGTTATGCGCGTTTTAAGCCTGACCTTGTTGTTATTGGAGTGGATTTATCCAAAGAGCATGCGTTCAAAACCGCCCATGGTATAAATTCCATGGACCCAAGTGCGACCCTGGTATGGGTTGTTCCGGCTGATGTGCAGGACTCGATCCAAGAAGCTGTACAATGTGGCATTACGGCCTGCATGACGCGCCCCTACCAGCGCGAAGACTTTTACCCGATCCTTCGCCAGGGCTTGCAAACGGCATCGATTAAGGCGGAACTGGAACTCCAGCGTCGCACCAATCGGTTGATGTTGGACAGTATGGAATCACCTTGTATTCTCGCTCGCGGCGCCGACCGACAGATTATCTCAGTGAATCGAGCTGCCATGGAACTCGGTTTTAACGTCGATGATTCGCTATCCGGGCCCTTCTTTCCAGAAGGATTTGTGTCCAGAATAGTCGATTCACCTTTTGAAGTTGAAAGAGGGCAGCGCCCCGAAGTTGAACTGCGGAAAAATATTCGGGCCTATGGCCGCCAGTGGGACCTCTCACTGACCTTGGTCGCACCGGGGACCGTGTTCTTCGTCGCGACGGATATCACGCAGCATGCCAACGCTTTGCAGGAACTGGCGCACCAAACCGATTTTGCGAATTCTATGGCCCAACAGGCAGAGAAGGCTAATCACGCAAAGAGCGATTTTCTGGCCAACAT
>Ga0070729_10002987_pt1 | contig 20503 bp, 16 predicted proteins | sample tdDd472_FD_66725 | JGI IMG/M metagenome (GOLD analysis project Ga0070729, IMG submission 66725) | Marine sediment microbial communities from the Atlantic coast under amendment with organic carbon and nitrate - tdDd47.2 | ecosystem: Environmental > Aquatic > Marine > Coastal > Sediment | place... | reverse complement strand
GACCCCAAGGGGACTTGAACCCCTGCTGCCGGCGTGAAAGGCCGGTGTCCTAACCACTAGACGATGGGGCCGCGCTAGCGTGGAGAAATAGTTAGCAGACAATGTTTTCCAAGTCAAGCTCATGATGCACATTTTTTTCATTTTTCAGCGAGGTAAAAATTTACCCAGTTCATCGGCCAGAACCGCCAGTTTCTCGGCCGAAAGATACTCGTCATACAAGCTGAGCATCATCACAGTCTTTTTACTGACTTTCTTCATTTTCTTTGGGTCATTAAGTATTTCTGCAGGCAGTTTGTCCACCTGTGTACTCTCGTACATGGCATCCCGCATCAATACACCACGGCGCTCAAAATATTTGATGGAATTGCTGAAATTCACCTGATTTAACGCCTCTGAATGACGTGTATCACCCAATAGATGCAATTTTCGTGATCGCTGCATCAGTTCTTTGGTGAATACTTTTTCCGGCTTGGTGCCATCCAGCAATATGGGCATGGCCCGGGCGCACAGCCAGTAGGACTCCAGCAGCGGTGAAATCATCCCCGCCAGGAAGCTAAGGATGTCAGGTTTTGAGCCTACCTGAATAAAACTATCCCCATCCGGGGCCAGTGCATGATTACGTTCAAGGTACTGAATTATGGAATTGTAAATCTCCTCATACTCCGAAACTTTACCAATCACAAACTCGTGCCTCAGAATATCGGTGAGATATTTTGCCCGTTGCTGCAACACATTCCCGTTTACACGGTCGCTTTTGAAAGAAAGGAATGCCGTTGCCACAATGGAAAGCCGCACAAAGTTGTGCAGGATGGTATTGCTGTAAAAAGCCAGCCGCAGCCGTCCGCTGTCTTCAACCATATAAATGGTTTCATCGGCAAAGCTTTCAGAAGACACCAATTTTTCCCGCTCCATGTACTCCAGGGTATCGGTAACACTCCATGCAGGGTTTTCCACCTTCAAGGAGATATGGGCGCCTGAATCCCGGAGATGCTCCAGAATCAGATTGATCCAGCCTTTGAGTTCCGTCAGGGTTGCCCCTTTTTTTCCGTGAGACAACAACGCCAGCGCCACAATACTCTGGGTTGTGGTTGTTGTGGCGGAATTGATGTTTGAGATAATCTCATGCCCCAGATCCTGGGTCAGCTGACGGCGTTCCGCCGGAGAGCTTACAAATCCCTCAACCGGATCCAGTCCCTGATTGCGAAGCATTTCCTGTAGAGAAATCGGCTTTGCAAAACGCATATACACGTTACCGTATTTGGACTTCAGCACCTTGTGGATGCCCAGCAGGGAACGGAAGGATTCCTTTTTCTTTTTTCCCCCCTTAAGCTCCCGCTCGTAACTCCCCTCTTCCACCAGCCGTTCATAAGAAATGGACAGTGGCACAAAGCGCAGATCCCGCTCCGGGGTATCCAGAAAGGCATCCACATACATGGAGAGAATGCCGAACTTCGGCAGCAACAGACGCCCGGTGCGGCTTCTGCCACCTTCGATAAAGAATTCGTGGCTGTAGCCTTCCCAGAACATTTTTTTGATATAGGCCTTAAGGATAGTGGAATACAGCCAGTCTCCGCGAATACTGCGCCGGATAAAGAAGGCCCCGGCCCTGCGGAATATATAGCCCATAGGCCAAAAGGTAAGGTTATCACCGGCAACAATCAGTGGGGCCGGAATATGATTGCGTACCAGCATAAAACTGAGCATCAGGTAATCTATATGGGACTTGTGGCTGGGCACAAACACCACCGGACCGTCCCGAAGAATCTCTTTAAGACCTTCAAGATCATCATCGGTGATAAGAATCTCCCGGTAAATCCGTGGGAAAACGTAGCGAAGAATAATCTCCAGAAAGGCCACGCCGGAAGGACTGTAATCCGATGCCAGCTTATCAAGAATCCGTGCCGCATCGTTGCGAACTTCTTCAATTGAACGGTTTTCTTCGGTGGCTTTACGCTGAATGGCTTCAGAAACCTCACCGGAACGCAGAATGGATTCAAGCACATAGGACCGGGGTCGCATCATGGGGCCGCTGACTGCCGCGCGTTCATCGGCAAAAAAGCGGTATACGTCCATACGCACCTGCTGGGCCACAGCAGCATGATCTTCGCTGTCGGCCTCCGCTACAATTCTTTGCAAATCAAGAGGCGCACCAGTGGAGGCAAATGCACGGTGAATATTGCCTAAGAAAATCACCATTTTCCTGAAATGGCCGGGATTCAGATTGTTTCCAAAGGCCAACTCAAGCCAGGATCTGGTCCCTACCACCGGTGGCCGGTTGTTCCAAAACAGAATATGCGGCGCAATGTAAATGGGAGTATCCTGGGATTCCTGCCGACGGACAAGCTGCTGAATTTGTATCTGCGAAGACAGCGGTGTTCCCGGTTCAAACAGAGAACGACCTCGCTTGAGAAAGATAATGAAATGCCCGCCGGGTTCATCGGTTGAAGGCATGATATCGATAATCGGGGGCTTCATACCCACCAGACGCATGGCAAGATGCTTTATGGCCCTTCCCCAGCGAAGCCACAACGGAGGTTCAATAATGGTTGGAAGCGGCAGATTGTAATTCTTCAGAAACGCTATCAGCGTCAAAGCATCAAGCAGGCTGGTAAACTCAAAGATGTGAACCACGGAGCCAACTTTCAAAAGCTCGGTGGTTTTCTCCAGATCATCCAGTTTATACTTTACCCGTCGGAGAATAAACCCGAACAGGGTATACAACACCATATGCAATACACGTGGTTTGTCCTTCATAATCACCCCTTACCAGCTTCGGTAATGGAAATATGCTGAAAGCATGATAAAAATGCGAAGGGCCAGGCCCGTAGTCGCTGTCAGTCCAGCGACAGGCACAACCCCATTATGCACTGTTCACCATTTTCGCAGTCTCTGTCTGCCCGACATTCCACACCAGGCTCGTCGCCGGTGGTATCACCGTCTTCAACAGGACCGGTACCGATGCAAATGCCAAAGATACACTGTTCTCCGGGATTGCAATCGTCATCTTCCATGCAACGGTCATTGCCGGGATTGCCACCAAGGCACTGATTAATAGCCGGAATACACAGACCGCCGGAGCAATCTTCATTGGTTTCGCAGGTACCGCCCACACACACACCGGCAGCGCAATACTGACCAGTGGCGCAATCGCCCTGGCTTTCGCAACCGGTGCCATCGGGACCGCCCATATCCAGACATACACCAGCCTGGCAGCGTCCACGGTCACAGTCTTCATCGGTAGCACACTGGGTCAAGTCCATCTCAATATCAAAGGGAAGGTCGATATCAATATCCGGGTATTCGCCTTCCATATCCTCAACATCGCCGTCTCCTTCGTTGGGTTGCACCCTGGGCAGGCAGATATTTACATAGGGAACGCAGAATTCGCCGTCGGGGCAATCATCATCCGAGGCGCAGGCGCCAATGCAGCGGCTTGCCAGACAAATGCCATTGTCGCAGTCCGCATCGGTCACACAGGGCGCATCGCAATCCTGGTTTTCCGGAATACAGGCATTGCCACAGCACTGGAGAGACATGGGGCACTCGGCGTCAGTGCTACAAAAATTGGGAGCGCATAGCCCCCCCACGCATTGCTCGCCATAGCCACAGTCGCCACCGGTAGAACAGGCCTGCCCTATTTTGCCCGGTTCAAGCTCGCCCCCCAGATAGGTGCAGCCGAAATACCCGCCAAAAGAAAGAATCACCAATGCCAGTACTGCCAGGGATATGGTTGCAAAACGTTTCACAGGAACCTCCGTTCATGCGCATGATCCTGCGCATGCCGTACTCGATTCAAAATTATTCAGGACTGCAGTATTTTCCCACCAGAGGGATATTAATGCAAGAAAATCCGGCAGGACATACTTCCGCCTCGCCCTGACATTTCACAGAGCAATAACTCATGGGGGGTAAAAGCCCCGAAGTTACACATTCCGCATCATTGATAACCTGCAGGTCATCGGCTCCACACTGGTCGTCGTCATCGCCGCTAAGCTCGTTATCGGTACAGGGTTGCCCCATTTCAAGCACAGCGGAACAGGTAGCGGTATTGGCTCCCTCATAGGTAGGCACACAATAGGTGCTGGATACCGCGCCACCGTCAACCGGTACGGAACGGCATTTCAGCAGTGGATTGCCGCAATCATCATCACTTTGACAACCTCGCAAACAGGCGGTTTCCGCCGTCTGGCCATCATAAATGAAGGTATAGCATCCTGCACCCACTCCACAGTAGGGAAATCCAAGATTATAGGTGTCGTCGCAGGGCATGCATTGTTCTTTAGGCGCAGCACTTGCAACCAGCAGATCAAACATACCGGCGATATTGAAATCCAGAGGATTATCCGGCGTATTGACCGATGTACCTACAACAATGTAATAGGTGCCCGCCGAAGGAGCCTCAAAGTGCAACCATTCGGGGTCACGGCCATCAAGGTCTTTTCCAGCGATACACTGCTGCCCCTGATCGCAGGAATCAAGCACTGCAATAGAGAGATCAAGTTTGAACTCTGCCTGCGAAGTAACGCTGACCAGCACTGCTTCCCCGGCGGTCAGGGAAATGCTGAAAAACATATCCGGTCCCCGCTGAGCCCTGCTGGTGCATTCTATTGTTGCCTCAAGGCTGCTTGACCATGCACCACGGCTGTCCACAGATACCGGTTGAGGGTTGATGGTCACCGGTACGGCATCACCACAGGTATTTCCTGCGGGTGCGGGTAACTCCTCCTCGGGTTCCGGTTCGATTTCCGGATCCGGATCGGTTTCCTGCTCCTCAATCACGTCAGTGTCTTCATCACCATCGGCATCAACGGCATCCGTATCGTCTTCAGTTACATCGCCATCGGTATCAGTGTCATCCGTATCGTCACCATCGACACTCACATCGTTTTCATGCACCGGATCGACGTCTCCATCCTCTGCGGGCAATACGCAGCGGAAGTCCACGCACACCAGTCCTTTAAGACAATCCTCGTCTTCGGTACAGCGATCCACCGGCACATCACCGGATTCAGTGGGACTACACCCAAAACACAGAACGATCAGCAGGAACAAAAACACGATTCCCCGGTATTTTTTATGAAAACGATTAGCCATCATCACTCACTTATCCCGGTGTCCTTTACAACGCCGACAAAGGGAAGATTGCGGTACTGCTGGGCATAATCAAGGCCATAGCCCACAACAAACTCATCGGGGATTTCAAAGCCTTCGTAATCCACATCAATATCAACCTTGCGACGGCTGGGCTTGGAAAGCAGGGTACATATTTTCAGGCTTGTGGGATTCCGGGTTGCAAGGTTCCGGGTCAAATAGCTCAGTGTCAAACCGGAATCGATAATATCTTCAACAATAATGACATTGCGGTTGTGAATGGAAATGCCAAGGTCGATTTCCAGCTTCACCACGCCGGAGCTTTTGGTGTCTTCGCCATAACTGGACAGTGCAATGAAATCCACGGTGGTGGGCAGATCAATTTTACGGGCAAGATCAGCCATAAAGACATAGCTACCCCGCAAAATTCCCAGCAAATGGACCGACTGGCCTGCAAAATCACGGGAAATAGCTTCGCCGATTTCGGTGACTTTCTGCTGAATCTGCTCTTCGGAAATCAGAACATCGATGGAATCCCGCATACTAAAAACCTCTCACTGTCTTGTGTTGTGCTCTATTAACGCGAATTACACAAAGGCGTTGGTCATAATTTCACCGAGGCCACCGGCTCCCGGCACGATATAGTGATTTTCCGTGAGTCCCTTTTCCCGGTCCGGATAGGTCCCCGGCACAGAAGCCAGTACATCGGGATCGCTCAGTCCACGGTCCAGCCTGACAGCGTAGACTTCCAGGTCCGGCAATTCCTTTTGAATGTGCTTGATATATTCCGGAGTGATGATCAAATGAATGGCAATGGTTTTACGGGGACGGTCTTCAACTTCGCGCTCATAGGTGCGCACCGTTTCCACCACGCTTCCACCGGTGGCTCCCATGGGATCGGGAATGACCAGAATCGATTTTTTGAAAGGTCCGCCTACCTTTGAATAGGTAACTGCCGCTCCGGTCACTTTATGCTCGTTATTGACCACCCGGCCAATACCAAAGTAATCGTGGCGCACGACATTGCCGTCCAGCAAATCAGAGAGCGTATTGAAACAGGTCAGACCGGGTAAAATACCGGCCCGGGCCATGGAGGCGATGACAACCGGAGTCGAAGGAACTACCACATCGCCTTCCCACACACCCCGTTCGGTCACATTAATCATACGGGTATCAACTTTGGTCACCGTCTTGGGAAATTCCGCAGAGGCTACTTTGAGGATAAGCTGCTGGTACAACATATCCACCAGTTGATTAATCTGGGGCTGAATAGTGTTTTTGGATGACAGCCGCGCCAGATAGGTGGTCAGTATGTGATCGCTGAGAATGTGAATGTTGGAGCCGTAATTGTGCTTCACTTCGCTGAGGCTGTGCCCTGCATTCACATGCTGGGTATCGAGAAAGTCAGACATGGTTTACTCCGGGTTAGACATTTTCGGTCAGGCGTTGCAATAATTTCTCAAGTTCCCGTTCAACTTCGGCCAATAGCGCAGCATCGCCCATGCCCCTCACCTTCCCCTTGTGGAAAACACGGTCTCCCTGCACCCACACGGTATTCACATTTCGTTCATCCATGCTGTATACTATGCGGGTGTATGGGTCAGAGAAGGGTCCGGAACAATGCACCATATTGGGATTCATCAACACCAGGTCAGCATTTTTCCCCGGTTCAATGGAACCGATGGAATCTGTCAGCCCCATGGCGGCTGCGCCACCGCGGGTTGCCATATATACGATTTGTTTTGCATCAAGCGTGCCAGGTCTTTGCCGCAGGCTTTGCATGTATCCTGCAAGCCGCATTTCTTTAAACACCGACAGATTGTTGTTGCAGGGGGTTCCATCTGCTGCCAGCGCCACATTAATGCCAGCCTCCAGCATTTCCGGCGTCTTGGCGATACCGCTGCCCAGTTTGGCGTTTGAACCCGGGCAGTGAGCCACATGACTGCCACTGGATTTAAGAATATTGAATTCACCGGCAGTCAGATGAATGACATGTGCCAGCACAACATCATCACCCATGAAGCCGGTATTTTCCAGGAATTTAAGGGAATCAAGCCCTGTGCGATCCACCACGGCCAGTGATTCTTCCGGGTTTTCGGAAGTATGGGTTTGCATGCGGCAATCCAGCCGCCGCGCCTCAATGGCAATCTGGCGGAACAGATCTTCGCCAACACTCAGCAAAAAGCGGGGGCTGAACACATAGGACAGACGGCCTTCGTTGTAGCCGTGATATTTCTCCGCCAGACGGACAGACTCGGCAAGGGATTCTTCACCGGTTTCTTTCAAACCATTGGGCATGCCTTTACCCATTTCCATCATGGCCTTGCCAATACCGGCTCTAATCCCCAACTTGGCGGCTTCTTCAAAAATCACTTCAGTATGATGCACCGTCCCCATATCCATAATGGTTGTGGTGCCCGAAGCAAACAGTTCATGAATACCCAGGCGCACACTGGCCCGCAGGCTGTCGGGATCGTGGGCCGCTTCCATGGGCCATATACGTTCCCGCAACCAGTCCAGCAGCGTCAGATCTTCAGCCAGCCCTCTGAATATTGTTTGACACAAATGAATATGCGGCTGCACAAAACCGGGCAGCAGCCACATGCCGGAACCATCGGTGATGACATGTTTCTCGTGGTCATCGGTGTCGATATGTTCATCGACAGCAGCAATAATGCCATCCTGAATCAATACATCACCTTGATTGATGATAGTCCCCTGATCATCCATGGTGAAAATATTTGCGTTACGAATTATCTCGGAAGCCAACGTACTATCTCCTTGTTACTTAGACCGCCCTTTGGATGAAGAGGGTCTTTTCTTCGCTGATGATTTTTTCTTTGTTGTGGTTTTGAAACTGGCCGGTGTAAACGGCATGGGCATTAGTTTCTTCAAGGAAGTCCGTATTACTTCGCCCTTGTCGTTGGTCAGATATATTTTCATTTCCGGATTAAACTCACCTAAAAACTGGCGGCATAAGCCACAGGGCCCTGCCGGTGGCGAGGTCTCGGAATAGATGGCAATTGCCTCAAAATCGGTGTACCCAAGAGCCACCGCAGTAGTTGCGGCATTACGCTCGGCGCATATGGTACCGCCATAGGAGGCGTTCTCGACATTGCATCCGGTAACAATGGTTCCGTCTTCAGTTACAAGAGCGGCACCAACTTTGAAATGTGAATAGGGCGCATAGGCGTTTTTGCTGACCTTTTGTGCTGCAGCGGCCAGCTCCTTGATGGTAATTCTCAAATCACGTCCCTTTCGTGGCGCTCTTTTACCCTGTTAAGGTAGCGCCGAAGCACATCACGATCATCGCCCTCCAGGCTCTGGAAGCGTACCCCCAACACTACGGGGGGCCCTTCACGGCACCAGACCACCTCTCCCACAAGGTTGATGGTCTCGTCAGTGTCGGGAAAATTAACCGCAAGATCAATTTTCGTCCCGGTATCCACCGCATCAGGCACACTAAACTGAATGCCGCCCATGCTGATGTTCTCTATCTGATGAAACAGCATCACATCGTCCATTTCATCGGAAGATACATCGATAAAGGCGTTTACTTCAAACCTTGGGTATGCCCGGTTGCTGAAATCAGCCATCCAGCGCCTCCGTTGATTCTCGTAATTCAGACATCAACAATATTTGGTTTTGAAACCAACAAACTATGGCATACTAACACAGGGCCATTAGTTTGTCATGCCAAAAAACACTAAGGAATCCAAGTGGTTCCCCAGGTTAGATTATTCACAAAATACACCATAGCCACATAGCCGGCCACAAGGATCACCAAAATGACGCCATAGGAAACCGCGCGGCCCTTATGAATACTGACCGCTGCTTCCATCTCTTCGTCATCTTCAATTTCTTCAAGCTGCATTTCCTGAACCAGCCGTGCCCGGGTTCGCAGTTCACGAACAATCAGGCCGAGAATAACCAGCAGCACCAGCAGGCCGGAGAGCATCATGGCATTGGTAATCATTTCGCGGAATTTTTTCATTTCCGCCTGATGTGCAGCCATTTTCTCGTCACGATTGTTATACAGCAAGGGCGGCAGATAATAGGGTTTCTGGATCATGGACATACCGGCGCGAACCAGCTTGTCGGGGTCAAATTCGTCACTGGCTTCCGTTACCTTTTCCACCCATCCGCGCCATGCAGCAACGCCGGTTTCATCAAAGTTACGGCTCTTTTTGCCAAGCAGATCATACAAAGAGCTCATCCGTTTAAAGGGATCTTTCCGACCGGAAAGATACACCAAAAATGCATCATAGCGCTCACCCACCTGCTGAATATCATCGGCAACCTGGAACTGCACCACGCCGGTGGTTCCCTTGGGAAGCGGGAACGCAAGTTTGACCACTTCACCCTTGGGGGTATTCTGCCAGTGGGTCATCCACATGCCATACCGATACGCATCGATAAACATGTCATTACCCATGTCGAGGGTGGCGAGCTGCACCGTAACCGCAGGTTTCTTTTTGTCGATGATGACTTCCATAGGAATGGCATGTACGTTGGTTCCCATGGGGCCCAGCTTTGCAGTCTTGGATACAATTTGCTGCTTTTTGGGGTTAGGGGCAGGCAGCGTCATTTTTTTGCGGCGCTTTTTGCTTTTTGTCTCCGCAATTTGCTTTTTCCGGGCAGCCAGAGCTTTGGCGTCTTTTTCATTCAGTTTGACCACCGTAACGTCCATGCTGGTGGTTCCCAAAGGCGCGGTATACATAAATTCGTCAAGACCGGCACCGTCGGTAAGCACGTCGGCGATCACCTTCTGTTTGCCTGTAGGGCTCACCATAACACGCAGTCCGGGAATCGGATCACCAAGGCGCGTGCGGGCAATCACAAAGTAGCGCTGCTTGATGCCTGTTGCCACACGGCCGTTTTCCGGCAGAATTTCCACATTGAAGTAGGGCTCGCCAAATTCAGTAATCTGAACGGCTTCCGGCTTTTTCCATGCGGAATCCGGAACATCTTCCATGGAAACCTTCATGGTGCGAATTTTCTTTTTGACTTCAACGGGGCGTTCCGTAACCTCAACACCATAGGCGCAGGTATACTCAAACTGCAGCGTATATTTTCCTTCCGGAAGTGCTTCCGGGACATCATAATCCGCCACAACAGTGGTTCTACCGGCGGATTGGGAGTCAATCACGGTCCAGGCCTGATTCCGGCGTTCGTCCTTCAGTTTGACCTTGACCTTGAATTCATCAATCAGGTTTCGTTTGGCCAGATCAAAGACCTGGAACTTCATTTGGGAGGGCTGCCCGGGCTCCAGAATATCATAGCCATAGGCTTCAGTGGCAAATGTCACCTGCCGCTGGCTGATCATCATGGCAACAACAAACAGTGCCACAAACCAGAGAATAACAAGAATGATAAGAAGATTACGCCATTTTTTATACTTGAGGGCGCGTTCATACACTCGGATGTCTTCGTCAAACCTATTCATAAGCACCTCCGCTTGGTCGTTGGGTGTATATTTTTAACACATACCCCCACGTAACTCAAGCCTTAATAAGTAAAGAAGCCAAGCAATTTCGCCCCGATGATCATTTTATGACACACCGGGGCGATTTTCTGTGATTTGCTGCCTTTTGGCAGATATATTCAGTGGCTCTGCAACATGGCCTCCAGAGGCCCGATTTTCCTGTCCCAGTCCACCGGTAACTCCAACGTCGTTTCCTGATTGGGATTGAACTGCTGCACAAATTCACGGTTTTCCCGCATCTTGGTCTTGTACAGTTTTTTCAGATCCATGACTGATTCAACAACATAGGGTTTGATAAAGACAATCAGATTGATCTTCTGGCTCCGGGTTGATGAAGCTCTGAAAAATGCTCCGATGATGGGCAAATCACCGATAAAGGGTGTTTTGCTTTCATCCCGGGTTTTGATTTCCTTTTCAAGTCCGCCCATGACCACGGTAGCGCCGTCCCGTGTAAGAACAGTAGCCTGGATAGCACGCTTGCTGGTAGTGGGGCCCATGGTATCGGACATGGACTCGATATCTTCAATCTCAAGTTCGATTTGCATCCGAACAGTACCCTTTGGCCCAACTGTGGGGACAATTTTCATGGTCATGGCAACATCTTCATGCTGAATGGCCACGCTCTGGGTACCAAAGGAATTAATCGAACCACCGGAAAAGAAGGGCACACTGCTGCCAACCACCATCTGTGCTTCTTCACCATCCTGGGCAAGCAGGAAGGGAGAACTGATGATGTTCACATTGGAGGTTGATTGCAGCATCTTAAACAGCGTCGCCACCGAGGGCAGGCGAATACCTGAGATAAACTGGTCAGTCCCTTCAACTTCCTCACCGCGAACGCCTACCGCAAGCCCCATCAACGAGGTGGGATCAAGGGAAAGCGGCTGGGCTCCGGCATAGCCTGACTGAACAAAGGATACCGTGCCGTCATCATTGCGGGTATAAAACAGGCCAAGGCCGGTGCTGCCGGTTTTGGATTCAACAAATTCCAATACATTGACCTCTAAAAAGACCTGGCGCCGGGGTGAATCAAGTCGCTTGACAACTTCCACAACCCGTTCGATATCCCGCTGCAAACCGCTGACAATCAACGCATTGAGTTTTTCATCGGGAATAATTTTCACTTCTGCGGATATCACCTGATCCTTTGCCGCAGCGCCTTTCTTTTTGCCGCCACCGGCTCCACGCAACACGGTATTCAGCGTTTGGGCCAGATCCTTGGCCGTCTGATGCTGAAGATACACAACTTTTGCCAACCCCTCGGTCACCGTATCCACGTCAAGCGCGTTGCGGAGTTCAATGATCTTACCGTAGGCAGCCTCGTTGCATACAACGAGAACCTGACTACTACGCTCATCATCAACGGCATTGGCAACCTGATATTCCGGCCCATACCCTGCCCCTTTGCCCGGCTTCCACCGTTCAAGGTCCGGCTTGGGGAACAGGTCCGTCACCAGTTTGGAAAACTCCGAAACCGACATATGCTCAAGCTTAATGGGATACACATACATTTCCGGTTCCGGCCGGTCCAGCATCTTGAACATCTTTAAAAGGCGCAGCAGATTGTCACGCTCGTCAATCAGCAGCACCGTATCGGGTTCAAGGAAAACATTCTTGCCGTTGGGGGTCAGCAAAAACCGCGAAAGCGATGCAAAGTGCCCCGCAAGGCTTAACTGGTGTTTTGGTCTAAAGATGGTGATGGCGAAATCGAATTTTGCGCCCGAAGGCAATTTACCGTCAGACCCCACGGGAATCGGCGCGGTTTGGGCCTGCCGCCGGTCAATGATTTTAAGAAATGCATTCGCCTGATAAAAGGATTTTTCGCCCAAATCCAGCATCTGACGCCAGATTTCGCAGGTGTCTTTTTGGGACAGCTCGTTATGATTGTATATGAGAACCTTTTTGCCCTTGTTTTTGTCACTTTCATACAGCAGGTTGTAGCCGCAGTATTCGGACAATTCCGACAGCAGATCGCCCAATTCAACTTCACCGGAAAGATTGTCCAGGGGGGAAGCCCCTTTTTTCCTGGATTTCAGACGTTTTTCCCGTGTCATCTGCCGGTCCAGAGTCTTGCCCTTTTCCACCATATTCTTCATACGGCGTTCTTTGATTTCCTTGTTCCGGCGGATCGCCCTCTCAGTGGCGGATTCTGCCCATACGGGAAAGGCTATTCCCACGATCATGATAAGCGCCAGCATGGCGCTTCCGTATTTCAGGGCTCGACTGTATAGTACTCTGCCAGGCTTTAGCATGGGCAATGTCGCTTTCGTCTTCTATATCCTGCAATACATGCGGCCAGCAGCCATACCCATCCCAATCCCTGGGCACAACCGCTGTCAGAAGTGTTATTGTTTTCATTTCCAGTGCCGTCATCCAAGTCTGCACCATCTGCGGCATCGGCAGTATCACCGTCTGCACTATCAGGAGCATCAATTTCTCCAACAGCATCGGTTTCAATGGTATCGGTAATATCGGCAGATTCCAAATCATTTTCCGTATTCGCTTCAATCTCCGATTCCTGGATGTGGTCAATCTCAACCGTATCTTCGTCCAGGTCCATGTCATCGACCGGATCATCGTCAGGTTCATCGCCATCAATTGCGATCTCATCGATATCAGGGTCAGTATCCAGATCGCCATCCACAGGGGTGTCGTCCAGGGTAACAGCCCACTGCACCGCATACAAGGTCAGATTCTCGGGGTCAGTACGCACAAAAGCGGTCTGGTCCCTTACTTCCGCAACAACGGTATGCACCTGAGCATCGGAGAAGTCGCTGTATGTAACCTCAAGCTCTTCGGACTGCCCACTTACGGGAACATTGTCGATAAACCAGGACACCGTTACTGAATCTGTGCCCAGCGGTTGCAGGGCGTCAACAGAAAATGTCCTGCGCTCCCCGGCCTGAATAACCACCGCATCATCTTCCGGCAGAATACCGTCATAGCTGCGAACATAGCGATAATCTTCCAGTACCATTGCCTCACGACAGACTTCGCAAAAGGGCTCGTCCAGCTCACGCATCATGCAGGTATACCGGGGACGATACACACCGGATGTCTTATACCGTGCGCCCTCAAACAGACCTGCAACGGTTTGGTACTGCCAGTTTTCCGGGGTCGGCACCGGCGTCGCCGCATCAATCCATGCCCCCCAGGGAACCGCCTCGCGCTCCGAGGCAAAGGTGACATTAGGCTCCCAGTCTCCTTCGGGGAAACCGGGATACGGGTCTTCGTATTCGTCAGCCAGACCGCCATGGGTATGACCGAATTCATGCACCGCTATCAGGGGCGCTGCTTCATGCACGGAAAACACGGCTATTTCACCGCCAGACCCGCCGTACTGGGGATCATTGACCATCACCATAATGTAATCGTAGGCAGCAAATGCCTCTGAGGCTGCCGCCACGGCTTTCTGCTGACTTACCACCAGCAGACGTTCGATGTCATAGTAATCATAGGTGGCGTCGAGGGCAGTGTTCGCATATTCATTTCTGCTGGGATGATCCGCACCTGCTTCCGGTGACACCAGGGGCACCAGCCACCAGTTGAAATGCACGCCAAAGGCCTGCAACGGCTCCCACTGCTGTATACCTGTAAGGAAACGCCCGATATCTGCCCGGGCGTCAGAAGCCTGAGACGCGGTATAGCCTTCCGCCAGCACCACAACGTCAATGCGATTTTCCGAAGGGCCGTTTTGCAAAACCGGCTCCGCCTCTACCCCAAGGGCAATCGATGGCATACATGCAATAACCATACATACCATAACAGCCCAAAAGCTTAAAATATTTCCCCCTGGCCTACTTTGCCTGCTTCGCAGGGCTGCCGACCAGGGGGATGTATTGACTAACATTAGCACGATATGCCCTTAGCGGACGGGCGATGCCTTCACCGAGGCTTTGCCCGCCTTTTCAAAGATGGAGAATTTTACGTCGCGGCAGTTGAATTTTTCCATAAGCCTGCGGCGATTTTCCGTAAGATTTGCAAAGAATTTTTTACGGGAAAGCTTTTCCGTGGCCTCGCCCAGGCTCTGGCGCATGCGGACATACTCCTGGAATACCCGTTCAAATTCCTGCTGCAGTGCATCATCCTGCGACTGCTGTGCAACAGCAGGGTCAACAGCGGCAACGCCACCGGAACCACCGTGCAGGGTTACCCGGACGTCTTCCGCAGAAGACTGGGCCGGGGCTTGCGGTGTGGGTTCGGGATGGCTTTCGGCAGCAGCGGCCTGCTGCATCATTTTCATCAGTTCAGACTGCTCATCATCCCCACCATCGGATTCGTCTTCGGTGGGAAGCGCGGGCTGAATCCGCTGTCCCATGGGCTCGTCAACAGGTTTCTGGGCTTTTCCGCCACCCAGGGAGGATTGCAGCAAAGCCTCAAGCTCGGATACGGCGGACTCGCTCAATTGGGGCTCGTCTTCGGCTGCAGCCTGATCTCCCATACCCTGTGCGGTTTTGTTCTCTGCAGAAGCAGACTCGGTGAACATTGATGCGCCCTGCCCGCCCATTTCACTGGCCAGATCCAGCGCAGAGGCTTTCTGCGGCTCTTTGGGAGCTGATCCGCCATTGCACATATTGTCACGAATGGCAAGGGCCAGACTGCGCAGTTCCTTGGCAAAGGCCTGAGGCTGGATAACGCTTGTATCCTGGTTCTGGAAAGCCTGCACCACCTTTTGATGAAGCAGTTTGACGTCGTGTTCCTGCCTGCGGACGATCATAAGTGAACCGATAATAGCCAACAGCAGTGCAAGGCCCACGGCAATCCAGAGTTCCATGGCAATGGAGAAAATGGAAATTTCGCTGACATCGGCCATAATCCTGGGAACGATCACAAAACCGAGTTTCTGGCGTAACTGCCCCGGCACGCCAGTGGCGATGACTTTTTTGCCGTTGCCAATGGGAACAATCATGCCGGAAGGCGGCTGCATGGTCATGGCGCCGCGCAAGGTACGGGACTCAAACAGATCCCCTGCGATTTCCTTTGCAGTGGGATTGCTTGCACTGGATATTTTTCCATTCCAGATAATGCCGATATGAGCGCCGATTTCCCGGTCCCACATTTCCAGCAGTGTAGAGGTCATGCGGTATCCGAACATAACGCCGCCCACCACAGTGCCTTTGTCATTTGCAAAAGGAACACCCACAACGAACATGGGAGCGCCATCCAGTTCCATGGTATCGTCGGTAATGATGCCATTCAGTAGTGCGCGTACCACCGGGAATCCCACAATGGAGTCGCCCTTGTTTTCGGGATTGGAACTCCGGTACAGGACATTGCCCTTGTCTTCAACGATCACAAAGCTGTCGGCTTTTGAATCCACCTTGAGATTCCGCAGCAGGTTTTCCAGATCGTTTTTGGAAATACGATCACCGATACGGGTAAAATCCCACAGGTTTTTGGTTTCATTTGCCACTGCCCGGGAGGATTCATCCACCATAAGGGCAAGTCGACCAAAAATAAAGGACGGAGCAGATTTTCCCAGCAGATCAACTGACCGGTTAAGTATCTGACGTTCCTGATCCGGAGCCTGGTCTATCATTTTGTAGGCCTGGAAAAAGGCGCCGCCAACAACAACTGCCGCACAAAGAATTACGAGAACTGGAGTTTTAACTTTCCACATAGCAGATTATTCTCCGTCAACTTTTTTAATCTTGAACAGTGAAGGAGCAGATTTTTTCTTCTCTTTCTTTTCCTTCTTTTCGACAGGCTTTTTGGCCGGCTTTTTCTTTTCCGGCGCTTTTTTCTCTGGCTCTGCCTTCTTTTTCTCTTTCACCTGTTTTTTCTCAGGAGCCTTCGCAGGCGCTTTTTCTTTTTGGGGTTCCGGCGCTTTTGCTGCGGGTTTGGGCTTTGCAGGGGCTTTCTTTTTAGCCGCCTTTGCTTTTTTCTTGGGAGCTTTACGGGCCTTTTTCTGTTTTTTGGGCACCGCAGGCACCTTTACTTTTTCCGGCGTTGCAGGAATCACCGGCGGAATGTATGTAGATGGCGTTTCCCTGACTTCAGGCTTTTCTTCCTCAGGAGCATCCACCATGGCTTCTTCCGGGGGGTTTTCCACCGCGCGGATCTGATTGCCCTCAGAGGTCGCATCAATATCCATGCGCAGAACGGTTTTTGTCCCGGCGACATTTACCACCTGAGTCATCCACCATTTACCGGCCCAAATTTTCAAAGAATAGGTACCCGGCGTAACGTTATTAAAAACGCTCCGGGAAAAACCTCTGCCCATTTTAGGCAAGGGCATAATATAGCCAGGACCGGAACGAACAATAAACGCCTTCAGATACGGCAGTTCAACACAGCTCACCAGCCCCTCGTCGGTGCCGGACACCGCCACCTTGCGCCGTTGCCGTGCAGGAATCTTCACTTCCTTTTTATTCCCACTCAACTCAACAATAAAGCTGAGGGCATAGGAAGAATTGTTTATTATCGTCAACTGCTGCCCCGGCTCCAAAATGGCATAGGGCTTGACGAACCGCATATTGGTAATTTCAAGCTTTGGAGTATGGGATGCGGATATGTTCATCCTGGGATCAGTAGGTTGCAGAAAGAAAAATCCATCGCGATCGGATAATCCTTTAACCACCGGAGCAGGCTTCAGCGGAGTAACCCGACTGAATAACCCCGGATCACTTGCCAGCGGGTCCGCCACGGCGTCTACACCTAATAATTGCAATTCACACACAACATCAGTTGCAAACACCGTTGTAGTGTGAAGCAGGAGAATCATCCCTATTAAAACGGGTATACTACGATATGATGCTCTCATTGCTATTTCATTACCTCCATATACTCCTTAAGTACATATGCCAATACGGGCAATAGATCAAGATATTTTACCTCCTTTCTCTGTCTTACTGTACTAAGGCAAAACAGGCCCTTCCCGCCTCCCGTATATTTCATAAATATATTGACGGACCAAACCGTCCCTATATAATCAGGGACATAGAAAACGGCGGACAATTTTCATACCGAACCCTTTGGAGAAGCATCTATGCGTAAGGTATCTGCAGCATGTATTCTGTTGACAATCATCATTTCCCTGTCATTGGCGAGCATTGGATGCCAGTCCAAAAAGGTTGATATTCGTGGACCATACGAAAAAAAGATGCAGGAACATCTCCAGAAGGCCTATGGAGAATATCAGAAAAACGATTACCTGAGCACCCTTGCGTCCCTTGATCTGGCAGCGGATCAGGGCACACAGTACAATCGCCTTGATCTGGACTCGGAAGAAGGCAATGTGCCCATCAGCCTGCTGGAAGTGTACACTTTGCGGACAATGGCTCTGCACTCCCTGCAAGACGACAATGCACTGGCAGCTCTCGAAAGCGATCTGCGCAATACCGGTGAACCGGTTCCTGTAGTGCTGAAAATTTTCCTGCTGCATCACCAGTTATGGTATGGCGATATTTTCCATACCTATGAAAACCTTAAGAAAATCGAAGCTGGTGTATCCCGGGAAAGCGTTGCCAGACCCCTGCTCCATTACGTTCTTGGCTGGACAGAATTTTTCCTTGGTCGCTGGGATGACGCGAAAAAGGACTTTGTCATGGCCCGGGCCCTTGCAAATACACAGCCGAAATTGTACACGGATCATCTCAAATCGAGAATCGAACTTGCCAACAACCTTATCAAGGATCATAACCCGGCAATCACCTGCCTCAGCCTCTGCCGTCAGAAGAATCTCTGCAAGCAATCCAATAGCGACTGCCCCCAATACTGCAGCGATAACCTTGCAACCTTCCAGTATCTCAGAAAACGCACTCTGCGCATGCTTCTGATATGCACCGAACGGGGTTGCACAGATATTGACGGCTGCATCAATGACCAGCTCACCATGGTATACAACGAAATCAATGACCGTGAGCTTGATGTGCTTGAAGGTATTTGCATTGATTTATGCGAGGAAAATCTTCGCTGTACCCTTATCCAGCCGGAAATGGGCCTGTGCAAGGATTTCTGCGTTAAGAACTGGTCTCCTCTTGGCGGCGCAGGTATTAACGAGTTGAAACAGTGCTTTGCCAAAAAACAATGTAAAGTCGCCCGGGACTGTTACCAGCGACTTATGAAAATGCCGATTCACCCCCAGAATGTGAACTAGTACCGTGAAAGACATTAAATTTTTTCCAATGTTAGTGGTGGGGATTTTGCTGAATTCCTACCTCATATTTATCGGAGCCATTGAGGTTTCCAAATCCATGGCAGCGGAAGATTCCCAAAAACCGGCGACCAAACCGATTGCACTAAAGGTATGGGCTTCGCCGCCTCCGGCAAGCCCCGCAAATACCGACCAGAATGCCCCCGAGGCAGAAGACAACCGCCCGGAGTTTGATGTCTACTTTGCCATGGACAACTGCATTGCCTGCGAGCTCATGCTCAAGCATCTGAACACCATGAATGTCAAACTGCGAAAAGGCAATGTGGGCATTGATGACCGTGCACTACATCGCTTCCTTCCCCTGACCGACAGAAGACATCCCATCATCCCTGTTCTGGAAAAGGACGGGCTCATCGAATCCGGGTATAGCCCCAAAAGCATGGTGAAGTTTATACGGGATATGACTCCGGAGCAGCCCAAAGCACCTCCGGCTCCTCCGGCGCCACCAACGCCAGTTGAGCCATCCGACACCAAAGCGCAAAAAAATGCGCCCGCCGCAATTCCGGCGACCCCGAAACCCCTGGCGCAATAAGACGGAAATCAGATCAGAAAAGCTCGCCTTCGGCAATGATCATGGAGATATCCTTGGCAATTGCCGAATGGGTCAGTTTGCCCACTGAGATAAAATCCACCCCGGTCTGGGCATATTCCTGGATGCGCTCCAGGCTGACATTGCCGGATACTTCCAGCTTGCACCGTCCCTGCATTGCTTCCACAACCCGGGCAACTTCCGCAGGGGTCATGTTGTCCAGCAGAATCAGGTCCGCCCCGGCCTCGGCGGCCTCAAGAGCTTCTTCCAGGCTCTCGACTTCAATCTCAATCTTGAGCAAATGGTGGGCACGGCTGCGTGCCTTGACAACGGCGCCGCTGATGCTGCCCACGGCGGCAATGTGGTTATCCTTAATAAGCACGCCGTCAAACAGTCCGGCGCGATGGTTATGCCCGCCCCCAACAGAGACAGCATATTTGTCCAGCACACGCCAGCCCGGCAGTGTTTTGCGGGTATCAAGGACTCTGGAGGCGGTTCCGGCAATGGCGGCCACATAGCGGGCCGTAAGCGTTGACACGCCGCACATACGCTGAATGAAGTTCAGCATGGTACGTTCCGCGGCCAGCAGGGAGGAAATCGAACCGGTTGCGGTCATAAGGATATCGTCGGACAGCACCCATTCACCTTCGGGAGCACGCACCTCAACCCTGATTGCAGGATCTACTTCATAAAAAACGGTCCGGGCGACTTGCCCGCCGCAGAAAATCAGATCTTCCTTGGCCTTGATATAGGCGGTAACGATGGCATCGTCCTCAAAGCAGGCCTGGGTGGTTACATCGCCAGACCCAATGTCTTCTTCGAGCGCCCTTTGAACCAGCCACAGGTATGAACTACGTTGCAACATCTCTCTACCTCCAAATTTCGCTATAGCATGCCCCTGCCCGGTTGTCTAGAAAATCATACTGAAAGGCCCCCGCAGATTTCTCCGCAGGGGCCGTATCAAATGCGGTGGATATGCAAGCTATTTCATGCTGACCATTTCGATCATGCGGTCTGTTGAATCCTGTCCTATAAGGGTATACATAATGTCCCGTTTTTTCCACATGACCATATTAAACCCGCGCTGATGCGCAATATAGAAGGTCATGTTACCGACTTTACGAGGCATAACATTGGGGCTGATACTTTTGGGATATTCATAGACCAGCAGGGTATAGCGGCGACCGTCTTTTGTTGCCAGGGCGACCTGGGCGGCCTGATGATCCCGCACATTGGAAAGCCG
>Ga0070729_10002983_pt1 | contig 20520 bp, 12 predicted proteins | sample tdDd472_FD_66725 | JGI IMG/M metagenome (GOLD analysis project Ga0070729, IMG submission 66725) | Marine sediment microbial communities from the Atlantic coast under amendment with organic carbon and nitrate - tdDd47.2 | ecosystem: Environmental > Aquatic > Marine > Coastal > Sediment | place... | reverse complement strand
TGGGTGCCTCGACGGTCTTCCCGTTCATGGTTACGCGCAGTGTCGGCATACGGCGCCCATGATACGAATCCGACGGCGCCACGAAAACCGCGCGTCGTTACGATCCTGGGTGAGGAGCCCCATGCAGATCCGAAACGAGACGATTGAAGACCACTCCGCCATCGATCAAATCCACGAAAGAGCCTTCGGTGGGCAGGCCGAGGCCGCTCTCGTCCGGGCGATTCGGCCGACGGCGCTCGCCTCTCTCGTAGCGGTGGTCGATGACGCGCCGGTCGGCCACGTGCTCTTTTCGCCCTTGCCGTTGCGGCGGGGCGCCGAAAGCATCGCGGCCGCCGCGCTGGCACCGCTCGCCGTTCTGCCCGAGCATCAGCGCTGCGGTGCGGGCTCCGCGCTGACCCGGGCGGGCCTGGAGCGGCTCGAAAGCTGCCCCGTGGTGATCGTTCTGGGCGACCCGGCCTACTACGCGCGCTTCGGATTTCGCCCGGCCGCCGGCTTCGGCGTGACCGGCGAGTACGCGGGAGCCGGCAACGCGTTCATGGCGCTGGAGCTGTCCGCGGGCGCCCTCGCCGGGGGCGGCTGGCAAACGCAATACCCCGACGCGTTCCACGGCGTCTAAGATTGAGGAAGAGGCGCGCCTCGGATGGCGTCTCTTCCTGCGGGTTTCCATGGCGCGTGGTTCGGCTCAATTCGTACTCCTCGGTGTTCTGCTCGTCGGCTGCATCGGATCCATCGTTTTCGTGAAGTTGTCGCTCGATGAGACCGGGCGCGACCGCGAAGAGCCTCGCGAAGAGTGGGCGGAACAGGCCTCGTCGCGGTCGCCGACCCGTCGCGATCCCGACCCGTTGGTCGAGCCGGAGCCGGACCCCCCGGCCGAGGAAAGGGTGGAGGAGCCCGAGGAGGAGGACTCCGCGCGCAACGACGAAAAGCCGATCGACGAGCGCCCGATGGCTGGGGAGTACGCGGAGCTGACGCTCGAACTCGTGCGCCCCAAGAGCGCGGACGAGCGCCTGATCGTCATCACGGTGACCGACGAGACGATCGCGCCGATGGAGGATGTGCTGATCGTCTTCCGCGCCAACGAACAGATCATCTACCGCGAGCGCACGGACATCGAAGGCGTCGTGGAGTTCCGACCGCACGACGACGAAGAGGGTCCGTTCCGGATCGACGCGATCACTCCGTACTACTCGCCGGGAACGCTGACCGATGTCAGGCCGGGGGCACAACGTCGCATCGAGCTCGAGGCGCAGCCGTGGATCGAAGGTCGCGTGCGTGCTCCGTCCAAGGGCTATGGCCTCGTCACGCTGTGGACGCCGAACGGCAAACAGACGACCAACGTCGAAGCCGACGGAACCTTCGCGTTCTTCGGTCTCGACCCGGGCTGGCACACGGTTCGGGCCGAGGTCGAACCGTACGGCTCCGACGAGGCGAGCTTCGAACTCGCTTCCGGCACGCGGCAGTGGGTCGATCTCAAGGTCAAGCTGCGCGACCGCGTCCGGATTTTCGGTGACATCACGGTGTGGCCGCGCAGCGGGGGCAAGGCGTGGATCAACGGGGTCGAAGTGCCGGTGACTGCGCGTGGCCGCTACATTTTTAAAAAGGCCGTCATCGGGCTCAACGAGATCGAGGTCGACGCGCCGGAGCGGCCGCTCTTCAAGGCACGCTTCTACGTCGAGGGCCGCAAGAAGTCGGAGTACGACTTCGACTTCTACCCCGAAGGTTGGATTACCGGCCTCGTGAGTGCGGAGAAGAACAATACGCGCCTCGAGGGTGCGGAGGTGCGCATCGGCATCGACTACCTCGATCCGCACAACGACGATGCGTCGCAGTTCCCCATCGAGCGCGTGCCGCTTGTGCTGACGGACAAGAAGGGGCAGTTCGAGATCCGCCGGCTCGAGCTGGGCACGACCTATCTGATCTCCATCGTGAAGCATCCGCACGGCCAATTCCTGGGCCGATTCACGGCCAAGAAGCTCGGCGTACACCGGATGAAGTTGCCAACGGGGCCGTTCCTCTACGGAAGGCTGCGCGGGCTCGGCGGCATCCCGCGTGGTGCGACCGTCACCGCGCGGCGCCTGCTCGAGACGCCGCAGACGAGCATCTTCAACGTGAAGGAGTGGGACGTCACGCGTTCCGAGCGTGACCGCAAGGGCTACTACGCGCTGAGTGGACTCTTGGCCGATGTCTATCTCGTGCGCGTCGAGGCGCCGGGTTTCGGCGCGACCGAAACGGTGCTCGACCTGCGCGACGGTTACGAGGGGCGCATGGACATGCGTCTGCGCGCCGGCGTGGCCGATCGCGTGGAGGATGCGGAGCTCCTCAAGCGTTTGCCCCCGGTTGTGGAGAGTGGCGAAGAAGTGGCCGTCGAGCGCCGCGGAATCACGACGGTGTTGACCATCGACGCGGCGCGCATGGACAACGCCGTACCGTTTCCCGGAGTGTTCGTTCGATTCTTCGAGAACGACATGGAGTACTCCGCGCCGATGTCGTTCCAGGAGTCGACGTTCGATCTCGTCGGGCTTGAGGAAGCGACCTACCGCGCCGTCCTCACCCACCCCCTGCTCAAGAAGCCGATCATCGTCGACGACATCAAGCTCATCCGCGGAGAACCGCGTCAGGTGAAGCTGCGCGAACGAAGCGATTGACCGCGAGAGGCCGGCCGGCCGCGAACGGTGTACGGCCTGCAGTTCACAGTCTGCAGTCGGAGCCCATCCGTCGCTTGATGGGCTCCTCGCGTTCTGGCTGCGACCGCGAACCGTAAACGCGCGCCCCTACTTCTTGGGTTTCGTCGGCATCTTCGCGGGGCTGGGGAGCTTGCCGCCCCGCGCTTTCGGCGCCGGCCGCTTGTCGAACGTCACGCGCAGCGGCACATCCTTGTCGTCGCGCTTGACGATCAGCGTGGCGACGTCGCCGGCGCGACTGCGGCCGATCGCGAACCGCAACGTGAACGCGTTCTTGACCTTCTCGCCGTTGATGGAGATGACCACGTCGCCCTTCTTCATGCCGGCCTTCGCCGCGGCATGTTTGGCGAGCACCGTGACGATCTTGGCGCCGTCCTCCTGGGTGCGGTCCTGGTCCATCTGGACGCCGAGGAACGCCGGCAGCAGCTCCTTGCCCTCTTCGCCGAGCTTTTCGATGAGTGCCTCGGGGTCGCGCAGCGGAACGGCGAAGCCGATGCCGCAGTCGTACCAGTTAGGGTTGGTCACTTCGCCGCGGGCGCCCAGCGGAACGATCATGCCGTAGACGCGCCCTTCGATGTCGATCAGCGGGCCGCCGTAGTTGCTCGGCGAGCACGCCGCATCGGTCTGCAACGCCATTCCCCCGATGCGGTTCTTGGCTGATATCACGCCGTACTTGATCTCGACGCCCCGGTGGGGGAGTGCCTTGCCGACAGCGAAAGACCACGCGCCTTCCTTGACGGTCTTCGGGTCGATGAAGCGCGGCAGCGGTAGATCGCGCGCGTCGATCTTCAGCAGGGCGAGCCCCGCGGCGCGGTCGATGCCGAGCAGTTGCGCGGCGTGGGCGCGTCCGTCACTCGTGGTGACCACGGTCGCCTGCGGCTTGGAATCGAAGTTCCAGGCGGAGGTCAGGATGTAGCCGTCCTCGCTGATGATCAGTCCCGTCGTCGGCCCCTCGGACTTCTTGAATCCGGGAATCGCAAGCAGCTTCTGGAACTCGTTTTCGAAGCGCGGGGTGCGGCCACCCTGGCGGCCGTCCCGATCCTCTTCGTCTTCCTCGTCGCTCGGGCGCGCGTTGTCATCGTCTTCGCGCGGCCGCTCGGGCGCGACATCGGCGCCCTTGAACTCGTCGGGCACCGCGATAGTGCGAATGCCACCGACCGTGGTGATGCGCACGACGCTCGGGTCGATGGTCTTGATCGCGTTGTGAACCACGAGCTGCAGCGCTTCGAGTTCGTCGATATCGTCGCCGGCGAAGGCCGGGACACCGCAGGCGAAAAACGCCAGTAGTCCCAGTGCCCTGAGTCCCAGTGTCCTGATTCCGAATGTGAGCATCTCTATCCCCTCGGTGCCACGGCCAACTCGAACACCACGAGCTTGACGTCGTCGCCCCTCTTCACCGTCAGCTTCACGGTCTCGCCTGCGCGATAGCCCGCCATCAGCCGTCGGAAACTCTTCCAGGACTTCACGCGCGATTCGTCGATCTTGATGATCAGGTCATCCGGACGCATGCCCGCTTTCGCGGCCGGCGAATTGGGCACGACGCGATCGACGTAGGCCGGCGTCGCGCGGATGACGCCTCCCTTGAGGATCATGATGCCGTGGAACCCCGCCGGCTTGTCTTCCGGCTCCGGGTTCTTCTGGGTGCCGCTGCCCGTGTAGATGCGCTTCGCGCCGGGTCGGGTCAACGTGTCCTCGATGAACGGCTTGAGCACGTTGACTGGTAGTGCGTAGTGCACCTGGTGGTTGGTGTCCCGGCTCTCGACCAGTCGACCGCTCAGGCCGATCACGTCGCCCGACAGATTGACGAGCGGGCCGCCGTAGACGCCGGGGTTGTTCATGGCGTCGTGCAGGATGACCGGGCCGTTGTAGTGGAAGTCGGACAGGCCGATGCGCGCGTCGAGCTTGGCGATCGCGTTCACCATGCCGAGGTTGACCGCGCAGCGCTCGCGTCCCAGCGCCACCTTGTAGGCATTGCCGACAAGCAGAACGAACTGGCCCGTCCTGACCTTCGACGAATCGCCGAGCGGCGCGACGGGGTACTTGTCCTTGGTCGCGCCGAGCAGGCGGAGCAGGACCATCTTGGTGCGCCGGTCCTCACGGACGATCTCGGCCATGACGCGGCGACCGTCATGGAGGTGGACCTTGATGGCCGGAACCTCCTCGAGAGTCACCGAGCCGCGCGTGAGCACGAGCCCGCTCTCGTGGACGATGATGCCCGTCATGTATCCGTAGATGCCGCGGAAGCCCTTTGCGCCGTAGATCTTCACGACCGACGGTTGGACCTTCTCGACGGCGGCATCGATTTTCTTGCTGCGGAGCGGCAGACCGCCGGCGTGCGCCATGGAGGTGGCGAGCGCGACGACCAGGAGAATGGGGATGGTGCGCAAGCTCATGACTTCGTGATCGCCTCGTACTCGATGGTCTGCATGAGCGTGTCGCGCTCGGTGTCGTGGATCATCACCTTGTACGGACGCTGCAGGCCGCCCGCATTGCGCCAGTCGTCGAAGTAGAGCGAGACCGGTTTGGCCCACGCGTCGGCGTACAGGTCGATGCGCAGGATGCGGCCCGTGTCGAGGTGAATGAAGTACGTGCGCTCTTCGCCGCCCTTCGTCACAACCTCCATGCGGTCCACGGTCGTCGGCCCGACCAGCGCCCCGCCCGCGAACTTCACCGACTTGAACGCCTTGCGGCCTTCGGTGCTGAGCGCGTCGTTCCAGGCCGCGGCGCGCTTGGCCATGTCGGCCAACGTCTCGCCTGCGATCTCCTTGTCACCGAAGACCACGGTCGTCTTGCCGTCGGCGTACTTCTCGGTCCACGACTTCGGCTCACGGCCACGCACGATGATTTTTCCCGTGCGGGTTTCGCCGGCGATCGGCTGGATGAGTTTGCGCGCGGCGCCGAACGTGCGGTCGATCTCGTAGTCGATGAGGTTCTGCGGCGCCTTGCGCTTCTGCGCCACGGACTTCTTGACGAGCGGGATGCCCTCGAGGGTGATCCGCAGGTCGCGTTCGACCCACTTGTTCTTCTCCAGGCTCGCGATGCGCAGACTCACGCGGCGTCCTTTCGGCAGCACCGCGATCTTGCGGGAGAAGTCATTGGTTTCGATCAGGCGCTCGCCCTGAAACGAGATGAGCGCGTCACCGAGACGGATGCCCGCGGTGTGCGCGCAGCCGGGGCTCAGCATCTGGTCGAAAGTGATGCGGTTGCCGCCGGGCCACTCCGGGTCCTGGATGTCGCGCACCGTTGCGTTGAGTGTGCCGTGCTCGACGATCAGGCCGGCCCGCAGGTCCGGCAGGCAGAACCTGATCTGGTTGGAGCTGATGGCGTAGCCGACGCCGATGTTCACGCGTCCGCGCTCGCGCAGCGAAACGCGACCGTTGATGCCGACGACTTCGCGCTTGAAGTTGAAGAGCGGGCCGCCGCTGTTGCCCGGGTTGATCGAAGCGTCGGTCTGGATGCAGTCCGGGTAGAGCAGCTGGCCGCGAATCGACCCCGGCTGATAGCGGTTGATGCCGCTGACAACGCCGAGCGTGATCGTCGGTGTGAAATCGGTGGCGAGCAGGAACGGGTTGCCCATCGCGTAGACCCAGTCCCCCTGACGCAGCTCGTCGGAATCGCCGAGCGGAACGTAGGTCCACTTGCGGTCCTCCTTGAGGCGCAGCAGGCTCAGGTCGCCGGAGGGGTCCACGCCCAGCACGGCGGCCGGGTGGATCTTCTGGTCGTTGAGGCCGATGCGCATCTCGGGCGAGAGCTGGGTGACGTGGAAGTTGGAAAGCACCAACCCGTCCTCGGTGATGATCACGCCCGAGCCGCCGCCTTGGCCGCGGAACACGGCGCAAACCGCCGGCGCGAGGTCGTGCGCGAGATCGACGCGGTTCTGTTCCATCTTGCGCACGATTTCCAACGCGCGTTTCGAGGTGTCGGCGGTGTCGTCGGCATACGCGAACGAAACCGCGACTGCCAGCGGCAGGAATGCCGCCATCCATCGCTTCTTCATGATTGCCCTCGATTATCGCAGCGGGCCGCGCTCGTGGCAGCGGAAAGCTGCGGTTCGTCCCCCGGAACTTTGTGTCCGGGGATTTTCCGTCTACTTGTCGTCCGGCTGCTTGCGCTCGGCGTCGGGCAGCGTTCCGACGTCGTTGAAGACGCGCGCCTCCGCCCAGTCGCACAGATCCGAAGTGTAGGAGGCGCCCGGAAGCGCTTCGAGCACCAGTCGATCCACGCCGGAAATGTCCAGGCGCAGCACGATCGGCTCTTCGCCGCGCCGATGCTTCACCTCGCGGAGAACCTTGCCGTCGCCGATCACGCGGAAGGTCGCCTCCCCTTCGCGGCTGGCGGCGTCGTCGATTCCGCAGACGAGCAGCAGTTGGCCCCAGCGGCGGCCGACGGCATATTCGAGGCGCGCTTGCGCCTGGACGCCGATGCCGCGCTGGTAGACGCGGCCACCCAGTTTGAGGGGCCCGCCGAACACCATGCCGTCGGCGCGCCAGCGGGGCGCCTTGCCGAATAGCGAGACCGCGTCGAATGCGACCGGCTGCATGGCGGAGAGGTGGTCGATGTGGTCGCCGACGAACTCGAGCCGAGCCACTTGTGCACGCGCGATCGAGGCTCCGCCGGCGTGGATCGTCTCAGCCGTAATGCTCTTGAGCGGCAACGTGATGCGGCCGCCGTCGAGCAGATGGACCCGGACGAGGACGCCGGTCGGTTGCGCCGCGTCCGCGGCGGCGGTGTGCGTGAATCCGTATACCTTGTCGCGCGCGAGTTCGCGCTGCTCGTCGCCCATGCGTACGACGAGCGCATCCTTGCGAATCTCCTGCACGGCGGCGCGGAACGAAAACGGCTTGCTGCCTCGATTCACGATGATCGAGTCGCGACCGCCCGCCTGTTGTTTGAAGAACAGATCGCGGTAGTTGGTCTGAACCTGGCCGAAGAACGTTCCGAGGCAGACGGCGGTTGCGCGATAGAGCGGAACCGTGAGGCCCTTGATCGCGTCGGATTGGAACGCGAGCTTTTCGCCGTCACCCTCCACCTTGCCGCGCAGGCGATCGCCGCCGTTGAGGTAGATGTTGAAGGGGTCCGGGGAAACAGCGGCTGCGCGTCGACCCGTCCATGCGGATACGAGGTGACGCGTGGGGACGCGCGACTCGGTCGACCCGGTGCGAATGACCGCGACCTCGGGGTCGGCGCGCACGATCAGACCTTTGCTCTTGCGTCCGTCGACGAACGCGATTTCCGCGCTCTGAGCGGCGGCGCTCGGCGCCAACAATCCAATCAGCGCGGCCGTGGCGATCGACCGCAGGGCGTGGGTTCGGATCAAGGTCACTTGTCGTCGGCTTCGCCGTTGGACTCGGTGACCCGCTTGCCTTCCGCGACGGCGCGGTCGTACTGTTCCTGCAGCTCGCGGTAGCGGCCGGGGAACTTCTCCTTGAGCGCCTGGAGCACTTCCTCGCGCTCCTTGTCGCGCATCTCGCCCCACTTCTCGCCCGCTTTCGCGCGATTCTTTCCGCGTAGGTTCTTGGCGTCGCCGCCTCCGCCGCTGGGCAGGCGAGACTGGCTGGCGGGGCCGCCCGATTTCTGGTTGCCCTTCGGCGGTCCGCCGCCTCCGCCGCCCTTGTCCTTGCCTTTGCCTTCCTGCTGCTCAGCTTTCTTGATGAGCTCGTTCAGGATGTCGACGATCTCGTTCTGCTTGCCCTGCGTGTCGTTGCCGGTCTCGCCTTTCTCGATCTTGCGACCCACCTGGGTCATGCGGCCGGCGAGGTCATAGAGCGGGCTCTCCCACTCCTGCATCAACTCGTTCTTCATCTGCTCCATCGCGCGCTTGTAGCGTTCCGGCGCGTCGACGTAATCCTTCATGAAGGTGTTGGCGGCGACGATGGCCTTTTCCTTCTCGCGCATCTGCCCGAAGCAGACGGCGAGGTAAAAGGCGCTGTCGATGTCGCAGCCGACGCGGCGGCCCCACTCGTTGAGCACCTTCTGGAAGGCGCCGGCCGCCTCCTCGAAGCGCTCACGGTTCATCTCGGCGAGGCCGTAGCGGTAGGTCGCGTAGGCCTTCAGGTAGAAGTCGTCGCTGGCGGAGATGCGCTGGAACAGATCGGCGGCCGCGGCATAGCGCTCGGTGAGCAGCATCGCGTCCGCACGCTTGTAGTCCTCGTTGCTCAGGAGCAGCGACTGGTGAATACAGCCATACTCGCCGCCCAGCAGCGCGCCCTTCTGCAGCTCCATGATCTTGGCCTTGGTGGCGGCGTCGAGGTCGGTGCGCTCGGCGGTCTTCTTGAAGAAGAACGCGATCTTCTTCTGCTTGAAGGCCTTCGCTTCCTCAAGCTTGCGGGCGTCCTGCGCGTGCGCGGGGAGCGCGAAGAGCAGGGTGAGGGCGCAGCCGGCTAGCAGGCTACAGGTGAGATTTCCGATACGGTTCATGGTTACTCATCCTCCGCGCGATTGAGCTTGTCGGCCATCGTGCGCGTGAGGTCCGCGACGCCATTCTGTTTGCCGGAGAGGCGCTTGCGCTCGTCCGCTTCCTTGTCGCGCAGGCGCTCGAAGCGCTGGGTGCGCTTGTTGACGCGGACCTGCAGCGAGCGGAGCATCTTCAACTCCGCGGACTTGGGGAGGAGGTTGTCCTCGGGATCGCTCTCGTTCGAGTCGTCCTGCTCGCCTCCGCCGCCACCGCCCTGTTTGCGCTCCTGCTCTTCCTTGATGACCTCGATCAACTCCTTGAGGGTGTTGATGATGTCGGTCTGCGTACCCTGCGTGTACTCGCCGGTCAGCAGTTTGGTGAGACGCGTCGCGAGCGCGTCGAGGTCGGAGCGCATGTCATCCAGCACGTCGGGGATGACCACGGTCGTCCCTTCTTCGCGCATCATCTCGATCAGCTTCTCCGCCTCCGCCGCGATGCCGGCTTCACCTTCGCCCAACTGACGGCCGCGATCGACGTCGGCGCGCGCGGGCTTGCGCTTGGCGGCCAAGGTGTCCTTGATGCGCAGGTTGAGTGCGATCGTGTGGGTGCGGATCTGGACCTGCTCGCGCAGCATCTTTTCGAGGCGGCGGCGGATCGCGTCGAGCAGCATCAACTGCTCTTCTTCGCGCAACTGGCGCAGCGCCTCTTCGAGCTGCTCCTGTGCCTTCTTCAGGCGATCGACCGCTTCCTTCTGGTCGGAGTTGGCGCCCTTGGCGGACTTGCTGCGCAGGTTGCGGCTGGCGCGCTGCATGGCGCGTTTCGCGCCTTCAACCTGGCCTTGGCCGGGGGTCGGCTCGCCGCTGTTCTCGCCACCGGGCTGCGGCTTCTTGCCCGCCTGGTCCATCTTCTTCAGGACCTCGTCGGTCTCTTCCGCCGTACCGTCCTGCTTCTTGGCCATCTTGTCGTAGTCCGGCAGCTTGAGGAGCTTCTTGAGGTCCTCTTCGAACTGTTCGAGCTTCTTGTAGGCGTCCTCGAGTTCCTTCTTGGCGGCTTTCTGGTTGGGCGCGGCCTGTTTGCCCTCGCCCTTCGAGAGGCTGCCCTCCGCCTGCTTCATGTCCTTTTGCGCGCCGCCGACTTCGCCGCTGCCGGCGTCCTTGCCGGGAGCGCCGCGCTCGAGGCGCTGCAGATCCGCTTCCAGGCGCTCGGCGTCCTTGCGGATGCGCTCCTGGTCGCGGGCGAGTGACTGCTTGTCGTTCTCGCGCTTGCGTTCATCGAGGCGGCGGAGCGCGTCGGCCGCTTCGCGCAGCTCCTGCTCGGCGTCCTTCTGGCGCGGCTCGAAGGGCTGGCCGCCCTGCATGCGCGCTGCGGCTTCTTTCATCGCCTCGGCCGCGCGCTCGGCGGCAGCGCCCGCCTGATCGGCGGGGTTGGCGCGGCTCATGGCTCCGTTCTCTCCGGCCTTGCCGCCGCCCTTCATGCCGTCCGGCATGTCCTTGGCGTACTTGGCGATGTCCTTGGCGAGATCGGCGGCCTGCTTGGCGAGCGCTTCCTGCTGCTTGCTGGTGTTCTTGCCGCGCGCTTCCTTCTGCTCGGCGCGGATCTTCGCAAGGCGGCTCTTCAGCTCCTTGATTTCCGTTTCCGCGGCCGGGTTCTTGGTGCGCTCGTTGAGCTTGTTCTGACGGTTGATCAGGTTCTTGAGGCGCGCCTTTGCGGCGGCCGCGCGCTGGAGAGACTTCTCCGGATCCGCGAACTTCTCGCTCTCCAGCATCTGGTCGGTCTCCTCTTGGAGGAGCTTCTGGATGCTGGCCTCGATCGTCTCCAGCTCCTCGATCTTCTCCTTGACCGCCTCGCGCTCGGCGTCGCGATCGAGCAGGATGTCGAGGACACGCTGGAGCGCGTTGCTGATGTTCTTCTGCTTTTCGAGGGCCTCGGTGAAGTAGCCCTCGCGGATCAGGTTTTCGATTTCCTGGATGGTGCGGACGTTTTGGTCAGCCTTGCTGCGCTGCCAGGCGAGCCGCAGCTTCGCGGCCTGCTCCGGATTCTGCTTGGCGAGCAGATTGGCGAGCCGCTCCATCGTCTGCTCGAGCTTCCCGAGGCGGGCGGCCACCTGTTTTTGGCGGGCGGCGACGTCCTCGGAGGATTCAGCCTCCTTTTTGGAGGCGGCTTTTTCCGAGTCCGGCTGGTCTTGGGCGAGCACGCCCGGTGTGAGCGGGGTCAGGCCGAAACAGACGGCGACGAGCAGGGCGGTTCGAATATTCACTACATAACCCCTTTGTGCGAAGACACTTATGGCGCAGAGCCGTTCCGTCGGGCCGGCGCGGCCACTCCTCAAGCGTCTCCGGATGTCGGAATCCGGACTGTCGTTCCGGGTCTAAAACCGGCGAAATCAGGCCCGGTTCAGCGGTTTTTACACTGGGCGGTAAAGGTGAACGACGGTGTCAGAACGAAGGCGACTGGCACCGTCGTTCACCTTTACTTCTTCTTCGGGTCGTCGGGGTCGCCGAAGATCTCGCGCAACGCCTCTTCATGCTTCTCGCGCGTCGCCTCACGGGCCTCATCCTGCAATTTCAGGATGACCCGCATGCGCTCGATGATTTCGGTGAAGGTTTCCGCCTTCTCCAGTCGGGTCAGGAGGGCGCGCATCGATGCCAGAACGCGCTCGAAGCCCTGATGGACCGCCTCGCCCTCGGCACCGGCGACGGTCGAAGCGGTCGCCGTGCGCGCGAAGATATCGAGGTCGCGCGCATGGTCGGCCATGGTCTTCTTCCGAAGTCGCTCCATTCCGAGCACCACGCTCCGGCGCAGATTGTCGATGTTGGCCTCGGTGCTGATGCGGTTGTTGAGCATCTCGTCGAGGATCTGGATCATCTGCCGCTCGACGGCGCGCACGCTGCGAGCGATTTCACGCTGTCCTTGCCCGTATGACTCGACGCGGACCGCGATGTCGCGCGGATCACTCTGCGGGTTGTCGCGCAGATCGAGGAAGCGGTCGCGCAGCGCTTCCTCCGCCTTGATCAGGTCGGTGAAGCGTTGGCGAACCAGGTGCTGGCGGCGCAGCAGGTCCTGCAGCAATTCCTCCAGCGTGACGACCTTGACGGAAACGGGATCGGACTTGCCCTCGTGCGCTTCCGGCTCCGAGTTGTCGACGATCGCCGCGGTGAACGTCAGGAAGGTGCCCGGCCCGACATTGAGCGAGCTGATCTCGAGCGCGTCCTCCACGTCGATTTCCGCGACGCCGAGTCGATCGGCGGCGATCGCCACGATCTGCGGCTTCGGCGCCGCGCCATCGAGGCTGGTCTTTTTCACGCGGAGCTCGCCGGTCATGGCGCGCACGTCATCCCGCACGCGGATGGTGTACGGGAAGATGGCGCCTTCGACGACCATCGTGCCGATGCCGCGCTTGATCATGCGCACGCGCGGTGCACGGTCTTCGACCACGCGGACGAGGAAGCGCGGCGCCAGGGACGGGTTGGAGAGCCCATCGCTGTCGCGTAGGCGAATGCCGGCCAGCACGGTTTCTTTCGGAGCGAACTCCGCCTCGAATGTGTGCGTGCCCGTGAGCCTGGCGGTGACCGTCGACTCATCGACTTCCCCGAGAACGATTTCCGCACTTGCGAGTGGCTTCGTCGACGTGCCGGTGACGATCACGCGGCCGCCGCGCAGCATCTCCGGATCGCCCTGGGAGAGATCCACAACAGTGGCTTCGCGGTCGGCGTAGGCGGGGAAGCCGACGCGGATCGCAAACTCCGCAACCTCGGGTGCCTCCATCAATTCGATGCGGTACTCGTCGGTCTCCTCGTCGCCGCCCTCGAGATGGAACGTGATCGGGAAGCCGACCTCCTTGAACTCGAAACGATAGACGTGGTTGTCGACGTCGGTCTTCATTGTGGCGCGGCCTGAATCGCCGGCGTCATCCCTGTAGATCATGAAGACGCGGTCGGGATGGATTTCGCCGATGCTCTGCGCCGTGACGACGATGTCCTCGCCACGCACGATGCGCGCGACGCCGCCCGGGAAACGCTCGGGATCGACCACGAGGTAGGTCTTCTGCGGCCAACGCACGTTCTGCAGCAGCACGTTGCGCTGGAACCAGATCGACGACGATTCCGTGTCGGCCGCAGCCACACCGGCGATGACCAGCAGCGCGATCGCGCCGAGGGCGGCGTTGCGCGCAATGCGGCCCGACGCGAGGATCTCGGAGAACCGGACTTTGGACGCGGGCTCGATGGCCTCGGCGATGGCGTCCTGGACGAGTTGCGGCGACATGCCGTAGCGCTCGGGCTCGCTTTCGCGCGAGAGCTGTAGCGCCGAGATGAGGCGGTCGCCGAGTTCGGGGAAGTGGCGCTCGACCGCGATCGCGAGCGGATCCTCGCCGGGCACGGCCGCCAGTCGATGGGCGACGAAGCGCCACACCGCGTATCCGAGCGCGGCCAGAATTCCGATCAGGATGATCGCGCGCGCCCCGGTCTCGAGCTTGAAGATGCGGTCCATCGTGAAGCTCAGCGCGATCACGCCGAACAGCACTCCAGCCACGCGCGCGGCGCCATCGACAATCAGTGCGGTTGTCACTTTGCCGCGCAGGGCGGAGAGGCGGCTCTGGATTTGTTTGAGGTCGCTCATGAGCAGCAGTGTTTGCGGTTTGCGGTTTGAGGTTCACGGTCGGAACGAAGCGTGGGCCTGTCGCGACCGTGAACCGTGAACCGTGAGCTGTGGACTGTTCGCATCAGACCATCCGGAACTTCTTGCGCAGGATCCACTCGGCGCACAACAGGGAGAGAATGACGAGGATGGTGGTCCACGTGTCCCACAGCGGAACCGGCCGGCCCTGCGTCACGATGCGTTCGCTGGCGGGCGGAATCAACTGGGGGGCGCCGATCTTCGCGACGCCGGGCAGTTCGACGTAGGTGCCGCGCGTGCGCCCGGCGAGGTTGCGCATCAGGGTGCGGTCCGCCTTCACGTTGCCCATTTCACGATCGGGCAAGACGACGTTGAACGCAGCGGACGGCGAGTCCTGCGCCTTGGGGTCGTCGGGCTTGTACTGGTCGCCGACCGGGCGCAGCTCGTAGTCGCCGAGCGCGGGCGGAGCGAACGTGCCCGAAAAATGGCCGTCCTTTCCGGGGATGGCAGAGAGCTCGACGATCTTGTCCTCGGGCTCGCCCTCTTCGTCCGCGTTGACGTGGCGGATCTTGACCTCGACCGCCCCCGCCTCGAGCGGAGCGAACGTTTCGGTGAAGACCTGCGCCGTGATCTGGACCGCGTCGCCGAGGCCCGCGATCTCGCGATCGAGATAGATGCGGAAGCGACGGCGCTTGCCGGAGTGGCGGCCTTCGAGCAGGAAACGCACCGACTGCACCCAGAAGCGGTCGAAGATCGGCTCGGCAACCGCGCGCCAGCGGTACGTTTCATCCGCGGCGCAGAAGAGCACGTTGCCGCCGCCGTAGCGATGCACCGCGATCAGGGGACGCGGGCCGTACGGCTCGACGACCTCACCCGGATCTTCGTGGACGGCGAGCACCGTGGCGCCCGGCTTCGCCTTGAGAACCGGGAAGAACCAGTAGAACGGCGGCAGGCGATCCCAGACCAGTTCGCGCACGCGGCGCGGATCGGATCCGAAGCGCGTGCACGGGTGGGAGAGCGCGGCGGCTTCCGGCACCATGCGGTACGGCGACATGAAGTAGCCGCCGTAGCCGATGCCGCTGCCGGGCATGTCCGCACGATCGAGATCGAGAATCACCGGCAGGATGCCCGTCAGGTCGTTCTCCTTCTGATCCTGATTGTCGCGCAGCAGGGCGAGCGTGTGCTTGTTGCCGCAGACGAATCCGAGGCCACCGCGGTGGTCGGCGACGAACTTCTTCAGCAGCTTGGTCCAGTCGGGCGGGAAGAGCGTTCCGTTCGGGTCGTGCATCAACACGACATCGAACGCGAACAGGTCCTTCTCCGTGTCCGGCAGCTTGGTGAGCGAGATGTCGTTGCCGTCCTGCGGGAACTCGGGGTCCGCGCTCTGCAGGAAGCAGGCGAGCGTGATCGTCGTGTCGCGCAGCAGCGCGTTCTTGATGGCGAGGTACTCGTGGGCCGGCGCGCCGGCGACGAAGAGGACCTTCACCTTTTCCTCGATGACGCGCACGACGAACGTCTTCTCGTTGTCCTGGTGCGTCGATTCGTCGGGGAGTTTGTCGAGACGCAGGCGGTACTCGATGCTGCCGACGCGCGGAGGGCGGTCGACGATCTGAATCGTGACCGGCTTGCTCCCATCGAACTGCGTCATCTCGCTCTTGACCGACTCCCAGTCGTCCGAGCCGTCGGTGTAGCGACGCTCGATGATCGCCTCGGCGCTCGTGTAGCCCTGCGCCGACACCTGCGCCTCAAGCGAAACGGGATCGCTTTTGAACACGCGATCCGGGCCGGCGAGTCCGACGGCGCGGAGGTTGCGCGGATCCTGCGCCTCGCCGACGACGACGGTGTGCAGCTTGAGATCCTTGTTGTTCAGGAAGAGTGCGATGTCCGCGGCGGGCGGCCCGAGGTTGGAGCGCCCGTCACTGACCAGCACGATGGCGGCGATGCGGTCGGAGCCGACTTCCTCGACGACGGCCCGGATCGCGCCGGCCAGGTCGGTGCCGTGGGCGGCGCGCTTGTTGTCGGGCGAGGTCGGGTCGATGGGGGGGAGTTCGCCGCCGGCTTCGCTGCGCGGGAGGACGGCGAGGGGCGCGATGCCGTCACTGAACGTGAACGCACGCACCTCGTTCTGTTGGGCGAGCAGTCCGGCGAGGCCGCTGGCGGCCAGCGCCTTGTTGACGAGTTCGTAACGCGGGAGGCGACTCGGGTCGTCTACCTGCGCGATGTTCGAGACCGTGGCGCGGCTGACCGCGTCCGTGTAGCGATCCTTCGCGGAAAGCGAAAGCGAGTCGTCGATCAGCAAGACCGTCGCCTTGTCGACTTCCTCGATGCGGTCGACCGCAAGGATCGGCTCCAGGATCACGACGATGGCGGCCAACAGCATCAGCGCGCGCAGTGTGGCGAGCCCGTACTTCACGCCGCGTGATGCGGTGCCCTCACGTCGATAGATCCAGAACACGCCGCCCATCAGGGCGATCACGGCGAGTGCGGCAACGAGTCCGGTAGCCCCGGACGGGAGGCCGGCGAACTCGAACCGCGTGACGGCGCCGTCGGGGATGTCGCCCGCTTCGACGCCGAAGATGGATTTCAGAAAGTCGCTCATCGGACGAAGACCTGCTTGCCCTCGGGGGCGACCTTGCGCTTTTTGTGATGGCCGAAACGCCACGCGAGCAGCGTTTCGAGTGCCGCGCAAACGAGCAGCGCGAACATCAGGGAGCGCCAGAACTCGGAACGATCGCTCTCGTCGGTGTCGAGCAGCGACTCCTCGGCCGCACGGTGCAGGCTGACGCGATCGAGACGGACGAGCGCTTTGCGGTCCGCGAGGCGCAGGTCGCCTTCCGCCGGATCGACGTTGAACGCGTAGGGGCGCGCGTAGTCTTCGCCCTGCGGCGTCTTGAGCCGCACGGTGTAGACGCCGGCGAGCGGCGTGCGCGCGTAGCGGAACTCGAAGTCACGCTTCTCCTTGCCGAGGGCCACGAGTCCGAGCGGGAGCGGCGTGGCGCCCAGTTCGGCGGGCGGCACCACCTGCGCGATTCGTTGCATGCGCGTCGGGTCGAAGGGCAGCGCGATGGTGGACCCCACGAGGCGCGTCGTGTCCGCGGGATCGGGCTTGACCACGTACCGCACGAGCTCATGCATCAGTGGCACGTAGATCAGCGAACGCGGCAGGTCCGACCACTCGTTGTCGCCGGACGTCGTCCACATCAGGACGCGGCCATCGCCGTAGGCCTTCTCGATCAACGCCGGACTGCTGCTTTCGTCGGTCCAGTTCATGAGCACGCGAGCGTCGTCGCGCGCCTGCGTGCGGCTGCCGATCCAGCGACGCACGTAGACCGTGCGGAAGACCAGCTCGTTCAAGCCCTGCAGGAAACGCAGCGCCGGATGCTCAAGGCTCGGCGGCGCCAGCGTCACGTAGTCGTCGGACTTGCCCTCTTCCTCGGTGAGGTAGAGGGGCAGCAGGCCCTTGCCCGCGTTCTCGCCCTTCCCGTAGAAGGTCGCGTTGTAGACCGCCGGGTCGACCTGATCGCCGAGGAAGTAGACCAGGCCGCCGCCCTTGCGCACGAAATCCTCGAGGAGCGCGATGCGTTCGGCCGGAAGCCGGTAGACGTTCATCAAGAAGACGCCGTCAAACTGGTCGAGCTCGCGTCCGGTGAAGGCGGAGTCGGGAATGACCTCGCCCTCGATGCCGCTGACCGCCTTGCCGGGCGGCATGAGCGCTGCCGCGAGGAAGTCGCTCTCGCTGCGGAAGTGCTCGATGTCGGGTTCGCCGTCCACGAGCAGGAAGCGCATCGACTTGCGGACGTGCACGACGCGACGCCGCACGTCATCGCCGGAGATGACCTCGGTCGGAATGCGTGCCTGGACCACGACCGGCCCGCGGCCGCGGAACGTGAACTCCTGCGTGACCTCGGCGCGCTCGCCGGGCCGCAGCGTGCCTTCGAGGCGCACGGGGTCGAGGCGGGTATCGCCGAACTGGAAGGTGACCTGAATGCGCTCGCCTTCCACCGGCTCGGGGCCGTGATTGTGGATCGTGGCGACGAAAGTCGTGGGTACGCCGGCCACCACCGCGCGGTCGCGCGACTTCAGTTCGACGACGCCGAGGTTCTGCGTGGGGGCGGAGCCGACATCGACAAGGCGGATCTCGCCGCGCTCGGTGAAGCGCGCGATCGCTTCGCGGACCGGGCCCGCGACGTTGCCGTCGGCGTCCGACCAGTCTTTGCGGCGGAAATCGGACACGATGTCGAGGGCGAGGCGCTTGTCCTCCTCCTTGTGCACCGTCAGGATCGCATCGATCACGGTGGTCGGATCGAGCACGCCATCGCTGGGCTTCAGCTTGCGGATCCGCTCGGCGAGGCGCAACGCGTTGGCGCTGGCGACTGCCACGCTCTGGCTGCCTTCGAGTCCGCCGTGCGGATCCGATGCGAGCACCAGCGTAACGCGATCGTCGCTACCCTCGCTGTTCAGGCGCTCGATGAGCTTCGCAGTCAGCTGCTTGGCGACCTCGAACGCCGCCCGGTTGCCCTGTCCCGCTTTCATGGAGTGGGAGTCGTCGAGCAGCACGATGCGCTCGGTCTGCCCCTCGCTCCCGAAGAGCGAGGCCAGCGCATCCTCGGCCTGCGTGAACGGGCGCGCAACCGCCATGATCAGCAGGATCACTACCAGTGTGCGCAGCAGGAGCAGAAGCAGGTTCTCGAGGCGCACGCGCTTGCGGTTGCGCACCGCGGCCTTGAGCAGGAAGTCCATCGCCGCCCACTCGAGCATCTTGAAGCGTCTGCGATTGAGCAGGTGGATGATGATCGGAAGGCTTGCGAGCGCCAGGCCGCCGAGGAGCAGCGGGTTGGTGAACGCGAATCCCAACAGCGTCGACATCAGTTACCCGCGCCTTGTACTGCTGCGGACCACGCGAGCGCGCGCCGCAAGGAAGCCGGCCAGCGCCTTGTCGAGGCGGTCACCGGTCGAAAGCAGGATGTAGTCGATGCGCATGGAGGCGCAGATGCGGCGGACCGCGTCGAAGTGCTCCTGGAGTACTTCGAGGTAGCCGTCGCGCAGCGCCTTCGGCTCCGCGATCAGGTCGGGCATCTCCTCGAGGCCGAGGAACTTCGTGTTCTCCTCGAACGGGAAGGTGATCTCCGTCTCGTCGAGCACGTTGATCAGCAGCACCTCGTGCCGCTTGTGGCGCAGGATGCGGAGACCCTTTTCGAGTTCCGCGGGGTCGACGAACAGGTCGCTGAACAGGACCACCATCGATCGGCGGCCGGCGTGCTCGGCGAAGTCGGCCAGCGTCTGCGAGACCTCGGTCTTCTTCTTCGGCTTCGAGTTCTCGACCACCGTCAGGATGTTGTGGAGTGCGTGCCAGTTGCTCGAGAGCGGGACCGTATCGCGCAGCGCGTCGTCGAACAGGCGGATGCCGACCGCATCGCGCTGCTTGAGCAGCAGGAACGCGATCGCGGCAGCGGCCGTCGCCGAGTACTCGAACTTGTTGAGCGGGCCGGTGCCGAATCGCATCGATTCGCTCATGTCGATCAGCAGGTTGCAGCGGAGGTTGGTCTCCTCCTCGTACTGCTTGATGTACCAGCGGTCCTCGCGGCCCCAGAGCTTCCAGTCGATGTGACGGATGTCGTCACCCTGTACGTACTCCCGGTGCTCGGCGAACTCGACGCTGTAGCCCTTGCGCGGCGACTTGTGCAGTCCGGAGACGTAGCCTTCGACGACCTGGCGTGCACGAAGGTCGAGGCGGGAAATCTCCGCGAGGACGGCAGGGTCGAGGTAGCGGTTCGTATGGGCCGTCTTGGCCACGGGCTACTCGCCCTTCAGCACGGAGGCAGCTTCGCCTCCTGCGCCCGCGACGTCCTTGTCGGAAGTCTGCGCCAGGATCCGGGAGATGATGTCGTCGGGGGTGACGCCCGAGGACTCCGCGGCGAAGTTCGTCAGGATGCGGTGCCGCAGCACCGGCAGGGCGACGGCCTTCACATCCTCGCAGGTCGCGGCGTTGCGTCCGGAGAGTGCTGCGCGCGCCTTCGCGCCGAGCGCGAGGAACTGACTGGCACGCGGTCCGGCGCCCCAAGCGACGTTTTCCTTCACGAAATCCGGCACGTCCCCCGCACTGACGCGGGTGGCGCGCACGATGCGCATGGCGTAGTCGACCACGTGGTCGGCGATCGGAATGCGGCGCACGGCGTGCTGACAGGCGAGCATCTCTTCCGCGTCCAGGGCGGGCTTGAGCTCCGTGTCGAGGTCGGCGGTGGTGGTCTTGACGATCTCGCGCTCTTCGTCCCACTTGGGGTAGTCGACGAGGATCTTGAACATGAAGCGGTCCTGCTGCGCCTCGGGCAGCGGGTAGGTGCCTTCCTGTTCGATCGGGTTCTGCGTGGCGAGCACGAAGAACGGCGACGGAAGCTCGTGGCGTTCGCCGCCGACGGTGACCTGTCGCTCCTGCATCGCTTCGAGCAGAGCGGCCTGGGTCTTCGGCGGTGTGCGGTTGATTTCGTCCGCGAGGATCACGTGCGCGAACACGGGACCGCTGAGGAACTTGAACTCGCGCGTGCCCGACGCCTTGTCTTCCTGGATGACCTCGGTGCCGGTGATGTCCGCCGGCATGAGATCGGGCGTGAACTGGATGCGGTTGAACGACAGGCTCAGCGCCCGCGCAAGTGTCGAGACAAGCAGCGTCTTCGCCAGGCCGGGCACCCCCTCGAGGATGCAGTGGCCGCGGGAGAAGATCGCGAGCAGAAGCTCCTCGATTACCTCTTCCTGGCCGACGATAACCTTGTGGATCTCCGTACGAATCTGCTTGTGCGCCTTCTGGAGGCGCTCAATCGCTGCGCGATCGTCCAT
>Ga0070729_10002981_pt1 | contig 20533 bp, 14 predicted proteins | sample tdDd472_FD_66725 | JGI IMG/M metagenome (GOLD analysis project Ga0070729, IMG submission 66725) | Marine sediment microbial communities from the Atlantic coast under amendment with organic carbon and nitrate - tdDd47.2 | ecosystem: Environmental > Aquatic > Marine > Coastal > Sediment | place... | reverse complement strand
CATAAGCTGGACGCCCAATTTATGACGTGCAAACGACCAGGCTTCATCAAGGTTTAATTCGGGTTTTTCGATCTGATTTAGAAATGCCCTTACCTGGTCTTCAATTTCGAGGAGATAGCCGGCCAGGAGTTTTTTATATTGAACCCGTTCGGGATGGTGTTCTTTTCGTCCCACGTTATCGATGTTTTGAATGAAGACGATATCACCTCCGCGGTCGCGCTGAAGGTCTTTTAGGTTTTCCAGGAGGGATCCGTGGCCGCCGGGCCTGAATAGTAATCGTCCATCCTGGGTACGGGCTGGTTCACCGTTGTCGAAGACGGCAATGGTTTGGGTCTGTGGTTTTTGGATACTGTGAGAAACCTGATATTGGAAAGAGCTTGAATCGGAAATGCGCTTCACCTCCTCCTCTAGGCGTGGAACAAATTGGGGATCAATGGTGAAATGAAGTCGAATCATGCCGTGTTGATCCACCAGGTACAGAGTCGCATCGCTGAAATGCTCATCGATGGCCATGTAGATTTCGCTGTCATAGGCATGAAAGGGAATGAAGGCCTTGGGAAGTGTGCTGAAATTCAAATCCTCCAGCATCATTTTGGCCAACTTTTCAGGTGCCATGTCTTTGGGTCGGGAAGGTTTACAAAGCTGGCAAAGCCTTTCGAAAAAGGGGAACTCCTCCAGGTGATCCAGGAGAAAATCGAAATCGGGGTTTTCCTGATCAGGATTTTGGGCCTTATTGAATACAAATTTGAACATGCGCGTTGCGGCCCCGGAAGCGGGTACCAACTTTGTGAAGCGCCCCTTTAGACGGGCGCGCTCAAATCGTTCGATTAATCGAGCATGATCCTCACTGTGAATTTTGTGGATACCGTCCCCGAGAACGCAGGCACGCACGGCCTCGGTTGTCACCAGGCCTTGCCTCAGAATGGCAAGTTGGCGCAGCATTTCCTGCTCGGTGATTCCAAAGGTTTTGGCTTGTTCGATGTCGTTTTCAGAAAACGGATGGCTCATCATATCTCTCCTGATTGTTTTTGATTCTTAATTCCAAATCCCCGCTATGGGAGTACTGCACTTATCACATAATCCATTTGGATCAAGTCCAAGAGGGACGGTTTCGTAACCGGATCTGGAAATAAGTAAGTGGCTGCATTCTGGACAAACCGTGTCCTGGCTGCCGGGAATCCTGCAATTACCAAGGTAAACAAACTTTATACCGACTTCATGAGCGATTTGGCGCGCTCGCATAAGGGTTTCATCGGGTGTTCTTGGAAGGTAATTCATTTTAAAGTTGGGGTGAAAAGCGGTGAAATGTAGTGGGACCTCTGGTCCCAAATGATCCAGGATCCAGTGGCAAAGATCAATGATATCATCGCGAGAATCATTCTGGCCTGGAATCAGTAAATTGGTTATCTCCAACCAGGTCTGTGTTTGGTTCCTTAGAAATATCAATGTCTCCAGAACAGGCTGAAGTTGGGATGAAGTCTGTTTTTCGTAGAATTCCGGGCGTATCGACTTTAAATCCACATTGGCGGCGTCCATGTGTTCAAAGAAGAAGGGCCGTGCTTGGCTGGAAATGTAACCCGCGGTGACGGCAACGGTTCGCACCGCTTCTCGGTGACAGGCAATAGCCGTGTCAACCGCAAATTCGGCGAAGATTACCGGGTCGTTATAGGTAAAAGCAACGCTCGCAGCGCCGTGTTGACGTGCTGTCGTGGCGATCTCAGCGGGACTGAGATGTCTTGTGTGTGGACTCATTTCGCGGGCGCGGCTCATTGTCCAGTTCTGGCAGTGCTTGCAGGCTAAGTTACACCCTGGGGTTCCAAAAGATAATACCGAGCTAGTAGGAAGAAAGTGATTCAGGGGCTTTTTTTCAATCGGGTCAATGGCCATGCTACCCGTCTGTCCATAGGTGCTTAAAACCATTTTCCCATGTCGATTTTCCCTGACAAAGCAAAACCCTTTTTTGCCATCAGGTATGCGACATTCTCTCGGGCAGAGCTCGCATTGGAGCCTGCCGTTTTCTAGTTCGCGATAAAAACCAACTTCCATTATTGGCCTACTCTCGGAACTTGGCGACCTTGAAGCGCCATATTTTTACGGGTTCCTTCGAAGAAATAAAGGCCTTGTGTTTGGCGATTGATATTTGTTGATCGATAGTGGTGATCCCATCCAGGTCGGGGAGGAGGACACCCCTACGACCCTGGTTTTCTACAATGATCCCGTAGATTTTGGGATTCAATTCAATATGATTTTCGATGATTTCTGGTTTTTGCAAAACGCTTACTTCAATCGAGATGGCATCCAGTTCATTCGCCTGGAGGGGAGAAAACCGGTGATCACGACTCGCGGCAGATCGTGCATTCTCTGCAATTTCAATGGCCAGGTCCGAATGTTGGGCGGCGATGGTGCCAATGCATCCGCGCAACTTGTTGTCTTTGTTCAGAAGTGTGACAAAGCAGCCTGCTTCCTCATTGAATCGCTGAGAAGGCAAGTATTTGGTCTGGAACTTAATCCATTTTTCGATGGATTGTCGGGCGATCTCGCAATGCATCCTCATCCTCGTTAGAAAAGTGGCTACTCTAAGAATTGGCGTGTTCGGAAAAAAGCCTGGACACGCTATATCCTACCCCAAAAGGAGATTCATAGGACAAAAACTTGCAAGACCGGTTGCGATACTCAGTGGCTTCAAATGCCACCTGACATGACATGAACACATCTTCGGCTGCATGGATTCTCAGCTCACGAGTCGCGGATTGAATCTCTTTGTAAGCTGCTTTTTTTAGTAATTTCACAAAAAGGTTATCGAATTTCCTTCCGTCGGGATGAAAGCCTGATGGTGCATCTGATCGCAGGCAGTGGCTCATATCTCCAGATGCGAGAAGGCCAGTCTTTTTTGAGCTGCAACGTTGAATAGCATCTGCGATGGAAGCAATTTCCGCTTCATCCCAGGGAAGTCCGAGAACGACTGTAGGGCCGTCCCAGCCAGCTTCTTTGAAAAAATGGAGCGGAACCAGGGCTCCATGATCTAATGATTGGTTTTCGATCAGGCTAACGCGCGAATAGTAACGTGCGAATTCTCGAATCCACTCAATATCATTCAAAAAATGATATTTAAGGTGGAAATGGCCAAAGGTACCAAAATGGCCCGTTATCATCGGATCGCAAAACAGGCTGACCCCTCGATTGGGCCTAGGTGTATGAGGACTGAGCACGATAAGCTGTTCGCAACCATGGTCTTTGAAATCAGCGGCCAGCTGTCTCACCGCCTCAACCGTTTGAATCGCCTCGTTCAAACGCTCTTGGCCTATCTCGGGAACGATGATGGGAGGGTGAGGAGCCAATCCGCTCCAGACGATACTCATGGGTGTCTCTTTCCTTTTTGTGTGTCCGTTCGAGAATGATCTGGATAACTGAACTTTATTCGTGGAAGCATTCTCATAATTAGATCATTGTCCAACCTTTAAGACACTTGTCTACTATTGAACGCTGCTCATATTATGTTTACGACGCAAACAAGAAAAATCTTAAATCGAATTCTGAACTACGTGCAGAATTCTTGACTTTTGCCCTACCGGATAGCTAGAAAACTCACACGAAATCGATGGGGAGTCCTTCAGTGTTTCTTGCGCTTATGAATAGGTGTGAGAGTGCCTAATAGAGAACGGTTTTCAATATCCGGCATTCCAGGGAATCTTCTTGACAAGCCAAGGGCAGAAATTTAGACTCCAAAGTCTGGAAAGGCCTAGAGCCTCAACCAAAATGCCACTATGTGAGGAGAATGATTAATGAATAAAGCTGATTTAGTAAGTGCCATTGCAAGTGATGAATCTAACGACATCACAAAAAAACAAGCTGCACGAGCGGTTGATACCATGATCTCCAAAATTATCGGTGCTCTTAAAAGCAAAGAAAAGGTGACACTTGTAAACTTCGGGACGTTTTCAGTGACCGAACGCGCACCTCGAAAGGGACGCAACCCCCGCACGAACGAAATTATCGATATTCCTTCCAAGGTCGTTCCAAAATTCAAGCCTGGGAAAGAAATGCTTGAAAAAGTAAAGTAGCTAACGCTTCATGTTGTTGAAGAGCCCGTCACCTGGCGGGCTTTTTGATTTTTGGGGTAGGTGGATCAAACCGGGTTACCTACTTCCAAGTCACATCATCGTATTGTTCCATTTGTCGTGAACATGATAGACTTTTCGGGACCCATTTTTAACTCTTGGAGCACGTATGGAATTTGTGAAATTAGATCGTGAAGGATCAGTCGCGGTCATTACGATCGAACGACCTAAAGCGCTTAATGCTTTGAACCGGAGAGTGATCGAAGAACTCTCATCAGTCGTTGACCAGGTCATTTATGACCCTGAGATTCGAGCAGCAATACTGACTGGCTCAGGCCAGAAGGCCTTCGTGGCCGGTGCAGATATCAAAGAACTTGCGGAACTTGATCCCGTTGCGGGAAAAGATCTGGCTCAGCGAGGCCAGGAGGTTTTTCAGCGCATTGAAGATTCGCCAAAACCGTTTATTGCCGCGGTAAACGGTTTCGCACTCGGTGGCGGGTGTGAGCTAGCCTTAAGCTGTGCCTTTCGAATTGCCAGCGCTAACGCTCAACTCGGTTTGCCAGAAGTGACGCTTGGATTGATTCCCGGTTATGGTGGAACCCAACGTCTTGCTCGCCTGGTCGGAAAAGGCAGAGCTTTGGAACTAACTTTGACAGGTCAATTTATTTCGGCAGAAAGGGCCAGTAGTATGGGTCTGGTCAATGAAGTGGTTGAGCAAGAGAACCTATTAGAGGTTTGCATGAAGAAAGCGAAGAAAATCGCAAAGAATGCACCGATTGCTATTGGCTATGCCATTGAAGCCGTTAATAAAGGGCTTGAGATGAATCAGGCAGATGGGCTTGCGTTGGAAGCATCCCTTTTTGGACTCTTGAACGGAACCGAAGATGCCGGTGAAGGTTTGACTGCCTTTATTGAAAAGAGAAAAGCAGAATTTAAAGGAAAATAAGGAGATATTCATGTTAAAAGCCGTTTTTGAAACTAATAAAGGCACAATCAACCTCGAGTTGTACGATGAGAAGACACCCCTCACGGTTGCCAGTTTCGCCAACTTAATTCAAAAGGGATACTATGATGGTCTAACATTTCATCGAGTCATTCCCGATTTCATGATCCAGGGTGGATGCCCCAGTGGCACCGGAACGGGAGGCCCTGGGTACCAGTTTAAGGACGAGTTTGACCCTGAACTGAAACACGATCGCCCCGGAATTCTTTCCATGGCCAACGCTGGACCAGGTACCAATGGGAGTCAATTCTTCATTACCCATGTTCCAACACCTTGGCTTGACGGTAAACACAGCGTGTTTGGGTCGGTGGAGGGCGAAGCCGATCAGCAGGTTGTCAATGCAATTGTCGCTGGCGATAAAATCGTTAGTGCAAAAGTAGTGGGTGATACGACCGCACTCTTCGCCAAGCAGGAAGTGAGCCTTGCCCGCTGGAATAAAGCGCTTGGCGCCTAATCGCTGAACTGTTCCTTTATGGCCCGAATGCTCGATAGGCTGCTCAAAAAGGCCTTTACGACATTCGGGTCAAAATGCCCGCCGCTGCCATCTTTGATTTCACGAACCGCCAGGTCAAACGGCCAAGGTTTTTTATAGGGCCGATTACAAGTTAGGGCATCGAATACATCCACCACCGCTACGATACGGCCCAGCAAGGGGATCTCGTCACGTTTTAGTCCATTGGGGTAGCCACTGCCGTCGAATTTTTCATGATGACTTCCGGCGATTTCTGCACCAGCCTTCAAGTACGGACTCTTGGAATCGACCAGAATGTTGTAACCAATTTCGGCATGGGTCTTCATTATCTCGAACTCGTCTTTATCCAAACGTCCTGGTTTCAACAAGATTCGATCCGGGATGCCGATCTTTCCGATATCATGCATGGGAGCGGCGTGATAGATCGTCTCCTGAAACGTGGCACTCTGGCCAAGTTTTTCGGCCAATAGACGTGAATAGAATGCGACCCGCTTGACATGGTTCCCGGTATCCGTGTCCTTGTATTCCGATGCGCGTCCTAAGATCTTCAGCGTTTCGTATTCACGTTCCGTCACTTCTCGAATCGTTTCGTGAATTTCATGTTCCAAAGATTTTGCCCGGGCCTCGTGGAGGAGTTGATACTTTCTTAGGTCGAGTAGGTTACGCGCACGTGCCATGAACTCATAGGTGTTGAATGGCTTGTGCATGAAATCGGTTGCTCCCGCCTCCATTGCCTGGAGACGCAGTTCGTGATCATCGGTCTCTGCCGTTATCATGATAATGGGCACGCTGGGATGGCGACCTCGAATGAGCCTTGTTAACTCGATGCCATTCATGATCGGCATTTGGAAATCCACAAATGCAATATCAAACTTATTATGCTCTATAAATTCACGTGCTTTGAGAGGTTTTGAGAAGACTTTGAGAGGAAGATTCATGCTCTGCGCCATGGATTCCAGTAGCATTAATGCCATTTCGTTATCGTCGACCGCAATGGCAAGGTTCCCCTGTCTCACGTTCGGTCCCTCCACTTAACACATTATCTGATTATCTATCGGCAGAGTTTTGAGAACCTTTAGGGGTAACAGACAAAAATGGCGCTTTAAAATAGCAGGTATCATGCTCAAAGGGAACAGCTTACCAGACCTGGCGGTCTAGTTATTCGGTCCAAGTAGGGACATGTCCGCAAGACTGGGAAGACCACTGGTCCTTTGGAGTGATCTAGAAACGGTGGATGACCAAGTTTCCCTTTCACAGAAAACATTTAGCTCGGTACGTGCCCTAGTAATCGCTGTGTAGAGCAACTCCCTGGACAGTAAAGGAATGCCACGGTCCGGCATGACCAATGTAACATGTTTAAATTCGGAGCCTTGGGTTTTGTGGACCGTCATGGCGAAAACAGTCTCATGGGGGGGGAGACGACTTGTTGAAACCCAGCGAAGGCCTTTCTCTGTTGGAAAGACTGCTTTGAGTTCCCCCGATGAATCGGGCCAGATTAAACCCGTGTCCCCGTTGTAGAGATCCAACTCGAAGTTATTCTGAGTCACAAGAATGGGTTTGCCACGATAGTCCTTTCCTGCTTCCGGTCGACTGATGTGACCATTGACCATCAAGAAGGTCTCCAGGATTTGATTGATTTGGGTCACGGAGTAAGATCCATGGCGGGTCACAGCAAGCAGCCGTGAGTTTTCAAATGATGACATCGCTTCTTCGGCAGTCTGGGCCTCGAATATCGGAATAAGATGAGTCGTTACATACTGGTTGAGTAATTCTTCCAGGGAGGAGCCTGCCAAGGAACATTCAGACGAATCGTCGGCCAGGGTTTGCCAGGATTCGTCTGGTTTTCCCTCCAAAACCAACTTGGATAATTGGGCAATGGCGCCGTTTTTGTCGAAGCGATGACTTTCCCTTAACCAAACCATCGATGGACAACTATTCTCCTTTAATGAGAGGAGGTTTGGGTTTGTTCCTGTCCATGCAGCAAAAACTCCACCGGTTTCGACCGATGGGAGCTGGTTGGGATCGCCCACTAGAATGACTCGAGTATCTTGTCGAAGTGCTCGAAATAGCCTTGCCATAAGGGGTAGGTCGATCATTGAGGCTTCATCCACGACCAGGACATCAAGGTCCAGCGGGTGATCCTGGTTGTGGCGAAACTGCAGCTGGTCGCGTCGGACACCCAGTAGGCGATGCATGGTGCTTGCATTATCGGGAATAGCATGAAGGATAGATGAATCAATGTGTTGAAAGCGCCGTTTCGCTGCTGTAACCGCCTGAATCATGCGTTGTGCGGCCTTTCCCGTGGGTGCGGCTAACGCGGTTTTCAATTGTCTCGACTCTAGTTGTTGGATGGCGACTAAAAGAGCCGTGATGGTGGTGGTTTTGCCCGTTCCCGGGCCCCCTGCCAAAACGAAAAACTTTCGGGTCAAGGCGGAACTGACTGCGAGCCGTTGGCGGTCTTCTTTCTCGGCGGGGGTATCGAAGAGTCCAGCTAAAACCTCTTCCAAACGAGCCGTTGGCCACTCGGTATGTAAGGATAATCGTGATTCAATGGCCAGCTTCAACTCCCTTTCGAAAGCCCAATACCGACGCAGGTAAAGCCTTCCCTTGTCTAGAACGAGTGGCAGCTTTTTTGATTCGAGATCCATTTCGTTGGTCAGTTCTTCGAGTTTCTGCTTTGAGGGGAAGCGATAACATTCAGATGGTGAATTTCTTTCAAATGGTTCAAATTCAATTTCTCTTTTGGCGAGGTCACCAAGTAACAGGCAACTGTGACCCTGTCTAACCGCTCGACTCAGCAGGAGAACTAAAAAGTGGAGACAACGAGGGTCTGGTGAAGGTAAATCCGCTGCCAATTGCCGGGCCAATACCCAATCCAGTTCGACAAACGATTCCAATGCAAGGGCTTTCGAGTTGAGATCATGTGCCTGCTGCATGTCGTCCTCCCATTTGTCGGTCCAATTCCAGGAGTAGGTCAACTGGAGCCGGGCGGAAGTAAATTCCCGTGGCCTTTTGTGGGTGCATCCCTCTCAAGTAGAGGTGGTAGGATCCACCTAAGTGTTTATGGGGATTATAGTTCTCCATGCGATCTTGGAGGAACCGGTGGAGGGCCACAAAATAGATCAGAGCCTGTAGGTCATAGAAGTGGTTCTGTACATCCTCCTTTAGACGTTCGGCTCGATAATCACGGAATTCGTTCCCCAGGAAATTTGATTTATAATCCAGGACGAAAAACGTTCCCTGGTGCGCAAAGGCCAAGTCGATATAGCCGTGCATCATACCTTTGAGCTGGGAGCGTATCAGCTGGATCGAACTCATTTGGGTTCCACGCCAGCGGGCAAGTGTGTCGATCAGTTCCGACAATCGGATTGTTTGCAAGGAAAAAAAGAACTCGACCTCCCGCATGACCTGATTCTGCGCTAAATCGCCCAGGCGAAACCCTTGACCGAGCGGGGTGCCCAAACATTGGTTGAGCCAGGACTTCAGTTCGTTTATATCTTCTTCTTCAACCAGGTCCGGGTACATGTTCCGGCCCGGTTCCAGGGCGCTATTCCAGTCGGGTTTTTGGAAGTTGAGGTGTTCCATTGTCAAATGGAGCAAGTTTCCTGTTTCTCGACCGGGTTTGATTCGGAAACGAAGCGGTCTTAAGGCATCTGTTGGTTCATGTCCTGTAGCCAGGTTTTTGGGAAATGCGTGTTGGGCAGGGCTTTCAATGCCTTTGGTGAGATTTGAGAATGAGGTGATATGCCATTCAGGATGAACATCGCGAGTCATGAGGGCAGGACCCTGTTTTTCTTCAAGTGACGTTGCAAGGGGCGATTCCATTGCAGTACTGGAAACTGAATGGCTCTCACCGTGGTGGACAAAGCCGTAGCCAAACCCTTTCTGGCGACAGATATCCACGATGGTACTCATATCCGCTTCACTTTGAACATGCAGCAGGCTTCCCGGTGGCGAGCTTTGGACATCTTGAAAGGCCGCAATACAAATATAACAGCGATGTATTGCTCGAGTGACTCCCACATAAAACAATCGCATGGTCTCCTGGCTTTCTTCCGATTCTACGATGGCTGAAATTTTCGCATCGCTGCCTAGGAATGAACGAAGTTCTTGGGTGGAGGGATGATGATAGCGAATCGCCCCGCGACCTGAACGACGCTGGTCTGTCCATGACGAAAAGGGAAGAAAGACAATTGGGAATTCGAGTCCTTTTGCACCGTGCATCGTCAAGATCCGAATGTGGCTGTCTTCACTCTCGAGCCGAAGCTCGTGTTCCTTGTGTAATTGGGGATTTTCGATGCGTTGAATAAGCCATTCTACGAGAGTTGCTGGATTCAGCGTTTCTTCAAGAGTTGCCTGTTGTAGGACTTCGCACAACTGAATTGCATTGGTCAGGCTGCGTTCGTGTTGGGAAGGATCAGGGATGAAATGGTTGCGGATCAGGTCCATTCCGAGTGCCAGGACGCCATCGCGTTGCCAGATTTCAAGCCCCTTGCGGAAGATGTCGCGGTAGTGGTTCCAGCCTTCTTCCTCCTCTTTGAGTTGAGCAAGGGTACGTGCATCGCCTCCCATGAAGCGAGTGGAAAGTGCCGAGACCAGATCGCGATCGAGTTCCCAGTTAATGAAACCGGTAAGGACTCTGGCCAGTTCTCGTGCTTCCTCACTCTGGAAGAGATTGCGGTGCTCACTCAGGTAGACTGAAGGAATACCTTGCTCTTTAAGTGCTTCTTGAACAAGCTGAGCTTCGTTCTTATTGCGGACCAGGATGGCGATATTGCGTTGCTCTACCTGGTGCGCTGCGATTTTGGCCGAGCCTGCGAGCAAGATTTCAACTTCTTTTGCACACCATTTGGCGATCTTCTTCAAAAAGGTCTTCTTCATACCTCGGCCTCTGGCCTTGGCGTGTTCGGGGCTGTCTTCAAATTCAATTATCTGGAGGGCTTCAGAGCGATGGAGGTCCGAAAATGGGGAGCTGTCCTGACGTCCGGAGGCTTGAAGTTGAGAATAGGCGATATCAGGTCCGAGATTTTCGGTGTCTCGAAATAGCCTATTGGCCGAGTTGACCATTTCCCTGGAGGACCGCCAATTGGTGAGTAAATTCCAGCGGTGTCTGCAGGTGTTTCGAGCGGCCAGGTAGGCGTGGATGTCGCCGCCTCGAAAGGCAAAGATGGCCTGCTTTGGATCTCCAATCATAAATAGGGGAGTGGCAAGTTGCTCGGGGAAAATTCGGTCCATTATTTCGAACTGTAATTGATCAGTATCCTGAAACTCATCGATGAGAGCGGCAGAATAAGTGGACCGAAGATGATTTACCAGGGCTTCGCCTGCGCTCGAGATTAAGCGGTTTGCAAGTACTCGGATGATGTCATCATAATCTATTGTGTTTGCCGCTCGTTTTCGCTTGCGCAGTTCTTGGCGAAGGCGGTGCAAATCGTCCCCAAGTCGGGCCAGAAACCTTACTTTTTCATTGGCCGCCAACCTCTTCCTCTTTTGCGCGGGTGTTTCCTTTGCCGGCTCAGGTTGAATGGGCTGAATGTCAATGGCATCATCTTGGCCCATTGTGGCTTTGAATTCCTGGAGGAAACTCAGTGGTTCCGGCCAATTTGTAAGTACTTGCGAATAATACTCCGGATCCTGAAGACCAAGCTGTCGATACCAGTCCTCAATGACTTCGAGGCTTAGTTCTGTGGCTTCGGGAACGAGTTCTGGAGTAAGACCGATGCCACTACTGAATGGGTTTTGGCTGAGGACGCGGTTGCAGAATCCGTGGATTGTGAAGATAGGTGCCTCGTCAATATGGAGTAAGGCTCGGCGCAGCGTGACAATTGCTGATGGAGCGTGAATGCGATCAAGCATATTCCTGTAAAATTCGTCATCGGCTTTTTGAGTTGAGAATACGCCAAATGCCTTTTTCAGCTCTTCGCCAATCCGCGAGCGAAGTTCTCCAGTGGCAGCCCTTGTGAATGTCAAAGTTAGAATCGATGTAAGATCCATTTTCGATTCCAATAGAAATCGCAACACAAGTCTTGTGATATTAAACGTTTTGCCTGTACCTGCGCTGGCCTCAATCAGGTGGCGTCCAACTAAAGGGATTTGTTCGGGAATCATCACATTAGACGTCAAGATTTTGGCCCTCCATGGCTTCAGAAATTGGACTCCAAATCGCATCGACACGCTGTTTCATGGTGTCATCGCAGATGGGGGCAGCGGAGAAGAAGTACCGAATATATGGATCTTCTTTCCAACCTGACATGCCTTTTTGGAAAGGGTTTCCATCCCAAAGGGTTTGAATCCGTTTTTGGCTCAACGCCTCTTGGCCCAACTCAGGAAAGAGAAAAAGCGGAGATATTAAGCCTTCCTGCCACAACCCCATCAAGTGGGACCAGGTTGCCTCGACCTGGGGTAGAGCATGAAACAAGATTGAAGTCGGTTTCTCCGTTTTAGGGTCTAAAAAGATGAATCGGGAAGGCAGGGGAACGGTGTCACGGTTGCTCTGAGTGGACAAATGGAAGAAGAGATGGTGAATCCAGACGTTCAGTAAATCCTTTTCGCGGGCGCGGCCAAGGCGCCAGAAGAGAAATTCTCCACCGCTACGATAGGCCTGGCCGTGTACGGTCGTACCATTCCAGTTGTAGTGAGCTTGAACTATGAAGGATTGGTATTGCGGCTTACTCAAAAGGTCTGCCATGGTATCAGCTGGCCCACGCCAGGCTTCAAGTGTCTGTTTGGACAATTTGGATTCCGGATATTGCCCGCTCAAAAGGCTTTTTTGAATCAGGTGCTCGGTAGGCTTCCCATTAAGCTTTAGCTGGATCCACTCATTCTGAAATTGGTAACGTTGAAGGTGCGTGGGGGAGAATGGTTCGAGATCCAATAGTTCTTTAGGCCGGGGATCTCGAAAGAATAGCCCTAGACGTGATTGGGCAAAATGTTTGAGAGGATGATTGAAGAACGTTATCACCTCATCGAGGTCCACTTCCTGCAGTTGCGATGAGTCCAGGCATATCAAATTGTTACGGTCATCCTGCGGTTTTATATGGCGAAACCAAATTGGATCGAAACTACGGCTCTGGCCCCTGTAATTATTGGGATGAAAGGGCTGCAGGGATGCCTGGCGCAGCATGCCGTTCTTGTCCCAGCCGTAGGCGTCCTTCAGGTAATCCATTAGTTCGGTGAGCACCGTGGACGGTTCGAGGGTATCATTCGTTTTCGGGTCACGACCCTGATAGCTCAAATAGAGCGATTGGCGAGCCGAGATAACCGCTTCGAGGAACAGATAACAGTCATCATCGGTGCGATTTCGGTCGCCAACCCTACGCTTATCTGCCGCGAGGAGGTCGAAATCGGAGACGGGACGTTTCCTGGGGTACTGGTCCTGGTTTAACCCTAACACCGCGATAATTTTAAATGGAATGCTGCGCATGGGGATGAGAGAACAAAAGGTTATTGAACCGCCAATGAATGGCCCCGTACCGCTTGGTTCCAAATTGGATTCCAGGCGAACTTTCCACTCCAAACAATGAATCTTTTCACTGTAACCTGCGATTTGGGTCTGGTAGACGAGTTTGCGCATCGCATCAAAAAGTGCTTCAAGGCCAGCAACCCCACTTCCTTCTACATTGAAAAAAGTGGTAACCATGTTTTCGCTGTATTCATGCCATTCAGGCACCGTTCGCATCTGGGATTGTAGCTGACGGTGGTCTTTCAAGGCATCGATGAAGGTGATCAACTTTCCAAGGAGAAGGGCATCCTGGCCCTCCACATCGTGAAGCAAAAGTTGGTCTTGAAAAAGGGTGTCTTCATCCTCATAGGCGTATCCCAAAAGCAGGCGCTTGAGACCTTGTTGCCATGTGAACATATCGGTTTCGATGTCAAACTCCAGGCTTTCGGACTTGTGGGCTTGATCTAGTCCCCAGTGAATAGCAGCATTCTGGACCCAGAGAGTGAGCTTCTCGATATCTTCTGCCTGGAAACCCCAATTTCGAGCAATAGCCGAAAATTTGAGTAGGTCAAGTATCGTAGAAACTTTCATCCTACTGTTTTTCAGGTCAAGGAGTTTCAGAATCTGTCTAATCGCCGGCTGAATTTGGCCAAGACGTTGGTCCGAAATCGAACATGGCAAGGATGGTTGGCCGCGGTTCCATTCCTGTTTTGAGGTGTTGAAAACCGCATGTACAAATGGCGCATAGGTTTCGATTTCCGGACACATAATGGCGATGTCGTGGGGATGGAGATCGGGAGAACGGTTCAGCTTGTCCAGTAGCCAATCGTGCAGGGTCTGCACTTCTCTCAGTGGGTTGTGGCTCGAGGTAACGATTAGACTGTCGTCTCGCTCAAAGTTTTTTGTTCGAGGGAATTGCCTGCTGTCTCTTAGGGTTAAAAGATCATGTTGCAAAAGCTGTAGGCAGGGGCCATCAGACGGGGGCTCGTCAAAGGACGGGATCTCCTGATGGGCGTGATCTTGTAGTTGCGATAGGAATTCCTGGCCCTGCTTACCAAGGAAGGCAAGTAAGGGTTGGTTCAGTTCGGTACTGGTGGAGGTTGCATTCGAGTCGTAGCCGCGATGGGTGTCGTTTCGGTACAAATCGCCCCAATATTCCCTGCAGGGGTTTAAGAAAAATATATGGATATCACAGTGCTCGCCCAGTAATTTGAGAATGTGTAACCAGTGAGGGGGAAGGGAACTGAATCCGAAAAGACAAAATGAGTCAGGTAACAAATGATTACGGCTCTCTAAAGCGGAACGAAATGAATCAAACAGGTTTAAAAAATGATCAGGGTGTTCTCTCTGAAGTGTTTTCCAGAGGAGGGCTTGCCAATGGGGAGTCGATTCCCTTTCCCATGAACGAATCCAGTCGGGACGAAAAATCATGATTTGTTCAAATTGATCGGCGAGATTCGAAGAGATATCCCATTTGCGCTGTTCTTGTTCCTCTGAGGTAGTCTGGTCGAAAATATAATGAACTAACTCTTGAAAATGGGAAAGCTCTAAGGTTTCCCTGCTTTTAAGGTGTTTGAGAATCCGCCACCTTAAGACCTCGCGAGAATATAGCTCAGAATTGAGTTGGAGGGGGCGGGCGAGGATGGTACTCATGGTGTCCCAGAAAAAGGCCTGTGGCTTTTGGAACTTGAGGTTCATGGAAATTCCCCGTTGACGGGCCAGTTCCAATTTAATCCAATCCTCCATGCCGTTGTTACTGGCCAGGATCGTTTGGGGCTCAAAAATCCCCTGATTCGAAGCTTTTAAAACTTCATGCAGCAATACGGACAAGTTTTCAAGCCGGTTTGAGGGATAAAGATAAATCATGCGTTCAAATTATGAAGCCATTGTTGTGAGGTTGGAAGAAAAAAGTAGTGAATCCAAAAGCCATTCTTGAGTAGTACTCAGAAGATTGCCCCGTTACATTTGCGATAGCCTATCAGGGTTTTGGTTAAAAGGTCTTTGACCCGATTTCAGATTTCCATCGGCGATCGAAGGGGACAATTCATCAGTATTGAAGAGAGCACGTAATGATCTTAAAGGTGATCAGAACTCGTAGTAGGGGACTTCAACGCCAACTGACAGGTTAACTGGAGTATTGGCGAAAAAAAACTCGAGTTGGGGCCTATAGTCCACATGTCCTATTGCCAGCCGGCTCCCATCATTTTGACGTTCGATTGTCACCGTTACAGCCATTCTTTGCAGTTTTTGATCCAGCTTTCGAATGTCGGCCCATATTTCTTCTTCAATTTGGTGTTCAGTCTGTTTTTGGCCTTTACTTAACGCTTCTTCAATAGCTGTTTTTATATCGCTTCGAATGGGAAATACCTGAAAATTGACGAAGAGTACCGCTCCAAGAAAGAGTACAGCAATACCAAGAATCAGAAACTGAAGTGTGTTCGATTTCATTTTGGCCTCATTTGCGGTGCGCGGTTAGACAGGGCGGTTGTTTTCCCTGTCTAACCATTCTGCAAGTACGGAATCTTACTTTTTCCGAAGAACGACCAGACTCAAAGTCATCAGGAGGGCGCAGAAAAGGAAAAGTCCCCAACGCCCCATGGTCGGAACCGGATTTGTTGGGCCAAGATATTCGATGAATCTTGCGCTAACCCCACTTATTTTGGTCTCAACGAGATTCCCACTCCGGTCAATTTCATGGACACCGTCGCCGTTTGTGGTCAGGATGTTCCCGTTCTGAAGCTCATAGGCTCCGCGATATCCACCAAGGGAAGCTGGGTCATACACATCGACGAGAACGCCGCTACTGGTCAATTCAACCACACCTTCGTTGGGACTGCTGAAATTGCCGACCAGGATGTTACCACTCGCGGTTTCCGTCACTTGCTCAGGAAAACCGAGGTCTGTTGGGAAATCATCCAAATAGGCACCGTTACTGTCGTATCGATGGATGAGATCACTTGTTATTCCTGCAACCAGAAAATCGATAGTGCGTTCTAGGACATCGAACGGACTATCCAAACCGCCACTGCCGTTGGCCACGAAATTCCCGATATATGTGCCCGTACTGTCAAACTCAGCGATGGCGTCCGCATTGGAGCCTCCACCAACAGAAACCAGCAGCGTGCCATGGGATGAAATAGCAATTCCGCGTATGTTATCAAGGATGGACGTGTCGGGTCCGCCTGCTGGAGCGAATATCCCGAGGTAAGTTCCATCGACGTTGTACATTTGAATCACATCATCTATTTGGTCTGAAACAAGAATCGTGTCGGTTGAAAAACCTCTGATGGCGCATATCGGGGTCGAAAGATTGTCAGGGTCAGAAGGGATGAAATCCGGGTCAATCAGGTCTCCGCTCATTGGATCAAACGCCATGACCCGATCGTTTGAGGATTCAGGTATGAGGATTAAGCCTCCCTCTTGAAGGCGTTGCATGGCCAAAGCCCGACTCGCCGGGTTCGGGAAGACGTTTTCGGGGGTTGTGGAATCTTGACCACTTTCCTCCATGGCCAGATCCTGTGCGATGGTGAATTGCAGTGAGAATATGCTTGCCAGGACAATCATCAAAAGACGCATTCGTTGCTCCTCCTGTATTCAATTCCAACGGGAAACCGCGGAATTGCCTATACGCATGGACTTTTTCAACCTTGGGTTGATTCAATATCCTATCACGAATGGGTCTTGTACAAGAATAAAATGAACCGAATTGCATGGCATTCCAGGTTAGAAATCCAACTTCACAAAAAAAACCAGGGGCGTCTACTTTTCAGACAGTGTGTAAAACTTCTTGGCGAACAACCATGCCTTCAAATCCGATTTCTTCTTTCAGGTGACGCTTTACGGCACAAAGTCCCGCCGCATTGATCAGGGCCTTGTCATACTTGGATGGAAAATCAGCCGGAACATTGACGCGCAAGATTACTTTGGAGATCATGCGTTTCTTCTGGTCATATTCTATGTCCTGTTCAATTTCGATATTCGAACTGTCCAGGTTGCGCTGATCACAGAAACCCTTTATGTAGACACCCGCACATGCGGCCAATGATCCTAAGAAAAAACTGAATGGGTCGGGGGCCGTACCCTCTCCACCGGCATGAACCGGCTGGTCTGTTTTTAATTCAAAACCATCCCACATCACATCCGCTCGCTTCTTTCCGTACAATTTAACCTTCATATCAACTCCTCAACCAAGTAGTTGAATAAATTCTAGTGTTTTTCCCGGTAATTGACCAGAGGTTCTTTCAGGTTTTAAGCAAGTTTTGCAATCTGCAGGATCAACGATCTAGGAAACCCTCGACTTCGACGACATCTTGGTAGCTTCCCGCAAAGATGGGACAGCGCATGTGGATGTTCGTGGGTTGAAGGTCAAGGATACGCTCTTTGCCGGTGGTAGCTCGGCCTCCGGCCTGCTCGATGAGAAAGGCCATAGGGTTGCACTCGTACATCAGGCGCAACTTACCTTCCGGATTCTTCTTTGTGCTTGGGTAAAAGAAAATGCCTCCACTGAGTAGCGTTCGATGAATATCTGCGACCATGGTTCCGATGTAACGAAGGTTATAAGGACGTCCTTTTTCAGCATCTTCCTTTTGGAGTGCCCGGATATAGTCCTGGACTTCTTCCTGGAAATAGGCGAAATGGCCCTGGTTGACGGAGTAGGATTTTCCCTTTTCGGGTATGCGCATATTGGGGTGTGAGAGTAAAAACTCACCGATGCTTGGATCCAGAGTGAACCCATTGACCCCATGGCCTGTCGAGTAGACCATCATCGTGCTGGATCCATAGACGATGTAGCCAGCTGCCACCTGCTTGATGCCTTGCTGTAGTGCTTCCCGTTCACAGGTTTCCTGGTCCTGTGAGTTAGATTCGCGACGGTAAATGGAGAATATGGTCCCGATGGAAACATTGACATCGATGTTCGAAGAACCGTCCAGGGGATCGAATAAAACGATATAGCGTCCGTGCGAATTTGGTACAGGGATCACGTTTTCCTCTTCCTCTGAGCAGATGATGCTGCAGTTATCGCCAAGAGCCAAAGTTTTAATGAGTTCCTGATGAGCGAAAACATCAAGTTTTTTGACGGCTTCACCATGGACATTCTCCGAGCCATGCACGCCGAGAATGTCGACGAGACCGGCTTTGTTAACTTCGCGATTGATGACTTTTCCCGCGAGACTAATGTCTCTTAAAAGTGCAGAGAGTTCCCCTGAAGCGTAGGGGAATTCCTGTTGTCGAGAGATGATAAACTGCTCGATTGTAATAACATTATTCTTTTTTATTTCATTGAGTATTTCGGTTACCCGTTTTGGCATCATGAACTCCCTTAATTTTATGGATCCAAAGGATAGGGACACGCCGAACAAGGCGGACAACAGCAATCCAATCCCAGTAAGATAGCATATTCAGTTTCAGCTCAGGCTATTTTTTAAAGTTGACAATCGAGGACAGGCCAAGAATCGGCGACCCTAAATGCCTTTGGTCGCACATCCGTTAATTTTGCTGCTTCTATTAAACAAATTCAAGTCTGCTCCAGGTTGCGTCAAGGCACTAGCGGTTATCGCCTTAGGTTTTTTGCCTAAGTCGTCGATACAGCTAGAAATGTGATTCGATTTTGAATCGAATCATGCTACATTCCACTGGCTCATGACGAAGAGCCTTTTACCTGAATGATCATGAAAAAACATCTCAAAAAGACGCTCCACTTTTTTATTTGGCCAATAATTGGGACCGCATTAGCGGTCACATTCATATTTCTTTTGCACAGTCCTTGGATGGAGTCCTGGCTGCTGGACCGACTTGAAGGCCAAATTCGTTCCATGGGAGTTGATCTGCGTGCGGAGGGAATGAGCTATAACCTACTTCGTGGCAATATTGAGTTTGATCAGGTCTCGATTAATTCGGGCGATTGGCGTCTTTTTTTCGAGAGGGCTACGTTGAATGGATCCTATGAAATGTTTTTCGGAGAACGAGTGATCGACCACGTCAATTTATTCGGTGGGGAAGTGGAGTGGGTCGGGGCAGCGCAGCAGGCTTTACCGACGGGCTCTGTCACGGTGCCCGGAGTAACAATACACTCAATGAACATCGAAGGATTGGAAATAAGAATAGGGCAGTACACTCGAGATTTTGATGTTTCACTTGGGGATTTGCGTGGCAGTTATGCGGAATCGATGGCCCAGTTTGAATGTAGGATTCATACATCTTCACGCTACATTTCCGATCAGAATCGAGTGAGCATCAGGGCGAAAACACAAGACTTTGTTGAATTTGATCCGTTAACGATACAGTTCAGCGATCAGGGTACGACATTAAAATGCAGCGGTTCAACTGGATCGCCTAAAGGGCCAGTCCTCCATCTTGAGGGCATTGCCAAGCCACCTGGTAGCGCCTACGAGCTTGATATCAATGCGAACCTGCGAGCAGGAGTCGTCGACTTCAAGCTTTGCGGACAAGCGGATGGGCTTCCCGACATTCTTTTTGAAGGAATCACAGATCCTATCTTTAAGGATTCCAAAGGAACTGCGGACGATTTTCCAATCGAAATATTGAGCAAATTGGTATTGGCTGATGTTGTTGAATTGGATATTGAGACGGAAATTGATTTTGAACAAGGTCTTCGCGGACGCATCGGCGGTCCGGTTCTGGTGAAGGACCCAAATCTCAATTTAGTCGCCTCGGGCACCTTTTATGCCGATGCCACAGGTGTTGGTGAATTGGTTTACGAAGTTCAATCTGAAGAATTGAATACACCAATCGATCTACGTGGTCAGATCGATTTTCATTCTGGGTTCTCGTCTTGGCATCAACTTCAAGTAGGTCCAAATTTTGTTGAAACCCAAATCGACACGAGTTGGGACATGGAACCACAGGCCAGGATTGGTTTCGAGCTGAACAGCTATGTTGATGGACTTCAGGTGGCGGAAACCTTGGGAGGTCCTGTTTTCGAGCCGCACAGGTTACCGCGCTTTCTCGGCAGTTCCTACGGCGCATTAACTGTGCGAGGATCTTCTATTCAGACAGTAGTGCTCGAAAATTTGGGTATGCGCCAACAAATTCGGCCCTCGGCCATAGTAACTGAACCTGTTTCTTTTTCGCCGTTGTGGTTGTCGATCAATGCACAGGGCAATGCGCAGAATGTGGTTTTCGAATGCTTTGACGAATTGGATCTCTATGCGAAGGGTAACCTGAACCCCCTTAACTCTGGTATTGAAGATTTCTTTTTGGTCGCTGATGGCTATTCGCTCGCCACAGATATTGGAACGGTGAAATTAAGTGGCCACGCAAACGCAAATGGGTTCCTGGATGATCTAAATGCTGATGGAAAGTTCACGGCTCATCTGCAAGACGACCCCATTCGCAGTGTTCCGGTTCAATCCATCGCCGAAGTCCAGGGCGAATTCCAAATGGTAGATGGCGTTTTTGGGCTTACGAATATGCTTTGCCGAACACATAGTGGGAACTTGAAAGCAAACGCGGCATACGATTTGAATGACCCAAAATGTTGGTCATTCGATTTAGATGTTAAGGTTGAAATGGATCCACTTTTCAAACCGCTTTTTGAT
>Ga0070729_10002980_pt1 | contig 20536 bp, 22 predicted proteins | sample tdDd472_FD_66725 | JGI IMG/M metagenome (GOLD analysis project Ga0070729, IMG submission 66725) | Marine sediment microbial communities from the Atlantic coast under amendment with organic carbon and nitrate - tdDd47.2 | ecosystem: Environmental > Aquatic > Marine > Coastal > Sediment | place... | reverse complement strand
CGGGCGCGGCGCAGGTCCGCTTCGTACCGTTCGGCGTCCCGGTCCGACAGGTCGGGGCCCGCATCGCCGCCCGACAGGCGCTCCAGCTCGCCGGTCGCCGCCGTGGTGCGGCCATAGACCTTCCCGAACAGGAAGGCATAACGCAGGCCGGCCCGGTACTGGTCCGCGTCCAGGATGTCGCGGGCGTAGAGGATGCCCAGGGGATGCTCGGCCAGGACCGGGTCGGCCCCGCCGACCATCGCCTGGCGCTTGGCCCGCAGCTCCGGCGTGCCCCGGTCCACCTTCGGACGCGCCGTCCGCGGACGCCCCCGTCCCGTGCTTCGTCTAACTCTTGTGGCCATGGCCCCTACTCCCTCCGTGAAGCTTGTCGCCGATCTGACGAACGATTTCGCGCTCCTGGACGGTCAAGCGGCCGTCCCCGGCCTCCACCAGCAGCATGCCCAGCTCCCGCCAGGCCCGCCGGCGCATGCCGTCCAGCTCTTCGCGGCGCGCCGGCGGCGCGGCGATCATCTTGGCGAGGGGCGATCTCGGTATCGTCATGCGCCATCGATATGCGTATTTTATCCCATGGTCAAGCGTATTTTTACCTGATGCATCGAAAAAGTTTTGCAACATAATGCGCATATGGACGGCGAGAGCGACATGGAGACCGCCAGCGAGGCCGAACGGGTTCGCCTGTGGCTGCGCGACGTGATCGACCGCACCGGCCTGACACCGACGGCGCTGGCGCGCCGGGCGGGGCTTGCGCCTTCGACCCTGAACAAGTTCCTGAACGACGACCGGGTCGATCACTGCCTGTCGGTCACCACGGTCGGCAAGATCGCCCGCGCGTCCGGCCAGCCCCTTCCCATCCCGGCACCCGGCGCGACCGAGGGCGCGCGCACGGTGCCCGTCGTCGGCTATGTCGGGGCCGGCGCGACGATCTATCCGATGGACGACCACCCGATGGGGGGCGGCCTGGAGGAAGCCGAGGCACCGCCGGGGATCGAACCCGGCCAGATCATCGCCGTCCGCGTCCAGGGCGATTCGATGGCCCCGACCCTGCAGGATGGCTGGCTGATCTATTACAGCCGCTCGATCGTCGGCGTGCCCCACGACTGTCTGGGCCAGCTCTGCGTCATCAAGGTCGCCGACGAGGGCCCGACCTATGTCAAGTTCCTGTACCAGGGCGGCAAGACCGGCCATTTCGATCTGGTCGGATCGGCCGCCCAGGTGATGAAGGACGTGCCCGTCGAATGGGCGGCGCGCGTCCGCTGGATCAAGCCGGCCTAGCGCTTACCCGCTCTATCGCGCCTCGATCGAACCGCGGCCCTGGACGCGCGCGAGAACGCGCCGCGTTATGCGCATTATTTCCTTGACTATATGCGTATTATTTCCTATATCCCCGCCGTGACGGTCTGGATGAAACTGGAAAACCGGGGGATCCCTGATGGCCTATCGGGCAAACGACTTGAACGTGCTGGCCTACGCGAATGGCTTCACCCTGTGGCACTACGCGGCCGGCGAGGACGGCGACCGGATCGCCGAGCAGGGCTATTTCAACGCCGCCAACGATCCTTGGCCGACCTTGAAGCCGGGCGATTGGATCCTGTGGACCGCGGGCGGATCGGGCGGACAGATGATCGTGACCGACTCGGCGGCGGGCAGCGTCGCCGTGGCGGCCATGCACCGCACGCCGCCGGCCTCGGAAACGGCGCCGACGCGGATCGCCGGCTAGCCGACGATCGCGGGGCGCGCGATCCGGCCGACCGGGGCCGCTCCGGCCAAGCGGCCAGGCGGCCCAAACGCCGTCAAATCAGCTCGAACAGGATCATTCCCATGCCGACGACGGAAGCGGCCCAGGCCACCGTTCGGACATAGGGGATGCCACCGATATAGACGACCGCATGGGCCAGCCGCCCCCACAGGAAGATCTTCGCGCCGAGCGCCGTCACGGCGCTGTTCTTCTCCAACAGATGGGCGGCGATCACCAGGATGGCGAACAAGACCAGGCTTTCCAGCAGATTGCGATGGGCCCGACCGGCCCGGCCTGCCCATCCCGTGGCCTCGGCCAGCCCCTCGCGATTGCCGATCGCGGCCGGAAAACCGGCTTGCAGCACCAACCCCGTCGCCTGGACCAGCGCCAGAACGAACGCCAGAACGGCCGCGTCTAGCAGCATCTGAAATTCGACCGTCATTCAAGAGCCCCCTATCGCTTTGAAAGCGCCGGATCGAAGATGCCAGGCGCCGCCCGGGCGGTCTCGCCACCGGCGGTCGGATTCTAGACTGGTTGAGTCGGGCTTGTCGAACCGCGCGGCAGCGTCTGGCGCGCCGCCCGCGACCGGCCGCTCGATTCGAATTCGGGAAAATGGTGGGCGCGGCTGGGATTGAACCAGCGACCCCTACGATGTCAACGTAGTGCTCTCCCGCTGAGCTACGCGCCCCGATGGCCGATGCGCCGAAGGTCCGGCGCGGCCAAGGCCGTCCTTATAGCCCATTACCCCGGCATTTCAAGCTTGGGCTACGCCGGTGCGCCCGAGCGCGTCACGCCGCGAGGATCTGGTCGACGCGATCGATGACCTCGCGCAGGTGAAAGGGCTTGGAGACGATATTGACCTGGAAGTCGAGCCGCGGTTTCGCGTCCACGGCGACGGCGGCAAAGCCGGTGATGAACATGGTCTTGAGTTCCGGATGGCGGGCCACGGCGCGGCGCGCCAGTTCGATCCCGTTCATGCCCGGCATCACGATGTCGGCAAGCAGCAGGTCGTATCCTTCATCGTCCAGCGCGTCGAAGGCGGTGTCGCCGTCCTCGCAGGCGCGCACCTCATGGCCGCGCTTGATCAGCGCGCCGGCAAGGAAGCTGCGCATGGCCGAATCGTCTTCCGCCAGAAGTATTCTCGCCATTCATCGCTCCCAACCCGGACAGATCCCCGTCGCGTCCGGACCCGTCCGGTCGCGCCCTCCGATCAGGCCATGAACGCCTTACGAAATCGCTAAGATCGGGCGCGCCCGCCGAACCATCGGCGGCGTGACAACGATTGGGGTTTCCTCTAAACCTGGATCCCACGATGCTGATGAAGGCGCCCGCCCAGCCCCCCGTCCGGACGCAACGCCGAGACCGGCAGCGGCCGCCATGCGAGATTCTCGCGCCCCGGGAACAGACCTTGGCCGCCGTGTTCGCCTCGCCGCACAGCGGTCGCGACTATCCGAAGCCTTTCGTCCGCCAGTCCCGCTTGGATTTGCTCAGCCTGCGGCGTTCCGAGGACAGCTTCGTCGACGACATCTTCGCCGCCGCGCCGGACTGCGGCGCGCCCTTGCTGCGGGCGCTGTTTCCCAGGGTCTATGTGGATCCGAACCGCGAACCCTACGAGCTCGACCCGGAGATGTTCGACGCGCCGCCGCCGCCCTTCGCCAAGACCCGGTCGCCGCAGATCGCGGCGGGCCTCGGGACGGTTGCGAAATGCATCTCCGACGGCCGCGAGATCTATGCCGAGAAACTACCGATCGCCGACGCCCTGCGCCGGATCGAAACGCTCTACATGCCCTATCACCGAGCGCTCGGCCAACTCGTCTCGGACACCCGCGCCCGGTTCGGGTTCTGCCTGCTGATCGATTGCCATTCCATGCCCTCGACGACGAGCGCGACGACGACGCGCAAGATCGGACGGATGCCGGAGATCGTGCTCGGCGACCGGCACGGCACCTCCTGCGCGCCGGTCTTGATTGACACCGTCCAGGGAATCCTGGAAGGACAAGGCTACAAGGTCGTCCGCAACGTCCCCTACGCCGGTGGTTTCACCACCCAGCGCTACGGCCATCCGGCGGCACATGTCCATGCCCTCCAGATCGAGATCAATCGTGCCCTCTACATGGACGAAGCCCGATTCGAGCCGACGCCGGGCCTCGCGACGCTCGCCGGGCATATGCGCGACGTGATCCAAGCCGTCGGCGCCGTGCCGTCCGCCTCCCTGCCGCTCGCCAAATCCGCATAAGACGCCTCTGTACGTGCCTGCCGATTCGTCCGATATATGCCGCACCGTCGACCGCGGACCGAGGAATCCCGGCCCTGGCCACGCGGCAACGGGCCACGCGGCAACGGGCCACGCGGACCGCAGAAAAAGGGGCCGCACCAAAGTGCGGCCCGAGTTTAGGGAGGAAACGCCCATGAAGGGCACAGCACCAACTCGTCGGGGAGACAAGCGGACGATGCTGCAATGCACAATTTAGTGGGTTGCGCATTTAAATCAAGGAAAAATTTGCCAAAGAGCGCGATTCTATCGAGGCTCTTCCCTGGCGGCGAGGCTTAACGGTGACTTATCCGCAAGAATTTGCGAAGAATTGGTGACGCATGCCCGCCGCAAGAGGTCGCATTCGGAAAGCGAAGGACTCGTTCAAATTGGTTAACGGTGAAAGCCAGAATCGGTCGTGACTGTTGCGCAAATCTTCATAGGTTCTTGGTGTCAGGAAAGTTCGGCCACCGAAATTCCATGTGCCATTTCGCGCGACCATGAAGAAGGGCGGCGCCCGGTATCCGCCTCGATCGGGCCGGTTCGCCAGGCGCGAGACGGACGATCCTTAAGGAAATTCTTGTGCACCAGCGAAATCACATGGACCACCGAGAGACAATGACGCGACACGACGCCCTTCCGACGCCGGATGCGGCCTGGGCTCTCTTTCTCGACGTCGATGGGACGTTGCTCGAGATCGCCGAGACCCCCGACGCCGTGTCGGTCGGGTCCGGCCTGCCGCCGCTGCTCGATCGCCTGCGATCGGCGCTCGGCGGCGCCCTGGCCCTGGTCAGCGGAAGGCCGCTCGGCGATTTGGACCGCCTCTTCGGATCGTTGCGCCTACCGGCCGCCGGTCTTCACGGCCTGGAACGGCGCGGCGCAACCGGCGTGGTATCGCGCCCGCCTGCACCGACCGCGGGCCTGGCCGTCATCAAGACGGCCCTCGACGACTTCGCCGGCGCGCATCCGGGGGTGATCGTCGAGGACAAGGCGCTCTCGGTCGCGTTGCATTACCGTCGCGCGCCGGCAGCGGAACAGGCCGCGCGACGGCTGGTCCGGCAGTTGATTGCGCAATCGGACGACGACCTTCGGGTCCAGGAAGGAAAGATGGTCCTGGAAATCAAACCTGCGGGCCCCGACAAAGGCGACGTCATTCGAAACTTCATGAACGAGCCGCCTTTCCGCGGCCGCGTTCCGGTCTTCGTCGGCGACGACGTCACCGACGAAGACGGTTTTGCCGTCGTCAACGCGCTGGGCGGACACAGCATCCGCATCGGCAACGGCCGCGCGACCCAGGCGGCCTGGCAGATCGATTCGGTCGACGCGCTTCGTGCCTGGCTGGAGGGCCTGACCGTCTCGATCGCATCGGAGGCAACGGGATGAGCGGCGCGCCGACGAACAATCTGGACCTTGCCGTCATCGGCAATTGCGCGTTCGGCGCGTTGGTCGATTCGCGCGCGCGGATCGTCTGGGCGTGCCTGCCGCGTTTCGACGGCGATCCGGTCTTCTGCAGCCTGTTGAACGGCAATGGGAACGGCGAGAAATTCGGCTTCTACGACGTCGAATTGACCGATTTCGATCGCAGCGAGCAGGAATATGTCCACAACACCGCCATCCTGGTCACGACCCTTTACGACCGTCGCGGATCGGCGGTCGAGATCACCGATTTCGCCCCAAGGTTCAACCAGTTCGATAGGGCCCATCGACCCGAGACGATCGTTCGCCATATCCGGACGCTGAAGGGGAACCCGCAGATCCGGATTCGGCTGCGCCCCGCCATCGGCTACGGCGCCAGCCGGCCCGAGATCACGCGCGGCAGCAATCACATTCGCTTCCTGCTCTCCCATATGGCGATTCGGCTGACGACGGACGCGCCGATCTCCTATGTCCTGGACGAAACGCCCTTCATCCTGGAAGAGGATGTCTCCCTGTTCCTGGGGCCCGACGAAAGCCTGACCAAACCGATCCGCGAGACTCGCCGCGAGTTTTTCGAGCGCACCCATGATTACTGGCGGGAATGGGCGCGCTATCTGGCCATCCCCTTCGAATGGCAGGAGGCCGTCATCCGCGCCGCCATCACCCTCAAGCTGTGCACCTTCGAGGAGACCGGCGCGGTGGTCGCGGCCTTGACTACGTCGATCCCCGAGGCACCGAACAGCGGCCGCAATTGGGACTACAGGTTTTGCTGGCTGCGCGATGCCTATTTCGTGGTCCAGGCTCTGAACCGGCTGGGCGCGACTCGGTCGATGGAGGAGTATCTCCGTTATATCACCAATATCGTCGCCGCGTCCGAAGACGGCCATTTGCAGCCCGTCTACGGCGTCGGCAACGCGGCCGCGCTGGTCGAGCGGCATGTGGACAGCCTCGCGGGCTACCGGGCCATGGGTCCGGTGCGCGTCGGCAACCAGGCCTACGAGCATATCCAGAACGACGTCTATGGCAGCGTCGTCATGGCCGCGACCCAGTGGTTCTTCGACGAACGCCTCGTGCGGCCCGGAAACAAGCGCCTGTTCGAACGATTGGAGCGGGTCGGCCAACAGGCCCTGAAGCTCTACGACCAACCCGACGCGGGGATCTGGGAGTTCCGATCCATCGACCGCGTTCACACCCATTCCAGCGTCATGTGCTGGGCCGCCTGCGACCGTCTGGGGAAGATCGCCTACCGCATCGGCCTGACGGCGCGCGGGGATCATTGGCGCGCCCATGCCGACGAGATGCACGAGACGATCTGCCGGCGCGCCTGGAACCCCGACATGAACAGCTTCGTCGCCAGCTTCGACGGCAAAGAGCTGGACGCAAGCCTCCTCCTCCTGCACGAGCTGGGATTCTTGAAAGCCGACGATTCCCGCTTCATCGGCACTGTCGAGGCGGTCGAAAAGGCGATGCGGCGGGGTGATTATCTGATGCGCTACATCGATGACGACGATTTCGGCGCGCCGGAGAACGCTTTCAATATCTGCACCTTCTGGTACATTGAAGCTCTCGACGCGATCGGACGAAAAGAAGAGGCGCGCGACCTCTTCGAGAACATGCTGGCGCGGCGAAATCGACATGGATTGCTGTCCGAGGACCTGGACCCGACGACCGGCGAGCTTTGGGGGAATTTCCCCCAGACCTATTCAATGGTCGGGCTGATCAGTTCCGCCATGCGGCTTAGCCGTTCCTGGGAGGAGGCCTTTTGAGCCGACTGGTCGTCGTTTCCAACCGGGTCGCCAAATCGGACGCCAAGGGCCAGGCGACCGGCGGCCTCGCCGTCGCTGTGCTCGCGGCGCTGCGCGAATCGAACGGCCTGTGGTTCGGATGGAGCGGCAAGACCGTTCCCCACACGCCCGGCGGCGCGCAAATCGACGATTCCGGCTCGCCCACCTATGCGACGGTCGACCTCAACCGCACCGACTACCGCAAATATTACGCCGGATATTCCAACCGGTCGCTTTGGCCGCTTTTCCATTATCGGTTGGACCTTGTCCATTTCGATCCGGCATTCTTCGAGGGTTATCGTCGGGTCAACCGCCAGTTCGCACGCCAGCTCTTGCCGCTCTTGCAGAGCGACGACCTGGTTTGGATCCACGACTTCCATCTCATCATGATGGGCGAGGAGCTGCGCCGGGCCGGCGTCGAGCATCCCTTGGGGTTTTTCCTGCATATCCCCTTTCCGAGCCTGGAGGTCTTCTCGGCGCTGCCACGCTACGAACAGATCGGTCGGGCCTTGGCCGCCTACGATGTCCTCGGTTTCCAGACCGAGAGCGACCTGCGCGCCTTCCACGACTATGTCCGACAGGATGCCGGCGGAAAGGTTCACCGCAACGGGATCGTCGAGCTTTTCGGCCGGCGCCTGTATGCGCGGGCCTTTCCCATCGGCATCGATACCGAGGATGTCGCCCGGCTGGCGCGCGCGTCGGGCCGATCGCTGCAGTCCCGCCGCCTGGTCGACAGCCTGCTCAATCGCCGCCTGATCATCGGGGTCGACCGGCTGGATTACAGCAAGGGCCTGGTGAAGCGCTTTCGCGCCTTCGAGAAGCTGCTCCAAACCTACCCCGGCAACAGGGGCAACGTGACCCTGTTGCAGATCGCGCCGCCGACCCGTTCCGACGTCCATGAATACACCGAGATCCGTCAGGCGTTGGAAACACAGGCCGGCCACATCAACGGCCGGTACGCGGAGTTCGATTGGTCGCCGATCCGCTATCTCAACAAAGGGTTTGCCCGCTCGACCCTGATGGGCTTCTTCCGCAGCAGCCATGTCGGGCTGGTCACCCCCCTGCGCGACGGCATGAACCTGGTCGCCAAGGAATTCGTGGCCGCGCAGACCCCGGAAGACCCCGGCGCCCTCGTCCTTTCCCGGTTCGCGGGCGCGGCGCGCGAGCTGGACGGGGCGCTGATCGTCAATCCCTACGATATTGCCGGCGTCGCAGAAGCCTTGCAGACCGCGATCGAAATGCCGCTCGCCGAGCGCGTCGAGCGTTGGTCGCACATGTACGACATCGTCGTTCGCAACGATGTCAGCGCCTGGCGGGAAAATTTTCTCGGCGCCCTGGAACGCCTTCCGGGGCGGAAATAGGCGATTCCCGCCAGGATGACGTCCGGCCGCCGAGAAGCAGATCCCGATCTCGTCGCCGACATCGGCGGCACCAATATTCGTTTCGCCCTCGTCCGGCCGGGCGGCGCTCCGGAACGGATCGCGGCGCTCGCCTGCGCCGACTATCCCAGCCCCGGCGCGGCCCTGGAGGCCTATCTCTCCGGCCTTCAATCCCCCGAACGCCCGCGGCGGGCGGTCTTTGCCGTCGCCGCGCCGGTGACCGGAGACCGGGTGCGGCTGACGAACCATGCCTGGGACTTCTCAACCGCCGACCTGCGCCGCGATTTTGGGCTCGAGCGGTTGGATATCATGAACGATTTCACCGCCATCGCGATCGGCCTGCCCGACTTGACCGGGGGCGACCTGCATCAGATCGGCGGCGGCAGGCCGGTCGCGGACGCGCCGCGGGCGGTCCTCGGTCCCGGCACCGGCCTCGGCGTCTCGGGCTTGCTCCCGACGCCCTCGAGCGGCGTGGCGCTGACCGGCGAGGGCGGCCATGTCACCATGGCGGCGGCGAACGACCGCGAAAGCGCGGTCTTGTCCGCGCTTCGCCGCGACGGCCATGTCTCGGCCGAGCGGGTCCTGTCGGGCGACGGGCTCGTCCGACTGTATCGCGCCTTGAGCGACCTGGACGGCGCGCCCCCCGAACCGCTGGGCCCCGCCGACGTCACCGCGCGGGCCGCCCGGAACGCGTGCCCGCGCTGCACCGCCGCTTGGAAGATGTTCTGCGCGATGCTGGGAACGGTCGCCGCCGATCTCGCCCTGACCCTGGGCGCGCATGGCGGCGTGTTCATCGCCGGAGGGATCGTTCCGGCGCATGTCGAGATTTTCGCCGCCGACCTCTTCCGCCGCCGGTTCGAGGACAAGGGGCGCTACGCAACCTATCTGGCCGCCATCCCCACCCATGTGATCACCCATCCCCACCCCGCCTTCGTCGGAATGAGCCGATATCTGGCGGGTCAACATTGAGTGAGCGCCAGCATCCGGTGTGACGAAAGGACCCCCTATGGAAACCGCGACCGTTGCCGAGACCTTGTGCGAGTTGATCGCGCCCGGACCAACCCGAATCCTCGATGTCGGCTGCGGCGACGGCGGCAATGTGCGATTGCTGGCGGCGCGGGGCGCGCAAGTCATCGGCTTGGAAGTGAGCGCGGCACGGATCGCCGCCGCCCGCGCGGTGCCCCCGGCGGATGGCGAGACCTATCTGGAAGGCGGCGGGGAAGCCCTGCCTCTGGCCGACGAAGGGGTGGAGGTCGTGATCTTCGTCAACAGCCTGCACCACATCCCGGTCGACCTTCAAACGAAGGCGTTGGACGAGGCCCGCCGCGTCCTGACGCCGGGCGGGCGGTTGATCGTCTTCGAACCTTTGGCGGAGGGCCCGAATTTCGAGGTGGCGCTCAGCTTTGACGACGAAACCGAGGTCCGCGCCCGCGCCTATGCGGCGATTTGCCGGGCCGCCGAGAAGGATTTCCGACAGGTCGAGGAGCGCGTCTTCATCTCGCCGATCCTGGTTCCCGATTTCGACGCCTTCGTCGACCGGCGGGTCAATGTGGACCCGGCGCGCCGCGCGCGCATCGCCGGGGTCGTCGACCGGCTGCGCGCCGATTTCGATCGCTTAGCGAAACGAACCCCCGAGGGCTATCTCCTCGAGCAGCCGATTCGGGTCAATATTCTGGAAAAACGCGCCTGACCGGCGGGCGCGCGATCACGGGCGGATCAGCGCCCACAGCCAGGCGAATCGAGATTTCGGCGACGGCGGCGGCCGTTGGGCCGGAAGACGCGGCGCGGTCTTCGGTTTCTTCGACGAGCGCTGCGGGACGTTATGCCGCCGGTGCTTGAACAGCACGCGTTCGCGGAAGGTCTTTTCCGATTCGCTGAAGACCTCGGAAACGACCCTGATCTCGTGGAAATGGCGCGCCGCGACCAGTTCGCGCGCCTGATGGATCGCCTCGTCCCGGTCGGCCGAGCGAAAGTCGGTCATCCACCGACCGTCCTTCAGCGTGCGCACCTCGTAGGTGACCATAAGCCGCGACTCCGACGAACAGCGTCGAGCGGGCGCCGCCCAGTCCTGGTCGAGCCCAACGCATCCTTATCCCGGACAAGTTAAAAAACGGTTGTGCCGGCGTGCGCCCTCAATCGCCGGCGGTCTCCGCGACGCCGGTTTTAAGCCTTCCTTATCGATTGCCGCGCAGGCTGGTCGCTATAGTTTGCGAAGCAAGGAAAACCAAGGCCGATGGCATCCCACCCGAAGGTCTTGCTGGTCGAGGATTCCGAGGTTCAGGCGCGCCTGATCCTCGGTCAACTTGCGGGCGAGCCGTATGAAATACGCCATGTGACCACGGTCAAGGCGGCCTTGGCCGAGCTGGGCCGTCCCGGTATCGCCGCCATCCTCCTCGACCTGCAACTTCCGGACGATAACGGACTGACCGTCCTGACCCATGCGTCGGAAACGAGCCTGCCCCTGTCGGTAATCGTCACGACCGGCAACGACCAGGTCTCCACGGCCGTCGCCGCCATGCGGCTCGGCGCCTTCGATTATCTGGTCAAGCCCCTGGACCCGGAACGGCTGAAAACCAGCCTGCGCAACGCGGTCGAACGGACCGAGCTGCATCGCTTGGTAAGCCGATACCGCAACGGATACGGTTCCGGTCGGTTCGAGGAATTCATCGGCGCATCGCCGGCGATGCAGGCGGTGTACCGCGCGATCGAAAGCTGCGCCCCCTCGACGGCAACGGTGTTCATTACCGGCGAAAGCGGCACCGGCAAGGAGCTCTGCGCCCGCGCGGTCCATCGGTTGAGCCCACGCCGGGACAAGCCCTTGGTCACCCTCAACTGCGCCGCCATCCCCAAGGAGCTGTTGGAAAGCGAGATCTTCGGCCATGTCAAAGGCGCCTTCACGGGCGCCGTGGCCGACCGCGACGGCGCCGCGGCGCGCGCCAATGGCGGCACGCTGTTCCTGGACGAGATCTGCGAGATGCCGATCGAGCTGCAATCCAAGCTCTTGCGGTTCGTCCAAAGCGGCAGCTTCCAGAAGGTCGGCGCCAGTCGGCCGCAAACCGTCGATGTCCGCTTCGTCTGCGCGACCAACCGCGATCCCTGGCAGGAGGTCGAGGGCGGCCGGTTCCGCGAGGATCTGTATTACCGCCTGCACGTCATTCCGATCGCGCTCCCGGCTCTGCGCGATCGGGGAGACGACGTCCTCGCCCTGGCCAACGAGACGCTGCGCAAGGCCGCGGAAGAGGAATCCAAGACCTTCGCCCGCATCGCGCCCGAGGCCGAGGCGCTGCTTCTGGCCTATTCCTGGCCCGGCAATGTGCGCGAGCTTCAGAACATGGTGCGCCGGATCGTGGTCATGAATGACGGCGACACCGTTACGCCCGCGATGATCCCGCCGCTGTCCCGGGGCACGGGCACCCGAACGCCGGCGGCGACGCCCGCGACCGACCATGGCGAGGAGCTCCTATCGGCCGGCGGCCCGACGCCGGCGACCCCCGACGAAGAACGAATCCAGCCGCTTTGGCAGGTCGAAAAGCAAGCGATAGAACAGGCCATCGCCGTCAGCGGCGGCAACGTGACCCGCGCCGCCCGGCGGCTGGGCATCAATGCCTCGACCATCTATCGCAAGCGCCAGAGCTGGGATCGCCGGGCCGCCGGAAGTCCCGCCTAGCCCGTCCGGCTTCCTCGGTCGGGCCTTAGGATCCGTTCTCGCCGCACGCCGCCCGCCGGTCGACGGCGACCGACTTGACCAAGGCATGCACGCTCTTGCCGGGCGCGATATCGAGAGCCCGCGCCGACCGGGCGGTGATGCGCGACAGGAGCGGGACCCCGATATCGAGCCGCAGGTCCACGGTCGCCCCATCGCCCTTCGCCATCTCCACGACTCGCCCCGAAAAGACGTTGAGAACGCTGAGGCCCGCCGGCGGCGCCAACGCCAAGGCCACGTCCCGCGCGTGAACGCGCACCCTCAGCCGCGCGCCCGCGGGCATCGTCAAAAGCGGCACGAGCAACTCGCCGCCGGAAAAGGCGAGCCGCGTCAATCGATCGCCAGGGTCATGCCCGGCGACCGAAACCTCGAGCACCGAGCCGGCTTCCTCGCGGCCCGTCGCGTCCAGCAGGTCCAGCCGGCTGAGCAACTCGGCGAGCGGACCGGCCGCGCGGACGTGCCCGTCCTCGACCAGGACCATCTCGTCGGCGAGGCGGACGATCTCCGCCATCGAATGGCTGACGAACAGGATGGGGAGACGGAACTCGTCGCGCATCTGTTCGATCAAAGGCAGGATCTCGTTCTTGCGCCCGACGTCGGTGGAGGCCAGCGGTTCGTCCATCAGAAGAAGCCGCGGACCGGCAAGAAGCGCGCGCCCCATGGCGACCCGCTGGCGCTCGCCCCCGGAAAGCCTGGCCGGGCGGCGGTCGAGCAATGGCGCGATCCCGAGAAGATCGACCACCCGGCCCATGTCGGGCCCCGTTCCGCGACCGCGGCGCATGCCGAAACTCAGGTTCGCCCGGACGCTCAAATGGGGAAATAGCCGGCCGTCCTGGAACACATAGCCCAGGCCGCGTCGCTCCGGCGGCACATCGATTCCTTGCGCCGAATCGAACAGGACCTCGCCATCCAGGACAATCCGCCCCGAATCCGGGCGGTCCAGGCCGGCGATCAGGTTCACCAGGGTCGTCTTGCCAGCGCCCGACGGCCCGAAGACGGCCGTAATCCGGCCCGCCGCCGCCGTCAGCCGGACCTCCAGCGCCAACCGGCCTCGCCGCGCCTCGATGTCCAGATCCAACATGGCGGAACCGAATCCCGTGCCAAAACCATCTCCTAAGCCCGCCCCGCCCGTCGCCGCGAACATGCGGAAGGTCGAGCGGCACGGAACGCGCCAGGATAAGCGGAAAAAGCGTTAGCCGGCCAGTTCCCGCGACCGCGCGGCCGCCGCGGCAACGGCCCGGTCCAGGAGCGGGCGGAGCCCGTCGGGGGCCATCAGGACCTCCAGCGCCGCCGCCGTCGTCCCGCCCGGACTGGTGACGTTCTCGCGCAGCCGGGCCGGGGGTTCCGCCGCCCGGCGGGCGAGCTCGCCGCTGCCGGCGACCGTGGCCAGGGCGAGCCGGTCGGCCAGACCGGCGGGCAGGCCGGCGGCGACGCCGGCCTGGGCGAGACATTCGATCAGCAGGAAGACATAGGCCGGACCGCTTCCCGACAGGGCGGTCACCGCATCCATCAAGCCTTCGTCCTCGATCCAGGCGACCTCGCCGACGGCTTCCAGCAATGCCCCCGCGCGGTCGCGATGAGCGGCGCCGGCGGCGGCATTGGCGCAGGCGACCGTTATGCCGCGCCCCACCGCCGCGGGCGTATTCGGCATGGCGCGGACGATCGCCGCCTCGGCGGACAGCGCGCCCTCGAAGAACCCGATCGGCTTTCCCGCCGCGATGGATAGGAACAGGGTATCGGCGGCCGCGAACCGCCGAAACGCCGGGGCGACCGCGTCCAATATCTGCGGCTTGACGGCGAAGACGACGGTCGCCGGCCGGTCCCCCGCCGGCAACGCGGCAAGGTCGGCATGCACCCGCAGGCCGGCCGGCCGGGCAATGCCGGCCCCCGCCGGGTCGGGCTCGATCACCGCGATGTCGGCCGGCGCGATCCCCTGGTCGAGCCACCCGCTCAACAGCGCGCCGCCCATCTTGCCGCAGCCGACGAGCAGCAACGACGCGCCCATCCGGGTCAGGCCTCTCCCATCGGTTCGAGGATGGCAAGCTCGACCGCCTCGGTCGGGTCCTTGCCGCCCCAGACGACGAACTGGAAGGCCGGATAGAACCGGTCGCACTCGCTGACCGCGATATCGACCAGATCCTCGAGCTGTTCGGCGCTGGCGCTGGTGCCGTCGACGCCACGCAAGGGCAGCACATGCCGGAACATCGGCAAGCCTTCCTCGGACCAGAGGTCGAAATGGCCTAGGCACATCTTCTCGTTGACCGAGGCGAGCAAGGCGTGCAGCGAAGTGCGCATCGAATCGGGCACGCGCATATCGAACGCGCAGGCAAGCTGCATGAGCCCGGCATCCGCCCGCCAGGTGAAATACATGTAGTACCCCGCCCAGCGGCCCTGCATTTCCACGGCCAACTCGTTGGTCGCGCTGCGCTCGAACGCCCAATCGTTCGCGGAAACCACTTGCTCCAAAACATCGAGTGGATTGAAAGCTTCGGTCGCCGTCTTCGGCGCAAGTGCAGCCATTTCCGGACTCCCCCAAGTTTGCGGGCGACGCCGCCAACCCTCGAACGACTTCACGAACGGTCGACGGCGCGGGACGCACGCGACCACATACGACATATTGTGGCCACGGGTCCGGACAATACCATACGCTGTAGGGACCCGAAAGGGATTTGGCGCGGGAAATCGGTCTTTTTCGGGAACCGGGGCGCCGGTGGATGGGGAGATTGGCGCGGCGCGCCTACGCAGGATCGCCGTCCGTCTTTTCCGTCGCCTTCCCGGCGCCTTTCCGGCGCCGTCGGGGGGCGGCCGGCTTGGCGTCTGATGGCGGCGCCCCAGCGAGGCGCTTCTCGATGTCGTCCAGGCGCTTGGCGAGCGCGTCTTGCTCGTCGCGGGCCTTCGCGGCCATCGCCTTGACCGCGTCGAACTCCTCGCGGCTGACGAGGTCCATGTCGGCGATCAGGCGCTCGAACCGTTGGCGGACCAGCAGCTCGATCTCGGTCCGCAATCCGGCCAGCGTGCCGGCCGCGCCGCTCGCCACGCGCGCGAGATCGTCGAATAAACGGTTTTCGCTTTGCATGGCCGTCCTTCCTTCGCGTTCGTCCATCCGCCGGAAACCCTATTATGGGTATTCGCCGTCGCCCCCGCAAGACGAAGCCGCCCCTCGCCGTCGGCTGAGATTCATGATATAGATGCCGCAATATCAACGCGTTACGGGTCGAGCGCAGCAGGAGACCGACGCCGATGGAAACCGCCCAACCAACGGATATCCTCGGCACCAGGGAGGTGCTGCGCGACGTCGTGCGCAAGCTGTCCAGCCAGGCGCTGCTCTTCGCCTTGGCGGTGATCGTCGTCCTGGTCGCCGTCGGCGCGACCCTCGGCCCGCTCGCCATTCCCGTCGGCGTCGCCATCCTGCTCGTCTTCTTCGCGGCCCTCGCCGGCTATCTGTTCGTCGAGGAACGGCGCCGGCGCGAACATTTGCTGAGCGCCGACGCCGGCGCGGCCGTGCGCGAGAACGACCCCGCCGCGGGGATCGCCGCCATTTCCAACACCGACAGCGACTTCGCGCTCGAGCTCTGGACGACGGCGGGTCCGGCGGGCGATGCCCAGGCCCGCGATGTGGAGATCGCCGCCGCCCGCCAGGACAGCTATCGGATCGGCGACGACATCACGATCTGGTTCCGGGCTGCGCGGGATTGCCATGTCACCCTTCTCAACCTGGGGACCAGCGGCAAGCTCACGATGCTGTTTCCGAACGCCATTCATCGCGACAATTTCGTGCGCGGCGGCGAATTGCATTGCATTCCCGGCCCGGATTACGGTTTCAGCTACAGGCTGGCGGGACCGGCGGGAACCGAAAGGCTGAAGGCCGTCGCCACGCTGGAGGCGGGCACATTGCTGGACGCGACGTCGGAATGGGCGACGGGGCCGTTCGCGGTCCATGTCGCAAGCGCCGCGCCCCGCGATATCGAGATCGTGCGGACCCGCGCCGAGTCCCTGCCGCGCAAGGCCTGGGCGGAAGCGCATTGGGCGTTCACGGTTACGGACTAGACCACGCCGGCGCCAACGACCGGGCGACCGACCATGGAACGGAGGGGGACTCGACCAGATGTACTGTCCGAATTGCGCCGCGGAAAATCCCGGCGACGCGCGCTTCTGCGGAAGTTGCGGAAAGGAAATGCCGGCGGCCGCGCCGGCCGATCCCGGCGGCGGCATGGCCGCCGCCGTTCCCGCCGCCGCCCCGGCATCGGTTTCCGGCGGAATGCGATACGGAATCCTTGTCGCGACGGTGATCGTCCCCTTCGTCGGCATCGTCATGGGGTTGATCTATATGTTCGGCGGGGTCCCGGAACGTAAATCCGTCGGCAAGCTATGGCTGATCGTCGGCATTTTCGCCATGCTCTTTTGGATCGGCATGGCCGGCGGCTGACAAGAACCGCCCAGGGACGGAGCCCGCGCCATGACTCTGCGCCGCGACGCCTTCGCCGTGATCGTCGGGATCGGCCAATACCAGGATCCCAATATCCGGACGCTGGACTTCGCCGAGGCCGACGCCCGCGCCTTCCGCGACATCCTCACCGACCCGGAACTCGGCGCCTTCCCGCCGGACAACGTCCTCTTGCTGACCGACAAGGAGGCCACCTTGCGGGCCATCCGGCGCGCCGTCGGCACCTGGCTGTTCCAGAACGCCGATCCGGATTCGACGGTGGTCGTCTTTTTCGCCGGCCATGGCGGCGTTGAAAGCGACAAGATCGGCACCGAATCCGACGGGCTGGCCAAATACCTCATTCCCTGGGACGCCGACCCCGACGACCTGTTCTCGACCGGCCTGGCCAACGCCGATTTCAACCGGCTGCTGCGAACGGTCAAGGCCAAGAGCCTGGTCGTGTTCCTGGATGCCTGCTACGCGGCCGGCGTTACCCGTCGCGGCGCCCGCGACGTATCGATCGTCGACAACCCCTACGACCATTTGTCCCAGGGCGAGGGCCGGCTGGTCATCGCGTCGGCGCAGCCGAACCAACGGTCCTGGGAAGAGCCCGGCCTGGGTCACGGCGTGTTCACCCATCATATCCTGGAAGGCATGCGGGGCGACGCCGACCATATGAGCGCCGGACCGCTGTCCGCCCTGCAGCTGTTCGAGCATCTGCGCCGCGAGGTCCCGCGCACGGCCCGCCGGCTGTGCAACAGCCTCCAGGAGCCGGTCCTGGTCGGCGAGGCCGCCAAGCCGATCCTGCTGACCGTGGGACGTGGCGGGACGTCGCCCGAGCCCGCGCCGCCGGGCGGGGCGGCGACGGCGCGGACCGAGGCATCCGGCGACGTGGCGACGACCAGGAGCCGCGCCCTGTTCGACCTGCACGAACGGGGCGCCTTGGAGGCCGAGCCCTATATCGAGGCGCTGTCCCTGCTCGACAAGCCGAGCGGCGAGAAGAACGCGGTGGAGGTCGCGTTGACCCATCACCTCGATTTCCTTCTTTCGGGACGCATCGCGCCGGCACGCTATGTCGAGCTGCGCGCCGCCCTGCTCGATCTGGCGGAACCGCCGGCTGCCCGGAACGGGCCCGCGCCGCCCGCGCAAGACGGGCGCGACACGCCGCCGCCGGCGGGCGCCGAGACGGCGCTTCGATTCTGCCGTCAATGCGGCAGCGAGCTATCGTCGGCGCAGGCCTTCTGTTACCAATGCGGCGCCGCCACCGGCTAAAGCGCCGGCCGCGGCGGGAATGCGAGGACCGACATGATTCTTGTGACCGGCGGCGCCGGCTTTATCGGTTCGAACCTGGTGGCCGGTCTGGAGGCCCGCGAGGCCGGCGATATCGTCCTGTGCGACCGCCTGGGCGCCGACGACAAATGGCGCAATCTCGCCAAGCGCGAGATCGCCGACCTGGTGCCGCCGGAGGATCTGTTCGCGTTCCTCGAGGCCCACCGGCGCGACATCTCCCTGATCTTCCATATGGGCGCCATCTCCTCGACCACCGAGACCGACGTCGACCTGATCATGCGCAACAATTTCCGGCTGTCGCTCGCCCTGTGGGACTGGTGCGCGGCCCATGACGCGCGGCTGATCTATGCCTCGTCGGCGGCGACCTATGGCGATGGCGCCGCCGGCTTCGACGACGATTCGTCGGTCGAGGCGCTGGCGCGGCTGCGGCCGTTGAACCCCTATGGCTGGAGCAAGCATCTGTTCGACCGCCGCGTCGCGCGGGTAACGGCCGGCGGCGGCCGCCGGCCGCCGCAATGGGCGGGGCTGAAATTCTTCAACGTCTACGGGCCGAACGAATATCACAAGGGCGCCATGAAAAGCGTCGTCGCCCAAATCCACCCGGTGGTCGCGTCGGGGGCGCCGGCCCGGCTGTTCAAGTCCCACCATCCGGATTACGAGGATGGCGGCCAATTACGCGATTTCGTCTGGGTCGGGGACTGCGTCGAGGTGATGCTCTGGCTCGCCGACAACCCGGAGGTCAGCGGCCTGTTCAACCTGGGCACCGGCCAGGCGCGCAGCTTCGCCGACCTGGCCCGGGCGGTCTTCGCCGCCCTCGACCGGCCCGCCGAGATCGACTATCGGGACACGCCCGCCGAACTCCGCGACAAGTATCAGTATTTCACCCAGGCGGAGATGGGGCGCCTGCGCGCCGCCGGCTACACGCGGCCCTTCACCGCCCTGGAGGACGGCGTCGGCCGGTATGTGCGCGACCATCTGAGCGCCGACGACCCGTACCTCTAGCCCGAGCGAGGGTCCGACACTACCCATGCTGCTGGCCATGCTTCCGACCATGCTTCCGGTCCTGCCCTTCCCCGCCATCGATCCGGTGGCCTTGCAGATCGGCCCGCTGGCGATCCGCTGGTACGCGCTCGCCTATGTCGGCGGGCTGCTGCTGGGCTGGTGGTACATGCGCCGGCTCGCCCCGCGCGCGCCGGGCGACATTACCGCCGACCAGATCGGCGATTTCGTCGTCTGGGCGACCCTGGGGGTCGTTCTCGGCGGGCGATTGGGGTTCGTCCTCTTCTACCGGCCCGACCATTATCTGGCCAATCCGACGGATATCCTCGCGCTGTGGAAGGGCGGCATGTCCTTCCATGGCGGGCTGGCCGGGGTCGCGGCGGCGGTGATCCTGTTTTCCCGGCGGCGCGGCATCCCCTTCCTGATCCTGGGCGATCTAACCGCCTGCGCCGCGCCCATCGGCCTGTTCCTGGGCCGGATCGCCAACTTCATCAATGGCGAGCTGTTCGGCCGGGTCTCGGACGCCCCCTGGGCGATGGTCTTTCCCGCCGGCGGTCCCTTGCCCCGCCATCCCAGCCAGCTCTACGAGGCGGCGCTGGAAGGCGCGCTTCTGTTCGTCCTCCTGCTGGCGCTCGCCCGGGGCACGGCGGCGCTAGCCCGGCCGGGGCTGTGCTTCGGGGTCTTCCTCACCGGCTACGGCCTCGCCCGAATTCTGGTCGAGCTGTTCCGCGAACCCGACGCCTATCTCGGATTCATCCTGCCGGGCATCACCATGGGCCAGATCCTGTCCCTGCCCGTCATCCTGGTCGGGCTGTGGTTGATTCGGCGGGCCGAACGCGCCGCATGACCCCGCTGGCCCGGCGCCTGCGCGACCGAATCCAGGCCGACGGGCCGGTCACCGTCGCCGACTTCATGGCCACCGCCCTCGGCGACCCCGAGCATGGCTATTACATGCACCGCGATCCGCTGGGCCGCGCCGGCGATTTCACGACCGCGCCCGAGATCGGCCAGGTCTTCGGCGAAATGATCGGCCTCTGGGCGGCGGCCGCCTGGCAGGCGATGGGCGCGCCCGACCCGGTGCGGCTGGTGGAGCTCGGCCCCGGACGCGGCACCCTGATGGCCGACGCCCTGCGGGCGGCGCGCGCCCTGCCCGCCTTCGCCGACGCGGTCCGCGTCCATCTGGTGGAGACCAGCCCCGCCCTGCGCGCCAGCCAGAAAGCCGCCCTCGCCGCCCATGACCCGACCTGGCACGGAACCTTCGCCGAGCTTCCCGAAGGACCGGCCATTATCCTCGCCAACGAATTCTTCGACGCCTTGCCGATCCATCAGTACGAACGCCATGGACCGGACTGGCGCGAACGGCTGGTCGGCCTCGCCGAGGGTGGCGAGGCGCTCTGCTTCGTCACCGGGCCCGTGGTCGATCCGGGCGCCATCGCCGCGATCCCGGCGCCGTCGGGCGCGGTGCTGGAATCCTGTCCCGCGGGTCGGGCGTTGGCCGGGGACATCGGCGCCCGGATCGCGCGCGCCGGCGGGGTGGCGCTGATCGTCGATTACGG
>Ga0070729_10002972_pt1 | contig 20568 bp, 19 predicted proteins | sample tdDd472_FD_66725 | JGI IMG/M metagenome (GOLD analysis project Ga0070729, IMG submission 66725) | Marine sediment microbial communities from the Atlantic coast under amendment with organic carbon and nitrate - tdDd47.2 | ecosystem: Environmental > Aquatic > Marine > Coastal > Sediment | place... | reverse complement strand
ACCTGGACGACGCGTCGATAGGCTTGCTCCGACGCTTCCCCGCGCTGCGTGAACTGCGCCTCACCGGCCCCTACGACAACGGCTTGTGAATGTACGTGACTTCGGTCACCGACGCCGGTCTGGCGTCCCTCGCGAAAGTTCAGCCGAAACTGCGTCGCCTCGATCTCGGGGTGGTGCGCAAGATTACCGGCGCGGGCCTAGCGCACCTCGCCAAGCTCCCGAAGCTGCAGGACCTGGTCCTTCAGGGTCCCGGGCTCGACGACGACGCGGCCGCGGCCATCGCCAAGCTCCCACTCCGTCGGCTTTCCCTGCGGCGCACGGCGATCACGGACGCGGGCCTGGAGCATCTGGCCGGCATGAGGCACCTCGAGCACATTGACCTCTCCGACTCACGGGGAGTCACGGATCGAGGCGTGGCGGCTCTGGCAGAGTGCAAGACGCTTCGGTCCATCAATGTCAGGGGGGCGCGGGGGGTCACGGATGAGACGCTTCAGAAGCTCTCGGACCTGCCGCTAGAGAGTATTGACCTGACCTCGTACGGCAACCGCCAGAGCCGCATGCACGCGATGTTTACCGACGAGGGTCTTAAGGCGCTGGCTGCGAATCCGACCTTGAAGCGCGTTGTGCTCATGGGCGCACCGCTCATCACGAAAGCGGGCATCGCGCATCTTCGGATCGCCACGACCACGCGCGAAGTCATCGCCCCGCGTCGCGATTAGAGACGACCGCGATCGACTGCGATCGCGTCGCCACCCGCCTACGCCTGCGGCATCGTCACGACGCGCTGCGGGAACGGAATCTCGACCCCGGCCTCGTTGAACGCGTTGTAGACCGCCGTATTCAGCTGGTCGAGCGCGCGACCGCGCAGGACGGGCTCGTCGATCCAGACCTGGAGTTGGAAATCGAGAGCCGAATCCCCGAACCCGCGGAAGCGCACGCGGGGCGCAGGGACGGTTGCCGCGTGCGGCGAGTCCTCGGCGACCTTCATCAGAATCGCGCGGACGCGGTCCACGTCGCTCCCGTACGCCACCCCCACCTGGACACGCACCCGACGCTTCGCGTGCGGGCCGCCGGTCTCGTTCACGATCGTCGAGTTGGCGATCAAGGAGTTGGGAATGGTGATCTCGATGTCGTCGCGCGTCAGCAGCCGCGTCGAACGGATTCCGATCTGCGTGACGCGCCCGCGCTCGCCGTTGCCGAGCACGATGAAATCCCCGAGCTTGTACGGTGCGTCCGCCAGGATAAACACGCCCGCGAACAGGTTGGCGAGCGTGTCGCGCGCCGCGAAGCCGACGGCGATGCCGATGATGCCGGCCGACGCCAGCCAAGCCGTCAGATCGATATCCCACGCCAGCAGGATCGCGTAGATGCCCACGCCGATCACGAGCAGCCCGCTCAGGATCTCGTAGATCGGAACAGACTGCGGTTGGATCCACTGGAATTCGTCCGCCCGTCGCGCGAGCGCGTCACAGATGGCGTCTCCAACCCTGCGCAGTGCCTTCATCCACACGAACGCCGCGATGGTCACCAGGATGGCGCGCGTGCGAAACAACGTCGAGTCGAGCAGCGCCGGGTCGACTCGCTTGAGCGAGAAGTAGGTTCCGACGAACAGCAGCGTCAGAAGAATCGGAAGACGCACGGAGAGGACGATGGTCTCGTCGAGATTAGTCTTGGTCTTCCTCGCCATCCGCAGGACGACCTTCGTCAGAATCCACTGCAGGAGGATCGACGCGCCCACGGAGTAGCCGAGCAACTCCAGCGGGCCGAGGCTCAGGTACCAATCGCGCATCTGGAGATTGTGACGCTTGGTGGGGACTCTCCGACGCGCTCGGTCGGTAACCGGCGCGTCCTGCGTGCATCGAACCTGGTGTGTCGCCATGCCGCTGATTGGAAACAATGTCACCGAGGCCGAGATCCGGCGTTGGCTGGTCGATCAGAACTACGGTGCACGCTCGGCAACCTTCGACGAAGTCGAGCTGGTGGCCGTTCAGCGACCCGGTTGGGTGCAGGTCTTCCGCTTCCAGCTGACGGCGAAGACGCCCGACGGTCGTAAGGTTGCGCTGTACGGCGCACTCCGCGACGACGGTCGGGTCGGTGGCAAGTTCCGAGTTTCCGAATCGCGCGAAGAACGCGACGAGTGGTTGGGGGAATGGTCCGGAAAGCTCGGCCCCTCGCACTCCCCCCACACCGATCCCCCGCCGCGTTGGCTCGTCGGGTTGCTGCTCGCAGGCGTCGCAGCGATGGTGATCGTTGCGCTGCTGAATCGTTAGTCGCCCTGCTCGGTCAACTTCTGGATCGCGGGATCGTTCGGAAACAACCGCTTTGCGACGCGAACCAGGTCGGGTCGACGCACGTCGAAGTCCTCGTGGCCGACCTGCCGCTTGCCCACGAACACCTCCAGCTCGTCGCACGAAAAACACAGCAGCACGTCCACAGGGACATCCGCCTCGTAGCGCAGGAGCACGCCCGGCAGAAACTCGCATGTCTTGGAGCTGTCCCACTCGTACGTCCCGTCGTCGAGCAGAACGCTCGCGAGCGCGGCCCGGCTCTCCTCATCGACGTCGACCGGCCCTTGAAGGACGGGATAGCCGTGCAGCCTCTTCCCCGGGCCGGCTCCGCGCCCCATCCCGTCGATGCGGTAGGCCGTGATCGCCGCATCGCGAATCAACGCGACGGAAGCGTCGCCACCGAGCAACTTGGTCACACGACCCGTGGTCTTGGGGCCCGTCCCGCTGCATGCCACGGTCAGAGCGGCCAGGAGGCAGAGAATTGTTCGCATGGCGCCGAGCCTACCGTCGCTCCAACTCGCTCGCGTCAAATTGCCGTCATCCCGCGGATGTGCCACGCCACCCAAAGATCTACAATCGAACGCAGGAATGGGTGAGCGGAGGCGAGAGTTCGAAACAAGGATCCGCGAGCTTGAGGAGGAGAACCGGCGCCTGCGCGCCGCAACGTTCTCATCCGCGGGCGGAGCGACGGTGCGCGTTCCCGAGTCGTTCCGCCCCCCGTTCGACTCGGCCCAACAGACCGTCGCCAAGTACTTTCGCGAGTTCCACGCCGATCCCACGCAGGGCACCATCGAGATCGGCGGCGAGCGCTATGTCCTGATGCGCGCCGCCTCGCTCTCGTACGGGTTCCTCAACGCCGTGCGCAAGACCTACGCCGACCGCGGCGACGAGGAAGCGCTGCACATCGGCCGGACGCTGCTGTTCGACATGGCGCACGTCAACGGGGTGAATGACGCGCGCCAATTCCATCGGACCATGGGCGTGACCAACCCGATCGAGAAACTCTCGGCGGGCCCGGTGCACTTCGCATACTCGGGCTGGGCGTTCGTCGAGATCCTTCCGGGAAGCTCGCCGACCCCGGACGACGACTTCTTCATCCAGTACAACCACCCCTTCTCGTTCGAATCCGACAGCTGGCTACGCGCGGGCAAAACCGCCGACCTCCCCACCTGCATCATGAGTGCCGGCTACTCCTCGGGCTGGTGCGAGGAGAGCTTCGGCTTCCCGCTCTCTGCGGCGGAGATCTCCTGCAAGGCGAGAGGCGATGAGCACTGCACCTTCGTCATGGCGCCGCCGCACCGGCTCCGCGAACACGTCTCGCGCCTGATGCAGGACGCGTCCAAGGAGGAACGCCGCAAGGTGATCGGCTCCATCCCGCTGCTGTTCGAGCGCAAGGAGACCGAGCAGCAACTGCGCGATGCGCGCGATCGTGCGGAGGCCGCCAGCGAGGCCAAAAGCCTGTTCCTCGCCAACATGAGTCACGAAATTCGGACGCCGCTCACTGGGCTGCTGGGCATGTCCGAACTCCTGCTGCTCGACGATCTGAATGAAAAGCAGCGGCACTACGTCAAGACGATCCACGAGTCGGGCGAAGTGCTGCTCGCGATCCTGAACGACATTCTCGACCTGTCGAAGATCGAGGCGGGAATGATGCCGATTTCCGTAGGCGTGTGCAGCGTCCGCGAAGTGCTGCACGACGTGGAAGAAGTGCTGCAACCGAAAGTCGACGAGAAGGACATCGCATTTTCGACCACCATCGACGAGGCGCTCCCGCGGCACGTCTCGGCCGACCCGCTGCGGCTCCGACAGATCGTGTTCAACCTCGCCGGCAACGCCGTGAAGTTCACCGAGAAGGGGACGATCGAGATCCGGGCGCAGTGGAGCGAACCGGACGAGTTGCGCGTCGAGGTGCAGGACTCCGGCATCGGCGTCGACGCGGCGCGCATCGACCAGCTGTTCGAGATCTTCACGCAGGCCGACGCGTCGGACACCCGACGATTCTCCGGTTCCGGGCTCGGCCTCAGCATCTGCCGGCGTCTCATTCAGCTTATGGGCGGAAAGATCGGCGTGAAGAGCTCGAAGGGTGAGGGCTCGACCTTCTGGTTCACGATTCCCGCGGAACCGGTGGCGGGCGCGACAACGGCGGCGGCGACGCCGGAAGGCGCACGCCCCCCCTCCAAGTTCAACGCACAGATCCTCGTCGTCGAGGACGACCGCGTGGCGCGCTACGTCGTGGAGAAGATGCTCGTGGAGCACGGCTGCAAGGTCGACACGGCGATCGACGGGCGCGAGGCGGTCGCAGCGGCGGCGGCGGGAACGTACGACCTGGTGTTGATGGACTGCCAGATGCCAATGATGGACGGCTACGAAGCGACCGCGCGGATCCGCCGCCTTGAGGGCACCGACCGCAGGACCCCCGTCGTGGCGATGACCGCCAGCGTGATGCCGGGGCAACGCGAGAAGTGCCGCGCCGCCGGCATGGATGACTTCCTCGGCAAGCCGCTCGACCTGGAACGGCTGCAGTCGGTTCTCGCGCGCTGGATCAGCCACGCCTGACGACGGCGATGCCGTGCGAAGCCATCAGCGCTTCCACGGCGGGTCGAATGACGGTGGCCGCATCGTCACGGTCGTGCACCTGCCGGAGGACGAGCGTGCCCTCCACGAGTGCCGTGTATTGATCGGCAAACGACTCGGAATCCGCGGCTCCCGCCGCCCGCGCCAGGTCCCGCCAACCGTCGCGACTCGCCCGCTTGTGGTCGGCGGCCGCCTGGTGGATGGGGTCGTTGCGATTGGGGAACTCCGCCGCCGTGTTGAGGAACATGCAGCCGCGAAACGACGGGCCCGTGAACCAACGGTCCATCACGTCGAACAGCGCGAGCAACTGCGCTGCCGGATCGTCTCCGCCCACCTCGCGCACCGCGCGACCCCACGCCTCGGTCTCCCATGCGTCCCGCAGCTTCACCGCGTCAAGCATCAACGCGTCCTTGCTCGCGAAGTGCTTGTAGAAGGTCGTCTTCGTGACACCGGCCTCTGCGATCACCGCGTCGAGACCGACCGCCTGGAAACCGCGGGCGTAGAACAACTCCACGGCCACCCACAACAGCCGCTCACGGCCGGTCTTCGCCGGCGGCGGCGCGCCCAGCAGCTCATGAATCGACTTGCGTTCGGCCACGCTCTCATCTTGCCCGCAGCGGCGGGGCGACCGCAAGTCAAGCCTCGCACGAAGGCGATTCCGAGCCGCGGACCCGATCGAGCAGGGCGCGCGGAATCCGCTTGAGCGCTTCGGCGCGGAACGGCTCAAGCAGCGTCCAGGCCGCCGTCATCGACTCCTCCAGCGTCCGCCGCTCGCCGCGTTGCCCGACAAGAGTGCGTTCGAACCGATCGGCGAACTCCAGCGCACGACGATCCGTTTCGGAGAGGCTCGCCTCCCCGATGATCGCCACCAGCCGGCGCAGGTCTCGGCCCTCCGCGTACGTGGCGTACAGCTGCCCCGCCAACGCACGCTGCTCGTCGCCGATGGCCGCCTGCATTTGTCGACTCAGGCTCGGCAGGACGTCGATCGGGGGATCGACACCCTTGCGATGCATTTCCCGCGAGAGCACGATCTGCCCTTCCGTGATGTAGCCGGTCAGGTCGGGAATCGGGTGCGTGATGTCGTCGTCCGGCATCGAAAGGATTACCAGCTGGGTGACCGAGCCGGACCGTCCGCGCCAGCGGCCCGCGCGTTCGTAGAGCTGCGCGAGATCGGTGTACATGTAGCCCGGGAAGCCGCGCCGCCCGGGCACCTCCTCGCGCGCCGTCGCGACCTCGCGCAGCGCCTCGCAGTAGTTCGTCATGTCCGTCAGGATGACCAGGACGTGCCGCTCTTTCTCGTAGGCCAGGAACTCGGCGGCGGTCAGTGCCAGGCGCGGCGTCAGCAACCGTTCGATTGCCGGGTCGTCCGCAAGGTTCACGAACATCACCGTGCGCTCCAGCTGTCCGCTCTGTTCGAGGTACTCGCGGAAGTACCCGGCTTCCCGATGCGGGATGCCCATCGCCGCGAAGACGACGACGAAGTTGTCCTCGGCGCGAGCCTGCGCCGCGATGCGCACGGCAAGTTCACCCGCGGGCAGCCCGAAGCCGGAAAAGATCGGCAACTTCTGGCCGCGCACCAGCGTGTTGAGCAGGTCGATCGCGGTAACGCCGGTTTCGATCGGTTCGGACGGGAACGCACGGGCGACGGGATTGATCGGCGCGCCGTTCACGTCCCAGTAGGCCTCCGGCAAGACCGGGGGACCGCCATCGACCGGCCGACCCGACCCGTCGAGCTGGCGACCGAGCAACTCCAGACCGACACCGAGCATCGCAGGCTCGCCCTGCGCTGCCACGCGCGTCTCCTTCGTCCCCACGCTCCTCGTTCCGGCGAACACCTCCACCACCGCCCGCGAACGATGAACCTCGATGACCTGACCGCGCCGCCGTTCCTCGCCGACCAGCACGTCCACCACCTCCCCGAAGGCCAGCCCATCGGCGTGGTCGAGGAACAGAAGCGGGCCGGCGATACCGGTCAGCGACGAGTACTCGCGGACGACCAGATCCCTCATCCGAGCGCCTCCATCAGGGACCGCGCGCACTGCTCCGCCTTCGCGGCCGGCCACTCGCGCATGCGGCCGATGGCCAGAAACTCCTCCGGCAGTTGCTCAGGCTGACGCTCGGCCAGGACCGCGTTCGCGTGGCGGATCACGCGCAGCATCCAGTACTGTTTCGCGGGCGGACAGTACGCGTCCTCTTCGTCGAAGGCGGACTGCTGCAGGAAGTCCTCGCGAATCATGCGGCCCACCTGGAACAGTACGCGTTCCTCGGGAGCGAGAGCATCGGGACCCAGCAGCTGAACCACGCGCTGCAGCTCCTCTTCTTCCACCAGCACGCGCTGCGCCCACATCCGCTGCTCTTCCCAATCCTCGTGGATGGTTCGCCGAAACCAGTCGCCGAGCCGGTAGAGGGAATAGCTCCGGTTCCAGTGGATGGCGGGGAAGTGCCGGCGTCGCGCGAGCGTCGTATCGAGCGCCCAGAACGTCCCGGCCAGGCGCAGGCTGTACTGCGTCATCGGCTCCGAGAAGTCGCCGCCCGGCGGCGAAACCGCGCCCACGATGCTGACCGACCCCCTGCGCTCCGGGCGGCCCGCACAGCGCACCGCGCCGGCGCGTTCGTAGAACTCCGCCAGGCGTGAAGGCAGATAGGCGGGATAGCCCTCTTCCGCCGGCATCTCCTCCAGGCGGCTCGAGACCTCGCGCAGCGCCTCGCCCCAACGCGAGGTCGAGTCGGCCAGCAGCAGGACATCGTAGCCCTGATCGCGGTAGTACTCGGCGAGCGTGATGCCGGTGTAGATGCTCGCCTCGCGCGCGGCCACGGGCATGTTCGATGTGTTCGCGATCAGGATCGTGCGCTCCATCAGCGATGCGCCGGAGCGCGGGTCGACCAACGCGGGCAGCTGCTCGAGCACTTCCGCCATTTCGTTCCCGCGTTCGCCGCAACCGATGTAGACGATCACGTCCGCGTCCGCCCAACGAGCGAGCGCCTGTTCCTCCACCGTCTTGCCCGTTCCGAAGCCACCGGGGATGGTCACGCTGCCGCCGCGCGCCAGAGGATAGAGCGTATCGATCACTCGCTGGCCGGTGATGAACGGCTCCGTCGCGTCGAGTCGATGCGCCACCGGTCGCCGCTGACGCACCGGCCACGACTGGAGCATGCGGATCGCGTGATCGTCGACGCGAACGACGGGATCGTCCACTTGAACCTCGCCCTCGCGCACATCGGTGACCGTGCCCTGTACGCCCGGCGGCACGAGGATTCGATGCAACAACGCCTGCGTCTCCTGCACCGTGCCCAATTCGTCGCCAGCCGACACCGGATCGCCCTGGCGCACGCTGGCCCGGAAATGCCACCGGCGTTCGCGATCGAGCGCTGGCGCTTCGGCCCCACGCTGCAGGAAGTGCCCTTGCTTCGCGAGCGTCGTGAGCGGTCGCTGCACCCCGTCGAAGATGTTGCCCAGCAAGCCCGGTCCGAGTTCCGCCTGGAGCGGTTGTCCTGTGTTCTCGACTCGCGCGCCCACCCGCAGTCCCGTCGTTTCCTCGTAGACCTGCACGACCGCCTCGTCGCCCTCCAGCCGAATGACCTCACCAAGCAGGCGTTGCTCACCGACCCGGACCATGTCGTACAGACGCACGCCGTCGAGGCCCTCGGCGACCGCGACCGGTCCGGAGATCCGCACCAACCGCCCACTCACGGCGCTTCTTCTCCGAACACGAAGTGGTAGCCGATCGCTTCCTCGAGCATCGCCTTGAGGCGCGCGCGGCGCTGCCCCGCTTCGCCCGGGTGCGCGCCTTCGGGCAGTGCCACGAGCAGCGGCGCAAGCCTGCCGCGCCAGTTCGCGGGCAGAGTCGTGAAGTACGGCTCGTGAACCGCGATGACGCCCGACTCCCGCTGACCGAGCAAACGCCCCACGGCGGCCTCGGCACCCGCCGCGTCTTCCGCCTCGTCGACCGCCGCCCCGGCGAGCCGGTAGCCGGGGGCGAGACGCGCAGGTACCACGACATGGAGATTCGTACTCATGCGAGCACCAACTCCCGTTCGATGTCGACTGCCGAGCGTCGGCCTTCGATGCCGCGCGAGACGGCGCGCAGGTTGCGCAGTTCGATGTCCTTGGCTGCGACGAATGCGCGCGGGATGGCGGGCCCGAGCGGGTCGCCAACGAGGAATCCGCTCACGGCCGCCCGCTGACCCCGAAGCTCCAGCGCGTCGGAGAATTCCGCCAGATCCTCATCCTCGCTCCAGTCGCGCAGCCAACCCGGAAGAAGTGCACGCGCCGCCGCCGCCGTGTCCGCGCGGACGAGAGCATCCAGCAATCCCGATTCAATTGATCCGCCCGGGAGAAACTCCTCCTCCGCGTCGATGTCATGTTCCCGGCGCGCGGCACGCAGGCGCAGTGCCGTCATCACGTTGATCCGGTCGACGTCGAGATCCCGCACCCAAAGCCGGTCCAGCGCGACGAGCGGATCGTCTCCCAACAAACCACGCGTCGGCAGGCCCCACGCGCGCATCAGGTCGACCGAGGCCGCGACGCTCCCCTGCCGTGCCAGCGCGAGGAGCCGGGGTCGGTCGAGCGCACCCGCCGCAACCAGCAGCGGCTCGATGTCCTCCGCCGGCACACGCCGTTGCAGGGAGTGCAGAATCGTCCGGAGATTGCGCCAGTCCCAACGTGCCAGCATGCGTTGGACCAGAGTGCGCGCCTCTCCCTCGTAGTAGCGCGGGAGCGCGTGAAGCACACGCTCGCCGTGAATGCGCAGGACTTCGTCGAAGCGGTGTAGGTCGGGCGCACGCGCCAGCGCCGCCTCGACGTCGGGCCCGTAGGGCGTTGCCGAGAGCGCGCCGAGTAGCGCCGGCATGTCACGGGCGCGCAGCAGATCGACGTAGCCGCGCCGGTCGAACAGCCGAGAACGGAGGGCGCGAACCCGCGCGTTGCCGTAATCCCACGCCGTCATACGAGCCCCATCGTCCGCGCCGCGAGCCGCCGGAGTTCCGGCTCGGCACGACGCAGCCGCTCCTCCAAAGTGTTGCGCACGATCCGGCCGTCAGCGGCCTCAAGCTCGACCCCGCCCCAGGTGTCGAGGCACGCTTCCGCCGACGGATCCAAGTCCGCATCCCGCGGATCGACACGCGCGAGCGCGGCATTGGGCAGCGCTGCCCGGGCCTCCGCCATCAGCGCTTTGAAAAGCGCCGGGTAATTCTCTTCGTCGCGAGCCGCGCGGATCGCCTGGCGGACCTCCTCTTGAGCCTGTTGGAAGACGTCCTCCCGCCGCCGGCGCGATTCCCGCAGCGCCTGAAGACGCGCCGCCTGCACTTGTTGCCGAAGCGACTCCGCGCCCTCGCTCGCCACCGCCGCTTCCATCTGCTCATGCAGCCGCGCCGCCTGCACGTGCGCCTCCTCCTCGATTGCCCGCACACGCTGGCGCGCGTCGTCGAGGCGCCGTTCCGCCTCCTCGGACGCCTCGCGACGAATGGCTTCGAGAACGTTGGCCAGAGGCATCAGGCCCCCAGCAGCAGAATGATCATGGCCGCAACCGCGAAGCCGAGAATGACCAGCGTCTCCGGAATCGCCACGAGCAGGATCACCCGCCCCGCGAGTTCCGGCTTCTCCGCCATGGCCCCCATGCCCGCCGCGCCGATTCGCGCCTGCGCGTATCCGGTGCCGATCGCGGTCAGACCGACCGCGAGCGCGGCTCCGAGTGCGATGATTCCAACTTCCATGGTTCGCTCCTTTCAGCGTTTTCCGAACGGTTCGAAGGGCTGACCGCCGCTCTCGTGGAAATTCGGGAAGAACTCCACGTAGTGCAGACGCAGCGCCTGAATGGTGGGACTGAACGCGCCCAGCACGAGGTTGAGCGCATGGAACAAGGTCGCCACGAGGATGCCGACGATGAGCGGCGCGGTCACCGCAAGCTCGTTGGCCACGCGGGCGAGATAGACCGACGCCAGGCCGATCGCCGCCAGGCGCAGATAGCTGAGCACGTTTCCGATCGCACCGATCAAGTGCAGCGGTGCCAGCAACCCCTGCAGCGCGAACAGCAAAACGAGCGCGACGATCAGGACCGCGACGCCGGGCGTCATGAACCCCGGCGGGAGCAGTTTGGCAACGACCGCGACGAGCACGAAGAGGGCGGATAGCGCAACGAGCATTCCGATCCGCTCCGCGGTCTCGTGATGCCGGCGCGCGCGCACCGACGTGTAGATGCCGAGCACGATACCGAGCGTGACATGGGCGGCTCCGATGGCCAGCGCGAACCGCAACAGCGGCACGATCGCCTCCTCGCGGTTGATCCACAGCGGACGCCAGCCGAACAACCGATGCCCGAGGTCGCCGAGGAACTCGCCGTAGACAACGCCCCACACAGCGGCCCACGCGGCGCCGTACTGGAGCACGCGGAACAGGTCGGCCAACTTGGGAAAACGCCGGCGCAGCCACGTGGCGAGTCCGAGTAGCAGCAGACCATAGGCGACGTCCCCCAGCATGATGCCGAAGAAGAGCGGCAGGAACAGCGCCATCAGCCTGGTCGGATCGAGCGAGCCGGCGCGGGGCACTCCGAGCAGCCGGACAAGGAACTCGAACGGACGCGCAGCCTCGGGGTTGTCGAGCAGCACGGGGGCGGCATCCGCTTCCGCTGCCATGACTTCCTCGATTGCGATTTCCTCGCCCAGCTCCGCTTGGAGGCGATCGAGTTCGCGGCGCGGCACCCAGCCGCGCACGACGAACGTGGAGCGCGTCGTGCCGAGCTGCTGGATGGCGGCAAACTGCCGCAGACGCGCGGCGATGGCGGTCCGTGTCGCCGGCCACTCCGCGTAGGGCCGCAGCAGGTCCGCGCGCTCCTGCTCGACACCATGCAACAACGTCGGAAGCTCGGCCTGACGACGGTGCATGGCGGCCATGGCGTCGCGCAGCGGCATGCTGGCGAAGCGTTGCGGAAGGCGCACGCGGTTTACTTGCGAGCGTCCGAGAAGATCCGCGACGTCGGTCGCGCAGGCGTGCGGGTACAGCAGGATCGTGCCCAGCGACGTATCGTCGATCGGGGCGGATAGCAGGTCGAACTGCGGCCCGCAGATCGAGGCGAGCTCCGCGTGCAGATCGCCCAACGCGGAGCCGTGCCGTCGATCCAACAACAAGGCTGCGGTCTCCATGTCCGCGTCCGGTTCCGGGACGAGGGGCAGAAGCTTTTCGAGCAGGCTGATGTAGCGGGGCAGCAACTCCAGCTCGTTCTGGAGTTCGTCCGCGGTGCGCCCCAATCTCTCCACCTCGGGCGCGACAACCTCGATTTCCCGTTCCACACGATCGAGCCGCGCGGACGTCAGGGCCACCGGGTTGCCTTCCGGCGGATCCACAAGAGTCAGGAACGCGTCCAGCCGCGCGCGAAGGATGCGCAGTCTCTCGCGCTCGCGCGTTCGCCGGTCGTCGACAGTGAGCGGGGCGAGCCCCGCATCGAGAACGTCGACCAAGTGGACGCAACCGATGCGATACAGCACATCCAACGTCGGGTCGAGGTGCCGGAGGTGGCCGATCAGCTGGACTTTCGTCATCGGCACCAGCACGTCATGACCCCTTCGGCAGCACGACCGCGAGCATGGCCGCAGCGAGTCCCGTCGCGGAGCGTGGCGCCTCCGCCTGAACCGCGGACGCAGCCGCTTCGGCTTCCGCCGCGTACTTGTCACGCAGCCGTGCGCGCGCGGCCGGCAACGCGTCGTGCGCTTCCTGGAGAACCTGCGCTGCCGTCCGTTCCGCCTCCTCGCACAGCGCCTCCGCCTCGCGCGTCGCCGCCGCAATGCGCTCGGCAGCCTTCCGTTCGGCGGCACGGACGGCGTCGAGCGCGGGTTCGGTCATCTTCGCCTCCGGATTCGCCGCAACCGGAACTGCTCCTGTCGCTCGCGTTCGTCCAGGACCGCTTCGATCGTCCGGCACTCGTGATCCAGCTGCGGAATCAGGAACTGCTCGACGGCGTTGATGCGGCGCGTCGTCGCACGAATCTCGTCCGCGATGCGGCGCAGGCGCAGTTCCTCCGTCGCAGCGTCAAGCACCAGCTCAAGTGTCGATTCGAAGCGTCGCGCGACGCGATCGACATGAGCCGAGGATCCCGCCAGCGAGTATCCGCGCTCGGTGCGGGCGCGCACCAGACGCTCGTGCGTGATCTCGGGGAAGGCCACGCCCATGACCGAGCGTGGGACGGCGCGCAATCGGATCGTTCCCTTGCGGGCCCGTGCCATGGCGCGAATCGCTTCGGCGCCGTGAGCAACCTCGGCCGCGGCGAGCGCATCGCGCGCACGCGTCGCGGCGGTTTCGAGCGCGCTTCCGCTCGCCAGCGCTTGATCCGCGAGCTTACGGAACTCCGCGAGCAACTGTTCGCGCTTGTCCTGAAGAATGGATCGGCCGTGGCGGGCGAATTCGATCCGATGTCGGCGCGCCAAAAGCTCGGTCCGTGTCGCGCTTAGAGTCTCCATGGACCCTCGCTCCACGATACATCCGATTGAAAATCGCCGCAGAACGAGGACTTGCATGGTCCGGGTTCGCTTGCCGTCAAGTCGATCATTGCGGCACGCTGCATCTTGGATTCCTGCACCCGCCGCGTCGGGTCGGCGTAGCATGGAAGTGCGAGGCCAATCCAGTGCCGGACGGTGCGAGTACGGCGTCTTCTTCCCACCACGGGAGTAGGCCCTCGTCGATTGCCCACGCTTCGCGTCCGGACTCCCGCGTGTGGCATGCGCTCCGAGCCGAGGAAGTCTTTGCGGCGCTCGATTCGCCGGAGCATGGATGGAGCGATGCGGAAGCAGCAGAACTCCTCCGCAGCGTGGGTCCCAACCGCTTGCCCGTTCGCGCCCTGCCCGGCCTTCCGCGGATTCTCGTCCGGCAGTTCCACAGCCCTCTGGTTTACGTGCTGATGATCGCGTCGGCAGTATCGTTCGCGATCGGGGAAACGACCGACGCACTTTTCATTCTGGCGGTGCTGGCTCTCAACGCATCCATCGGCGGCATCCAGGAGTGGCGGGCGGAGCGCAGCAGTCATGCGCTCCAGCGGCTTCTGCGCACGCGCGCAACGGTCGAGCGCAACCGCGAAACCAAAGAGATCGACGGCGAGGACGTCGTGCCCGGCGACATCGTCTGGCTCGAATCCGGCAACCGCGTGCCGGCGGATCTGCGCTTGGTTCTCACGCACGGACTCGAAGTGGACGAGTCACTGCTGACCGGCGAGTCCTATCCGGTGCTCAAGGACCAGGAGTGCCTCGGAACGGAGGAGACCCCGTTGGGTGACCGCTGCAACATGGCATTCGCCGGTTCGGTGGTTTCACGCGGTCGCGGTCGGGGCGTGGTGGTGGCAACCGGCATTGCGACCGTGGTCGGTGCGCTGGCCGTCGACGTCACCGCCGCCGAAGGCGGCAAGCCCCCCCTGCTGGTTCGCATGGAGCGATTCACGCGCGTGATCGGCGTTTCGGTGCTGATCGCAGCGTTCGTCATCGCGGCGGTCGGCGTGGTCCTGCGAGGGATCGGCATCGGCCCGATGATCGTGTTCGCAGTGGCACTCGCGGTCTCGGCAATTCCGGAAGGTCTGCCGGTCGCGATGACCGTCGCGCTTTCGGTGGCGACGCGGCGCATGGCTCGCCGCGGAGTCATTGTGCGGCGACTCGCGGCAGTCGAGGGGCTGGGCAGCTGCACTCTGATTGCGACGGACAAGACCGGAACCCTCACCTGCAACGAGCTGACCGTCGTGCGCGCCGTGCTTCCCGACGGCACGTCGCTCAACGTGACGGGTGTGGGCTACGCGCCGGAAGGCAAGGTGGTCATCGACGGAGACCCGGCCGATCCGCAGAACCATGCCGTCGTCCAACGGTTGGCTCTCGTCGCCGCACTGTGCAACGAAGGGCGTCTCTATCATCGCGGCGGCCAATGGTCGTGGCGTGGCGACCCCACCGATGTCGCCATGCTCGCGTTCGCGCACAAACTGGGATGCGACCGGGAAGCCGCCCTCATCGAACGGCCGCAGGTCAACGAGATCGCGTTCGAACCGGAGCGCAGATACGCGGCGACGTTCCATCGCGTCGAGGGCCGGATCGCCGTCTTCGTGAAGGGCGCGCCGGAGCGAGTCCTCGAAATGTGCGACTGGACGGCGCGGGAAGCGGAGTCTCCCGACTCGCTGATCGGCGCGGCGGAGACACTGGCGCACCAGGGGTGTCGTGTCCTTGCGCTCGCGGACGGAACGGCGCCTGAAGCTTCGGGTCCCGCCGAGACACCTGCCGAACCGGCGGCACTGAACTTTCTGGGATTCGTCGGCATGATCGATCCGCTGCGCGCGGGCGCCAAGGAGGCGATCGCCGCCTGCCGGACTGCCGGGATCGAGGTCACGATGATCACCGGCGACCACCCGGTTACCGCGTGGGCCATCAGCCGCGACCTGGGACTCGCCGCCAGCTCCGACGAGGTGGTGAACGGCACGGCGCTGGCGGAGCTCGATCAGGCGGCTCTGATTTCCCTCGTCCGCACGACGCGCGTCTTCGCGCGCGTGTCCCCCCACCAGAAACTCGACATCGTCGAGGCCGCGCGCGCGGCCGGCCACTTCGTGGCGGTGACGGGAGACGGGGTCAACGACGCCGCCGCGTTGCGCGCGGCGAACATCGGCGTCGCGATGGGACGCGAGGGGACGGACGTGGCACGGGAGGCGGCCGAACTCGTCATCAGCGACGACAACTTCGCCACCATCGCGGCGGGAATCGAGGAGGGCCGGGTCGCCTACGACAACGTGCGCAAGGTGATCTACCTGTTGATCTCGACCGGAGGCGCCGAGGTTGTGCTGGTCTTGCTCGCCGTTGCGACCGGCCTGCCCCTTCCGCTGCTGCCCGTGCAGCTGCTCTGGCTCAATCTCGTGACCAACGGGATCCAGGACGTCGCGCTCGCCTTCGAGCCGCGGGAGCAGGATGTCCTCCGTCGACCGCCGCGCGCCCCCAGCGAGCGCATCTTCAACCGGCTCATGATCGAGCGCACGATCGTCGGCGGGCTGGTCATCGGCACCGTCGGGTTCGGCGCGTACCGCTGGATGCTCGACGCAGGCTGGACGATCGAGTCGGCGCGCAACGCGCTCTTGCTGCTGATGGTGCTCTTCGAGAACGTGCACATCGGCAACTGCCGATCCGAGACCGTGTCCGCGTTCCGCTTGTCACCGCTGCGGAGTCCCGTCCTGCTTGCCGGCACGGTCATCGCATTCACGATCCACGCTCTGGCCCTTTACGTCCCCGCGTTGCGCGGCATTCTGGGTACGGAGCCGGTCGCGCTCGGGACGTGGGCGATGCTGGTCACGCTTGCGCTCAGCGTCTCGGTCGCGATGGAACTGCACAAGTGGAGCTGGACGCTGCGGTCGCGGTAGCCTCCCCGTCCGCCAACCCCGCCTCCGGGGGTTGACCGCAAGTAACCCCGGGCTCCGGGCCCAGACCGGGTTTCTCCTGATGAACCAAGTCCCCTACCCAGGAGAAGTCCGATGACGACCAAGACCCAGACCAACGGAATCGACGTTTCGGCCCTGCGCGACACCATCGAGCAGGTGACCGCCAACCCCGCTGCGGGGCAGACCCACTGGGCCGTCCGAAGCGAGTGGAAGGGCGGCACGCGTACCGATCACACCATTGACGGAGCTGCAATCGGTGGCGAGCGCATCGCCCGCGGCTTCCAGGTCAAGATCGACGAGCCGCTCGAACTGTGCGGCACCAACGAATACGCCAATCCGCAGGAGTACCTGATGTCCGCCATCAACGCCTGCATGATGGTCGGCTATTCGGCCGTCGCCGCGCTGATGGACATCGAGCTCACCCGCCTCGAGGTCGAGCTGGAGGGCGACATCGACCTGCGCGGCTTCCTCGCAATCGATCCCTCCGTCTCGAACGGCTACGACAGCCTCCGCCAAACGGTGCGCATTGCCGGCAACGGCACGCCCGAACAGATGCGCGAGCTCCACGAGGCCGTGCAGGCCACCAGCCCGAACTACTTCAACATCACGCAGGCCATCCCGATGAACTCGGAGCTCGTCGTCGAGTAGTCCACCCAACTGGCTCCGGGCGAACCGTTCGCCCGGGGGCCCCCTCCCCTGCACCCCACCCGAGACTCGTGCTCCGATGTCTTCCACGATCCTGATTCACCTCGCCAACCTGGTGTTCGCCGCCTCCTATCTGGTGCGCGACATGCGGAGGCTGCGTGCGCTCTCGGTAGTGGGATGTCTCTTGTGCGCGGCTTTCAACTCGTGCGCGGCGGAGACCCCGCTGTGGTCGGCCATCGGGTGGAACGTCACGTTCGCGCTCGTGAATACGATCGCGCTCGTGAGCGGTCAACGAAGCGCGCGGCGACGGCGCAGCTGGTCTTCGTACAAGGACGCGGGCTGCAGGGTTGCGGCGCGGCCGAGTCCCTCGACGGAGTCTTCCGGTTCGGTTCCGAGCGAGCCGCGCGAGCCGATCGCGGTGTCGACGAGCACGCGCGAGCCCGTCCCGATGATGTACCCGAGGCCGAACTGGTGGCAGCGCAGGACGCCGCGACCGCCGACACGCCAGAAAACGCACTCCGTCGCCGTGTGTCCCGCGCCCGAACTTTCGCGCAGCCGATTGGCCGCCTTCCACCCATCATCGAGCACGCAGTTGTCGACCAGGCACGCCATCGCGAGCGCATGGTGGAACTCGGAGAGCCCCACAACGCCCACCTCGCCGCGCCGGGCGAAGACGGCCTTGCCATCCGCGCTGTGGCAGCGCAGCCACACGCAACCGCTCGTGCCGAGGTCCCAGTTCGCGATGAAGTTGTGTCGCCCTTCGCTCGCCTTGCAGTCCACGGTCAACACTTCGCCCGACTGCATCACCTCGAACAAGTACCCATTCCCGCCGCCGCCGCGGTGCTGGGGACGCGCGAGCACGCAGTTCGCAACCGTCACGCGGGCGCAGCTCCGCACGCGAATCCCTCCGGACTGGAGATGGCGACCGCCCTCAACCGCCGCGAAGGACCGAACGCGCCGCACCCACGAGTCGCGGCAATCGCGCAACTCGATGGCGTGCACGCGCGTCGCCTTCCATGCCGCGTCGTCGCCGATCGCGTTGCAGACCGACAGGTCCTCGATCCCGACGTTCTCGAGATACCCCTTCTCCACCCGCAGGGACGCGGCGTGGGCCGTCGGCAGCGGATAGCGCAACGGGATGTCCAACGAGACGCGCCGCGCCTGCGTGTCGATGGCCGTGATTTCCCGCCGGAACAGCGCGCGCCACTTCCCTGCCGCGAACTTCCAGTACTTCCCCATGCCGTGCGCCGCGCGAAACGCACCGTCGACCACGAGGCCCAACGCAACCGTGTCCCCCACGCGCAGATCGGCGACCGACTGGAGCTTGACCGACCTCGCACGGTTCGGCGCATCTTCAGCCAGCGCGATCGCCGGACCGCGCAGCAGCCTGCCGATCGCCATCAGGTTGGCCTTGCCGTTCAGACCGTCCGCACGCGTGAAGCGAATCCGCGTCTTCTCCGCCCCGGCGCCGCGCAGAATGATCCCGGACCCCCGAATCGAGAGAGTTCCCTCGACGAGCAGCGTCCCCTCGGGCAGCAGCACGATCGCTCCCCCGCGCCGGGCAGCCTCATCCAGCTTCGATTGGATGGCGGCGGTTCGGTCGCCCTTACCGGAAGCAACGCGGATTACCGGCGCCTTCCGATCGGGAATGGTCTGCTCCCCGCGGCGATATCCCGCGTACGAGAAGTCATGCAGGAAGCGCCCGTCCGCGGCGCCGAACGACGGGGCCCAGTCCGCGGGGTACAGCGCGCTGCGCCACGGCTCCGCGTCCTCCGCGCCAGCCACGCTTCCGAGGATCACCAGGAGCCACACCCATCGCGTCATGCGCCCATAGACTATCCGGAGATCCCCATGCACTTCCTCGTCGTCGCAGCCGGCAGCGCCGGTGATGTTCATCCGTTCGTCGCGCTGGGGCGCACCCTCGCCGCCCGCGGGCACGACGTCGCGGTCTTCGCCAACGAACACTTCCAGGGCACGGTGGAGGGCGCCGGTCTCGAGTTCATTGAGCACGGCACCGATGCCGAGTTCCGCAAGGCGACAGAGAACCCGGACCTGTGGCACCCCCGCAAGGGGCTAAAGATCGTGCTGCAAGATGGGATCGTGCCGTCGCTCCGGCCGACCGTGGACGCGATCGACAAGCGGCGGCGAGAGGACACCGTGCTGGTCGCAGGCACGCTCGGCTTCGGGGCACGCATCGCGCAAGAGGCGTTCAACCTCCCGCTCGCGACAGTGCAGCTCGCGCCCTCCGTGTTCCGGTCGGTTCATCGCATGCCTCGACTTCCGGACATGCCCACGCCGGACTGGTCACCCCGATGGTGGAAGCGGCTCTGGTGGCGCATCGCCGACATCGTGATCGATCCCATGATCGCGCCCGGACTCAACTCTGTCCGCGCGGAGCACGGACTCGCACCCGTGAGTCGCGTCTTCGACCTCTGGATGCACAGTCCCGATCTGGTGGTCTGCCTCTTCCCGGAGTGGTTCGGAGTTGCTCAGCCGGACTGGCCCCCGAACCTGCACCACACCGGCTTCCCGCTGTTCGACGAATCCGACCAGCGCCCCATCGACCCCGAACTCGACGCGTGGATGGATGCAGGAGACCCGCCGATCGTGTTCACCGCGGGAAGTGCCAACGTGACCGCCGACCGCTTCTTCGCCGAGACCGTGGAAGCGTGCAAGCTCATGAACCGCCGCGGCCTGCTCCTGACGAAAAAACGCGAGTCACTGCCCGCCAGCCTCCCCGACCTCGTTCGCTGGGAGTCATACGTCCCGTTCTCCCGCGTGCTTCCTCGCGCTGCCGCGTTCGTTTCCCACAGCGGCATCGGCAGCGTGTCGCAGGGCATCGCGGCCGGCATTCCGCAGCTTGCGACCCCGCTCGCCTTCGACCAGTTCGACAACGCCTCGCGGCTGATCGAGCTCGGCGTCGGCGCGTCCCTCCCACAGAAGAAATACACAGCGCGAAGGGCCGCGCGTGCGCTGACTTGGCTGATTGCGGATAGTGCTCTGGCGAATCGCTGCCATAAACTGCGAGACAAACTTCCCGCCAACCCGCTGGATGACTCCGCAGCCCTGATCGAAGGACTCTCCCGGAAATGAATTCACGCCTCCCCCTCCTCGCACTCCTCCCCCTCTTTCTGGGCTGCGCCAGCCTCAAGCCCGCCACGGAACCGCTGCCTTCCTGGAACGACGGCCCGAGCAAGACGGCCATCATGGAATTCGTCGCGCGGGTCACCGACGAGTCGCACGCCGACTACGTCCCGCCCGCCGAACGCATCGCGACGTTCGACAACGACGGCACGCTCTGGTCGGAGCAGCCGCTCTACTTCCAGTTGGCGTTCGCCATCGATCGGGTGAAGGCGATGGCACCGGAGCACCCCGAGTGGAAGACCACGCAGCCGTTCCAGGCGGTGCTCGAGGACGATCACGAGGCGCTCGCCAAGTCCGGAACCGAGGGCCTGCTGAAGCTGGTCCTCGCGACGCACGCCGGCATGACGACCGAGGAGTTCGCGAAGGTCGCCCGCGACTGGCTGGCGGAGGCGCGCCATCCGCGCTTCAAGCGGCCGTACAACGAACTCATCTATCAGCCGATGTTGGAGGTGCTCGACTACCTGCGCGCGAACGGCTTCAAGACCTACATCGTCTCCGGTGGTGGGATCGACTTTTTGCGCACTTTTTCAGAAGACGCG
>Ga0070729_10002971_pt1 | contig 20568 bp, 16 predicted proteins | sample tdDd472_FD_66725 | JGI IMG/M metagenome (GOLD analysis project Ga0070729, IMG submission 66725) | Marine sediment microbial communities from the Atlantic coast under amendment with organic carbon and nitrate - tdDd47.2 | ecosystem: Environmental > Aquatic > Marine > Coastal > Sediment | place... | reverse complement strand
GCGTTTAATATGCCCAGTTTTGCTTTTCGCTCCCAGGGTGCCAGATATTCCTTATTCTCAGAACCAGCTAATTCTTTGATATCCCAGCTCATAACAGTGCCGGACTTGCTTACTTCCCTCTCCTGTTCATATTGTTTAATCACCTGAGGGTCGACAACAACCTTGTCCTCATTTTCACTGTCCTCACCATAAATCCAGATACGAGCATTGCAACGTGGGCAATCGTGCAGACCGGGCTGTGGTATTACAATAGCTTTATCGCAATGTGGACATTTGGTTAACATAAACCACCCTTCTATCCAGGAAAATTACAACGCAATCATCCTAAAGCAAGATAAACAACAGTTTAAAACACTATTGAACAGAAATTATAAACTTCTGATTTTATTAGTCATTTTAGAAAGCTGAAGGTATTCCCTCTTCGCCTTCTCCCTCTTGTTGTTTAGGTTCTTCCACTGTTTCAGGAAATCCCAGATCCTGCTTTATTTCCTCAGCAGATTTTTTGGCAGCAGCATCAAACAGGGAGAAAACCAGCTCCGAGAAAATGCCCTGGCCATTCAGATCCAGTTTGACTTCCGTAACCTGATGACGTTTTTTAAGATCCCAAACTTTAATTCTTACCAGAGCCTTGCCTTTGTAGAGATTCTCGGTTGCACCGCCAATATTTTTGGTTTTAGGCATCTTGATGGTTCCGGTTATCAAAAGATCCGCACCGGATTTCTCACGGATAGCTTTCAGGCGTTTTTTGTCACCTTTTGCGAGATACGGTACATCCTTATCTTTCACAGGCATGGTGTAATAGTCGGCAACCACCTGATCATACTCAACTTCTATGGCACTATAGATTGCATCCTCAACCACTCCGGCATCGGCATCACCCTCTTCGGAAATACCCAGAATGCGCAGCATAACCTTCATTTTTTCAGGCTCGAAGTCAAATAAAGTTCTGATTCCTCTGGCTATTTCCGCTTCTACACGGGCAACAGAAACTCTTCCTTTAAGGGTAGTTTCAAAACTGGCTTCCGCTCCACCGGCAATCATCAAACCCTCCATTACAAATTTGTAAGAGCGACCTTTTTTGGCAACTTTGATGGCCAGTGTGTGAGTTGTTTTATCGTCCTGTTTGGCTACAATCGTGTAACGTTTGTCGCGTTTCAGAAAATCCTTGGTAAAGCTGGTTAAAAGCTTGGACTTTAAATTTTTTGGTGCCTTTACTTTATCAAACGCAACCACAAAACTGGAACCGCCACCTTTTAGATTTCCTTCAGCATGCGCAATAGAAGCAGTTAACAGAAAAGATAAAACAATAAGGACAAACAAAAGGGATCTGTTGCATTTCATAACTTGAACTCTCCATAATTAATGAAACCGTAGAACATATTTAACACCTACTACAGCAATGCATTATAGGTAAACCAGATAATTCGAGCAAGGGTTTACTGCTTTTTGACAATAAAAAAGCACAGTTAAGCAGAGTTTTACTTGACCTGACCCGGCGATTTTGAAATCTTTGGCAGATCGTGATACTTAAACCCGAATGTTTAAGATAGATACAGAAGAAATATCCCACAAACAGGATTTTCGTGATAGAATCCCGACAGAAACAGTAAACAATAGACATACAACCAACAGGACTGCTAAATGAACACCAGATACCTCTCAATTATCATTTTACTGCTGGCAACATTGATTCTTTGCTGTAGCTGCTCAAGTGACTCCTCCAACAATTCCGCCAGCGATATGACCATTGGTGCAGAAGGCGGAAGCATAAGTCTGGATGGTGTTACATTGGAAATCCCCGCCGGCGCAGTTGAAGAAACAGTCAATATAAAAATCACCCGGGTGGATTCGCCGGTAAACAGCAATTTCGATAACGCCGGAGTTTTCTACCGCATCGGGCCGGATAATCAGCAGTTTTTAAAAGATCTCACTCTAACCATGGAATATCAGCCACATCTTCTAACAGACGAAATGGACGAATCCGAGGTTAAAATCTGGACCGCCAAAGAATTCACCTTTAGCTGGCAGGCATTGGACAGCACGCTGGACAAGCAAAACCTGAAGGTATCTACCCAAACCTCGCATTTTTCACTATTCGGCCCTGCCATTGCGAAGATAGCAGAAGATGGAGATCAGGACGAGGATCAAGAGGCAGAAATCACTGGTGAACCGGAGATTTATGTAGAGCAGCTTTTCGACTTTGGCCCGGTGGAAATAAACACGGTGAAAAAAGCGGAGATTTCCATCAGCAACAGGGGCGACACCACACTGATCATCGAGCAGAGTTCTTTCAGCGATCAAAGCGATGCAGGATTTTCCATCACCAACCCCGGCAGAATATCCATTGAACCAAATTTCAAACAGGGAATAGAGATTTCCTTTTCGCCCCAAGAGTTAAAGGAATACAGCGCAACACTGGAAATTTCAAGCAACGACCCAGACTCCGAAACAACCAGCGTAACAGTGATGGGAACCGGAGTTGAGCCCTAGCTGAAGCAGAATATTTTTTAAGTACTTTCGAGAGGTAGCAGTGGAAAAATTTCTTTGGATTGCTTTTGTCTTATTCTTTGTTGGGACAATTTTGGCTAGTTTAATCTATGGCGCATTCTGCTTAATGAAAAAGTACAACAAAAAAGCAATTATCGCCTATTCAGTCGGAATCCTTGCTATTATATTTTTTTCATGGCTTCTCTCTGAAGTATATTATGACCTACAATTTTACAGTCAGAACTCAGTAGCTTACAGCATCTTACAAGACATATACAAGTCTCAGGAATCCTACAAGGACGATGTTGAACGTGGAGCTGGTCAATACGCCAGAAGTCTTAATGAACTGAAACACGCTTTTGAAGATAATGATATTGTAAACAAAGATCCGTATATCTCTCACCCTCCAGCAAGTTATATCTTCACAACCAATCAACAATATTCTCAAGCTGTATCAGGTAATAAAAAAATACATAGATGTCGAATTCGTTTGTGGCACAAAGACAAGCAAATGGAATGGACAAATTGCTTTGAGGAATGATACTATTGCAACAAATTCAAGACTGCCTTCAGTAGGTCGGATACAATGTATCCGACAATCAATGGTGTCGGATTAGAATTTAATCCGACCTACCCGACTACCCAACTTGGTGTATCCTTGCCACCCGGCGACATTTACTTTGCATATAAGTCATCAATAGGGTAATATACCGCCCATATTTTAGTTCGCGAAATTTTTACGGGGTTTAACAAGTCTGAAATCTCTTCCTTGGAGAATGTTGTAATGAAATCCACTGTATTAAAAAAGCAATTTATAGTCTGTCTGATCTTTATCTTTTCTATCATCCTACTTACTGCCTGCGGGGGCAACACTGAAACAGATGGAGATAGCGACAGTATTGATATTGAGCAGAGCGAGGATGATAAGGACATTCCCAGCGAGGACGGAGATAGCGATAACGAGCTTGAAAACGAAGAGCCTAAAGCTAAACTTTCCATCTCTGTCAAAAAGCTAAACTCTACTGAAACCTCAGCAACCCTTGCAGTAACCGTTACAAACAGTGGCAATGCCCCAGCCTATAATGTGCGTGTTATCCCAATTTCCGAGGCAGAGTTATCCTTTGCCGGAGCTTATTCCGAGTCTGTCATTATTGAGAAATATGAGGGCGATCAGGGCAGAGCTCGACTTGAAAAACGCGATGGCCTTTTAATCGCCCATCTTACAGGCGACCATTATCAAATGGGCTACCAGCACGGTGTTCTTTTGGGCCATGCATTATTGCCCGTCTTCAATGGCCTTGTAACAACAACCGCACTGGAGCTTGGCTTCGGCATCCTCGATGTGGGTATGGGATTCATCGAAGAACTAAAAAACGAAATGGAACCCTACACCCCGGCCAGGTATATCGACGAAATGCACGGCATTGCAGACGGTGCGGCATCAGTAGGGTGTCCGCTGGACTTTGACGATATTTTTATGCTTAATGTGATTATCGATGCCAGCCTGATTATCTATAAACTCTCTCCACCAGAGGGCATGAATGTATCCTTACCTTACAATCTGGAACATGGCCCTGATTGCAGCAGCTTTGCCGTCTGGGGCGATGCAAGCGCAGACCAAACATTAATAAGCGCAGCCATACAGGAATATACGCCCTATAAAATAGATGCCTTTGGTGGCGACGAAGTAACCAAGGATTATCGCGGACTGCTTTTGATGGGAAGACCAGCAACAGGAAACAACTTCATGCTGCCAACAGTTCCGGGTATGGTTGGCATAGCCCAGGGTTTAAACGCTGCCGGAATCGCCACCAGCTCAAAGGGAAGCAGTTCCATCAATGCCACCATGTGCGGATGCGGAATCAATTTTGAGTCACGAGAAATTGCCCAGTATGCCTCCAGCATTGAAGATGCAGTAGAGTTCCTTTCAAGCCCGCATAATCGCGCCCGTGGTCACAACCGACAAATTGATGATGCAGATGCAAACCGTTCTGTGATACTTGAAGTAAGTGCAACAGAGCTGGCCATACGAGAATCGTTTACCGAAAATTCAATTGTAGCAAGCAACCATTTCCGTGCCTGGCCCGGTTTCGAGGGCTACCCGGAAGAAGGTCACAATATGGTAGAGGGTCAATTCGCCTTTGGCAACTGGGGCTATGGCACAGAGGATATTTCCTCAATGGAAAACTGGAAAGTCATACTGAGTGAAAAGGCCACCCGTTTTAATTTTTATAGAGATTCCATAGAACAGAAAAAGGGACAAATTAATGTCGAGATGGCTAAATCATGGCTCAGCATGAACAGAGGTAAAAATCATTATACCAAAGCCACCTGGAGCAAAATCTATACTGATGTTGCCCTTTACAAAACCCAAGAGAAAGGCGACATCTACACCACGGGAGAGCTTGGCCCCTCTCACCGCAGCATTATGTTGCCGGCCATGCGTTCGGCCTGGCTCAGTTGGGGGCTGGAAGATCTGGAGCAGCTCGGCCCCTGGGTGTTTGTCAACCTGGAGGTTCCAGCAGGTGGCGAAGCAACATACGAGATAACTGTCAGTAGCGAGAATTTGATAGAGGGAAAAACAATTAAACTCAAAGCAGAATCTGATCTGAACCACAATGCCGAAAGCGGTTTTACTCTATAAATTTCTAAATATAAATAGGTTATACAAAACCATAGTATTTAGCTTTTTTTCTTTTTTACATGTGTAGATACTACACAGTTATATTTTTTCTTTATTTTTTATGCAAGGAATACAACTGTACTTGCAACAAATCTATTGAGAACGGTAATTTTGTGATTGGTTTATTATCTCTTTCCATGAAAAGGGGGATGCTATGTTGCCCAAACAGTATCTATTAATTTTTTTAATTTTAAGTTCATTTGTCTTAACAACAGCCTGTACATCTACTGAAGAGCCAGATGGTGACAGCAACAATGAAGACGGAGATGCTGAAACCGTTGATAGCGATATGGATCTTGCCGATGGAGACACCATCGAGATCGAGGATACAGAAGAATCTGAAGATGTTGTATCCAACGTTGTTCCGGTACCCGATATCGTTATCCCGCAAGATATGGAAACACCAGAACCTTTAGACATTATTCATCTGGATGCCAGAGGTTCTACCACTTCCATGGGTGATGAGCGTAAGCCCTTTGAATACTGGTGGGATTGGGCTCCCGACGGAAAACCTGCCGGTGCTGTTGACTCCATACTAATCGCTTCGACCGGACAATTTGATGACCCGGTATCCATCATGGGTAAATGGACAAATGAAGGATACCCTAAAATTTATCTCCCGGTTGCAGGCGACTATAAAATCCGTGTGAAGGTAAGAGACTCGGCCGGTGTGGAAAGTGATGAATGGTATACACAACACGTCATGGTGAAACCCACACAAAAACTGCATATTGAATTAACCTGGAACAAAGGTGAAAATGTGGATATGGACTTGTTTCTGGTACGCTACAGAACAGACGGCACCTTCGCCATGTACGCACCTGCAGGCGACAAAAATATGGTAATGCCAATGTCTACTGCAATGCCTGAATGTGGAAACGATGCTGACCCAAATGACGATTGTTTCGATGGAGCCTTTGCCTGTGGTGCTGATAACGTGTGTGTCAATAGCTGCACCAGCGATGCTGACTGCACTAAAGTCGACCCCGGCTGGTACTGCAAGACTGACCACGTCGTAAACCATTGCGTTGCCAAACAATACATTGCATGCAATCTCGATAGCGATTGCCCGGACAATACCTTCTGTTCACTGGTTAAAATCGGCCTGGATTCAAGCAAAACTATTTGCACCCATTATACAGCAGATGCCTTTAACGACACCTGTTCCTACATATTCAAGAACCCACGCTGGGGTGACTATTCGCAGCTTAGCGACGAAGATCCTGAAAGACAATGCACGACAGATGCGGACTGCAACGGCCCCGGAAGCACTGAATTTATTTGCGATAGTGGCATTTGCGATTTTAGTTGTACAACTTCCAGCCAGTGTTTAAGCCGTAGCGAACAGTACCTTTGCTCCGACGTTGCTGAAGAATGTATTGCCAACAACACCGATGATGATCCCACTCTCGACATTGACGATGTCAATGGCTGGGGGCCGGAAAACATTTCCGTCAAGAATCCTGTAAGTGGCATTTATCGAATAGTGGCAAGGCTCTATGCAGATCCTGAAAACATTCTGGCTGACCATCCCACTTCCGCTGCGACCGCCACAGTGCAAATCTACGTCAATGGCGAACGTGCTCTACCAGAAGGCATTTCCCATGCAATTCATAAATCCTTGACCCATTGGAAGGTTGCCGATATTTACTGGGATGCCAATCTTGGCGAAGTTGGCGACGCTACCATAGAACCAATTTGTGCCGGCTGGACACAAAACACCTGCACAAACGACAATAAATGTAATACAATCTTTTCGGATCAATATACATGCAGCGAAAAACTCTGGGACACTAAATTCTGTACCAATTGTGCAACTAATGAAGGCACCCCGGAAGACTGCCGTGCCACTATTGCCTGCACCGACGACGGCGATTGTGCCGGTGAGGCAGGAAAATTCTGCACTACCTTGAAAGAAAAATATTGCCACTGCGCAGGTTCAAACGAATTGGCCGATTTTTCCGTTGATCCATATGCAAACCCCTTTGCCGGAGTCGTAACCCAGGCGTTTGACCCTACTATCGAAATTTATCAGGCACGCTCAATCTGGTGCGACAATGCCATGCAAACCAGCAGAGATGTTCCAAATACTGCAACACTAAATTCCTCAAGTTCCACTTTTGAATCGGTAGACATTTTTTCGGATGGAATTTCCTGTCACCTGTTCTATTAGAAACTTGTTAATTTAATTTTTCCTGACAATTAAATTTGTCAGCTCAGGGAAAGCATCTCACCTAAATTTTGGTGGGATGCTTTTTTTTCTGCAAGAAGGTAACCGCTCAGTCAAACCCAAATCATCTCTGATGTCCACAAAATATGGCAATACATCAGCATACATTTAGATACATCAGAGAACATCAACAAACATTTGCATACATCGAGCCACATCAAGCTACATCAAAGTACATCAGGTATACAGCAAGGCACATGGGCTAACATGAGATAACATCACGCTACATTTTCCGTCCGCAGCCAAGAGCAACATCGGTCTAAGCTACTGATATCACGTGTCAATTGTTCGGGCGAGAACTTTTTCGCAAAATATTTTATTTGTATTTTCAGGTATTTACAAAATGGAAAATTTTGGGTCAGCTCAATATATTAGCCAGTTTAGAAATTATATAAATTATTTGTGACGGGAAGATCTAAAATCGTGCTTGATACTTTTTCAAACCAAGTAATATCAGCAATTTAGCAAACATTATCCCGGGCAGAAAAGACGCAAAACCGTCTATTTTTCTGGTTAACGTTTTTCTTTGACTAAAAAACACAACTTAAACGAAAGCTGTTTTTTACAAAACAAATGCCGGATCATCTGACCCGGCATCCGATATTTTTGTCTAATTTTCACCACATCAATCAGGTTTGTTGGAAATCATTTTAAACTGATAACCTTCACCTAAAACCCAGTTCATCCGAACTTTGCTATCCGGTAAAATCTTTCCTGCCAAAATTTCTTTAGCTAACGAATCCTGAATATCTTTCTGCATAACCCTCTTTAAAGGTCTGGCACCGTATGTCGGATCGTACCCTTTTTCGACCATATTATCTTTGGCCGAATCTGTTAGCTCCACTTCAATTCTGCGATGTGTCAGCAATTTATTGATTCCAATTAGCCTGATATCAACGATCTTTCTAAGCTGCTCTTTACTTAGCGATTCGAATAAAATTATGTCGTCAATGCGGTTTAAAAACTCTGGCCTGAAGTTTTCGCGCAACTTGAATAAAACCTGCTGTTCAAGCTCGTCATCGGAATCACCAACAAAGTCTTGTATCAGATGTGATCCAATATTTGAAGTCATGATAACAATGGTGTTGGTGAAGTTTACCGTGCGACCGTGACCATCGGTTAATCGTCCGTCGTCAAGTATCTGTAACAGCGCATTGAAAATATCCGGGTGCGCCTTTTCGATCTCGTCAAACAACACTACGGAATATGGCTTGCGACGCACCGCCTCAGTCAGGGCACCGCCCTCGTCGTATCCAACATATCCCGGAGGCGCACCAATCAATCTCGAAACGCTGTGTTTTTCCATGTATTCCGACATATCAATCCGTACCATATTCCGCTCGTCGTCAAACAGAAACTCTGCCAGCGATCTGGCCAGCTCGGTTTTTCCCACGCCTGTCGGGCCCAGAAAAATAAAGGAACCAACCGGTCTGTCAATTTCCTGCAAACCCGCGCGGGATCTTCTCACCGCATCGGCCACCGCCCTGACGGCTTTCTGCTGTCCCACCAGCCTCTCGGAAATGCGCTCTTCCATTGCCAGCAGTTTCTGGCTTTCACCTTCCATAAGCTTGGTTACCGGAATGCCACTCCAGGCAGAAACTACCTGAGCTATATCCTCATCGTCGACTTCCTCTTTCAGCAAAGATCCTTCGGCCTGAAGTTTATCGAGCTGCTCTTTTCTCTCCACCAACTCTTTTTCAAGCTTCAATAATGTATCAAATTTCAGCTTCGCAGCTCTTTCCAGTTCCCCGGTCTGCTCGGCTTTTTCCTGCTCGAAACGTGTTCGTTCGACTTCCTCCTTGATAGCCTGAATCCGGCCGATGATCTTTTTCTCCTTTGACCACTGGGCCTTCATGCCATCTGCCTGCTCCTTAAGGTCGGCAATTTCCTGCGCAACTTTTTGAAGCCTGATCTTCGATGCCTCATCTTTTTCTTTTTTGATCGCTTCACGCTCAATTTGCAACTGTAATATCTGTCGATCCAGTTCATCAATTTCTGTGGGCATTGAATCAATTTCTATTCTCAATCTGCTGGCTGACTCGTCCATCAGATCCACCGCTTTATCCGGCAAAAATCTGTCGGAGATATATCTGTCGGAAAGCGTTGCAGCAGCCACCAGTGCAGCATCTTTTATTCTGACTCCGTGATGAACTTCGTATTTTTCCTTCAGCCCGCGCAAGATGGTTATTGTATCATGCAAGGTTGGCTCCTGCACCAGGATGGGTTGAAAGCGTCTTTCGAGGGCAGCATCTTTTTCGATATATTTACGATACTCGTTTAAGGTCGTGGCACCCAGGCAATGCAATTCACCGCGCGCCAGTGCGGGCTTGAGCATGTTCGAGGCATCCATCGCCCCTTCTGCCGCGCCTGCTCCAACCAGCGTATGAAGCTCGTCAATAAAGAGTAAAACATCGCCCTCTGCCTTTTCCACCTCTTTCAACAAAGCTTTCAGCCGGTCTTCAAACTCGCCACGATACTTGGCACCCGCAATCAAAGCACCCAAATCAAGCGCAACCAGACGTTTGTTTTTGAGGCTTTCCGGCACATCTCCCCTGACAACACGCTGAGCCAGCCCTTCAACTATTGCGGTTTTACCAACTCCCGGTTCACCAATCAGCACCGGATTATTTTTAGTTCGTCTGGATAGCACCTGAATCGCACGTCTTATTTCACTGTCTCTGCCAATAACCGGGTCAAGCTTTCCGGATTCGGCCAGTCTGGTCAAGTCTCTGGCATATTTATCCAAAGCCTCATAATTGGATTCGGCATTGGGGTCATTGGCAGACTGGTTTCCCCGAACATCTTTTAAAACTTTTAAAATATCCTCTTCGCTTAAACCAAAGGATTGCAAAAGCCTTGAAGATTCACTTTTAACCGCCAGCATGGCCAGCAAGAGATGCTCCGTTGAGACGTATTCATCTTTCAAGCTCTCGGCCTTTTTGAAAGATTGATCCACAATCTGTTCCAGCTCTTTGGAGAGATATTGCTGAGTGCTGCCGTGAACTCGGGGAAAGCGGTCGATCTCATTTTTAACCTTATCTCTCAAGGAGGCGGTATCCAGCCCGGCCTTTTCCAGAAGTCGTGGCACGGTGCCACCTTTCTGGTTCAGCATGGCAGAGAGAAGATGTTCATCCGAGACCTGCTGGTGATTATTTTCACGGGCTGAAATATGGGCCTCTTCCAATACTTCCTGTGCCTTCAATGTAAAACGATCCATACGCATGGTAACTTTTTCCTCTGTTAAATTTGTTTCAGCAATATCAGCCGAGAAATACTTTCGGCCAATTGCCTATACTTTAAAGATTGTTACCATCTACCCCTATGTCAAGTGCCGTAAAGACAACTACTTGAATTTATTTGTTATTTTTCTGGTCTTTTTTCAGGAAAGATACTTTTGCTGAGCGATTTTCTGTCTCGTCTGATTACCAATGGCACCTCTTCGCCAGCTTTCAGTTTACTCATGAGCCTTGGAAAATCTTCCAGCATTTCTATTTTCCGGCGAGCCATGCGCGTGATCAAATCACCCTCTTCAATGCCAGCCTCAAATGCCGGGCCATCCTCGTAAACCTTACTTACCAGCACGCCACTTTTATCGCTACTCAGACCAAAACTCTGTGCCAACTCAGGCGTCAACTCCTGCACCTGCATGCCAAGCCATAATTTACTGGAGGCAAGCAACGGGACAACTTTCTTTTCGATAATGATATCGTATTTTTTGGCCCACAAGTTTCCCTTTGAAGCAAAAGCTCGCAGTTCATTTGACTCAACTGACATCAGAAAAGCGGAACCTTGAATAGTTGTTACAAGACCGGCAACCTCTCCCTGTAGATTCAAAACCAAAGCACCGCTATAAGCACTGCCTGTGCCCTTGTCCAGTATGGCCAGACGTTTCGAGCTGCTTTGGTCTTGCTTTTTCTCGGAGCCTTGAGCAATTACGGAAGTCTTACTGATAATGAAACGGCCACCGGCGGGCATCACAAGGTAAAGCTCTTCACCAAGCTCAAAATTCTTTTTGCTGACGGGCAACTCGTTGGCAATATTTTGTTCGCCCAGCCAGATCTCAATTCCCGTGGCAGTCATTTCGCCGACTCGGCTATACTCGATTTCGGTTCCCTGCAATTGAGCCAGTGCCGAAGGTATCTCGCCCATACTTTTATGGCTGAGCAAAACATTGCCAATGGCCAGAGCGTAAACTTTATTTTCAGGAATATTAATGGACTCTAAAAGGTGCCAGACAGATTTTCCCTTTTCTAAAAGCTCGCCAAGGGAAAGAACTTTCGGCTTCTTCTCGATTACCAGTTTGGTAGGCAAAGGCTTTCTTTGCTTGACCATAACCGCTGCGGGCTTCTTGGCAGGCTCTTTTACCGGTGCTTTGGCCTGTTGCTTTACCTGCTTAGTTGCCACAGTTTTTTTGGCTGGCTCTGCTTTTTGAGCTAGCTCAGGTTTTTTGGTATCCCCAAGATCGTCCATAACCTTATGCGTCGGGGAAAGGGAGAGACCCATATCCTGGCTCTCGTCCAGAGGCTTGCATGAATATAGCAGACTAAATGCAAGCAGCATCAGCAAAACCACTACAAGTCTATTTGTTGTTCTTTTCATTGTTCAACCCTGCTTTTTGGAAACCTGAACATATTTCATGTGGAGATCGTAAAGCAGATTCGACATTAATTTGGATTCGTTTTCAGATAGATTTCCCCTGGTCTTGGTTTGCAGCATTTCCAGAATATCAATGGTTTGCTTGGCTGCATTTAAATCCAGCGGTACCTGCTGGCCGGGGATCTGAGTTTCTCCCAGAAGAGCCAGAGCCTGTGTCCCAAGCGAAAAACAGAAAGTGCTGAAATCAATTTTAAAGCTACTACCAGCAGCGTTGGCCTGTTCCTCGGCTTTTTTTCTGGCACATTCTCTGTCGGCCTCTGTTGCATCATCAACATTGGCTGTCGGGCCATCGGGGTTTTGACACGGATTATCTTTTGTTTCTTCAGTCATCACATTCTCCTTGAAAAATGTCTGTTTTGCATTTTAGCAGAACAAACCGAAAAAAAATACCGCATTAAATAAAAAAATCATTTACATAGCACCCACACTATAGCGGTGCTTGATTTTAAGCAGAGCTTGTGAGCCACCGAAAATTGTAATCCAAGAGATTGCCACCACAATACCAGAGCGTAATATGGAAAGTAGTGATTTTAATTGCCAGATTACTAGAACCTGGTAGTAAGACCAAGAGTTTCCCTTACTTCTTCCATGGTTGCTTCAGCAATCTCCCGGCAACGATTGGCGCCATCTCTTAAAATATCATTCAGATAATCCGGACGTTTAATCAGCTCTTCACGTTTTTCACGATAGGCAGCAAGCGAATCGTTGATGTTTTGTGCCACTTTCTTTTTACATTTAAAGCAACCGATGCCAGCTGTGGTGCAACCTTCGTGACACCATTTCTGATCTTCTTCACTGGAAAAAATCTGGTGCCATGCGTAAACATTACACTCTTCCGGCACGCCGGGATCTTCCAGTTTGACTCTGCGGGAGTCTGAAACAGCTTCCTTGGTGATTTTGGCTATCATGTCCTTGCGACTCATACCCATGGGAATATGGTTGCCAATGCTCTTCGACATCTTGTTTTTTGCGTCAAGTCCCATAACTCTGGAGGCTTCCGACAACAGAGGTTTGCACTCCGGGAAAACTTTGGCACCAAAGCGATGGTTGAACCTGCGAGCCACATCTCTGGTCAACTCCACATGCTGAATCTGGTCTTCGCCTACAGGGACATATATTGCTTTATACAACAGAATATCGGCGGCCTGCAAGACCGGATAGGTGAACAGACCCGAGTTTACTTTTCCGGCCTGAGCCAGAAAAGACGAACGGCCATCCACATCGCTGTAATCCTCACCATCGTCCGCGCTATCGGCAAACTGGCTGGTTTTCGACTTGAACTGGGTCATGCGCATCAGCTGTCCCAATGGTGTAACGGTATTGAAAACCCAGGAAAGCTCCGTGTGCTGCGGCACATGGGACTGCACAAAGATGCTGCATTTTTCAGGATCAAGACCACCGGCGATATAATCAATTGCCGCATTTATAGTGCGTTCTTTTATAATCTCTTTATCATATGGCACCGTAATGGCGTGATAGTCCACAATGCAGAAGATACAGTCATAATCATCCAACAGGTTTACCCAGTTTCTCAGGGCTCCAACATAGTTACCAAGATGTAATTCGCCCGTTGGCTGCATGCCGGAAAAAAGTCTGGTTTTCATCATAGCTCCTTAATTCATCTAGTCATTACTATTAACACGGTGCCATCTTATGAGCCACCGATAAGTCTGTAAGTTTAGAAAGCTGTCGCCATAATTCTAAAGCATAATATGAAAAATAGCGATACCTTCCTATTCTCCTATTACTACTTTAAAAATGCTCCGGTTCGGTCTGTCTTAAAGCCTCGAACAACACTATGGAGACCGCATTGGACAGGTTGTAGCTGCGAATCTGACCGATGATCGGAATCGAAATGCATCTGTCCTGATACTTCTCCAAAATCTCTTTACTCAGCCCTTTTGTTTCCTTGCCAAAGACTAACACGTCATCGTTATCAAAGGCAACATTTGTGTAGGCTCCGTCAACCTTCTTGCTGCAGAAATACATCTTTTCATCACCTAAAGCCTCAACGCAGTCTTCCCAGCTTTTGTGAATTGTCAAATCCACATGGGGCCAGTAATCCAGCCCGGCCCTTTTCAGATAACGATCATCCAGTGAAAAACCAAGTGGCTCCACAAGGTGCAGGGGGATTTTCATTCCGGCACAAAGTCTTGCAATAGAACCGGTATTAGGTGGAATCTCAGGCTCAACTAAAACAACTTTCATTTTCAACTCTCACTTCATCAATAAAAACAACATCTACAGTAAATACCACTATCTAACAGAGAGTCAATCAATTACCGACACCCGCCTCCCAGATGTAGTAAAAACCGGCATGGGGAATCAGGGTATATCTGTTAAAACCAAGATCAATCAGAGATGTTTTGGTACCGGCCTCTGTAGTTGCCGGATTGTAAATATTATCATTACTCGGAATGCTGCGCCGGTAAACCACCACTCTGGCGTTCTCGTTCAGGTTGGCCAGTTTTTTGGCCTTGCTGATGGCATCGTAGGAATAGCCGATCTTGTCGATCATCTTCAATTCCAGAGCCTGCTTGGCGGTGTAGACTCTGCCATCTGCAATTTTTAGTACCGCAGCCCGGTTCAGTTGCTTGCGTCCCTTATCAACCGCAGCCACAAAACCTGAATACATTTCATCAATGATGCTCTGGAAGATAGCCACTTCCTCCTCGCTCATTTCTTTAAATGGCGAGCCGAGATCTTTCATCTTGCCGGATTTAATCGGCACCGCATCCACACCTATTTTGTCCATAAGACCGCTGATGTTGACCCGGTAGAAAATGACACCGATAGAACCTGTAACGGTGGTGGGATGTGCAATAATGTAATCACCTGCCATGGCTGCATAGTATCCGCCAGAGGCCGCAACTCCCATCATCAGAACCACCACGGGAACTCCGGTATCGGCTTTGTAGCGATTGATCTCCCGGTAAAGAATATCGCTGCCGGTGGCTGTTCCGCCGGGTGAGTCAATCCTCAAAATTATCGCTTTGACATGCTTGTCGCGCCTTGCCATATCGAGGGTCGAAACCACTTCCTGCACAACCGAGGGACGGTTTGCAAGCAGGCCACGACTGGGTCTGTCACTGATTACACCGGAAACCGGTACCACCAGCACCTTGTCTTTTTCGACACCGGACAGGGTAATTTCCTGTAACGGATCGTTGTAATCCGGGAACAAATTTACTCTTGCCGAACAACCCATAATAAGCAGAAATGTAGCTAAAACGACCATTAATGGCATTATTTTGTATGTTATTCGCATTTTTTTCTCCTAATAGCAATTTTGTTTAGACCCAATTGTAGAGCGGGTGTTTGCAAGTGTCAATGACTCAGCACAAGAAGTCAAAATCTTCTCAGTATATTGATATCATTAACAATTACTATTACATATAACGAGCAGTTTGACCAGATTTTTTCTCTTCCCACTTCCCAAAAAAACACTGAAACCCGCATTATTCCTAGCTGTTTTCGATTTCTGAGCTATTATTTTGCTTGACAACATGTTATAATCTGCTTATAAAGAAATAAAAATTTATTCCGGCAAAAGTTTTTTTATTAACCCTAGGAGGAAAGAAAATGCCAGTAGCCAAGAAAAAAGCCCCGGCTAAAAAAGCTACCAAGAAAGCCCCGGCCAAAAAAGCCGCTGCCAAAAAAGCTCCAGCCAAAAAAGCTCCAGCTAAAAAAGCAGCCGTAAAAAAAGCAGTCGCCAAAAAAGCCCCAGCTAAAAAAGCTCCGGCAAAAAAAGCAGTCAAAAAAGTAGCCGCATGGAAACCCAAAGCAGTTGCAACCAAGGCCGAACTGATTGAAAGCATGAAAGCCAGTATGCCTGCACTCGAACTTTCCACCAAAGCTACCAACGAAATGCTTGACAATCTCTTTACCCTTCTGGCTGTATCGATCAAAAAGAACAAACGTTTCTCAGTATCCGGCTTCGGTACCTTCAACGTCAAAAAACGTAAAGCCCGCTGGGGACGCAACCCACAAACTGGCGACAAAATCAAAATTAAAGCCAGCAAGACCGTCAGCTTCAAGCCGACACCGAAACTGAAAGAAACACTGTAAGTTTTTTTTCTGGATATAAAAAAAGAGGTTCCGCCTTTGCGGAGCCTTTTTTTTTGTGCCTGATTTAAATATGGTAATTTACAAAGCATAGACCTGAAGAATCAGAATCACAAAGCTTCCAACCTTTTAAAAAAACCGTTCAAATGATTTGCTGACAAAGCGGTGTTGTTTGAAAAAAGCAACCATCAACACTCGTCATACCTGCGAAAGCAGGTATCCAGAATCTGGAAACAATGGCACCTGCTTTCTGGTGTTTATGGTTATAACGTTTTGACTAGAAATTATTATTGCGTTATTTCTAGCACTTGGCCGTATGGATTCCCGCCTTCGCTGGAATGAGGAAAACAACAAAATGCAGAAATAACTATACAGTGTATGTTGTTAGAAATTGTTTTGATGAGGATTATTTTAAAATTTAAATTTGTTAATAGTCTGTTTAAACTATCTAAAAAAACAAATTCTTTGAGAGGCAATTATTCCAGCAGGGAAAGAATTGTTTCTTTCATACTGTACTCTGGCTCAAAACCCATGATCTTTCTGGCTCTGGTACCATCCACAGTACAGATGAAGCGGGCGTAATCCACTTCCGGTGCCGGAAAATCGGAAAGCTTCAACTGCCATAGTCTGTTCATGGCAAATTTGGCCAAAGGATGTGGAACCGGAAATGATCTTTTACCAAGCAGTTTTATTATCTCGGACAATGGAGCAGCAGAGTTCCCGGTAATATTGAAAATGCCTTTGACCCCTGGTTTCATTGCCAGAACCAATGCCTTAACCATATCATTCTGATGAATAGTTTGAGTCATCGGATCAAAACCCAAAAGCCTGGGGATTGTTTTCAACCTCAGATAATTGGTGAAAGCATTTTGAATATTGGGGCCGACAATCTGTACCGGGCGCAGGATCACGGTTTCTATTTCCGAGTTCTTCCAGAAGAAAGACTGACCCAGCATATCCAGTTCGATAAGGTCGCGTATTTGTGGAAATCCCTGACCGGCTAAAAGTGGTGAGTCTTCGGTCAAATATACATGGTTGGTCGGATGAGGCCCGTAAATGGTTGCAGAGGATAAAAGCACCACTTTGGGCACATTGTATTTGTGACAATAGTCAAGAATCTTCATGGTGCCGGTAACATTGAAGCTGTGATGATCATCTACACTTTGTCTGGGATTGTGCATAATGCCAAGATGATAGACTGCCTGATAATTGCCGTTTCTAAAAAGGTTCTCGCAACGTTTTTTGCGGATATCCAGATTATGAACCACAATGTCCTTGGGACAGCCTACAAAGGGTCTTCGGTCGACACCGTGAACTTCTGCAATCCGGTGCAAACTCTTAGCCAGTAATCTCCCAAGTCTGCCAGAGATGCCGGTTATCAGCACCTTGGGCTTAGTGGATTTGACTGATTTGCTTTTACTGCTTGTCTTTTTCGTAGCAGCTTTTTTGCTTTTACTTTTTACGCTGGTTTTGGAGGCTGCTTTTTTAACAGTTTTGTTTGCTGGTTTCTTCTCGCTTACCATCAATACCCCTTTTAAACTTACCAGAATACCCTTTTGCGACTTTTCAGTCCAAAGGTGATCATTGACTGTATCTGCTGTCTTACCTTCTCCACTTTTTTCTCGATAACAGAATCTTCATCGTTGCTATCGCCTTTAAAGCGTATTGGTTCGCCAAAGTAGAGACGATACTTGACCGGCAGGGGAGCCCAACCCAGTAGCGGTACTATCAATTGTGGCATAACGGGAATAGTTGGAACACCGAACAGCTTGCCCAAACGCCTTAGATTACCAAAAGAAGGTAATTGCTCTTCTGCACCAATTACAGCCACCGGAACTATCGGAGTATTGGTTTCAAGTGCCAGGCGCATGAATCCCGGCCCAAAGTCTACCAGCTTATATCTGTCCCAGAACAGCTTGTTAATCCCTCTGGTACCCTCTGGAAAGACCAGCAAAGCTTCTTCTTTTTCAAGCAAGGCACGGGCGTTTTCCGGCGCGCCCAGTATCTGTCCTACTCTGGTAAGAAAGGTAGAAACATATGGCAATGAGGTTACAAAGCGATCTATCATACTGCGACACATGCGGGGAGGATCACCCTCCAAAAACAGGGAGGTACCAATCATCAGGCCATCAATGGGTATCTGTCCAGAGTGGTTGGAGATTAGCAGCACACGTCCCTCCGGGATATTCTGCAAACCATGAGCTTCAACTCTGAAATAAAACTTGTAAAACCAGGCTACCGGCAAAAGAGCATACTTGACCCATTCGGGAGAAAAACCGAAGTCGTCAAAACCAAACTCGTTAAGTTTAGTAGGTAACGATTCAATCTGTTCCTTGAACATTTCGTCCATCGGCGTAGCCAGTATTTCATTTATTTTTTCACGTAGTGTTTCGAGGCTTTCAGCCACCAACGCCCTCCTTCCCCATATTTTGCACACATTCAACAATGGGTAGTACCTCGTAATTTTCTTTAAGAGCCGTAAATACTTTCCTGAACAATTTCAGTTTTACATCCCACGGAACCGTAATATCCGGTTGTTTAAACAGGGCTTCATCAAGGCCATCATTGGGGCCGTCAATGAAATCCATACCATGAAACTCCAGCACGAGACAGTCAGAAGAAGATTTCAGCATCCTGAAGAGAATCGGGAACCACTTTTCACCCATTATTATAAGGAACGACCCCAAAAAGGGGAAGCGCAAAACAGGAGAAGTACTAATTGGTATTTCCCAGATATCAAGATCACCGGAACGCCAGTAAGAATCGGAGCGGGGTTTATATGGCCCCAGCGCAGAGGCTAACACAGCAGGATCGCCAAGAATGGATTTGCTCTGTTTGCCACGAAGGGCCATTGAAGCCAGCACTGCGGCTTTTGTAGTGTAATAAGGAAGACATGGAAAAACGGAACTGTCGTAGCTGTGGCCATGCCTGGCAATGCTTGCCATCAGGCGATTGGTCATGTTGTAGCCCGGAGCCCTGAAACCTTTGACCTCACAGTCTAAGGCACTTTCAAGAACTTTTTTACCCTGGCCTACTTCCAGTTCCAGTATTTCATCATCGAGCCTGGTTAGACGATAATCATGATTCAGGGTATGGTTGGCGATTTCGTGACCATCTTTCACAAGCTTTTTAAGCCTGTCAATGTTGTCACCCATATAAACATCGCGTCCAATGGTAAACATTGTACCCTTGAAACCAAACTCGTCTAAAAGATCCACAAAACGGGTCAGTCCGACGTCATAAATCAGGTTGTCCGATTTATCAACGTCAAGCCCGAAAATACTCTGGTAGCAATACAGAGAGTCGAGATCTATACTAATACAAGCTCGTTTCATCAATTAACCTTTAATGCGAATCATATAAATCAGTTTGCTCATGTCTTTTAAAACTTTAGGGACACGTTTGTAGAGGTTGATCGAGGGGGCCCTCATTTCCTTGACCACCAGGGGAACCTCTGTTACACGAAAACCGGAACGCTCTGTCCTGATAACAAATTCCGAGGCAAAAAGATCTTTTTCCAGCTCGCAATTGTCTACTACGGACAACAGTCTTTTGCGGTTAAACGATTTAAGCCCGTGGGTATCTGTACCCTTGAAGCCTACACCATATTTCAGCATGTCGTTTAAGACTCTGGTTGCCAGCTTGCGCATGAAGGGACGCTCGTCCTGTGACTCGGCCAATGCCTTGGAGCCCACCACCATATCTGCTTTATCGTCTCGTAAAATGGCAAGCGCGGCTTCATAGAAACTGACATCGCAAAGGTCAATTTCGTCACAAATAACAAAATCGCCTTTGGCTTCCATGATACCATGTCTTAAAGCTGCACCATAATTTGGTGCCGGATGATGCAGGATAGAAACGAAGTCGTGCATCTCTGCCAGTTTGGCGGCAATGGGAACTGTTTCATCGTTTGAGCCGTTTTCGGTAATAATGATTTCATAGTCGAAATCAAAACGTTCCATTTTGGCAATAAGCTGTTGAATGCTTCCGTACAAAATAAGTTCTTCATTGTAGACCGGGATAATGATTGTCAACAACGGTTTCGTGCTTTTCTTTTCAGACATCATAACTACCTTTTAAATTTAACGTTGCTTTTTTATTTTCAAGGCCGCTTCGCGACCATCTATCATTGCTGTTTCCATTGAGTTATAAGTCCACTTACCATAACGCCCTATGGACTGGATACCATATTTTTCAAGCCAGGGGAAGATTACATCGAGACTCTTCTGATAATTCTTGTCAAAGACTACATAGGCGTATTTGATATTCCTGGCAATATGGAACATCACATCTTTTTTATTTTTAACCAGACCGGAGCCAACCAGTCCTTTTAATACCTGCTGATACAATTTTCCGGTAGGTGGCAGATTGCCCCGGTGACTGATTTCCACATACAGTGAAGATTTTCCTCTTGGTGCCATGCTATTGACTGCATTGGAATAACAAC
>Ga0070729_10002970_pt1 | contig 20571 bp, 16 predicted proteins | sample tdDd472_FD_66725 | JGI IMG/M metagenome (GOLD analysis project Ga0070729, IMG submission 66725) | Marine sediment microbial communities from the Atlantic coast under amendment with organic carbon and nitrate - tdDd47.2 | ecosystem: Environmental > Aquatic > Marine > Coastal > Sediment | place... | reverse complement strand
GTCGATAATAGCTTAACCAAGCAAATCAAGGCTATTTTTGAAAGCTGCATGAACCTGTTTTTTAGGTCTACTCACGTAAGTATAAGGTCTGTCCTACAAAACTAACTCAAACTCCAAGTCCGAAACTTGAGTTATTTAGTCGTGAGATTAAGCTCAAAAAGTAATAGATCAGATCCGTAAATGGTGGAAACAACTTTCAAGCCGGTGCCGTTATCTATTGTGTTTGGGAGCAGCCTGTCTATGATGCGCATGATGTCACAAAGAAAGGCTCTGTTATCAGATGATTGCCAACTGTACCCATTGGCAAGCGGATTGCTATTATTGAATGCACGATAACGAGAACTTCCTGCAGCGATTGCCGAGTAGTGAGGCAGGTTCAGATTGAGTTTGCCGAACCTCGGCGACCGATACTACATCATTCAAGCGTTATGCTTTGGAGCTCTCAAAACGGGCGTCAACACGTGATATTGCTCGTCACTTAGGCGTTAGTTGGGACGTAACCCAAGAGATACAAAAGGCTGATTTATCGAACAGATTTGATCGGATCAACTTATCCAAAATTCGGCAAATAGCGATCGATAAAATATGCATCGGTAAAGGGCACCGATACGTTACCATTGTTATTGGTCATGCTATTTGAGCAGTTCTTCATGTCGGTGAGGGCATGGATGCTTTCTGGAAGAAGGCAAAAAGGTGCATTCAGGGTTACCTTCGTTGCGATTGCCATGGATATGTCTCCTGACTATACCGATTCTGTAACCTACAACATACCAGAAACAATTATAATTTACGACCGACTTCATATCATAAAGCTCTACAACCAAAAGTTGAATTTCCCTCGATAGGATCTTTAAAGGGAGTCAAAGACTCGATAAAGCCCTTAAGATCAATGAACCTTAGGCAAAAGCCTATTTTTTAAAAGATTCATTGCGTGCATTCTGGTGCCAAAGCAATCTTGAGAATGCGCCAGCCCACATCCATCAATGGATCAAGGTTGCCCTGGGAACGAAAATCGCACCTATAAAGACATTTTCCGAAACAATGAAAGACCATCTTTTTGGCCTGTTGAAGTGGTATAAATATCCGATATCGACCAGTACACTCGAAGGCACAAACAACAAGATTAAAACTATTCAACGAAAAGCATACGGTTTCAAAGAAAATGAATTTTCAAGCTGACAATTTATGCCCTGCATGAGGCCAGCTAAGCTTTCGGAGGATGAACCGTTATTCTAAAATTCAATCTCTTTCAACATCAGGAAGGAATAACATGAACAAGCCCATATTACTTGATATTTTGAACAGCAGTAGCATTAGTATATGCTATATATTTACATTTTGTTATGTTTTCCTTGATATAATTTGTAACCTTTTCAACAATGGTTTCTTTTCATTTAATACAAATATCAGCATAAAACCAAAGACCCCATACGCAACCAGTATCCCTCCCGAATAAATAATGAGCCCTGCATAACTCTTCACATAGAAGGGGTGCCACGCAAATGACATTGCAAGAATCAGGGTAAAGCCCGCCTGTGCACCAAAGGTTTCCATGATATACCGTGTATATTTCAGGCCAAGGACATGACAGCAGTAGACAGGGACCAGCACCATATTAACCACCAAAAGCGGAATCGCTGTTCCCAAAGCCACGCCCCGGATGCCATACGACTGTGAAAGCACGATACTCAGCAGCAAATTAACCACTGCTTCCCCTGCCAGGACATACGAAAAAATTTTGTGTCTGCTCATGCCTTTTAAAATACTGTTGGCAACAATCTGACTCAAATACGCTCCATACCCCACCGCCAGAATCTGGATCACTTCTCTGCCCTGCTCCCCGTACTCGGACCCCATCCACAAGGTCAAAAACGCGTCTCCGTTTGTAAACAGAACAAACAGTACCGGCAGCGAAAGGAGAGACCCCATCTGGGAGCCACGAATATAGAGCTGCTTATTTCTCTCATCGTTGCCCTGCGCGTTGTTTGCGCTGATGACCGGCGTAAGTACCGACATGCCGGCGTATATAAAACTCTCCAGATAGGTCATCAGCGTCATGGGGATGGCATAGAAGGTCACAGCCGAGAGTGAAACAAACGAACCGATGACAAGCGAGTCGGTGAAAAAGAGAAGTTTCAGGGAGATAGCTATAACAAAACTGTAGATGCTGTAGCTGAACACCTGCTTCATCGTCGCCCGGTCCCGATCGGCAAGCCTCAGGGACAGAAACCGATATCGCCAGCGGATCAGGGCATACTGCATCCCTCCGCGTATCACAGAGACCGAGACCTGCACCAATGCAAGGGAAAGCAACCCGTAGCCGCTATGTAATAGAAAAACAATGGCGATATTTTTAATCACCATCATAAAAATGGAGATCACGTTGAGCCGGAAAAACTCCTGAAGCGCTTTCAGTGATCCGATAAAACATGAAAAGATCATGGAAATGGCAAAATCTACTCCCACCACGACAAAAACGAGAAAAAGGTAGTGTCCCGGAAGATGGCGAATCTGGAACAGTGGTTTTAGGATACTGCCGAAGCCGACGGCAAACACGACAATGGCCCCGCTGACGCCCATGAAAAACAATAAGGCGTTGCTGTATATTCTCCGCGCGGCATCCTTGTCACCACGGGCATGGTACATGGATATGTAGCGCACAATCGCCGTGTTCACCCCAAAATCGAGAACCGTAAAATACCCGGTAATGGATGTGATGAGCACCCAGATACCGTAGTTCTCATTGCCCAGGCTGTGCACAATAACGGGGCTGACCAGAAAGGCGAGGGCCATCGTGACGGCAAGGTTTGTCCAGTTGGAAAATATATTTCTGATAATTTTATGCACAGTCGGCCTGATAAATTTCGTATGGCAGGGCTACAAAACCCAGGAATCTTCAGAAGATTAATTGCTTCTGGTTTTCAAGGGCATGGGTCAGCATCCCGAAACAGACATCATCCATGGTGCGGGCCTTTCCGTAGGTCGCCTGCTCCCGTATGGAAAGTTCAGCCAGCGTCATCTCCAGAAGCTCTGCAAACCCGGTGGCATTAAAATCGGGGGCATTCTGCATATATCTGTCGTACAGGGAGGCGATGCGCCGTTTGTGGGGGCCGTCATTGAAAAAAGCCCAGGCGTAAGCGTCGCGCATGGAGAGGTCCTGTTTGAATCTTTTGTAATACAGTATACTTGACAGGTTGATTAAAAACCACATGAGATCCGTTGGCGCAAATCCTCTACCAGACGCAAACTCCCAATCAAACACTCCGGTCAGGCGTCTTTTTTTTTTGTCCACCAACAGGTTGTTCGGCCAGTAATCCCCGTGGGATAGGCGGTTCGTTCCATCGGTCATCTGTCCCCCCCAACGTTGGGCCATGTTCCGAATGATCCGCTCTGGCACCCCTCGTCTGATCAACGCATCCCTATCACAAAAGGGGTCGTCACCTTGCCGAGCATGGAGGCCAGCAACGGACTCTGGTTCAGAGACCGGCGTGGCATGAATCTCTGCAAGGGCGTCAATGGCTTGGTTTAAATAGGCCATTGCCTCATCATCGTCCTTTGTTGAAAGGAGGCAATCGCGCATGCTGGTACCGTGCAAGGCTGACTGTATGACAAAGGTCAAATCACCAGATCTACCCAAATGGTGAGGTCTTGGGACTCTCCCCTTGAGAGCTGATGTCATTTGACACGCTGCAAGCCCCCAAAACTCCCGTTCAAGCTTATGTGCGTATGCCCGGTTTCGACAAATTTTGATGATGAATTCAGGACGCCTGGCTCTGTCAAGAAAAATCAGTCCCACCATGTTGCCAAAGGTGTCTGTGCACGAAGAGATCAATGACACGCCGATGTGTCCGGGGGGCGGTCCCCCGACAAAGGCCGACCAGTTCTCCGATAAATACGATTCAATCATCCGTAATCTCCGGGTTCTTGCCGCCCTCTGCTAGTAGAGTCCCTGACGTGGCTGTGACAACAAACCGTTCATAGAGAAGCGATGGCAGCCCCGCTCCGATGACAGCCTTTAAAACCATCGCCTTAAAACGCTGACGGGCTCTCGGGGTTGTTTTCAGTCCGAAGACAAAGCGCTCCCTGCTCCGCCTTCCCGGCCCTTCGAGGGTTGTCATTGAAAAATAATAATCGGGATCAACACCGATTATCCGAGTTGTACCAAGGCAATATTTTCCGAAAATCTTTCGCACATCACGGGCCACCCTTCTGCCGGGCGTGACCACATAATATGCCGTGGGACGCTGCTGGCGTGATGCCCCGATCACACGTGCGATGTCGGAAAGGGAGGCGTCTCCCCTGCTGTTGTCGATCCCCAGCAACAGTGGCCCGTCAGGGAAACCATTCACCGTGTCCAGAAGCTGAGGCCGCCTTCCTGATGCGATCTCGCCCCCGTCTAAGCAGACTGTCAGGCCCCACCTTACGCCCAGAAACCATACCTTCACCAGATCATGCATACGCTTACATCCTGCTCCTCAGCCAGCGGGCCTCCCTTTGAATCGAAAACCTTCGCATCGCCTGTAAAAGATCCGACACCCCATAAAAAAGAAGACGGGTCTTCGTAAGATAGTTCCCTCCCTGTTGCTCCGGGACCACGGCGGCATCGACGGTGGGCGGGGCATCTGTCTCTCCCAACACAGCCCGGGCCACCCAGATATTCTGAAGAACAAGGGTCTGGGGCCTTGCCAGGTGCCATGTTGGAAAACCCTTCAGCTGCCCTAAAGCACCCTCACACAGATCGGCAGCCTTGCTTCGAAACAGCTTGGCCTCCGGGGCTGGAGCTCGGATAGCGGCAAGGTAGAGGACACAGCTTTTCCTCAAATCCTGTGCAGGCCAAGTCTCGTTGGGGTATTCCAGCCTGTGGGCGTTATCCAGGACAAGGGTTTCGTTCCTGGCCATCCACCGCGCGTAGTGCAAAAAGGATTGTTTTGCATGACCATATGCCGCATCCTGTTCCTGCATCTGCTCTTTCAGGTGAAGGTACCTGGCAACGGCCTGCAAAAAAACGGTGTAGGACCAAGTATTTTCGATATCACCCAGGTTTCGGCACCCGATGTCATCACAGGGGGAAAAGGTCCCTTTAATCACCGTTTCACTTAAACTTAAGTAGTGCCTGTCCTGGGTCAGGGCATGGGCATCGAGCAGGGTGCTGACAGCGTTGCCTGTGCCCCGGGTAAAGGGATAACGGACATCCAGTGCCCGCGCTCCCCTGAAAACATTTTTCCCGTTTTTCAATCGCTTTCGGACGTCATTGAGGGTCCCCAGCATGGAATTCGGGCCGGTCACTTGTGCCTCTACCCACCCGGTCAGGGTAAGCAACGCCTCCCGGGCCAGGGCATCCCCTGTCATCCAATACGTAAGCAAAAGCCCATGCGAATAACAGTGCCCAAGGCCGGGCCCCCCTCCACAGAAGGTGGCGTGGGGGGCTTCCCGATGTCTGACGGCATGGCTTCTATGGGTGGAGAGGTCGGCATCAAGGTAGTGGTTGGTGTGCCAGAACATCCCGCCGTTGTATTCATCCCGGTCTTTTTTGGTGTGGTAGATATCGATATCTTTGACATGGTCGGCAAGCTCGGTAAAGAGCCGGTACCACTCTTTAGAACCGGTCTCCATATACTGCCGGGCAAACCCTGCCACAGGGTCGTACTGATTGTTGTAGTGGGAAATCAGCGGCTCTTCCGGGTCGCTGTTTACCGCCTCATGGTCCGCATAAACCTCCCCGTAATGCCGCCATCCGTACTCATCAATGCGCTCACGGTCAGCCAGAAACTTTCCCGGGTTCATAAAAGAAGCTATGTAAGCGCGGCATTCCGCGCCAGGATCGGGAAACTGACCGGCAAGGTATCCGGTGGCATGGGCGTGGGCATACCAGTCGGCCGATAGCTTTGGTACCAGGGGGGCGTGGACTGCGGTCAACCCATCACCATCTGACGAAAAATCCCAGAAAATGGTGTGGGTCTTACGCTCTCCACCCTGCAGCTCATGGGGGACCCTGCTCTTCGGAAACAAAGATACCCCCAAGGCGCTATCTTCAAAGGCCATGCTTTTCGGAAAGTTCTGCCAAAAAGCACCCAAGGTCACCGACACCCGCTGGCCGCTATCCGCATAGGACATCACAGGGGTCACCCGTGAACCCCGACCAACCTCTCTGCCATCGCGCCACACCTTGTATCCGAAAAACTCAGGCGAAATGCCCGGGTCAGGGTGAGCATGGACTGTGCTCTGCCAGTTTTCACCACCACTGGAGCTCTGCACGATCCTGAGATCTGTTCCCTTGATTTCGTCCATTGCGCCCCGAGCATCCCTTACTACCACCTTACCATCAGAGCCTGATAACCTGACACCCTGGTACAGCTCGCTGAGGAATAGGGAACCCTCCGCGCCAAGGTCCCAAAAACCGTCGGGGTGTGCTGAAGCTTCAGGATTCCAGAGGGTAAAAGCCTGCTTGACCGTCGCCTTGCCCGCAAAAAACGTCAGCCGGGCTATAAATGAAGCGTGCTGCTGCTCATCGCACCGGAATGTCCCTTCAAAGAGAAGGACAGACTCGAGCCTCCCCTTTGTCTCTACGCTCACCTTCTCAATTGTCGGTGTGAACACATGCCCCTGACAGTCTTCAAGCCTCGTTTGCCACGAGGCGGAGTCTCCGCCCAGAGGTTCCTCGGAGCTGACCCGTGAGAAAGGCTGGAATACTTCCTTATCAACATGAAACACACAGCGGCCAGTATCCACACGGATCGACGATCCTGACTCTGTGATATCCATGGTCAGGACCGTGTCTATCGAAGCATCCTCCCTTTCAGAGAGGAGATAAGAGACCTGTGTGCAGGGCTCAACGCTTGCCTGAAATCGAACCAGCGCCCACCGGAGGCTGCCGTCATGCCAGCAAGCTGTTGGCGTAATCTGGCAAGGCACCCACCGATTGTCCGGGCCCTTCACCCCTAAGGAGGAAACCGCCATGACCCCGCCGGGCGGAAACGGAACGCCTACGGATACGGGCTCTGCGGTCCGGGGGATGCCGTCTGTCTCTTCTATGGTAAGAACCACCTCGTCCATGGTTATGCCGCCCCCTCTGCTTGCAAATAGAGTGTTTTTTTGACCAGGCAGTCCCGCAGGCAGGCAGAGGCGACAATCTGGATGGGAAAAAAGATAAAGGTAATGGAATCGATGAATATGATGCTGACACAAAAGCCAGCGATCCCCGCTTCCATGGCCCGAAGCATTCTTAAGGCGCCCTTGTCTTCGTCTTCTTTAGCCGATATGCCCCGGTAAAGCCGCCTGTTGGAGACAAACACACCGAAAATCAGCCAGAGATATGGAAACACCCCTACAATACCGGTATCAGACATCATCTGAATATAGGTGTTATGCGTCACCTTGGGACTCTCTTTCCTGAACACCCACTCCCGGAACTTTGCATCCAAATGGTAGTACTTGTGCTCGTATTTCATCTTGGCCAGGGGGTAGGTCATGAACCCGGTGCCCAAAAAGGGGTTGTCCATAAACACATGGAGACCGGCAGACCACAAATAGAGGCGAGACCTGCCCGAGCCTTCCATATCCTCTACGCTGGAGACCTTCAGCGTGTTAATCCGCTTCATGTACTGCTCCCCTGCAAACGGCAGGGCACACAGGAGCCCGATCATCACCCAGGTCATGTAGGTTTTTTTCGACGGTGCCTGATACACACAGTAACAAACCGATGCAACCAGGGCCAAAAACCCGCCGCGGGACTTGGTGAACATAATGAGTAAAACAATGACCATGGAAGAAAGCCCGTACATTAGCTTCGTCCGGGTCTCCCGGGATTCGACAAAATGGACAAAGGCAAGGGGAAAATAGAGCACGAAGAGGGCCGCCACCGAATTGGAGTCACCAAACGAGCTGCCGCCCAGCCCTTCGAGTCGTGTGTTTCCCCGAAGGGCCTGCTCGATACCCCAGATCCCCAAAAGCGTCACGGCCACAAGGATACCGCGCTGAAGCATCAGGGCGTCTTTGACCTTATTAACAGCCAGGGTAATGAACACGCATAAAACCAGCAATTTGAATATCTCGAAGGCATAATAGTCAGCACGTTCGATGTAATAATCCGAAAAAAGAATCGATAATTTCAGGCCTGCAAACAACCAGAGAAGAAGAATCAGCTCGCGGCTCAGAAGCTTTTTGATGTCTATCTCCGAGAGCTTAATCATGGTGGCCGCCATGGTAGCCCCGATAATGATCTTTAAGGATAAAGAACCGATATGTCCCCCCCAGAAAAGCATCTCGGGTCTGATAATATTCAGCACAATGTAGGCCATCCCCCCCCAGAGGGGCCGCTTCAGAACAAAGGGAACAAGCCCGGCAATCAATGCCCAGAAAAAATACTCCCTCATCACACACCCTTTGCTGGATTTTTCTGCCTGAAGCCCACGAGACCATACGGGATAAAAGCCTGAAGAAGCATACTATCGCACATCCCCCACCTGCTCGGTCGCCAATTCTTCCGCTTTAAAACAGGGATGTGCCAAGGCACGGTAAATGGCCTCAATTTTTTTTGTACGCAGGGAAAAAGAGAACTGATCCAGAATTCGCTGTCTGGCATTTCGTGCCAGGGTCTCTGCCAGGCTGGCATCATCAAGGAGCGCTTCCACCTGGCGCGTTATGCCTTCAGGGTCACGAGTGGTGACGAGCACGCCGTCTGTTCCCGAGGAGATCATCTCGGCCACCCCCCCGACATCTGTGGCCACCACGGGTACGCCCATGGCCATGGCCTCCAGCAATGTATTGGGAAGCCCCTCTGTCAAAGAGGTGGATAAAAAAAGATCCAAGGCGCTGTAAACGTTTGTCAGGTCAGTGCGATGCCCCGTAAAGATAACGGCTTCAGAAATTCTCAGTTCATCAGCCCTTGCTTTTAACGCGTTTACAAGACTCGCATGCTTTGCATCGCCAACAATGACAAACCGGGTCCCGGGACGAGCGACCAACACCTTTGCCGCCACCTCCAGAAACGTGAGGATATCTTTCTCCTCGCTTAAGCGCCCAACAGTCCCTATCACCATATGATCTTGGGGAATCATATATTCGTCTCGCAGCGTAGAGGGCGTATTGCATTTCTTCCACTGATCTGTGTCGATGGCGTTGTAAAGCGTTGTGATCGTCTCGGCTTTGATGCCGTTTTTTATCATTAGCCGCCGTGTCGCTTCAGACACTGCGATATGAAGGGGGTACATCTTAAGCATTATAAAATGGAGACGCTGCTTGAGCTTTGCCTGGTGGCTGTTGGCAATCCAGCCATGGGCCGTGTTCATGATCTGCACACGTGGACAGAGGCATTTCAACAAAACACCCAGAAGCGCTGTTTTCTGGTCATGGACATGTATGATCTGAATTTTATGTCTTTTTATAAGTTTGTGAAGTTTAAAAAGGCATGAGAAATCCAGCATCCGCCTGTCTTCGATTTCCACATAATGTTCAACCCCTAACTTTTCTGCCATCTCTGTTATTTGAAATGCATGGTCCCCGGGGTCTCTCAGGTAGGTGACCAGTACAAAAAAGTCGGACTCAGGGTGTTGAACGGCTGAGTAAAGAATTGTCTTATCCGGACCGCCCCCACCCTTGTATGTCCCCCTCAGCTCCATGATCCGAACAGGGCTCATCGAGTCTCTCTCTTCCATGCATCTCCTTTCCCTGCCTCTGAATGGCTGTAGGCAGACTCGTACTGTGCAACCATGGTGCCGATGCTGAACCTTTCGGCCACTGTCCGCACAGCATTTATTGCAAGCCCCCGACGCCTCTCCGGATCATTGCAAAGGGCTTTTAACGTTGCGGCCAGCATGTCCGCCTGACAGGCCTCGAACAACACCCCGTTGATGCCGTCCTCGATAATGGCCGGGGTTCCCCCGACGTTACTGGCCACACACGGGATTCCGCAGGCCATGGCCTCTAAAAGTGAGATAGAGGTGCCCTCGGTCAACGAGGGCAGCACAAACATATCCATCACCGGTAGGAGATGCTCTATGCCGTATTGGACACCGGCAAAGGTCACCCGGTTGTCAATACCCAACTCTGCGGCCTGATCCGTGAGGACGCCCCGACACGCACCGTCGCCCACAAGAACAAGGTGAAAGTCCACCGGCACCGCCTTGAGCTGTGCGCAAGCCTCCAGCAGCAATGCGTGGTTTTTTATCGTCTCCAGCCTCCCCACACTTCCGATAATAAAAGGCCCCTCGGGAAGGGCGAGCCTTCTCTTCTCGACACCGATGGAATACAAGTCTGAGCACGGCTTGAAGCGCGCGGTGTCTATGCCGTTGACGGCGTGCCTGATTTTTCTCTTCTGACCCGCCATGCGGGTGGACAGGTTTTTTACAATCTCATCAGAGACCCCGTAGACCCGTGTGGCTATGGCCCCCGTAAACAGATCTTCACACCGGGCCTTTAAACCCGTATTCATGGGCAAGCCCTCGTTGTCCAGGGGCAATCCGTGCTCTGTAAAGAGGCGCACCGGAACCCTGGCGACAGCAGCACACAGGGCCATATTAAAAAAGCACCCGCTATGTGCGTGGACCACGTCAATGCGTCGAGACTTCATGAGGGCTGTGATCCGGATAAAAAAAGAGAGGTCGCCCCTTGCACGCCTCTTGATAACATGCACCTCGACGCCCTGGCTTTCCAGCTGGGCCTTGTAGTCCTCGTCATACTGGCAGAGACACAACACATGAAGCGTGAACCGACCCTTGTCCATGCTCCGGCACAAATCCATGATCACCGTTTCAAGGCCGCCCATGCCCAGGTAAAGTGTGGCATGCAATACTTGTATTTTAGACACTGCGGCCCTTCCTTGGCTATCTTTCACTGATAACAGCCGGATTCCCGTACACCACACTGTGACCGGGCACATCCTTTGTCACAACGGTGTTGGCACCGATGGTGACGTCATCCCCTATAGTGATCTCACCAATAATCGTTGCACCGGCCCCCACCATGACCCGGTTTCCGAGACGCGCGGCCCCGCCAGATCCGCCTGAATCACCTATGGTCACCCCGTGATACAATGTGCAGTGCTCTCCCAGCCGGACCGTGGGATGCATGATAATGCCCCCGAAGTGGTGTATCCTCAGACCTTTGCCGATTTGGCACTCGGCCGGAATGGAGATCCCGGTGGTGATCTCGGTAAACCGCTCAACGACAAACCGCAGGGGCTGTCCTGGAATGCGGTTCCGCTTGAGCCAGGAGAAGAACCGATAGACGATGATGGCCTGAAACCCCTGGGATAAAATCCCCCTGATGACCGAACGGATCCCAGCAAATCCGGTGCCGTTTTTCAATCGACGGATATCCCCTTTCAGGTACTTAAACATCGCCCCCCCCCCTTACCGGCACACTCCGTCAGCCACACCGAAAAAACAAAAAGAGACCACAAGAGGGTCCCGTGATTTGCCTTCTCTTCCTGATGCTCCTGCCAGATCCCAGTTAGGGCACCTACCTTGAAAAAGGTTTCCATGGCTGGGTTTTCCAGCAGCTCTTTTTCGGCCATATCTTTGAGTTCATGGCGAAACCAGCGATCAAGGGGCACATCAAACCCACGCTTTTTCCGATTCAGCAGTTCTTCGGGCAGGACCTTCTGGAAACAAGCCTTTAATGCGACCTTCTTCTCCCCACGCCTCATCTTCATGCGGGATGGAAGGGATGCGGCAAACTCAATCACCTTATGGTCCAGAAGGGGCGAGCGCACCTCAAGGGAGTTGGCCATGCTCATTCGGTCCACCTTAACCAGAATATCCCCGGGCAAGTACATCTTTAAATCTGTGTACAAAATTTTGGAGAGGTGATCGGCCCCAGACGCCTTGTCATAATACCTGTGGATATGCCCGGCCGCATCGTAACCAGAGACATCCATAAGGAGATTGTCAGAAAGAATCGAGGTGAGCTGGTCATCAGAAATAAAGGTGTTGGTGGTGTAAAAGGCGTCAGACGGGTCCATGGCCGCACATCGGCAGAGGGAATGCACTTTTTTCAGGATACCTGTGGTATGCGTCCGGGTAAGTTCTGCCAGTGTGTTCAGAATCCTGCGAGGAACAAACGTTCTCACCTTGTTCTCGATCCTGTCCACCGCATATTTTTCATACCCGGCAAAGCTCTCGTCGCCACCATCCCCCGAAAGGGCCACGGTCACCTTCTTCCGCGCCAGATACGAGACATTGTAGGTGGGAACCATGGAGGAGTCGGCAAAGGGCTCATCGAAATGCCAGACAAGCCGCCGGATCAGTTTGGCCGGATCATCCTGCACATAATACTCGCTGTGATCCGTGTTCATGGAGCGCGCAAAGGCTTTTGCGTCCTCTGCCTCGTTGTGCTGCCTGCTGTGGAATCCGATGGTGCATGTTTTCACCGGCTCGCCCAAGGCAGCGCCCATCAGGGCAACGATCCCGGAAGAATCGATCCCGCCGCTTAAAAAAGCACCCAAGGGCACATCTGATACCAGCCGGCACCTGACGGCATTATCAATCACAGAAAGCAGCTCCTCTTCCAAGGCATCGGTGTCGCCGGAGGCTTCGGTTGAAAAATCAACGTCCCAGTACTCGTGCACCGAAAGAGCACCCCTGCGATAGATCAGATAATGACCGGGTTCCAGCTTCCTGATGTTCTTGTAGATGCTTTTGGGATGGGGCACAAAAAGATATTTCAGGTAATCCACAACCGCCGTGCCATCCAGGGTGGTGTCGATGGTCCTGATCTCGAGAAGGGATTTCAACTCGGAAGCAAATGCAAAACATTCGCCGTTCCAGTGATAGTAGAATGGTTTTTTTCCAATCCTGTCCCGGGCTGAAAAGAGCGTCTGTGTCTTTTTATCCCAGATCGTAAAGGCAAACATCCCCCTGAGCCTATCCAGGCAACCGGTGCCATACTCGGCATACAAGGCAATCAGCACCTCTGTATCGGTCTGGCTATAAAACGAATGCCCTGCCTGCTCAAGCTCCCTTCGGAGCTCCCTGAAATTGTAAATCTCGCCATTAAAAACAATCACATACCGCCCATCCATACTCTCCATGGGCTGTTTTCCGTCGTCGGACAGATCGATAATGGAGAGACGCCTGTGGCAAAGCCCCACATGCTCATCGGCATACAGGCACCCCATGTCAGGACCCCTGTGGGTCATCACAGTATTCATTCGTTCAAGGATTTCTTCCGGAGCCTCCCCGAGAAGATTGACTGTCGCACCGGCGATGCCGCACATAAGCTTTCCCTACCCTCGCCTTGCTGTCGTCATCAAGGCTGTAAACCGGGCAGCAAAATAAACATTGTACAGTGCCACCAGACGAATAAACGATCTCCAGTTTAGCCTTTTTTTCAACTTAATAAACGAGCCCAACAGGATGGGCGCTTGCCACAAACAGGTTAAAAGCAAGGCCACCGAAAAACCATAGACAAACGCAGATGCGCACACCAGAACAGGTAACAGACCATAATAAACCGGCAACAGAGCACTCGGCAGCTCATCAAACCTGAATCCATGCCCTTTTATTCCGGCCATATTGCTCTGTCCTCGCCACCTCTCTTTCCTGAAAAACTCTGAGAGGGTTTTTGCTTCCCCATGATGAACAGCACGAATTGTTGTGTCGGATAGTATCGCCCCATGCTTTGAAAGCCGATAGGACAGATCGACATCCTCGCAGGTCAACAAGCTCTCATTAAACCCGCCCACAGACCCAAACACCTCTTTCGGAACAAACATGTTCATGGATTCAAGCCAAGGCACCTTTGATACCCCGGTGTTCTTGCGTCTGACATTGTACCAGGTTGACTGAACCCATGTGGGGCTCTCCGGGATCTCCGGGGGTGAACCGTAACATGAGATCTTCTCCACACCTGCATGCCTGGAAGCGGCTGAAAGCCAATCTTCCGCCACTGTGCAGTCCGCATCCATAAACGCAAGGATGCGTCCCTTTGCAACGCTTGCACCAAAGTTGCGCAGAGCTGAAATACTCAGGCCCGGCTTGATATACACAGTCACCCCCTTTGAGGTGGCTATGGCAACCGTGGCATCCTCGGACCCATTGTCCACAAGAATAATTTCGCAGGAGTTCCCCCGCTGAGCATTTCTTTGTATCGAGTCAATACAAGGGCCGATATTGTTCTCTTCATTTTTAGCTGGAATGATAATCGAAAATTGTATCATGATGATTTTCTTCTAAAGATTTGCCATGTCACAGATTGCTTGTTAAAAACACCTTTGTACAATCCATAAAGAGCCGCGCTATTTGAGAGGCAAAAGTAATAGGGTAATTCAAGCACCTTCGATTCGCCCTTGCTCTTGTATAAGTGTCCCATAAGAGCAGAAACATAAAACATGATCTGCACTGCAAGGGTCGCACCGTACAAGGGGTTATTACCGCCTACGACGATTCGAATATTCAGGAGAAGAATAGCCACCAAACACAGTGGGAGAATCCAACGAAGCACTTTGTGAGAAAGGTACTTAAACACCATCACTGTTTGACTTAATAAAGGGATGCCTTCCCTCTGCTTCAATACCTGAACGCCGCCTGCAATAACCCGAGACCGTCTTAAGAACTCACTTTTGCTCGAATTCACATTTAGCTCATACGCAAGGGCAGACTTTTCATAAACCAACCGATACCCCTGACGCACCACATTCAGTGAGATCACAAGGTCATCTAAAATAACATTGGATGAAGGGGGAAGAAACAACTCCCGCCGAATGGCATACATCCCACCATCCGCCCCTACAATCGACCCTGTGAAGGATTCGTTTCTCTGAACCCATCGCTCATAGCGGTAGTAGGCAGACTCCCCTTCTCCAAATTGAGTCTCGTCATTGACAAGAATCACATCCGCACTGACACCGCCAACAGATGGGTCATGAAACTTGCGGACCAATTTTTTGATGGCATCAGGCTTGTACATGGTATTGGCGTCTGAAAACACCACAATCTCATTCACCAGCTGATGCACTGTCTTATTGATAACCCCGATCTTGCCACACCGCTTGGGGTACGGATAAAAGACGAGCTGCGGGTGTTGTGCCGCATATTTTTCGACAATTTGGTTCGTCTTGTCCTCAGAACCATCTGAGGCAATAATGATACGAAGTTTATCTGCAGGGTAATCGATCTCTATACAATTTAAGATCTTCTCTTCGATCACCTCTTCTTCATTGTAGGCACAGATCAAAAGATCCACACTGGGAGTGATCTCCTTCTGAAGGACAGGCTCTTTGAATAGTTTAGCAAAAGTTGCGATGACCAGAGGGTACCCAATGTATCCATAGACGATGAGCCCGGCCATGAGCCAGAACAAGGTCAGTTCGAGGAAAAGAGCCTTATGAAAAAGGTTGCCTATACTCGCCCACAAAAACATCAACAGCCCCATAAGCAAGAGAATGAGCCATTTCATCTTCACTCTGCCCGCCTCTTCCCCATGTTCCCTTGGGGTACTCCATGTAACAGCCACTCGACCTCTCATCGTTTCCACAACGCCCGAAAACGATGCGCTGTTCATGGCCATAAAGTAATACGGCAGAGACACAATCAGGGGAATCTGTTTGCTTTCGGAGAACAGACTGCCTACAGACGCGAAGATTAAGAAGAGAGATAAGCACAAAGATGCGACCTGATACACGACAGCACTACCGAAGGCCCCAAGGACTATGCAGGATCCAATCCATGCGAAGAGGAACAATGGCGTAAACCACCTCAACAATTTGTGAGAAATAACCTGCCAGCTGAAAAGGCCAGTGACAAAGGGATTCATAACAGCCCTGACACGGAGAAGCCCTGCAAAACTGCGGTTTACAATTCTTTTTTTCCTATTGATCTCTTTAAGAAAACTACCGGCGGTCTCTTCAAAACAGACGGCACCCGGTTCATAGATTCCACGGTACCCTTTGCAGATAATCTGGAGGGGGTTAACAAAATCATTGATATCCGTAGCGAGAAGAGGCGTGTAGAGCCCCCTTCGAATCGCATAGATAGCTCCATCCCCACCGACAACGGAATGCAAACGGCTTTCCCATTTCTTAACGAAACCTTCATAGTTCCAGTAGGCGGTCTCATTTTTTGCTGAAGAGGAGATGGAGCCATCTGTGTATTTGGCATAACCGACAACATAGCCAACAGTCTCATCTGCAAAGTTCTCCACCAGCTTGCTGATGGCGTCCTCCTGGTACATGGCGTTGGCATCCGAAAAAACGATGACGTCGCTATCTACCATTTCAACCGCGCTGTTAAGACCGGTTGTTTTCCCTAGACGTTCCTCTTGCCTCAAGAGTATGACTCCATCTTCGGCATACCGGGTCACGATATCATCTGTGCTATCAGAGGATGCATCCGAGACCACAACGATCTGAAGTATATCCTTTGGATAATCAAGGGCCAGTGAATTGTTGATTTTCTCCTCGATGATCTGCGCTTCATTGTAGCAGGAGATAATCAGCGAAACTCTCGGCCTAATGGGCTCTTTTTTAACTTTTTTTGCTGGTACAACTGCACATAAAGCCAGCAATACGACTGGATACCCGACAAAAATATAACAGAGCATTCCAAAAGAGAACCAAAAGAGAACTTCAATTGATGGTATCATAATGTAATATGCCTCCGAATCATCGGGCCGGCTATTTTGGTGACAGATACCGGAAGTTTCTGCCAGTAACGGATCGCCCTATCAAATTGAGATTTGCCGGAAGCGTTATCGTCCCCCATTTTTTTGCGAAAAAACCGGTGCCAGTAAAGTTGTTGGGGTTTAGCACCCCACTGCTCTTTGAAACGACAGGTCCCCTCTCCAGGCGTCGATCGCCCAAAATCAAAATATCGGTAGCCATGGTCACAGGCATACTCCAGCATGGACCAATAAAGAAGCATGTTAGGGCTGAATCGGCTGAACCTTCGAAGTGATGAGGCCCATGGGTTGGACAAAGTCTCCCCATACCCAAGTATGATACTGCCAGCAACCGGTATCTCATCTTTATAGACAATCACTGTTTTTGCATCTGCACGATATGACCTGAACACCTGCTCAATCATTTGCATCGAATGAACTGGAGACCCCAAGTCCCTCATGTTAACGGCAAAAATACCGTAAAAATCTTCGATAAGCTCGCCGTCACCGATCTTCACGGTACAGCCATCCTTTATGGGCCGTCGTATCTGACTTCGAAGCTTGGATTTAAACGACGTCATCAAACGTTCCGATGTTTCTGGCAACTCAAGCAGCATTCTTACTTTCTGGGTATTTGTGGTGCCGGATATAAAATAGGGAAACGGACTGGACAGTTGTGTGTCCTTATCACTGAGGACATCACCGATTCCATCAAACCATTTGAGAGGCTGACTTTGCCTTAATTCAAGCTGATCTGATTTTAATGATTCCGCAAGGCTGATGGCCTTTAAGACAAGTTGTTGTTCGATCTCTTCATCGTCAGAGAGGGCCCCTGCCATATCGAAGAAAGGCATCGACGTCAGCTGATTGCCAAAGAGAAAGCTTTTCATGTGCACAAGAGGCAACACCCCACGCACTATACCACTATCATTTACGGCCATAAGGTAGTGACAGCGGTGCCCATATGCACGACGTATCACCTCTCTCCAGCTTGACTGCTGAAAAATCGTCGACTTGGGGTTAGTTCTGACATACGCATCCCACGCCTCGGATAAAGCTGCATCACCGGTTATATCAACCACGTCGACTGTTTCTTTCATATCAACGCCTTAAGATACTGTTTCAAGCTCACACAGGACGTACGCTTTAATGCGGTCATCGTCGTTCTTGTCTTCATTTCTGCCTTATTCAGATTCAAGTAATGGCGAAACTTAAATTGCCGGGATGCCTCCTTTACCCTTGGTTGTCCGGGGTCCAGCTCCCAGGGATGCATGTAAAAAACAAACGCACCCTTTTCTTTCAAATGATACGTCACGCCTTTTGCGTAAATTGGGGCTGGAATCATCCTGAAATACCCCCCCCCTCCCCAGGGAACAACCTGCCCCTTCATGTGAAGGTTGCTGACAGGCAGTTCATAAAAATCATTTCCCAACTCGATGGCAATGCCCCTCCGTGGGTACACACTCATGTCCACCTGACCGTAGCGACCATGCCTGTCAAACGAGTTGTAGCTCGAATCGTATAGATACCCACACTCTTGAATAATTTTAAGGATCTCATCATTCACGGCAAAGCTCGGGGCTCGATACCCACAAACCCTTTCCCCAATCTGATCTTCCAGGAGTTCGCGGCTTTGAATTAAATCGGCCTTCAACGCTTCCCGGGTCTGCGCTGTCGGCAGGTGGTGGTTAAACCCATGTGATGCGATCTCATGACCTCTTGAATGAATCTCTTTGACCAAGTGAGGGTATCGTTCAGCAATCCATCCAAGAACAAAAAAGGTCGCTTCGCGCTTTAGACCTCCCTCCTCCAGAAGATCAAGCAATCGGTGGATATTTTTCTCAACTCTTAGCTCCCTTTCCGGCCATGAATCAAAGGGTATCCACGGCTTAAAATTCTCGACCTGGAACCAATCTTCAACGTCCACTGTGAATAAAAATGATTGATCCACAGTGTCTACGTTCACGCTTCTACCTACTGACGGGGTAACGTTCATTTGCTTCAACGTTCCTTCGCATACTCAAGGATCTGATTGACTGAATAGAGCATCAACATCGCCACCACAAATACAACGATCCCCGACATATCATGCAAAAACCCATGCGCCGCCTCAGGGCCGATATAAATCGCCATCAAACCGGTGGCCGTGAGCCTTACGATATTGACAAAAACTGCGATGGGAATGGATGCAAGAAAGAGGATCCATTTTTTCACAAGAGTGAGGTTTGAGATAAAGGCAAAGGCAGCGCCCAAGGCGAGGAGAGACGTCAGAGACCTAAGTCCTGAGCAGGCATCAACAACCTCAAGGGTGGTCGTGGCAAGTTGAAGGACATTGCCTTCGCGAAATACCGGGATGCCTAAAAACGAAAGCGAACTTGCTGAAGCCGAGGCCGCCATAAGCTGTAGAGGAAAGGCGATGCGGTTCCAGATGATGCTGGGCAATGGGATCATAAACAGCAGGTATAAAACCGGCACTGCGGTCACTTTCATCCACTGTGGGCCAAGGCAGAAGAGAATCACCCCGGCCAGCGTCACCAAAATGGAGAATCGCATGACAAAAAGCTCTGCGCCGATGGTCCCAACAATGAACAGAGAGAGTCCAAGCACAAGAACCACCATGCCGAGTCTTGACGGATCAATGGAGAGTTCTTTTAATGACTCTTTCCGGTGCCACACAAGGTAACCGGCAATCAACGGAACAAGAAACCCATGGGAAAAGTTCGGGTTGTTGTTCCAATCAGAAACGAGATCAACAAACGTCCCAAAATATAAAAATGAAAATGCTGCGACAAACAAGACCCCATAGCCAAGGACAAACATCCCTTCCCGGGTGCTCATGGCCCTATGAAGGGATGTACGCATGGAGATAAGGAGCGAGTTCATGGGCAAACGCCTTCATTTTCTGGGTTGTGGCTTCAAGATCTCCGTTATGGACAGGAGAAATGAGCCGAACAAACGAGCCATCGGTGCGCCTTTTGAAGATAGAGTCCACTACGAGGTAGATCTTCTGCATGTATTCTGAGGAAATGATTCTCCCCCTCGATTGAAACCAGTAGAGAACCACCTGCTGTTCCCCACCATTTTCGATGAGAAGCTTAATGGCCTTAAAGGTATCTTCGGTTTGGTTGCCCCCCACCTCTTCGATGGAATAGTTCGTAATGTTCCACCCGGAGCCAGGCATGCAATTCTTCGGAGAGTGGATGAGATCCCCCTTTTTTTGGCTGTGGTAATATCCAACGTAAAGTTGCACCACATCGCCACGGCTCGATCGATAACTTCCGAGGATGGAGTCATCCACCCCGAGGGCGTCATAAATACGCTCATCGAAGCGACCCTTTTCACCGGTCCATTCCCCGATCTCCATGGGGAAAGCGTCAAAGGGCTTTTTTGGAGGGGTCGCTTCTGTCAGATTCACACCCCGGACCAGAAGCCCTGTAAAAAACATCATCAAGGCGACAAGCAGAATACGCCAATGGGGGTGAGATTTTGCTTTGATTTGTTCGATCATAATTTGACTCGCACGAAGACACAAAGCCGCCAAGAGAAGCCTGAATTCATTTTATCCGTATGAATCATCATGTATAAATGCCTTTTTTAACGGTTACGTTTGGGTATTTCCTGAGCCCCCTGCCCCATTTGTGGCTTCGTGCGAAACTTTTTTTTCTCGCACGGAGGCTCAAAGACGCCAGGAAAGGACAAAACCCTATAGGTACTTTCGATCATCGTCCCACAACAGAAAGTATCCTAATGTTACCTTGATACTTGATACCTGATATTAACGATCAAACCACTACGGCGACGCTGCCTTTGTGCCTTCGTGGCTTTGTGCGAAACTTTTTTTCTCGCACGGAGGCTCAACGGTGGTTGTCAATGAAGTTGTCGCCTCAGCGATTAAGCAGCTAATGCAGTTTTGTTACCCAACGGTAAGGTCTTTTTATCAGGGTTCAACCAAACCTCAGTGGGCAGTGTCCAATCCCG
>Ga0070729_10002969_pt1 | contig 20574 bp, 14 predicted proteins | sample tdDd472_FD_66725 | JGI IMG/M metagenome (GOLD analysis project Ga0070729, IMG submission 66725) | Marine sediment microbial communities from the Atlantic coast under amendment with organic carbon and nitrate - tdDd47.2 | ecosystem: Environmental > Aquatic > Marine > Coastal > Sediment | place... | reverse complement strand
CGTCACCCAGGCCCCGGGTGAAGATGAACGAGTCGATGCCTGCCGAGCGCAGGATCTGCGGTATCTGGGCCAGGTGACCAAAGCTGTCGGGCATGTACCCCACGCGCTGGACCGGGCCCAATGGTGCGGCTTGCTTCCGGCCGTAGACCAGATTGCGAACCGTGGCCTCGCCACTGACCAGGAATTCATCAGGCAGGATGTACCACGGTCCGACGGCCAGAGCTCCGGAGGCGATCATGCGGGTGATGCGCGGCCGGTCGCCGGGTATGGCTTCCAGGTAGTCCTCCAGCACCGCACTCTGTCCGTCCAGGACGAAATGGACAAAAGCGGGATCCTGGTCCAGAGCGTCGAGAACTCGGCCCACCACCTCCACGAGGTTCACGCGGAAGCGATGGTACGGCAGATACCATTCGCGGTCCCAGTGGGTGTGGGAGACGAGATAGGCCTGGGTCGGTCGAGTGGGCACGGGAGACTCCCTCGGACAATCGGTTCAAGGATTCCTGCGGTTCGCCGCGCCGGCGGGCCACGCCTCGCAGGCTGCAAGAAGCTCGGAGATCGAAGCCTGGGCCAGACCGATCACGGTGTCGGCGGCTCCGTAGTAGAGCAGCGCCCGACCGCCGGGAACGCCGTCGTCCACAGTCAATCCCGAGGGGAACACCACGTTCGGTACCTGGCCGGTCAACTCCCACGATTCCCGGGGCTCGAGTAAGTTGTCCCGGGTTCGCGACCGGACGAGGGTGGGATCACTCAGATCCAGTACCGCCGCGCCTGCCTGGTAGATATTGACGCTCTGGAAGTGGGTGGCCACGCCGTGATAGACCAGCAACCAGCCTTCCGGTGTACGCACCGGCGGCGGGCCGGCACCGACGAGCTCGTCCCAGTAGCGGGGGCGACCGGCCAGAACCGGCCCCAGGGACTTCCAACTCACCAGGTCACTGGATTCCAGCAGTCGGATGTGGTCACCGGTGAGCGGACCCCCCGCGAGCGGCGCCAGATTGGGCCGGTCCAGCAGCAGAAAACGACCTTCGACCCGCTCCGGGAACAGCACGCCATTCCGGGTATCCTCCTCGCCGGTGAGAGCCACGAAGTCCAGCCGGTCGAGGCCTGCGAAACCCAGAGTCCGGTCGCCGTCTGCCTGCCAGATCGCCAGGCGTCCGCCCTGATCCGTATCCAGGGCCGTGACGACGAACAGCTTGCCTTCCAGCCAGGTTAGCCGCGGATCGTAGCAATGGAACACGGTCAAACCGGATGAAGTCGGGAAGCCCCGCAGCTCCGTGGGTGCCGGGGCCACGATTTTCGGGCCGGCGCCGGAGACTCGGGCCGGCACCAGATAGGTGCGGCGTCCTCGGGTCTGCACTCGCAGCAAAAGAAAGGTCTCCCCGTCCAACCGTACGGCGCCGGGATTGAAAACGCTGGTGGGGTCAATCACCGACGGCGGCATGGCGGGGATATCCCGTGGCGAGAGCAGGGGGCCATCTCCCAAACGCCGGAACGTCATTGGCCTATCCCTTCGCGTTCTGCGGCGTTGCTTGTGCCCGACGGCGGATTCACCGCCAGCGGATCTCGGACCAAACGACCCTCGTGATCCACCGTGGCAGTCAGTACCGGCGAAACGAGTCGGGCGACAAAGCCCGCGGCACAAGAATCAAGAGTCAGCTCCCAATCGCCGGCAGCAGTATCCAGCGCGAAACCCAGCAGATCCTGCTCGGCGAAACCCAGCTCGGCGAAGGAACCGGCATATCGACCGTGGTCATGGTGCCACTGTTTCTGCAAGTAGTAGATCTCCATGAGGTGATGGGCGATGAGCTGGGCCCTGTACTCGGGACTGGATGTCGGACCACCGGCCGTGCTGGAGAGGTCGCTGCCATCGGCGAAGAATACCTGCCCCCACATTTCCGGGTAGTGCATGGCGATCAAACCCTGCGGTGACCAGACCCAGTTATCCTCGGGCAGGGAACGACCGGTCTCGGGATCGGTCTGCTTCATGTACTGCCCATCCTCGACACGTGTCCTCCACTGTACGCGGGAAAAGTTCACCCGCCAGATATCTCCCACCGAGGGCGGCGCGGGGCGGTTGGCGCACTGGGCCAGCACCGACCAGGGGATGGCTATCTCGACGCTCCAGCCGATGTCCTGGTCGCTGGGATCGTTGAGAGATCCTTCCACATGGACCGCTGTCAGTAGACCCTGGATATCCCAGGCATTGATGGCTGGTCCTCCGTCCCGGTAGGGTTTGACCAGCAAGAGATCCCACTCGGTGCCCAGGGCGTTGATCTCCAGTTCGTAGTAGAGGTGGTTGTCACCGTCAGGGTCAATGAACACTTCAAAGTCGTTATCATGGTAGATGACCGAGTCTCGCTGGCGCAGGGAGGCCCACACATGAGGCTCTCCCATGCGGGCCGCCACATAGAAATACTGATCGTCCCAGGCCATCTTGACCCGGGTACGATGTCGCGGAGAGAGCTTCGCCGACCCCTCGATATCCACGAAGTCACCGGTCCAGGAAGCCGACTGCCAGGCAGAGTCCTCCAGGAGCCCATCGATCACCGGCGCCTCGTCGGTTCGCTGGCAACTATACGGCTGCGGACGGAAGTCGATCAATGGTACCGGAAATCCGGCTCGTGCTGCCTGAGGTCCTTCCGGAGGCAGGAGCGCAACGCACAGAAGGAAAATGGCGATTCGCAGGGGGCGGCTCATGGGCGTTTCATTTCCTCCGCTATGGAGTGAGGGAGACGGGAGTATCCGGCGCAAGCGAGGGTACCATAAAGCTGCCGTATCGCAAGTGACCCGTAGTGGTCGAGCGACAGGAATCAGTGAGTTCGACGGACCACGATCCGGTCAGGATCGAGTTCCAGAGCAACGATTCTACCAGGAGCCCGGACGCGCAGCAGGAGCGACTGCCGGTGCTGTACGCGCTGACCGTTGCAGCGAGATTCAACGGTCACGGGCTGAATCCTTCCGTCGCGGCACCCGCCCGGTGATGAGGAGTCGTTCACCAGCAGTCCTTCGTCGACGGTCCAGTGGACTGAATCCCCGCAGGCAATGTGTAGTCGCAGAGCGCCGGGTTGGAAATCCACCGATACCTCCGGCGCCAGAGTGACTCGCAGACGGTGGTAGCTGACTCCCGATCTATCCAGCAGGATTGCCGGGGGTATGCGTTCGCGGCGAGCCACGCTGGCCTGGATCTGGGGATCGAACCCGGAGAATCCCTGGCGGCGTAGTCGTCCCAGATCAGCCTGGATCCGCTCCAGGTCGATTCGGGATCCGGCTGTCACCCGAAAACCCTCACTGGCACATTGGGGCCCTTCGATTCGAGAGGTTCTGCCTGCGGGATAGTTGCCGGCCACCTGGCCGCAACCTGCCAGAAACAGGATCAGCCATGATGCGACGCTGAGAGAGCTCCGCAGGACCAGACGAGTTCTTCTATTCATCGGTTCCTCCCGGATGGCACATCGAATCGATGCGCAGAGCCGGGCATGCAAACCTGCGGCCGTACGAGCGGCGGAATCCAAGCACTTCAAAAACTGTCAATTAGCGGATTGTGTGGCGGGAAGGGGGCGGCTTGCAGCGTAAACAACGGTTGCCAATCCGCCCCTGGTAGTCAAAGTCGGCAGACAGATTGGCGAATCAGTAGGCGACTCCGGCCGCTTTCACGTTGGCGGCGTCGCTGGCCGAACAAGGAGTCACGCCGTAAACCATGCCACACTGGGGGCAGGTGCCCTCGAAGCGCTCCATGGTGAAATCGCTCTCACAGTTGGCACAATGGATCTGCAGGGGGGCTGGCATGGGTTGCTTGTTGAACCCCATCATGCGGATCTTGTTCACTACCATCTTTCCATCGACGCTGGGTCCGGTACATCCGTCGTGCATGTTGACTCCTGGGTGCTGTCTGGTCTCTGGAGGGCGAGACCCGGGGAAAACCTGATACGAGACGAATACAGTCCCGTAGAGAAAATCTGGGGTCAACGACCCCTTCTGGCAAGGTCAAATCGCGATTCGAGCTGTTGACGGCCAACGCGCTTGATTCCGAAATCAGGATATCGGCTGCGGGACGGCTCACTCGAGAGAAGAATCCCCCTGGATCACGATCTCGTCGGCGAAGATCCAGCAGGGTTGGCCCGCCCCGGGGTGCCAGGGTGGGCAGGTCAGCGGGCTCTTGGCCCGGACTCGCACAAATCCTGTTTCTTGCAGGGGGAACTCGCCGGCGAACTCTTCGATGATCTTCTCCTGGCGCCGATCGGACACGTCGTGGACCGCGACCGCCACGGTTTGCCAGGAGTGCCCGTCGTTGGAGAGGGAGAATTCCACCTGATCGGGTAGATAGATCCAGGCGTTGGCGTCCTGGATGAAACGGATGGCCAGGCGCCTGACTTCAGCTCTCTGCTTCAGCTCGATCACGACCTCGAGATCCGTGCCTTCGAAACCTGACCAGCGACCATCCCGGAAACTCCGTGAGCCGTGCAAACCGTTGACCAATCCCTGCGGTCCGTCTCCCGGATAGCGGCGGTTCGGTGGCTGGGTAAAGTCAGGCGTACTGCCCATTCCCAGATGATCGGATATCTCCAACAGCGCAGGGGCACCATAGGCCGCGCCATCGACGAAGAGCCCGGCCATGATCACCTTTGAATCTCCACGCTGTTCCCTGGCCACCGCCAGCAGATCGCCGGTGGTGTCGTCGTTGGTCGACAGCATCGGCAACGATTGTTCCTCGGGAAGACGCACCGGATCAAAACCCGCCGCACTCGGCTCGGACACTATTCGGTGGCGGACTTCAAGACGCTTTCCGCCAAGAGCGGTTCGCAATTTCTCGTCGACCGAGACCTGCACCTGTATGCCCCGGGTATCGGTGGTAGCGGGTGTCAGTTCGACCGGGCGCCCGGCAGCCCCGGGCAGGATCCCCAACCTGTGCCAGAGCTTGTTCAGATGGGTCAGACGTCGATGGAATCCGGCGAAATCGTGAGTTGCCGGTGACCACAGGCGTTCGGCCATGGCCGCAACCCGCGGGAAGAGCATCGTATGGACCCGCGACTGGGGGATGTATTCGGTCCACAAGTTCATCTCGCCGCCCAGAATGTGACGAGTCTCGGCTGCGGTCAGGGCCTCGGGCACCGGCTCGAATCCATAGACCTGCAACAGGTCGAGCACGCCGACATCGTAGTCGAAGTAGGCGTGACTGGTGGGTGATACGATGGCCTCGTGCCCGGCGCGAGCGGCGGCGACCGCACCCTGGGTTCCTCGCCAGGCCTGGACCGTTGCGTCCGGGGCCAGGCCGCCTTCGAGGATCTCGTCCCAGCCGATCAGGCGGCGGTCGTGGGTTGCCAGGTAGCGCTGGATCCGGCGGATGAACCAGCTCTGTAACTGAAATTCGTCATCTAAATCTTCGGCGTCGATCCTCTCCTGACAGCGTTCGCATTCACGCCAGCGATCTTTCGGGCATTCGTCGCCGCCGATGTGGATGAACGGGCCAGGAAACAGCTCGACGACATGGTCGAGTACCTGCTGCAGAAAGATGAAGGTCTTCTCCCGACCTGCGCAGTAGACGTCCACGTGAACCCCCCACTGGGTCTCCACTTCGAATGGCCCGCCGGTACATGAGAGTTCCGGGTACGCCGCCAAGGCCGCCACGCTGTGGCCTGGCATCTCGATCTCCGGCACGATGGTGATGAAACGGTCGGCGGCGTAGGCAACGATCTGCCGTACCTGGGCACTGGTGTAGAAGCCGCCGTATCGCTCACCGTCGGGGCCGATGCGCCACGCGGCGGTCTTCGTCAGCTCGGGCAGACCCGGCACTTCCAGACGCCATCCCTGATCTTCGGTCAGGTGCCAGTGCAGGACGTTGAATTTGTGCAGGGCCAGCTTGTCGATGAGGTCCTTGATGAACTCCGGTTCCATGAAGTGCCGACCGCAGTCCAGCAACATGCCGCGCCAGGGAAACCGTGGTTCATCTGTGATGATGCCGCAGGGCAACGACAGATCGTGAGCGCCGGTCCCGGATCCCAACAGTTGACGGATCGTCTGCACACCATAGAACAATCCGGCCGGATGGGGGGCGGCCAACTCGAGTCCGTCGGGATTGATCGTCAGACGATAGCTTTCCAGCCTGCCCAGCGGGTCGGATCGGGTCGGCGAGTCGGCGATCGGGACCGCCGGCAATAGCCGCACGACGGCAGAACCGGAAACAATCTCCCCGGCCGCCGCGGTCTGAACCGGTAGCTTCCGGCCGCCGGCTTCGCCGCAGAGGGCCGCCAGCAGCCGCGCCACTCGGCGGCTTTCTCGATCTGTGCCGTCCACAATGACGCGCTCCAAATGCCGTATCCCCAGTTCACCGTCGCCCGGCTGCCACAGACGCGGTGCGGGGATCACGTTCAGTGATTCGGCAGGGTAGGGACGGGATGCCATGACGGACTCTCCTTGGACCGGTGTCGACAGGCTGACCAGCAGCATCGTTGCGGTAATGATCCCGCTGCCAAGGCGGCGGCAATGGGAGGTTGTGATCGGTCTCATGGAACCATGATCAGCATCCTTGCCTCCGATGTAAACCCCGCGTTATTGTTGGCTGATGGATACAACCCGGCGTAACGCCAATCTTCAGCTCCTACTTGCAGCCGCCATCTGGGGTTTCGCTTTCGTTGCCCAACGACTTGGCATGAGGCATCTGGAGCCGCTGTACTTCAACGGCATCCGCTTTGCCCTGGGTGCGGCCTTCCTGGTGCCCTGGTTGCTGTGGGGACCCCGCTGGTTGCGGGGGCGGACCGCCGAAGCTGCTGCTGGCGATGGTGCCGTGCTGTCCCGAGGGGCAACCGCCCGCTGGGGCCTGCTGACCGGTGTCGTGCTTTTCGGTGGCGCTACGTTGCAGCAGTTCGGAGTCGTGCTGACCACTGCCGGCAAAGCCGGATTCATCACGGGCCTGTATGTGGTGCTGGTTCCCGTTCTGGGTCTGTTGATCGGTCAGAAGACCCGCCGCATGGTATGGGTGGGCGCCTTCACCGCTGCCGGCGGCCTTTATCTGCTGAGTGCGCGAGGGTTGACCAGCATCGATCCCGGCGACGGTCTCGTGCTGCTGGGAGCGGTCTTCTGGGCCTGCCACGTTCTGATCATCGGGCGCCTCGCCAATCGTATTGAACCGCTGCTGCTGGCAGTGGTTCAGTTCAGTGTTTGTTCCGCATTGAGCCTGATCGGGGCGTTATTGTTCGAGAGCTTCGATCCGGCGGCGATCAAGGCGGCTGCCATCCCCATTCTCTACGCGGGGCTGCTTTCGGTGGGCGTGGCCTACACGCTCCAGGTGGTCGCTCAACGGCGGGCGCGGCCGGCCCACGCGGCGATCATATTGAGCTTCGAATCAGTGTTTGCTGCCCTGGGTGGATGGCTCGTTCTGGCCGAAGGACTGTCTGGGAGGGGCATCGCCGGTTGTGCGTTGATGCTTGTCGGTATCCTGCTGACCCAGACCGGTGGAGATGACGAGCCGGCTTGATCGCCGTCCGGCGGACTGTTACAATTCTTGTGCGTAAATAGGATTGATAACCAGGGCTCTAAGCGACTGAGGACCATGGTTTTCTCGGAACTGTTTCCCACACCCTCGCGCATTCGCCTACTGGCCGCCGGTGTGGTCCTGACCTGCGTATGCACCGTCGCCGCCGTTGCTGAGCCGACCCGCCACCTGGACCTCGATCCCCTCGCCGCTCCCTACGAGTTCAAGTGTATCAAGGTCGCCCTGCAGGCGAAGGAGAGCGATAACGTTTTCGGCTACTCCATGTGCGACATCGACGGCGATGGTATGGGTGAGCTCGTGGTCGCCGAGTCCCACAAGCTCATGGGCTGGGACTGCGAGGATGGCTATATCAAGCCCAGCTTCCAGCACAACCTGGCCTTCGAGTACTACTGCGACGTGGATCCGAGGGAACTGACGACCTGCTACGATCTGGATGGTGACGGAGTCGAAGAGATCTACTTCACGGTGCGCACCACCGATTACGCACAATGGCGGTTCATGGTTCTGGATCCGGCCCGCGACCAGCTGCTGGTCGACGCTCCACTGCCCGTGGGGGAAGATCGCCGCCGCGACCCTCACTGGGACGGATCGTACTACGTGGCAGGCGTGCTGACGGACTCCGATGGCCGAGGCAGACCCGGAGCGGTCCTGGTGCGCGTGGTCCAGTACGACGCCGAACCGCGGGGCATTCTGGTGGTCGACCCGCGCACCGGTGAGACGATCTGGGAGTGGATATCCGGCTCCCAGCCGGCCGTTGGTGTGCAAGTGGTGGATCTGGAGAACGACGGGCTCCAGGAGATCGTCATCTACGGCCACTCTCCTGATAATCTGGGGGGCCGTCTCGTCAACGGAATCAGTGACGACCACTCCTGGCTCTTTGTCCTCTCGCACACTGGCGAAGTCCTTTGGCAGGAACTCACCGGACCGGCGTTCAATGGAGGCGAGGTCAGGACCGCCGATCTGGACGGTGACGGGATCCGGGAGATCATCACTTTCACCAGTACCGGAGCCAGCAACCAGACCAACAAGCTAACGGTTTGGAACTGGCCTGAACGCCGAGTCCAGGCCCAGAAGCGAGCGGATCCGTTCTTCTACGGATTGGCGATCCTGCCTGGCCCGCGTCCGGCGACCAGCTGGCTGATCACCGGCTCCAATGATGGAATGGTCAACCGGTATCTGTACGAGAACGGCAGCCTCGTCCGGGATGGCCGGATCCTGTTCGACGAATCCCTGGTGCGGGTCGCCCGTGAGGTCGAGGTGATTCCCGAAGTTGCGGGGCCCGAGGTTCCTCTCAACCTGGGTGTCGAAAATCGACTGGTCCTGTTGAACGGTGACCTGGATTGCCTGGCGGTGATGGTCAGGGATCCGAAGTACGCCAAGCTGTATCCGGAAGTTTGGCCCCGTCTTGCCGAGCGTGTCAGCCTCGTGGTCGGCAGCGTACACTCGTGGTGGGTGCTCGATGTGGAGCGACGGCCCCTGAACGCCGGTCTGTGGCTCATGCGGATCGGGGTGGGAATTCTGGCCCTGGGTGCTCTGGCGGGCATGTTCATCGTGGGACGCCTGGTCGGCCAACGGCGCGGCATCCCGGCCCTCGGAATGGGTGATCCGGAAGTACCGGCGGATCGCGAGCAGCTGTACCGGCTTCTTCGGCAACTGGATGACATGGATCACTCGGTGGTCGGCGCAGCCAAGGGATTGAAACGATTGATCTGGCTGCTGGATGTCTATGCCGAGGACCTGGGCTCTTCGGACGAGCTGGCACAGCGAATCGAACAGGTGCTGGCCGATTTTGGCGAGGCCGGCTATCCCCGTCTTTTCGAGGCGCTACGCCTGGCCAGTTCGGTCGGATTCGAGCCCGAAACGGTCAAGGACACTTCACGGCTGTTGAACTCTTTGGCGCTGCGGCTCCAGAACATGGCCGCCGATGGTCTGGAGGTATCGCGAGTCGCGGGGATTCGCGACGAACTGCGAAGTGAATGGGACCAGGTCAAGACCGGCTTCCTCGTCCTGCGTACCGCGGTGCGGGAGTATTTCACCACCGATCCCGTGCGCATGCTTCGCGGGATGTTCCTGGTCCGGGAGGTGGAGCTCCAGCGACAGGGAATCTCCGCCGAGATCGTCGAGGTGCCGGACGACGAGCAGGCAGCCTGTCTCATCGACAGCGCAGATCTTGCCTTTGTCCTGGACAACCTGCTGGACAATGCGACTCGTGCCCTTGCCGGGCGCGAACTGAAGCGACTGATCCTGGCTGTCGAGCGCAATGGCGCCGAGGTGATCGTGCGGGTATCCGATAGCGGCGCGGGCATCGAAGACTCCCTTCGCGAGCGGGTCTTCAGTGGCCGCTTCAGCACCCGGGCCGGAGGTGGGACAGGGCTGTATCGCTCCCGTGAATTGCTGGGCAACTGGGGATCGGAGATCCTCCTGTCCGATTCGGCTCCCGGTCAGGGAACGACCTTCATCGTCAAACTTCTGGCCGCTCGAGACGAGGAATCGGTCGAAAGCCTGCGCAGCGAAGCCTGATCACGCACAATTAGGCCGCCTTCCATTCCGGATTCGGAACTGGAACGGTTCGTGCTAAATCATCCAGCAAAAGCCGATACGATGGATGGCCAACCGCTCCGGCGGCCGTGATTGCGGCGAGCCGGTCAGGGAGAAGATCATGGGATTCGATCAAAACAGAGCCCGGGAAGTCCATTTTGACCGGATGCAGAGAGCTCTGGAAGAAGGGCTGAAGGATATCAACGGAGCCAAGACCCCCGAGGAAGCGGACGCTGCGCGCCAGCGGGCTCAGGCCAGGCTCGAGAAGCTCAATCAGATGTTCGAGGATGCCTTCCACGATCGGGACTGAGACCTTCGAACCGGCGACGCTGTGGCCTGAATCGTCGCCAGACCAGATCGGCAGCAGGCGAGTCGAGGGATACTCCCCGGACGGTGGCTCCGTCCGGGGAGTTCCGTTTTGAGGCCGAGATGCAACCGTTGTCCAACCGTTGCGTAGGTTTCTGGGTCAACGAATTTCACCCCTCGTCCCGGAGGCCGATTCATGCCTGCCAATGATCGACTAGCCCGTTGTCGTTCCCTTCGTATCGCCACCGTTTTCGTTCTCGGCACCGTTTTGCTGGCGCTATCCGGCAGTGGAGGGTCTGCGCTGGCCGGGGAGATTCAGCGAGATTTCACCTTCGACACCGACACCCTGCACCTGGCCAACCTGGTGGGCGGGATCGAGGTCGTTTCCGGCAACGGATCGGAATTCCGTGTGGAAGTCACGATTCGCGGCGAGGATGCCGAGGAGGGGCTTATCGAGTTTCTGACCGACGATGGGGACGAGACCTCGTTGCTGGTCCACTTTCCCATCGACAAGGAACGCAAGTACGTCTATCCGCCCATGGGGAGGAACTCGAAATCGACCATCACCTTCAACGACAAGTCGGAATCGGGAGGCTCGTGGCTGAAAAAGGTATTCGGTGACTGGCACGGCAAGAAGATCACGGTGGCCGGCAAGGGCAAGGGCCTGGAGGTCTGGGCCGACGTCCGCATCGAGGTCCCGAAGGGCCGGTCGCTGGCCGTCCGCCACGGAGTGGGTGAGATCGTTGCCAGCGATGTGGACGGCGACCTGAACCTCGACATCAACAGCGGCAGCATCAGCGCCGAGCGCATTACCGGCGATCTGCTGGCGGACACCGGCAGCGGTTCGGTCACGGTGCGTGAACAACGCGGTGAGCTTCACGTGGACACCGGCAGCGGCTCGGTCAGCGTACGGGATTGCGATGGCGGAAAGGTGCACGTGGATACCGGCAGCGGTGCTGTGGACGCCAGCGCGGTCGTCTGCAATACGCTGCATATCGACACTGGCAGTGGCAGTGTCACCGCCCTGCGCGTCGAAACGGACAAGGCGACCATCGATACCGGCAGCGGCTCGGTGGAGTTGCAACTCGACCGCATGGGTGCGGGGCGTTTTCTCATCGACACCGGCAGCGGCAGCATCGAACTCACGTTGCCCACCGATGCCTCGGCTCGGATCACTGCCGACACTGGCAGCGGTTCGGTTCGCAACAAGATTTCCGGCGCCACGGTCAAGAAGGCCGAGCGGGACGAGATGCACCTCATCGTCGGCGACGGCGATGCCCGGGTCACACTTGACGCGGGCAGCGGCTCGATAACGATCCGCGAGAAGTAAGTCCTGGACCGGATTCCGGCGGGCGGTTGGCAAGCAACGGGTGGTGGTGTACATTGGCCGCTGTTCCGACAATGTGCACCCTCGATTCGCCAGCTTGACGCCGGCGCCGGAAGGCCATGGGATCTCCATTGAAACTGAGCTTGTTTCTGATCCTGATCTTGGGTCTGGCCTGGGCGTCGGGTTGTGGCCAGGGCAGCCCGGCCGGTCCCAATATCGTGGTCGTGGTTCTCGATACGGTACGTCTGGACGCCACGGACCTGGGTGCTTCCGCCGGTGAATGGCGCAATCTGACCCCGCAGCTAGCCACTCTGGCCGCCGAGGGGCAGATATTCACCAACGCGTGGACCACCGCCCCCTGGACCGTGCCGGCCCACGCGTCGATGTTCACCGGTCTGTTGCCTTCGGTCCACGGTTGCTTGAGCACCCACACGCGCCTGGACCTCGAACACGACACTACTGCCGAGCAACTGGCCGCAGCCGGCTACACCACCGCCGCTTTCTACAGCAATCCCTGGCTCAGCGATGAGGCTTCCGGACTGTTGCGCGGATTTGCCCTGAAGAAGGAGGCTCCAATCGGTGGTCTCAACACGCTTCGAAGCCGCTACGGGGATCAAGGGGGACGGGAGACCCTGCACAATCTGAACAGCTGGCTGGAAGAACGTAGCGACGACGGCCCTGCCTTCCTGTTCATCAACTTCCTCGAAGCCCACCTGCCTTACGATCCGCCTGAATACGCCCGGCAGAAAGCTGTGCCCGATCTACCGGAAGAGGACCGCGTCACGAATCTCTGGGCCCACGAGTTCAATGCGGGCATGTACCAGTCCGAGACGGTGGACTGGAACCGGGTTCGCCAGCTCTATGGCGGCGACGTGTATACCGCCGACGTGCTGCTGGGGGAACTGGTTCGACTCTTGAAGAAGCACGCCCTGTACGAAGACACGGTTCTTGTCGTCACATCGGATCACGGTGAGAACTTGGGCGAACATGGTCTGGTGGACCACCAGTTCAGCCTGGGTGAGACTCTGCTGGCGGTACCGCTGGTCATCAGGGCCCCCGATCGACTGGACGCCGGTAGCCGGAGTGATGTTCCGGTACAGTTGGGTGATATCCATGCCACCGTTCTGGCAGCTGCCGGCTTGCCGAACCCGATCGCCGATACCCACGACCTGCTGACAGCCGGCGTATCTCCAGAACGGCCTCTGGTCGCCGAGTATGCCGGGGCGCCCGGTGCCCTGTTACGCTATCTGAAGAAGCTGAACCCGGAATTTGCGCCCCAGGAACACGCCGTTGCCCTCAGGTCGGTGCGGCAGGCGACTCTGCGATTGACCGTAGGTAGCGACGGCCTGTTGCAACTCCACGATCTGGCAACGGACCCTGCGCAGGCTCAGAATCTGGCAGTCGAGCGGCCCGCTGAAGTAGCCCGTCTGTTGAATCTGTTGCCCGCGGCGGAAAAAGGACCCTGGGTGGGGCAAGCCGCAGACGACCCCCTCGACGAGGCCACGCGAGCGAAGTTGCGCTCACTGGGGTATGTCCGGTAATGCGACTCCAGGTTTGGCTAGCGCCGATTGTTGAAATTTTGTAATCACAAAAAAATTTAACTCGTGGCAAAAACTTCTTGTATATCAGGGCTTCACACTCCAGTTTTTGCTCACGTGAGTTTTTGTTTAAACAAAAACATGCTCTCAACTACTTCTCAGGATCTCACGAATCCTGGCAAAACCGGATCGTAAACGGAGAGAAAATCATGAACTACAAGCGCAACACGACCCCCCGGAGTGTCCTGGAAACACCGATTTCCCGGCGTATTTCGGCTGTCCTGACGACGCTGACCTGTTTCTTGGTACTAGCGGCGCTGCCAAGCCTGGCCGAAACCTCTGTTCGACCGGAACAGGCCGGGGGCATCTACGACAAGCCATACTTGTTGGGCAAGGGCGAGCGGGTCTCGGTGGGCGGCTATCTGGACATGGAGTTCGAGTGGGAGCAAGACGGTGGCAATACCTTCGATCAACATCGCTTCATCCCGTTCATCACGGGGCAGGTGTCCGAGCGGGTAACAGTTTCGGCGGAGATCGAGTTCGAGCACGGTGGTCACGTGAAAGATGGTGGGGGCGATGGCGAGATCAAGCTGGAGTATGCCGTGATGGATTTTTCCATTCGCGAGGCACTGAATTTCAGGGGTGGTGTCGTCCTGAGTCCGCTGGGCTCATTCAACTTGCTGCACGACAGTCCCTTGAACGATCTGACGGCGCGGCCTGTGGTGTCCCGTCAGCTCGTGCCCACAACCTTGAGTGAGGCCGGGATGGGGCTATTCGGATCCGGAGCCGCGGGAGAGGAATGGGTACTCAGCTACGAGGCCTACCTGGTCAATGGATTCAATGACGGGATCATCACCGGTGACCCCGGTGAGGAGAAGCTGCGGGTGCGTAGTGGTCGGGGAAGCCAGAAATCAGACAACAACAAGGACAAGGCCATTGTTGCCCGTCTCGGGATGAGTCCCAGGTTGGGGACGAATTTCGGTCTGTCGGTGCACTCCGGCAAGTATGATGATGACGATCAGCATCGTCTGACCATTGGTGCCCTGGACGCCAAGTTCACCATGGGTCCTCTGGAGTTGCAGGGTGAAGCCGCTCTCGTCAATGCCGACATCGACCACGAGCTGTATCCTACGGTCGCCGAAAGCCAGCATGGCGCGTACGCCCAGCTCAATTATCATGTTCTGCACGACGCCCTCATGAATGGATCGGTGGTGACCCTGGTGGCGCGGGGTGATTGGGTGGATTACGACACCGACCGGGACGGCGATACCGAGGATGGCTTCACCCTCGGGGCCAATTTCCGCCCCACCGAGGAAACCGTCTTCAAGCTGGATTACAACTGGTCCCGAACCACACCGGTCGCTGGAGAACGTGGCGATACCAAGGGTCGCTTCTTCTTCTCCTTCGCCACCTACTTCTAGGCGGATGATGATTCTACGACTGACAGCGACGGCGCTGCGCGCGATGGTGCTTTGTCTGGTGACGGGCACCCTCGCCGTGGCCGCGACAGGTCGGGGCGACGATGGTCTGACCGAGAGTCCGGACGGCCCTGAACATGTCAAGGTCTACTACAGCGAGGAAGATGCGCTGGCCAAGGTATTCGCCGAGGCCGATTCGCTCTGGTCCGAGGTGTGGACACCCACTCCCGGGGAACGGGAGGATCTGGAAAGCAGGCTGGGGTGGCGGGTTTCCGAAGAGTCGTTCGTCTTCCATCGCGCCAGCCGACGTGGCCAGGATCTGGGCACGGCCGTGATAACCGAGGAACTCGGTCGCTTCAAGCCGATCACTTTCATGGTGCAGGTCGGGACCGATGCTGAAGTCCGAATGGTCCTGGTCATGGTGTACCGGGAATCCAGGGGAGACGGCGTCAAACGGCAGCGCTTTTTGAAGCAGTTTCGGGGCAAGGATGCCGATGACCCTGTTCGTATCAACCGGGATATCGTGGGCCTCAGCGGCGCGACCCTCTCGAGTCGCAGCATCACAGCCGGAGTCAAGCGGGTCCTCGAAGTGGTTCGGATGCGCTACCCTGCAGAATTGGGTGATAGCCAATGACACCCAGGGAGCGACATCTGTGGGCGCGCTGGCATCGACGCTTGGGGGCGGCTGGGGCCGTATTCATGCTGCTGATCGCGATCACGGGACTCCTTCTGGCTCATCCCCGCTGGCTGGGGCCCGGTGAGATTGAAACAACAGCGTTGGCTGCGGATCCGGACCGGTCCGCACGCTGGTTGCGCGGAACGGAACTGGGGCTGGAAGTTTCCGAGGACGACGGTCGTACATGGCGAGAAGCTCCCATGCTTGCGCCACCGGGCACCATCATTCGGATTGCTTTCGCTCCCGACGAGCCAAGCCGGGTCTATGTACTGGGATCCGACGGACTGGTGAGTGCCGAAGACGGTGGTCGGATCTGGGCCGCGATCGCCTGGCCGGAATCCCTGCTCACTCCCTGGCCCGAGTTGCGGGATCTGGCTTTGGGGACCGGGGGCCGAGTGCGTGTCCTGACCGATGCCGGGATTCTGGCCTCGGCCGACCACGGCGTTTCCTGGAGGTGGAGCTCGGTGGGGTCTCCCGGCAATGCAGATCGTCTCCGGGATGCGATTCATCGACTGCACACCGGCTACTGGTTGGGTGAATCCGGTCTGCTGATCAATGATTTGATGGCCCTGGTGCTGGTTATCCTCACCGCATCGGGTCTGGTCATGTTGGCCCGCCCGAGCCGTCGCAACGGACGGCGATGAGATCCCGCGTGCAGCAATTGACTCTGATCGTGACGGTGGCAGCCTATCTGCTCGATCCGACCGTTTCCTGTGGTCGGACCGAGACGACTCCGGTATCCGGGGAACGGGCCTGGCTGGTCATGGGAACCCTGGCCCGGGCCCAGGTCTGGGCTCCCGTGGGAGCCGATTGCGATGCGGCTCTGGCAGCCGCCCACGAGGATCTGGCCCGTCTGGATTCCCTGCTCAGTACCTGGCGTGAAGACAGTGCCATCAGCCGCGTGAATCGTGCCGGTGGCGGCTGGAAAACGGCACCTCGGGACCTCATAGAAGCGCTGAAGCTGGGCTTGGACGTGGCGCGCCGGAGCGGCGGCGCCTTCGATCCAACGGTTCTTCCCCTGGTGAAGCTTTGGGGATTTCGCTCCGAACCTCCCGATTCCATTCCATCACTTGAGGCCATTGCTCGTTGCCTGACAGTGGTGGATCACCGCCTGGTAGAGGTTGACGCCGACGAGGGCAAGATCCGGTTGGCCCATCCAGACATGGCCCTGGATCTCGGCGGGGTCGCCAAGGGTTACGCCCTGGATCAGGCCGCCGAGGCAATGCTCCGGGCCGGGGCCCTGGGTGGGATCCTGGATCTGGGCGGCAATCTGCTGGCGTTTGGACAGGGTCCGGGCCGGCTGGCGACGATAGTGGATCCCCGGGACGGCGTGACGATCCTCGCCGAGGTGGAACTGGGACACGGCGCCGTGGCGACCGCCGGCCAGTACGAGAACCGAATACGCATCGACGGCAGGCAGTACGGCCATATTCTGGATCCTCGGACCGGTTGGCCGGTCTCGGGGATACTGAGCGCCACCGTGACCGCGCCCACTGCCGGTCTGGCAGATGTTCTGGCCACTGCAGCCTTCGTGCTCGGTGCCCATGAGGGACGGGATCTCGTGCAGCAATACGCTGGCTGCGAGGGAGTGTTTGTCAGTGGCGACGGGGTTGGAGGAATTCAGGTCCTGGTCTCGGCTGGATTGCGCGAAATCGAGTAGGGGCTTTATGGTAGAGTTGATTCTGCCTGGCGCTGCATATACAAGGAAGCCCCGGGTGCTGGAGTCCGGGACTTCCCTTGTCCGATCAGAACCACACTTCATCCAGAGGAGTCGGTATCGTCTGACGGTGGATCACTCGTTCAGGGTCCGCTCCCCATCCGTTAGTCCGGTGGCGAGACCCGGGGCTTGGAGCGGCAACTTGGCTGCATTCCGGGCACCCCGATTCGAGTAACCATGGGCGGAATACTAGGAGAATTCTCGAATGGTCGCTAACGCAGGCGCGCCAAAAACGCGCGTGCTTGGCTCATGGCCTTGTTTTAGCTGTTTGGGACAGGTTTCGGGGCCTTGAAGGCAAACTATTTTTCAGGGGAATCGGTGACTCTCGACCCGCGCGCATAGTCCGAGGGGGAAACGCCGTACTGCTTCTTGAAGCGTTTGGCGAAAGTAGACAAGCTCATGATGCCCACGGCGTAGGATATCTCGGTCACATTGCCGTAGCCGCCGGCCAGCAGCTGGGCTGCCCGCTGCAGGCGGTGGGTCCGAATGAAATCGCGCGGAGTCATATTCGTCAAGGAGCGCAGCTTGCGCAGGAGGTGGGCCCGGCTCAGGCCCATCTCGCGACTGAACAGTTCAACACTGAAGTCAGAGTCGTCCAGATGAGCCTCCACAACCTCTCGCGCGCGCTTGACGAAGCGCTCCTCTGCAGAGGTGACTGGCATGGCGGCAGGTTCCAGATCAGCCAGATTCCGGGAGAATTGCTCCTGCAGATTTCTGCGTTGTTCGACCAGGTTGGCCACTCGGGCCAGCAATTCACGGGAATCGAACGGCTTGGCGAGGTAGTCGTCCGCGCCGAGGGTCAGTCCGGTCAAGCGACTTTCGATCTCGACCCGGGCCGTGAGCAGGATCACCGGAATGTGGCTGGTTCGCTCGTTCTCTTTCAAGGCCCGACACAGCTCGAATCCGTCCATCTCCGGCATCATCACGTCACTGATGACGAGGTCCGGAATTTCCTCCAAGGCCAGGGCCAGTCCGGCCGCCCCGTTCTCCGCCTGGAGTACCGAGTAGTCTGAGGCCAGTTCGGACTTCAGGAATTCACGCAGGTCCGGGTTGTCCTCGACCACCAGGACATTGGAAATGCGCGCGGGCACTTCATCGTCCGCGGGCGCGTCTCTGTCCGCGAGAGCTCCTCTGCCCAGCTCGATCGAGGCTCTGTCTACCGATGACGTCGGCCTGGTCGCCTCCAGCCACTCGCTGCCATCAGTCTCGGCCGGGGCGGGGGGCTCCAGGTAGACGGGAACCGAGACCGTGAAACAGGTGCCGGTGGCCCGATCGCTATCAACGCGAATGTTGCCGCCGAGCAGATCCACCAGTTCTCGAGTCAACGACAGTCCGATACCGCTTCCGGCGGACGAGCTATCGCTGGCCAGTTGCTGGAAGCGCTCGAAGATCCGGTTCCGCTCCGATGGTGCGATGTACGATCCACTGTTGGCCACGGTGATCTGCAAGAAGCGGGCATCGGCGGTCCGGCCTGTTTCCAGCTCTCCGATCTGGCGGGGCACCGGGAGTCGCTCCAGGTTGCCAAGAGTGCTCACCGCGGTCACGACCCGGCCTCCGTCCGGGGTGAACTTCAACGCATTGGACAACAGATTGACCGTGATCTTCTCCAACAGGTCCGGCTCGAACCAAACATTACGTGTTTCGGTCGAGACGTCGACCTCGAGGGTGATGCCGCGGTCCCGGGCGAGGCTATCGAAGGCAGCGAGCAGTGAGCGGAACCAGGCGCTGCAGTCCCGTTGAACCCAGCGTAGCGGCATACGGCCGGACTCGAGACGGGACAGGTCCAACAACTGGTCGATCAAGGCTCCCAGGCGAACAGCATTGCGTTCCATCATGTCGCAGGCCTGCCGGTCCGCGCCCTGGGACTGTTCCTGCAAACGGCGCAGCGGCCCCAGAATGAGAGTCAGAGGGGTGCGGAATTCGTGGGAGATGTTGGTGAAAAACCGCGACCTCATCCGGTCCAGCTTCTGCAGATGCCGGGCTTCGGCCCGCTTGATCTCCAGGGCCGTCCGGATCCGCTCCCGGTTGACGATCTGGCGATAAATGAGCAACGTCAGGCCCAGAGTGGCCAGAATATAGAGCCCGAGCGCGATGTGCGTGCGCCACCACGGCGGGTGGATCAGAACCTGGAGCTGCGCCCCAACCTCATTCCATACTCCGTCAGCATTGCTGCCCAGCACCCTGAAGGTGTACGAGCCGGGGTCAAGGTTCGTGTAGGTCGCCGTACTGCGGAAACCGGCCTCGTGCCAGTCGGCGTCGTACTCGTCGAGTCGGTAGCGATACTGATTCCGGTTGGGACGCGCCAGGTGGAGCGACGTGAAGTGGAACTTCAGATCGTTACTATCGTGGGGCAAGGTGATGCGCTCGACGAATGGGAAGGTCGATTGTTGCTCCAGAAGGAGGCTCGGTGCCAGCGGCTCGTCGCCCACGTCGAGTCCGGTGATCCGTACCGGTGGAATATACGGATTGTCGCGGCTCAGTTCGGGACGTACGACGACCAGGCCATGCTTGCTGCCGAAATAGAGCGTGCCTTCCCGATCCCGGCCGCCACCGAAGTACAGCTCCCCGCCAGGCACACCATCGGTCTTGTCGTAAAACCGTTCCTGCCCATCGCGCAGGTCCAGCTGAACCATGCCCTGTACCGTGTAGACCCAGAGATGACCCAGGTCGTCCCGGAGGATGCTGGCCACCGCGACATCGGACATTCCCCGACCATTACTCAGTACCGATTCCGTATTGCCCTGCGCATCGACACGGAAGAGCCCGGCGCCGGTGGATACAAAGACCTGATCGTCACCGGCGTCCCTGATGTCGGTGATGGTGGCCAGACCGACCCGCGGGTCCAGCAGGCGCAGGAACGTACCGGTTTCCGGCGAGAAGAGGTTCAAACCGGCCGTGGATGTACCCACCCAGATCCTTCCTCGTGGATCGCAATGTATCCGCGTGACCCGGTTCTGACTCAAACTGCCGGGATCGGCAGGGTCGTTGGCATACTCGATGACCTCGTCCGTGGTAGACAGGAGTACCCTCAGACCTGCGCCGAAGCTACCGAGCCAAAGGTTCAAGTCGTCGTCGAGACAGATGGAGTAGATGGTCGTGAGACCCGATCTTTCAGTGCTGAGATCCGGGTGGCTGGGCCGTCTGATCCGCACATCGCCGCGCTCCAGATACCACAACCCTTCGTCGGTGCCGATCCACAAATCACCATTGGGTGCTTCACAGAGGCTGAGAACCGTCTGCACGTCGGCCGAATCCGGAAACGTGATCTGGAAGAAGTCCGGGCTGCCATATCGCCGACAGTTCAGTACACCCCGGGTGTTCACTCCAGACACGCCGCCGGTGCCCAGCCAAAGATTTCGATCGCGATCCTCCAGCACGCAGACCACTGCATTCTGATCGAGAGTTCCCGGTGCGGATTCTTCGTGCTGCAGGACTCCGAACTTGTTCCGCCAGGGATCCAGGCTATTGACGCCGGCCTGCCAACCGCCAGTCCAGATCGTGCCGGCCCGATCGCAGAGCACACTCAGGACCGGGCCTTCTCCGATCGACGAAGACCGCCCTGGCT
>Ga0070729_10002968_pt1 | contig 20578 bp, 15 predicted proteins | sample tdDd472_FD_66725 | JGI IMG/M metagenome (GOLD analysis project Ga0070729, IMG submission 66725) | Marine sediment microbial communities from the Atlantic coast under amendment with organic carbon and nitrate - tdDd47.2 | ecosystem: Environmental > Aquatic > Marine > Coastal > Sediment | place... | reverse complement strand
CTAGGCTATGCTCTTTCTTCTCGCCTAGCCTGGTGAAAAAACATTTAGCTCCTTGGCCCAAATTATTTATTCTTCATTACTTAGTGAGCAAATAAGGAACCTTTTCTGACCATTTTTGTGGGCAAGTGAAAGTAATAGGCTAAAGCGACCAAAGGAAGCGGGGGCTTTTGCTTTCGCTTGACTTAAGCGCACAAAAATTATCAGAGAAGCATCAAGAATAGGTTTGTCGTCAAGTCAATTAAAGCCAGTAAAATTTAACACTAAATTTTACTGGCTTTAATTTTTTTTTAATGCCTTTTCGATTAGCTTTGTTGGGTAAATTACTCTTCTTATCTAAAACCCATTATTATAGTTTGTTTTATTCTTCTTTAACACTGATGTGTTATAGATGAACTGACAACTGTTTTCCCTTTATTTAAAAATGGTTTTCCGTCATTTTCACCCAATTTATTTGGAAAATCTTTAAGGGATTTCATATTGTTTAGAAGGCGGTAAGGACTGATCAAGTCATACCGCGGTTCTAGCACAAGTCTAGACCCTTTATGGATAAGTTCATAAAGGGTTTGTTCTTTTTAGAAATTTTATGAGGGCGTATTTACTGATCAGGAACCGAACTAGCGTCGGGCGTTTCCAGTTTCTTATTCTTTTGGGGTCTTAAAATCAATCGGAGTGATTGATCATAGGTCAGGTAGTTCCAAACCCAATTGATAAAGACAAATAGCCTGTTTTTTACCCCTAGGATGGAAAATAAATGAACCACCATCCAGACTAACCAAGCAAATGCGCCTTGGAATTTAAATCGAGGAAGATCTACTACCGCTCTGTTTCTCCCCACCGTCGCCATAGATCCTTTGTCTTTATAAGAAAAGGGTTCCGGCTCTTTTCCGTTGCCTTTTCGTTTAAGGTTCTTAGCCAGGCTTTTGGCATGCTGGATGGCTACCTGTGCCACTTGGGGGTGGCCATGGGGGTAATTTTCTTCTTCCATTTGTGCCAAATCTCCAATGGCATACACATTTTCTGTCCCCACTATTTTGTGGTATCGGTCAACCATAAGGCGATTACCTCTGCAAATAGATGATTCGGGAAGTCCTGCAATCGTATTGCCCTTGATTCCTGCTGCCCAAATTACTTTCGACGTACAGATAGAGGTGTCATCATTCATGTAAACATAGCGGCCGTCAAAATCTTTAACTCGGGTATTAAGTCTGACCTTTACCCCGAGTTTCGTCAAAAATTCCAAGGCTTTTTCACCGGCTTCCTCCGACATCCCCTTCAATAAACGAGGCGAACTCTGAATGAGGTAAATATCAATTTCACTCACATCCATCTCGGGATAGTCCTTCGGTAAAATGAAGGTTTTCATCTCCGCCAATGCACCAGCTACTTCTACACCTGTGGGGCCGCCTCCTACAATGACAATATCAATATAGCGCTGTCGATCCTCATAATCGGTGGTGACCAAGGCTTTTTCATAATCCTCTAATATCTTATTGCGGAGTAGGAGTGCCTCTGAAACGGTTTTAAGGGGAATGGCCAACTGAGCGATTTTTTCGTTGCCGAAGAAATTGGTGGTTACGCCCATCGCCAGGATGAGTTGGTCATAATTGACGACGCCATAGGGAGTAGTCAATTGTTGTTTATCCAGGTCTACTCCAGTTACTTCCGTCATCCGGATGAAAACATTCTTCCGCTTTTGAAACAATTTCCGATAAGGAAAGACAATAGAACTCGGTTCCAAACCGGCCATCGCTACCTGGTAGAAAAGCGGTTGGAATTGATGGTAATTATTCCGATCAATCAACACAACTTGGTAATTGCTCTTGGCTAGTTTCCGCGCTAAGGTAAGCCCTGCGAAGCCTCCGCCGACAATTACAATGCGCTCTTGACCTGTTTCTGGAAGATTTATTTTCATCGCCTAGACAATTTTTATTCGATGGACCCCTTTTTCATAATGTTGGCTAATATGCCCCAGGAAAGTCTCGTATTGTTCGGGTTGGTTTAAAAAATCGGCTTCTTCCACATCCAAAATCAAGATGGGAAGATTATCGGAGGTTTTGAAGAAATCAAAATAGGCATGTTGTATTTTCTCTAGGTAAAGGGGCGAAATATCCGCTTCATAATTTCGCCCCCTTCCCTTTATGTTTTCCAATAGATTGGGCACCGGACGATGCAGGTAAACCAATAGTTCAGGCTTGGGAAAGCTAGCATTGAGGATATGAAATAGCCGTTGAAATAAACGGAACTCCTCTGTATTGAGGTTGTTTCGGGCAAAGAGCAGCGTCTTCAAGAAGAAATAATCCGCAATAATAGAGCCCTGAAATAAATCCTGCTGCGCCAATTCTTGTTGCAATTGCTTGTGCCGCTCTGTCATGAAAAATAACTCAACCGGAAAGGCATAGCGCTCGGCATTCTCATAAAAGAAGGGAAGAAAGGGATTGTCTGTGAATTGCTCCAGAATCAGCTTAAAGCCATAATCAGCGGCTAAGCGCTTGGAGATAGTCGTTTTCCCTGCCCCTATATTGCCCTCTATAGCTACAAAACGATATGGTATGTTGGGTAATGTCATATTTGAGCGGCTGAATTTCGATAATCCGCAACGAAATTCCAAGCCGAAAGAGATAAAGCAGGCTTTTTAGGTGATAATCGCTAGTGGGGTGACTCAATTCTACGCACACCTAATTGATCTGGACACGCTTGGTACAATACTGAAATAGATTGCTGTGCAAGGGGATGGATAAAATCTGGCGCAATTTCTACCAAAGGAGCGAGTACGAAATTTCGCACGGAGATGAAGGGATGTGGCACGATTAAACGAGGCGCTTGAATCATTTCCTGCCCATAAAACAATAAGTCGATGTCAATAATGCGTTCGGCCCATTTTTCTACCCGCACCCGGCCCATCTTTTTTTCAATAGCTAATACCGTATCCAATAGCTCAATAGGGGAGAGCTGAGACCTTATTTCGATGACCTGATTCATAAAGTCAGACTGGTCGGTTTTTCCCCAGGCCGCCGTTTCGTAAAGGCTAGAAGCCCGAACTATTGGCCCGACTTCTTCCTCGATAGCTATTTTAACTTCCGATAAATAGGCTTCTTTAGGGGCTACATTAGTCCCCAATCCTAAAAAGATCTGCTCCATACCAACAAAGGTAAGTAGAATATCTAAATGTTAAAAAAAGACCGAACGGTTTATTTTTAATACAAAAGCCGTATATTTGAATAGAATTAGTCATTAAACCCTTTTTATACACCTGAAAAACCCCTCTCTGGTTAGGGTTTGACCCGGGAGACAAAAAATTAAAACATGGATGCCACACCAACCACTAAAGCAAGTGTTTTCGAAGGCTTAGCAGAAAGTTTTCAAGTTGTTGAAGAGAGTTTTGTGGGATTAGATTCCGCCAGCTGCCAAGAAGGCTTCGACGGAAAATGGAATATTGGGCAGCAACTAAGCCATTTGCTCCTATCGAATAAACCCATTTTGAAAGGCTTACATTTTCCCAAAGACCAATTGCTGGCTCGTTTTGGGCGTTTGGAAAGGGCACCCCATTCCTATTTAAGTCTGAAAGCATTTTACTTACAAACCCTCAAAGAGCAGCAAGTGAAAGCACCGCCTCGCTTTGATCCTCAGCCTAATGCTGATTATTCCTTGGAGGAGGCATTGACTACTTGGCGCGACTTGGGAACCGCTTTCCAGCAGGCAGCAGCGCAATGGACCGAAGAAGAGTTGGATGCTTATGCGATGATGCATCCCGCCATGGGATTATTGAGCGTTCGGGAGATGCTGTTTTTTATTATTTGCCACAATGCACATCATTTACTGCAGATAGAATCTATAAGGGCTGGGACATAAATAGGTTACCAATAGATCGAGATGGATTTTGTGCCAGATCAAGGCGCGAGAACCGCAGCTAGCCTAGCTACCTAAGGCTTTGAGCAACGAAGAGCTGGTGCAAAAGACGCTCGAGATATTAAGTGACTTATTTGTGGCCCAGTACTTAAAAGCCAAATTGAAGTAAAGATTTAAGTACCTATGACGAAAGCAGAAAAAACGCGAAAGCACATCCTAGAAAAATCAGCGGCTCTTTTTAATCTCGGTGGTTTTGACGGTACTTCCATGAAGGACATCATGGATGCTACAAAAATGTCAAAGGGGGCGCTATACGGTCATTTTCAAAGTAAAGAGGAGATTGCCTTGGCGGCTTTTAAGTTGGCGGTGGAAAAAGTCTTGGATGAGGTAGGCAAACGGACCAAAGTGATTGATAATACCCTCGACAAGTTGAAAGCAGTGGTCTATTTCTACAAAGAACGGATCTTGAACCCTCCGGTGGAAGGCGGTTGCCCCATCCAAAACACAGCGGTGGATACCAATAATAACCATGCATTTTTAAAGGAAGAGGTCAAAAAAGAAATGGACGCCTGGATTGGCCGAATGATTTATACGCTTGAGAAAGGAATGTCAAAAGGACAAGTTCGTATTGATTTGAATGCTCGAGATTTTAGTATTCGGTTCATTGGATGCCTGGAAGGTGGGATCATGATGGCCGAACTCTATAAAGATGTTCACTATTTTGATGTGATAGCGCAACAATTGGTAGAGATGATCGATTCTCTAGCTCCTGTACAATAAACTGCTAAATTTAAAGTAAACAATAATGCAAGCCGTAAAAAATATAGAATACTTACAATCAGAATGGCCCGTTCGTCGGGGAGATTCATCCACCCAATATCCCTGGATCATTAAGCCGATTCGTTTCGGCTTCCAGACATTGGGCCGCTTATTTCCCAAAGCAGCCGGAAAACTGACCTATCAGCTTTTCACCACCCCCGTTCAGAAAGCCAAGCATCAGGTTTCCGATCCAGTATTGGAAAAGGCTCGGGTTTTCGAGTTCTTATCTGCCAAACGCATGTTGAAGGGTTACAGCTGGGGAAAGGGCGAAAAGACGATACTCCTGGTTCATGGCTGGGAATCCCGAGGAACGGCCCTGCGCAAATTTGTCAATCCATTAGTGGAGGCAGGTTATAAGGTCGTGGCCTTCGATGGCCCAGCACACGGTAATTCTGAAGGGAAACGTACCAATTTACCGGAGTTTGCCCAGGCGATCCGAGCGGCGATTCATCATACGGGACCGGTAGAAGCACTCATTTGTCATTCCTTTGGCGGCGCGGCTGCTTCCTATGCCTTGAGTCAGCTGGAGATGGAAAGCCAGGTACGCAAGTTGGTACTGATCGGTGTGCCGAATGAAATGAAGCATGTCTTGGGGCAAGCAACCCGCATGATGAAAGTACCTGCGGCGGCAAAAAGATATTTCCAGCGAATTATAGAATATAAAATGCTCATGCCGTTGGCCAAGGCTAGTTTGAGTCAGTGGGGGAATAGTATCAATACGGAGGATATCCTCATCATTCATGATGAAGAGGATAGCGTGGTTCCCGTAAGTGAAGCCTTGGCCATTTTTGAAGCGGTAGACAAAGCGGATCTGCTATTGACAAAGGGATATGGCCATTATCAAGTGACCAAGAACCCAGATGTCGTGCAGCGAACGGTTTCTTTTATTGGCGAAGCCGTCCCGAGCTGATAACTTGTCTTTGCTCATACTACTGGAAATTTTATGCCAACTGGGTTTAAAAGTTTAGGGTTGAAGGTTTATGCCAAGGAATTGACCTCATAAACCTTCAACTTTCATCTGATAAACCGTATTTGTCTAGTAGGATGTCTTTGCCCAACTTTTTACTCCCAAAACACTATTAACCAAGCGATAATGAGCTGCGTTTTCTGCTAGGATTATGTCGGCTGTCTTTACTATCTGAGGCTTTCAGAATGGAAATTATAAAATTTGTTTATTTTTGGTCAACGCTATGAAAATTCTCACTCAATCAATCTTAGGAAGTTAAGGCTTGAGGAGAGAAAAAAGCGGCTTAAGGAAGCAGGGACGAACGATAATCCCTGGCTAGAAACACAAAAATTGTTACAGAACCAATTTCCAAAAGAAAGTCATCATAATGAAGAACATTCTCCTTGTTACGCTCTCTTGTTTATTAAGTACCTTTTGTTATGCGCAGGCACCGGATAATGATGAGTGTAGTGCCCAAGTAAACTTAGGGCAGGTACCTAATTGCAGCGAGACGATCTATACCAATGTTAATGGAACGGCTAGTAATATTGGGGTGGGAAATAACCCTGCTTGCTTCAATGGCCTATCCACCCAAAATGATGTTTGGTTCTCTTTTACAACAAGTACTGATATTAGAGATGTGACCATTCGAATTGCTGGTACGGATCAAGGAGCTAATACAGCGCTCAGCAATCCTCAATTGTCGGTCTATCGAGGTAATTGTGTATTGAATGGCTTGCAAGAAATCAGTTGTTTGTCCTCTACGGATGGCGCTTCTGGTTTAGAGCTAGATCTGTTTAACCTTTCTGCCAACGTTACTTTCTTTGTTCGTGTAAATGATTTCTCCGCTACCGGGACACCCAACTGGGGAGACTTCACCATCTGTGTAGAAGAATATGTAGCAGATATCAATATAGGGGAAGAGGCAAGCACCACCGCTTGTACCGGGACACTGTATGATTCCGGTGGACCTGATGGTCCCTATGGTACCAATGAAAATAGCACCTTTACTATCTGTCCAGATGATCCTCATTCGTGTATCCAGATTGATGTAGCCGAATTTGCTACCGAACAACTCTTTGGCGCACCGATTGATTTTCTAAACATCTATGCGGGTACCAATACGGATGCACCTCTAGTTACTTCCATCTTTGGAGTGGGCGGAGGATTGCCCGTTTTCGTGGAAAGTGAGTGTGCGACGATCCAATTTGTTTCTGATTTGTCGGTAAACTTGGACGGGTTTATGCTCAATTGGTCTTGTACGCCAGCCGCCTGTGGTGGATCAACTTCGGATAATCCAACCGTCATTAATAGTATTCCTTACAATGATTCTTTTGATACCTGTGAAGGAGGCGCCTCTATCGGTCAAACGGCTTGTAGTGGCGCAGGGTTTATTGTTGGGCCAGAATATGTTTTCCGATATGACTCTCCCGGTGGAATTTGCGGAAGGGTTGAAATCACCAATGCAAATGCGGGAACGGGCGTTTTGGTACTAGATGGTCCTCCTGATGATCCCAATTCAAGTTGTGTAGGAGTAGGGGCGAATGGCTTGATCGGTAGTGTCGATTTGAAAGATCCAAAACCTTATTATATCCTAGTGGCCAATGCTGGCGGCTGTACCAATTTTGATATCAGTATCACCGAAACGGACTGTGCGCTTTCTCCGGCTTTGACCAATGCACTTTGTAATCCATTAAATGGTTGTGTTCAGCAAGATGGTTTGCCTGTTGTATTACAGTTTCAGCAAGGATTTCAGGATATCGCCTTTAATGAAGGCCAGAATGATGGTTGCTGGTTGAACATTGGTTCTGACCAACCTAATTACTACTGGTTTAGCATAGAAGCACAAGAAGACGGTGACTTTGGCTTTATCGTTGAAGCGGCTAATGCTAGCGAAGCATCAGATATAGATTTCAATGTTTGGGGCCCTTTTACCAATGAGCAAGTGTGTATCTCACCCCAGGATGTGATCAACTTTATAGAAACCAATCAACCTGTTCGTTCCTCTTGGGCGGCAGGGGTAGAGCCGACTGGGTTGGCGAATTTCAATAGTGAAGGCCAGCCCGTGACGGATGAATATGACTGTGGAAACGAACCCGGTGCCGGAGGAGATGATTTTGTTAGACCCATTGATGCCAAAAAAGGAGAAATCTATCTAGTATTGGTGAACGATTGGGGGAATGATATTCAAAGCGGGGAAATATCGATCGATTGGGGGCCATCTGATGCGGCCGTATTAGATCCCATTTTACCGGAAGTTATTGCTGGTGATACCGTCGTTTGTGCCGGTTCTTCTGTACAGATTGAAGTTTCCGAAACAGTAGATAACATCACTTGGATTACCGGAACAGAAAGCCTCTCTTGTACCAATTGCTTTACTCCAGTTGCGACGCCTACTACTACCACGGTCTATGAAGCAGTGGTAGAAGCAGTATGTTATTCCGACACCATTCAAATAGAAGTGGTCGTCTATGATGTGGATGCTGGACCAGATGCGAGTGTATGTAGAGGAGAAGAGTTTCAGATCGTGGCGGGCTTGGATTTTGAAATTGGAGACTATGCCTGGACGGCACAAGATGGTGTCAGCTTGAGTTGTACGGATTGTGGTACGCCAACAGTTTCAGCTGATGTAGCTGGAACATATACGGTTACCGTTACGCTGACAACTCCTTCTTGTACCTTAAGTGATGAAATGACCTTAACGGTGCTCGACAGCGAAGCACCACAGTATAATATAAGTGATGATCAAACGCTTTGCGAAGGCGAATCCTTAAGCTTGGGGGGGGATCCGGTAGCAGGTCTTACCTACGCTTGGACGGCTCGACCAGGTGATTTTAGTTCTGCAGATGCGAACCCAGAAGCTACGCCTGCCATATCTACGACCTACCTGCTATCTGTGACGAATGAAGATTGCCCACTACCATCACTAGATTCAGTGGTCGTTGATTTGATCTTCAATCCTGTTGTAAGTGTGTTGCCTGATACGATGGTTTGCCAAGATGATGAAATCGTCTTGGGCGCTACCGAAATTGAATCAGATGTAAGCTATAAATGGACTGGGCCAGCTACGATTGTCGATGATACCTTGGCTAATACCTCGGCTATGGTGCAATCTAGTGGCACCTATTCGCTGGAAGCAACTAGAGATATTTGCTCGGTTACCGCTTCCTTTGAAGTGATGATGACGGAAATATCAGTAGATATTGTAGGGGAAGATACCTTAACCATCTGTCGAGGAGATGAGGTGGCCTTGGAAGTGACCGCTACGCCGACTGATTCTATTGTCCGCTGGTTCCCTTCCGAGGGACTAAGTGCGACGGAAGGCCTCAACGTCACGGCCTCACCCGATTTCTTGACTACCTATTATGCGACGATCAATGCACCGAATGGTTGTGTAAGAACGGACTCGGTGATGGTGGTAGTCGATTCGCTACCCGTCAATCTTGACATCATGCCCTCTGATACATCGATTTGTGAAGGATCGCTTTTGGTCCTAACAACGGAGGTATTCGAACCAAGTGATTTTGAAAATATCGAATTCCAATGGGGAGGAGGAAATGGTTTTATCAGCGGTGATTCTCTGCTTAATATGGTATTGAATCCGGATACAACTTCTCGTTACTTCCGGGTAAGTACCCAAGGCGTTTGTGTAGATACGTCTTTTGCCGATGTAGAAGTGAAACCTAACCCCGAGATTACCATTATGCCAAGCGATACCACCGTGTGTGCTGGGCAGCCCGTACAATTGACGACCACTTACGATCCTGGTATAGACGAAGTCGAGTGGATGCCGATGAACGGACTCAGTTGTACCGACTGTGAAAATCCTATTGCGACCGCTATAACAACGACCAATTATACGGTGCAGGGTATGCTAAATGATTGTCCTGGTTCCGCCTCCATGACGATAATTGTCGAACCCTTACCTTTTATACAATTGATTCCAGATCGAGTCATATGTGCTGGCAGTACTGCTGCCATACGGCTCAATGAAGCGCCAGCTCAGCCTGATGCTACTTACCTCTGGACTTCTCCGGAAGATCCTGGCTTCAGTTCCACTGATCCTGCCTTGACCGTCACTCCGGCAGTAACGACTACCTACGAATTGACGGCCACCAATGATTGTGGTCCAGTTTCGCAATCGGTAACGATCTTTGTCGTACAAGATGCCACCGTAGCCATTGAAGGCCCTGCTGAAGTTTGTCGAGGAGATAATGTCACATTCAATGCTAGCGGAACAGCGCCGGCCAATGTCCAACAAGCTTTTGAATGGTTGGTAGATGGTCAACCAAGTGGTCAGACGGGACCTGCTTTCAATCTAACGAATATTCAAGCGAGTGCCACGATCAGCGTCAATTATACCTACGGACCCAACTGTGGAACGGTAACCGAATCTATGGATGTTACTGTTTTTGATGCACCCGTCATCAACTTCGTGCCGATTCCTGATACCGTTTACAACGGAGAAGAGGTCACCTTGACGGCACAAGTATTGCCAAGTATTGATGGGACTACCTACCAATGGGAAGGCGAAAGTGTTCAAGCCCCCGCAGATGGTGCGAGTGTAGTGGTACGACCGTTCATTGATGGGGAACAACCCGAACAAGAAACCTTTATTTATACGCTTACAGTCACAACTCCGACAGGATGTACAGCGACAGCATCCATAGCTGTTTTTGTTTTGAATCCCACACCGAAGATTCCAAACGTCTTTACGCCAAACGGAGACGACTTTAATGATGAATTCAAGGCTTACTTCCCCGGAAATTCTATTCAAGTAAGAGAGTTTAGAGTATTCAATCGCTGGGGACAATTGATCCATAATGTAAGTGATAATACCCCTTGGGATGGTGAGCACAAAGGTAAGCCAGCCCCATCGGATGTATATATCTACCACATTATTTACGAATTACCAGGTGGCCTGCGAAAAGAAGAAAGAGGCGATGTGACCTTGGCCCGATAAGACAAAATTGAACCTATAAATAAAAGAGTGGGTTTGTAGGAGTATATCTCTTTACAAACCCGTTTTTTTTAATGAATAATGTGTAATGGGTAATTAATAAGGAAGAATGTATAATGAGTAATTAATAATGTGTAATGAGTAATTAATAATTATCAATTCTACATTGTTCATTAAACTTCCATTATCCATTATCCATTAACAAACCCGCTAAATCGACCTCTGTCTTTCGCAATTTTTCTCGGCAAAGCTGGATGAGTTCACTGGCCCGACTAACCTTTTCAGAGAGGTCATCGATTCCTATATTGCCTTCCTGTAAGGCTTGTACAATGCTTTGTAATTCTTTCAATGCTTCTTCGTAGGTGATCATGAGCGTGCTGTTATTTTACTTTTGATTTGACCATCTTTGAATGTGGTTTCTATCTCGTCGTCCACTTGTAGGTCTGATCGCGCTTGAATGGCTTTTCCATCTTTAGTAGTCAAGGAATAGCCTCTGCCCAAAGTAGCTTCCAAGCTGAGTAAATCCGTCATTCTTGATAACTGGTCTATTTTTTCAGTTTCCTGCATCACTTGCCGCTGGGCGCTAGTGGGTAATTGTGTCGCTAGGAAATCCAATTGTTGGGTCTGCTGTTGCAATAGGCTTTGAGCCTGGAGCTGGATAAATTGTTGTTGTTGATCCAAGCTGGATGTTGCCTGCTGCAAAAAGGCTTGGCTAATCTGCCCCAACTGCTGACTATACTGTAATAATACGGCTTCAAATTGTGCATTGTGCTGCAATAGAAAATCAGCCACAGCTGTCGGTGTTTTTAGACTCTGATGAGCAACGATATCGGCTACTGTCTGATCAATATCATGACCTATACCCGTTAGGACAGGAAGCGGACAATCTGCCAAGGCCGCACAGAGTTGGTATTCATTAAAGGCTTGCAAATCCAATCTAGCTCCACCACCACGAATTACCACCACTACATCATAAGCGTAGGTTTGTTTGGCTATTTTCCGAAGCTGTTTTTGCATTTCTTCTGATACCCGATCTCCTTGCATGACCGTCGGAAATAAATCCAACTGGTAGTGATAGGAATAAGCGTTTTGCCGCAATTGATTTTGAAAATCTTGCAAGCCTGCAGCAGTGGGAGAGGAGAGGATCGCAATCCGTTGCAGAACAATAGGCAATGCCAATTCAGCATTCTGGAAAAGCTTACCTTCTTGCTCCAATTGCTGTAGGGTCTGTTCCCGCTTCAAGGCCAACCTCCCGAGCGTATAAGTAGGGTCAATATCTTCGATGGCCATCTTCAAGCCGTAGCGTTCATGAAAAGTCACTCGCACCTGCATTTTTACCTCCAAACCCTCCTGCAGGATGTCCGCCAGCTTCTTGCCCACGCTTCGCTTTAATTGTCGGTAGGTTTTACTCCAAATGGCTGCTTCGCTACGCGCTATAATCGTATCTTCTTCTTCCGATTTTTGTACGAGTTCTAGGAAATAATTGCCGCGAGATTCATTGAGTTGTGCAATCTCACAGGTCACCCAGATAGCATCCGGCAAATTGAGTGCTAGGATCCGACGTACATACTCGTTTAATTCGAATAGCGAATAGGTTTGCAATAGCTGTGTTTTTCACAATATTAAGGAATGTGTAGTAAAATGAGGTTGTGAATCAAAATTAAAATGGCAATCGAAATCAAAAGCTAGGATGGTCGCCGCTTTCGCCTGTGGTTCACACCACCACATTCCGCGGCTCCCCGGCCACAAACGCCAGGATATTAGCCTTGGTTTCGGCCATGAGTCGCTGCCGCGCCGCCTGGCTTGCCCAGGCAATATGTGGGGTGAGAATGCAATTGGGGACACCTAGGAGCGGGTGATCCATCGTAGGTGGCTCGACGGAGAGGACATCCAAGGCAGCCCCTCGAATCGTCCCTGCTTCTAAGGCTGCTTTTAGGTCTAGTTCGTGGATTAATCCTCCGCGGCCTGTATTGACTAGGATCGCAGAAGGTTTCATCTCTTGTAGTAAATTCCGATTGACAAATGCTTGGTTGGCGGCTGAAAGCGGGGCATGAAGGGTAACAAAATCACTTTCACGAAAGAGCGTTTCTACGCTGACAAATTCAATACCCGGTTGTGCATCACGTTCAGGGTGTTTATGATGGGATAAGACTTTCATATTAAAGGCCTTTGCGATTCTGCCTACGCTTTGGCCAATCTTCCCAAAACCATAAATACCCATGGTTTTACCACTCAATTCCTGTAAGGTGTCCAGGGTGTAGCAAAAATTCGATTGGGCCGACCAATCACCCCTTTGCACACTTTCGTGATGCTGCCACACTTGATTGGTGAAGCTAAATATCATGGCGAATACGTGCTGTGCCACCGTGTCGGAGCCATACCCTCTAATATTACATACGCGAATGCCTTGATTTTCAGCGGCTTTTGTGTCGATATTATTGTATCCCGTAGCCGTTAAGGTAATCAATTGTAGGTCGGGTAAGGATTGCATGAGCGCAGCTGAAATAGGTGCTTTATTGACCACCAGGATGTTTTTTCCACGGGCTCTTTCCAGTAGTTGCTCGGGAGGCGTATGATCAAAAATGGTTACATTTCCCAGTTCTTCTAAAGTTGACCAATTGAGGTCTCCAGGGTTTAGGGTGAAACCATCCAGGACACTGATGTTGATAGGGCTAGCTGTTGGCATGTCGTGTTTGATAAAACGGTCTAAGAATACTGCTGGACATTTTACTCCGGTAGCGCTTAAAGGTTTCCGTGTTGAAGGTCTATGCCGGGAATTAAACCCTAAACCTTCAACCTTCAACGAATAAAAAGCATTCGTCCAGCCACAGTATATTTATTGGTCAAAGGCAGTGCGAACTGGCTCCGGGATAATTTGCTCTAGAATGATCTGTTGTTCGAGGTTGTTCTCCACAAATTTCCATTCTTGGCTGTTGAGCGGGGCGATGGCATATAGGTTTTTGTCTGCCTTGATTTGAAAACTGGAAGCCGCTTTGTCAAAAGTGACATTTTCAGCGCCATAGGTGGTTTCAAAAGAAGTTTTCATATAGCCCATTACCTTGTCATCGCTAAAACTCGGGCCCGAAAATTTGAGTTCCATCTCCATTTGATAATTCAGATTGATGAAGTGTTGTTGCTCGGCATCTACTTGTCCCACAAAATTTTTGATTTCAAATTTGCCCATATTAATCTGCATCCCCTCCGATTCCATTTGCTCGAATAAGCTTAGCATTTGTTCCTTAGGTATCAAGTTGAAGAGCGAGTCATAGGTGAGATTCAACACACCGAGCCAGTCCTTTTTTGCCGTGGCATCAAAGAAAAGGTCAATTCGATCATTGATAGGGGCTTTAAATTGGTCTGGTACTGCCTGCTGGGCAGCAAGTGAAGAAAGTCCTACAGCCGAAATAAGAAATAGGACGCAACATAGTTTTCTCATATTTGGTTTGATTATTTGTCGCAAAGATAAAATTTAGACAATTTCCATCCGTACAAATTATTTCAGAATGAAAGTCTAATAACTGCTTTATAAGGTTTTTAAGTATTCGACGACGGCTTTTCTTTCAACTGAGGAAAACTCATCGCCAAAGTAATGGCCTTTATTGCTGTAGCCAGGTAAATCTGTATCGAAAGTCCATTTCCCTTTGCTTTTTTCCTGAGCTTCATACTGCCAGCCCACTTTTTCAAAATCATAGCTAGCAGATTCTCCAACTCTACTCCAGTATTGCGGCCGACTTGGACTATGTAAAACTTCAGCTAAGGTGGGGACAGAACCATTATGAAAATAGGGGGCTGTAGCCCAAATACCATCCAATGGAGGCGCCATATACGCCAGCTCGGGCTCGAAATAAGACCGCGGACTGGAATTAGCAAACCAACTATTGTTATACCATTCCACAATACCTGACGAGTAAGCATATTGAGCGTAAAGCGGATCTGTTTTGACCTCCTCAAGGGCTACCAACTTGTTGGGGTATTCCTCTTTTTCTCCGTACGTACCGTGGCATTTGCTACAGGCATTTTCAAAAAGTAATTGCCCTTTGGCCGCCAAGCCTTGATCTACTTGCTCCGGATAAGCGGGGGCTTCCAAGGATTGTAGCCAGGCCAAGACATCCTTAAAATTATTTACCGCTGCTCTGGCCGCCGTACTATCGGGGATACCCAATACGGAGGCTTGGAATAATAATTTGGTAAAGTCCCCCCTGCCGATTCCATTATAGTAGAGTGCATTCTTCTTTTTGACATGCCAAAGTGGAGGAACGTCAGTAGCAATGGGATACTTGTTTATTTCATAATTTGGCTTTTTCACATAGGTCAAGTCCACGGGGTCTCGGTGCATCATGCAGGCCTCCGCCAGGCGAAAAGCGGGATTGGCACCCACTTGGTTGGTCTCAATTTCTGGTGCTATTTTTCTAAGGAATTTCCCGAAAGTCTCATACGCTTGGTACTCGGCTGCCGATTTCTTGTATTTCACCTTCATGCCAAAGTTCATCAACTTGGCCATGGTCGTTAAGTTGCGTCGATAATCCGAAAAACTATTACCCATACCAATAACGATTTCGCCCTGAAAGGGACTGGCATGGCAGGTGAGGCAATTCCCATTAACCACCTTTGTACCATTAGCAGCCACAAAAGCAGTAAAAGCATAAGGCACTTTTTCATTGATCCCCTTTCTAACTAAAACCGTATCAGGCTGCTTGAGCAGTTGACGTTTGAATAAGCCAAAGGGAACGCCCGAACCAATATAATCTCCATTGACTAAGAAATCAAAGCCCGCCGCTGGGTCGCCTCCTTCCTGTTGCGGACTGGGCGGAATGGCCATTACTCGATAAGCTAATTTTCCATCGGGACGAGGTAGGTCTTTATAAGTACGGCAAGCAAGGATGAAAAGAAGTGAAAACAGAGTAAGCGCCATTTGGGTTTTCATTGCTGTTGTTTTTGAGAGAACAGGAAATTAACGCAGCTCTCTTAAAAACAAAAAATAAGCTAGAAGGTTTGCAAAGAATTGGCAGGGATAGACTTACGTAAAGGCGAACGCTAATTGACAGGTGACGGAACATTTTAGGTCAACTAAGTTGAAAAGTTTAGGGTTGGAGGTTTATCCCATGGAATTAAACTTTCAACTTTCATCTGATAAACCGTATTTGATCCAGTAGTAAGTTAAAAGTTTATATCAGGGAGTTAAGTCTTCAACCCTAAACTGATAAACCATATTTATCCAGTAGTATGTCTAATCGATATGTTCTAGGATTTTCTCGGCCATTACCTCCAGATTTTCCTCTTTTTCCAATACCTGATCGATAATTACCAGACTGGTGAAATAGCTCTCCGGATCGAAGCTCTTGAGGTAAGATTCATTGAAGTAAAAATGGAGATCTTCAAAAGGAGCGCATTGATACAATATATAAGCATTTTCATGTACATCAAATACACAAAGTAAGAAGTAGTGATTGGATTGATTGGGCAGGCAATTGAGCATAATGGGATAATCAAAGTACTGGGCCCGCCAAAAGCCAAAGAGGTTGGCTTCAAAAAGAGGGTAGTATTGTACCTTGATGGCCGCTTTCTTCTTGTCTAAAGTGCGCTCCAATAGCCCTAGCTTATTCCGCATCTTGGTCAATGGAATATCTTGCGGATTGAGCTGCGAAAAGGCTTGCCATTTATAGGTTTGCAGATCGTAATAATCTACCTCTCCAATTCGCAATTTGTAATCAAAACGAGGGTAGCCCGGTACGATATAGCCGGGGTAATAGTAGGGTAGTCCGCGTTTTAAACAAAAAGATATTTCCATCAGCATGGTATAGAAACCCAAGCTGTTTTTTTGATAATCTGGGTCATAAATCCCCATAATACTAGCCACACTATCTTTTCCCTGATCAAAGAAACTAGTAGCAATTAGCTGCTTGTCTTTGTAAACCGAAACCTCCATCGTATCGTAGATGTTGAAATCCTCCCCATCTAATAGGGAGTCTTTTAGGCTCGGGGCCAGTACGCCTTTAAAAGAAGCTTTGTATTTCTGGTAGAGTTGTTCCTTTTCGGAATCGATAAAGGCTCGCCGTACTTCCGTGTGAAATTCTACTTGATTGTTTCGAATCAATTTTCGTAAGCTCTTGCGGAATTCGTAGCCCTCCAACGAAAGTCGGATCCAAACGGCAGAAAAGAATTGGTGGTTGAAACAAAGAAAGTGAGTGGTGAAGATAGTTTGCCCCATGCGATACCAACCCCGAGCCAAGTAGGCATCGAGTTCTTCAGGAACCATCATGTCGGGATAATGTTTTTCGGCAAACATCTTACGAATCAACAATTGCTACAATAAAACGCTATTTTCTTTGGTAGAATCAGCTAGGAGTTACTTCAGCTTCAGCAGTTTACTTAGCTATATCTTGGGAAACTGCTGAAGTCTAAATCTAAGCTTTTTTTTAAGCGCAGTAAATTATATTTTACACATATATAATCCAAGTTATTGAGTAAGAATTTCATATAAAATATAGATATATGAATCTTAATGCCTACAGGACACCCCATACTACTGAACCAAATACGGTTTATCAGATGAAGGTTGAAGGTTTATGAGCTTATTTTCTTGGCATAAACCTTCAACCCTAAACTTTTAAATACCGTGGAACAAAAGTTCTTTAGTATTTTGAGCTGAGGTTTTTGGTGGAGGGCAAGGCTCGAAGAGGGAAGCCAGCCGTAGCTACCTGACCGATGAGAAACGAAGCCCTTCGCCAAAAGACACGCTCAAGATGCAAAGTTATTTTTGTTCCACGGTATTAAACCCGAGTGGAATTAAATGTCCAGTAGTCAGAGAATTCCCTGTAACTCACCACCTTTGGCAAATAGTTGGTCGACTTTCTGTTTAACGGCCGGATCACCAATTAATGGCGGGGCGTGATGTGGCTTGATGCGCGCGTCGATAATCAAAGGGCCTGCACAACCCCAATGTTTATGCTGAATGGAGCTATTAACCCCATAGATATCATGAGAAGGATTGGCACGAGTAAAGGTTGCCCAGAGGAAGTTATTGAGGGTCTCACCCAGAAATTGACTATCGTCGCCCACTATTATCAAAGGTATATTGTCCCAGTTATGGTGTGCCAATTGTTTGGCTAAGGTTTGGATGTCCTCTCCCGGAGCTGCTGGATCAAAGACCGGACCCTGAATGGCCAAGATACCCGGCTGTATGAATTGCGGTGCCGTAAAGCCAGTGGGTAATTGTAAATCAGCGGGTAATTCTCCACTTAATGCTCTCAATTTAGGGCCATGACAAGCCATCACCAATTTCGAGCCAGCATTCCAACCCGAACCCGAATAATCCAAGGTATCGATAGTAGTTTGGGTATAAAAATGCAAATCTCGCCGCCAATCTACCCGTTCCAACACATGGGTAAAGAAGGCGCGAATATCGTGGGTATTCAAATTGGGGTGATCATTGGATGCTGCAATAATCAAAAACTTGGCCAGAGAAGTCTGCCCGGTACCCAATATCCGATTTGCTTGCGTCAAAATCTCTTCCGGCTTTGGCTCGCGGAAAGGCATATAGCGTTCCGTTCCAATGGCCAATAAAAGTGGGTGAACACCGGCTGCATCAACGGCATTGATTTCTTTGATGCCTGGAAACTCTTGCGGTGTCAACAGTTTGACCATCTTATGAATCAAATAACCAAAACTGGAATCCTCCTGTGGTGGACGACCGACGACTGTAAAATGCCAGATCGCATCCTTACGGTAGTAAACTTTCTCCACTTCCATCACTGGAAAGTCATGGGCCAAACTATAGTAACCCAAGTGATCACCAAATGGACCTTCGCGCTTTTTCTCTTTCTTTTTGATGATCCCCGTAATCACAAAATCGGCATCTGAAGACAAGTAAAAGTTGTTTTTGGTCGCATAGCGAAAACGACGTCCGCCAAGCATCCCGGCAAAGGTCAATTCCGATAAGCCCTCCGGCAGTGGCATGATGGCCGCAAAAGCGTGAGAAGGAGGCCCGCCAATAAATACAGAAGCTCGAAAGGGTTCATCGGTTTCATTGTAGGCGGTATGATGAACACCAATACCCCGATGGATCTGATAATGCATCCCCACCTCTTCGTTGGGAATGTAGTCATTACCGGATAATTGAATGCGGTACATCCCTAAGTTGGATTGCATAATCTGTTTGGAGTAGGGGGGGAGGGTGAATACCTGTGGTAAGGTCACAAAGGCTCCGCCATCATCTGGCCATGATTTGATTTGCGGCAATTGATCAATAGTCGTTTGGCCATAAGTTACGGGCGTACCCAGTCGGCTTCGCATTGGGAGCGCAGAAAGGGCGGTAAAAGGGGCACCCAAGTAGCGCATCGGCCGCTTTAGAAAATTCATCGGGTCGGCCTTGAGTTCAATGACCTTTTGCACCTGCTCTATCGTCTTCCGAAAGATAAAATCGGTTCGTTCGGCCGTACCATATAAGTTGGAAGCTGCCTGGAAAGGACTGCCTTTGACCTTTTCAAATAAAAGTGCCGGTCCGCCCGCATCATACACGCGCCGATGCACCTCTGCTATTTCCAGATTAGGGTCCAGCTCAGTTTTGATCCGGACTAGCCGTCCATGTTTTTCCAAATCATTTACACAGGCACGTAGACTCTTGTAACTCATACTTCAATTAAGTGTTTTTTTACCTTCTCTGGCTGGCTGGTCTCCAGCGCACCAAAATGCTTGGAGAACTACAGAATGAGGGCCAGCGCATCTTTTTCAATGGAATTTCGCAATGCCTAACAAATCAAATTGAGGGAAGTTTTGTATTATTGCGACAAGAGACAGAGAAAAAATAAATGGATCGGATTTAAAGATTTTAAAAGGAAAATCGATCAATTCATTCCCCTCAAACGACCAAGCATTCAATTCCTATGAAAAATTACCTAAAATTACTGCAAGACATTATTGACAAAGGTACACAAAAGGGAGATCGCACGGGTACGGGTACCACTTCTCTATTTGGTTACCAGATGCGGTTTGACCTGCAAGAGGGCTTCCCCATGCTGACTACCAAGAAGTTGCACCTCAAATCGATTGTATATGAGTTGCTTTGGTTTTTGAATGGGGATACCAATGTCAAGTACCTGCAAGAAAATGGTGTTAGGATATGGAATGAATGGGCTGATGAAAATGGTGATTTAGGACCCATATATGGTAAGCAGTGGGTCTCCTGGAGCAAAGCCGACGGTACTACGATCAATCAAATTCAAAATGCTGTTGATCAAATCAAGAACAATCCGGACTCGCGGAGAATTATCGTGAATGCTTGGAATGCTGGGGAGTTGGATCAAATGGCACTCACGCCTTGCCACGCCCTTTTTCAATTCTATGTGGCAGATGGAAAATTATCTTGCCAATTGTATCAGCGTTCGGCTGATGTTTTCCTCGGCGTACCTTTCAACATCGCCTCCTACGCTCTACTGACCATGATGATGGCGCAGGTTTGCGACCTGGAACCCGGCGAATTCGTACATACCTTTGGCGATGTCCATCTCTACTCGAACCACATGGAGCAAGCCCAACTGCAGCTCACTCGCCAACCCAAAACACTCCCAACCCTAACTATCAACCCCAAAGTAAAAGATATTTTCGGCTTTAAATTTGAAGACTTCAGCTTGTCTAATTACCAACCAGACCCACATATTAAGGCAAAAGTTGCAGTGTAAGATAAAATCGGAAGTGCGAAATCGTAAATCGGAACACTTAAGCTCCAGCAGTTTCTCCCTCGAAGTGGGAAATCGGAAGGTGGAAAGGGGAAAGCCTCGATGTGGCCTTCCGCCTTCGTACTTTCGCTTTCCGACTTCGCACTTTTTCAATATCGTTTTGCTCATTTCTGTTGCATTTTCAGACGTAAGTACTTTATATGATATTACCGCTTAGTCCCCTATATTCCACATTCCACATTCCACATTCTTCATTCCACATTACCGCTACCCCTCCGGACTAAAAATCTCATCAATAGATTGCTGCAAGTCCTGGGCATCTCCATCCAGATT
>Ga0070729_10002967_pt1 | contig 20581 bp, 19 predicted proteins | sample tdDd472_FD_66725 | JGI IMG/M metagenome (GOLD analysis project Ga0070729, IMG submission 66725) | Marine sediment microbial communities from the Atlantic coast under amendment with organic carbon and nitrate - tdDd47.2 | ecosystem: Environmental > Aquatic > Marine > Coastal > Sediment | place... | reverse complement strand
GTAGCGTTTTCAAGTTTGTAGCCTCTTTCTTCAGAGATAACAGTACCACCTGTAAGAACAGCGATATCTTCCAACATTGCTTTTCTCCTGTCACCAAAGCCGGGAGCTTTAACAGCTGCAACTTTAAGTGTACCGCGAAGTTTGTTTACAACCAATGTGGCAAGAGCTTCACCTTCAAGATCTTCGGCAATGATAAGAAGTCCTCTACCCGACTGAGCAACTTTTTCAAGTACCGGAAGCAGGTCTTTCATGGCAGAGATTTTTTTATCATGAATAAGGATGAACGGATCATCAAGTGAGGCTTCCATGTTTTCACTGTTGGTTACGAAGTAAGGAGAAAGGTAACCGCGATCGAACTGCATACCTTCAACAACTTCAAGACCGGTTTCAGTACCTTTAGCTTCTTCAACTGTAATAACACCATCTTTACCAACTTTGTCCATTGCTTCAGCGATAAGGTCACCGATAGTTTTGTCATTATTGGCTGAAATGGCACCAACCTGGGCAATTTCGTCACGACCTTCAACGTCGCGGCTTAAACCTTTAAGGTATTCAAAAACTTTAGTTACGGCAAGGTCAACACCACGTTTAAGATCCATCGGGTTTGCACCGGCGGTAACGTTTTTAAGACCTTCACGATAGATTGCCTGAGCAAGAACAGTAGCAGTAGTGGTACCGTCACCTGCAACATCACTGGTTTTAGAAGCAACTTCACGGACCATCTGAGCGCCCATGTTTTCGACTGCATCTTCAAGTTCAATTTCTTTAGCAACGGTAACACCGTCTTTAGTTACAAGGGGAGCACCGAATTTTTTTTCGATAACTACGTTGCGACCTTTAGGGCCTAAAGTAACTTTTACAGCGTTTGCAAGTTTATCAACGCCTATTTTCATTCCACCACGGGCATCAACACCAAATTCGATAATTTTAGAAGCCATTTTACCTCCAATAGCTTTTTAATTTATAATAAAATAAAATTTTATTTAACGATACCGTAAATATCGTTTTCTTTCATCATTAGATATTCTTCACCATCAACAGTAATTTCAGTTCCTGAATATTTACCATAAAGAACAATATCACCGGCTTTAACGGCAAGTTCAAAAACTTTACCTTCGTCATTAACTCTGCCCGAACCAACAGCCACAACAGTACCTTCAATTGGTTTTTCTTTTGCAGAATCGGGAAGAATGATACCGCCTTTAGTTTTTTCTTCAGCTGCTTTAGGTTTAACGATTACGCGGTCACCCAAAGGTTGAATTCTGAAATTTGACATTATATCCTCCAAAAATAAATTGTTATTAGTTATTAGCACTCTTCTATTGCGAGTGCTAATATATGTATAACAAAAATTTTTGTCAAGACTTGAAAGAACTCTATGGAAACGAATTTACGATTTAACAATAATTACATAACTGTTAGATTATAGAAATGGAAAAAAGTTTCAGGCGGGGAAAAAAATTTAGATTGCACTCCAATGTTTTATCTTTTTGAGGAGGGCATCTTTTCTGACAGGTTTGGGTACAAAATCATTTATGCCGGAATCTTTAAACTTTTCCTGATTCTCTTTAAATGATTCTGACGTCACGGCGATTATCGGGGTATTTTGGTTAAGATTTTGTTCGCCAAAACGAATTTCGGAAGAGGCGGTGAAGCCATCTTTTTTTGGCATAAGTATATCCATGAGGATTATATCAAATTTTTTATTTTTTGATATTTCAACAGCTTCTTCGCCATTGTTGGCTACTTCAAAATCGTACTTTTGAGAGTTCAGCAACTTTTTAAGAATTGCCTGGCTTATTGAATCGTCTTCTGTAATCAGTATAATCATTTTTATGGTATTCCTTATCGAGCCAAAAATTATAATAATCCAATGTGAAATACATCAATTTTTCGACGAACGAGCGATTTTACCCGATAAAGGCAAATCTGATTTATCAACGAGTAAATTTTGACCTGAAATCTATTTATTTACGGCAAGTTAATTGTAAAGATATTATATTATTACAGGGTCTATCTTGAATAAGATATCAACTACCAGTGAGATAAATAATATGGATAAAATAGTCAAATCTGCAGAAATTAAAGTCGGTTTTAGTATTAATGCCACGATCAACAGGGTCTGGGATGCGCTTACCCTGAATCTTGATAAATGGTGGACGAGTGAGTTTTTCGCTAACCCTGATTCGACGAAAATGGTATTTGAGCCATATCCCGGCGGGCGGCTCTTTGAATCGGGTGACAACAATAACGGTATATTATGGTACACTGTCATCCGTATTGATGATTATAAAAAACTTGATATGACGGGTTATTTGTTCCCTGAATTTGGCGGACCCTCGGTTTCATATCTATCAATAGAACTTCACGCAGAGGAGAATACAACTCTGGTAAAAGTTACGGATGTTCATACCGGAGCTTATGGTGAAAAAACGCCGGATTACCTTAGGGAAGGATGGGAAATGATTTTCGGACAGTCATTTAAAAATTATGTTGAAAAAACTTCCGGGAATTAATGAATCTTAAATTTCCAGGCTTCATCAAATTAAAAAAATTACAAGGAGTATTATTGTGCTAATAGCTGTTCCAAAAGAGATTCAGCAGGGAGAGAACCGTGTTGCACTTGTTCCCGATACTGCTTCAAAGCTTATTAAAAAAGGTTTTGAGGTTGCGATTGAAAAAGGGGCAGGTTTGAATGCAAATTTTCCTGATGATCAATATGTTCAAGCCGGTGTTAAAGTAATTGAAAACCCGGAAGAGCTATATAAAGCAGCGGATATCGTGTTAAAAGTTCAAAAACCGCTAGATCACCCAACATCAGGGAAACATGAACTGGATTTAATGAAAAAAGGAACCCTCTTGATCACGTTCATGTATTCACTACATTACCCTCAATTGGCAAAAGAAGCCGCAAACAGGGGAATCAATGTAATTTCAATGGAGGCTGTACCTCGTACCACTTTAGCCCAGAAAATGGATGCGCTTAGTTCGCAGGCAAATATAGCGGGCTACAAGAGCGTACTACTCGCGGCAAATAAGCTGGGTAAGATATTCCCCTTGATGATGACCGCCGCCGGTACAATATCCCCCGCGAGAGTTGTGATAATGGGAGCCGGTGTTGCAGGCTTGCAGGCGCTTGGTACAGCGAAGAGGCTTGGCGCCGTCGTGGAAGTTTCCGATATTCGCCCACAGGTTAAGGAAGAAGTACAAAGCCTTGGCGGCAGATTTATCGAGGTTGATACAGACGAGAATATGCAGGATGAGGGGGGATACGCGAAAGAGGCATCTGAGGAATTTCTCAAAAAGCAAAAAGAGCTTATTTTCAAACATGTAACTGAAGCTGATATTGTGATTACCACGGCATTGGTTCCGGGAAGAAAAGCCCCTGTTCTTGTGACCGAAGAAATGGTAAAAAATATGAAGAAAGGGAGCGTTGTTCTTGATATGGCTGTTGAGTTTGGTGGTAATTGCGAGATAAGCGAAAACGGTAAAACTGTTGAAAAGTATGGCGTTTTTATTATTGGTGAGCCAAATTTACCAAGTCTGGTACCTGTAAATGCCAGTGAAGTTTATTCAAAAAACCTGCTGAGCTTGCTGGAGCATATTAGCAAGGATGGAGTAGTTGATTTAAAATTAGATGATGAAATAGTAAAAGGATGTTTAATAGTGAATAATGGTGAAGTTATTAATGAACGAACCAAACAATTATTGACAAACTAAGGGGAGTATGATGGAAACTTTTGATTTATTAATGCACATATACGTTTTTGCTCTGGCGGTATTTGTGGGGTTCGAGTTAATTACTAAAGTACCCCCCACGCTTCACACCCCCCTCATGTCGGGTTCAAATGCAATATCCGGTATCACGATTGTTGGGGCTTTGATAAGCGCAGGTAATAATGATCTTACACTAAGCACGATTCTTGGCGTTGTGGCAATTATTTTTGCCACGATAAATGTGGTCGGCGGGTTCATGGTGACCGACAGAATGCTCAAAATGTTCAAAAAGAAGTGAGTTAAATTATGGAAATTATATCTCAGATTGTATATCTGATATCTTCAATATTTTTTATACTGGGAATAAAAAAACTGGGTTCGCCCAAGACCGCAAGATTGGGAAATCAGTATGCGGCGATTGGTATGTTATTAGCCATAGTTGTAACTCTGTTTGATCACCAGATTGTATCATTTACGTATATTATCGTTGGCCTGGTAATTGGTTCCGGCTTAGGCGCGTTGATGGCGACAAGAGTACAGATGACGGGTATGCCCCAGATGGTTGGTTTGTTAAATGGTTTTGGGGGTGGTGCTTCCACACTGGTAGCCGTTTCTGAGTATTATCTCATTTTGACCACGCCTACACTTTCGTTCGAGCTTTCTACATCGATCACGATTATTTTAAGTGTTCTTATTGGTTCCGTTACATTCACCGGTTCATTTATCGCCTTTGGAAAATTGCAGGGGATTGTTACCGGTGCAGTTGTAAAATATCCTGGTCAGCATCCACTTAACTTATTGTTACTCCTGGGAGTTATTGGCGGTGGCGCTTATGTTGTATATGATCCATCAAGCACAATGGTTTTGCTTGGAGTGGTAGCTATTTCACTTTTACTTGGTATTTTACTTGTTCTTCCAATCGGTGGTGCAGATATGCCGGTTGCAGTATCGTTGCTGAATTCATATTCAGGCTTGGCGGCTTCTGCCACCGGATTCGTGTTGAATAACAATGTATTGATTATCGCCGGTGCACTTGTTGGTGCTTCTGGTTTTATTTTGACCATGATCATGTGTCGCGGTATGAACAGATCACTCATGAACGTACTTCTTGGTGGTTGGGATACGGCAGGTTCAGCGGTTGCAACATCAGGTGGAACTAAAGATGCAGGTCCGCAAAAACCTGTTAAATCTGTTGATGCAGAAGAAGCAGCCATGATTTTCGATTCAGCGAGCAGTGTTATTATCGTTCCCGGATATGGTATGGCCGTAGCTCAGGCACAACATGCAATAAGGGACCTTACAAACGTGCTTGAAAAGAAGGGAATTAAAGTACGTTTCGCTATACATCCGGTTGCCGGACGTATGCCGGGGCACATGAATGTACTTCTTGCCGAAGCGAATATTTCTTACGATAAATTATATGCACTGGAAGATATTAATGATGATTTTAGCAATACGGATGTTGCTTTTATTATTGGTGCGAATGACGTTGTAAATCCTGCTGCACGACATGATCAGAGCAGTCCGATATACGGAATGCCGATTCTTAACGTGGATTATGCAAAAACGGTTATCATGAATAAACGTTCCATGAGCGCCGGTTACGCGGGTATTTCAAACGAGTTGTTCTTTTATGATAATACCATGATGTATTTTGGTGATGCAAAAGATGCAGTTTCAAAGTTGGTTAACGAGATCAAAGCTTTATAGGAATCACCTATTCCAATCCCTTCCCTTTAAGAAAAGGGAAGGGATTTTACTTCCATTCTGAAAATATATATTTTGGCTTGTTCACAAGACGGTCGATAATTTAATCTAAATCTACCGAGCGGGCAAAAATGTGATCTACATTTTTTAGCATCTTGTCGTAATCAAAAATTTCTTCTATCTCCGAACCCGGTATATATTTTTTAATCTCTTCATCAGCGAGAAGTTCATCTTTTAGATTTTTGGACTGATCAGCCCAAACAGTCATCGCATTTCTTTGAACAAACTTGTATGCATCCTCACGTGAGATACCGGAGTTTACCAGTTTAAGTAAAACTGTTTGAGAAAATACAAGTCCGCGTGTAATCTCGAGGTTTTTTATCATGTTCTCGGGATAAATCAGGAGATTTTCAACAAGTTTGATCATAAGGTCGAGTGCATAATATGTAATGATACAGCTATCGGGAACAACTACCCGTTCTACAGACGAATGGGAAATATCTCGCTCGTGCCACAGAGCCACGTTTTCCATGGCAGCCATTGCATTACCTCTTAGCAAACGTGCAATCCCGGTAACTCTTTCGCTAACGATTGGATTTCGCTTGTGCGGCATTGCAGAGGAGCCTTTTTGACCCTTAGAGAAAAACTCTTCCGCTTCAAGAACTTCCGTGCGCTGCAGATGGCGAATTTCCACGGCTATTTTTTCGAGTGAGGCACCAATGATTGCCAATACAGATAGGTACTCTGCATGCCTGTCACGCTGGATTACCTGCGTGCTTACAGAAGCGGGTTTTAGTCCCATTTTTTCACAAACATATTCTTCAACTTCGGGGGAGAGGTGTTCAAATGTTCCAACAGCGCCTGATATCTGACCAACACTTATGCTATCTATTGCATTTTCGAGGCGTTTAATGTTTCTTTTAGATTCTTCATACCAGAGAGCGAATTTTAACCCCATTGAGGTAGGTTCCGCGTGGATACCGTGACTTCTGCCAACGCAAATTGTACGCTTGTGTTCGAGGGCACGTTTTTTTAATGCTGATTTAAGCTCATTCATCTGGCGGAGAATGATCTCACCGGCAGTTTTCATCTGGAAACTTAAAGTTGTATCAAGGATGTCACTTGATGTCATGCCGTAATGAATGTGTCTTGATTCGGGACCTACATACTCGGCAACATTAGTAAGGAAAGCGATAACGTCATGCTTGGTTGTTTCTTCTATTTCAAGTACACGAGCCACATCAAATTTTGCTTTTTCCCTGATAATTTCAACATCAGCCATGGGGATATCGCCCATCTTGGCACGAGCTTCGCAAGCAAGAATTTCGATATCAAGCCAGGTTTGATACTTAAATTGGTCTTCAAATATTTTACCTATTTCAGGTTTTGTATATCTGCTAATCATAATTTTTCCAGTTCCATTTCTTTTGTAATTGTATCACCATTTCTAAAAACTGTGAGGTTTATTTCATCACCGGTACGGAAATCCTGAAGCACGCCAATGAGAGTCTGGTCATCATTTATAATATAATTTTCTACTTTTAGCACAACATCACCGACGTGTAAACCAGCTTTTTCAGCGGGTGAATCTTTACCGATATAGGTGATTATAACACCGTGAGTATTAGGAAGACCATAATAATTAGCGATTTCTTCATCGATAGATTGAATTCTTAGTCCCGTCCAAAAATCGCGAGTAACGGAGCCTTTAGCTTTAAGTTCATCAACAATTGTTTTCACTTTATTTATTGGAATTGCAAATCCTACACCCACATTACCGGCAGAACCTGATGCCGTGTAGATAAGAGTGTTCATCCCTATAAGTTCGCCAATAGCATTTACAAGAGGACCGCCGCTATTTCCGCCGTTAATTGCGGCATCGGTCTGGATCATCGAAAGATAATACCTGTCATCAACTTCACCGAGATTCATACCCTGGGCGCTGACAACACCCACAGTAACGGTGGGTTTGTCATTAAGGGAGAACAGTCCGAAGGGGTTACCGAGTGCTATTACCCATTCACCAATTAGGATACTTCCGGAATCCCCGAGTTTGATATACGGAAGCCCCTCGGCGTCAATTTTCAAGAGGCAAATATCGGAAACGGGATCGGTCCCGACAAGCTTCGCGTCATAACGGGTGCCATCGGTCATTGTAACGATAATTTTTACCGCGTTACCTGCCACGTGGTCGTTCGTGATTATATATCCATCGGGCGAAATAATTGAACCCGAGCCAAGACTTTTGACGCTACGATTATAGACACGATCACCAAAAAATCTTCTAAAAAACGGGTCATTACTTAACGGATCGCGGTATTGTCTTATTTCAGTAACGTTTATACCCACAACTGCCGGAGAAACGGAAGATACTGTTTGGGTAATAATATTGCTTCTTGAATTTTCTATTGTAGCATTTGCGGTTTGCTTTGCCTGGACAAATTGAAAACTATTACTACCATCTATCACACCTGAGGAATCAACCGCTTCGGCTTTTTTAGCAGGATCATTGGTGTGTGTGTAATAAATAAAAATACCTGCCATGATCAGCATTGTAAAAAGAGCTGAAAGAATTGCAATTTTAATTTGTTTCATGACGACCCTCGCTGTTTGATCTTTTACTTAACTTTAACCAATCTAAAATTGGATCAATGTGTTTTACAACGATAATCAACATAAGGATTCCAAAAAAAATACTAAATTGAAATTCTGTGGGAGCAGGGGGGAAAGTGTACTTGATTAAAATGTCGGCAGAGCTAAATATGAGTACCCCGGTCAAAACAGTAGCCGCAATATTTCCAAAGTGTATATTTTTTTTAAAAATGAATCCAATTACCCAGATTACGCCCCAAAGCAAAATAATAACCGGTGAAAACAGAGCTGTTGCACCAGCCGCCGAGGCGAGACCTCTTCCACCCTTAAAACCAAGCCAGGGATTAAAACAATGCCCGGCTACAACAGAGTTCATGCTAATTGCCATGAGAAAAAAATTTTCACCATAAAACAAAGAAGTTAAATAAACTGCGGCCAAGCCTTTTAAAAAGTCTATCAAGAATACAAGTAAACCAAGGTATTTTGAGCCCGAAACCTCGTAGGTATTCATCGCCCCAACATTGCCGGAACCTTCCTGACGGATATCAACTTTATGAAACTTTGACATTACAAGGTAGGCTGTAGGTATTGTTCCCAGAAGAAACGAATATAAAAACACAAGAATATATTGAGTCATTATATTTTCCTAAAAATATCTAAAAAATAAACTTAACTATTTAGTTAATAAATTGCGGTTTTAATAACGGGAGGAATGAAAATTAATTTTCTGAAAATTTTAACAGACCTTCTGAAAGAGAAGCGTTTTCTGATTTTAGACGTTCTATTTCTTTTTGAAGAATAATAATTTTCTCATTCAGGCGTTTATTTTCGCCAATTATTAGGGTTCCATATTGAATAATTTTTTCATTCAACAAGGTTAATTGTTCTATCAAATCTGTTGGTGATGTGGGTTCCGACATAAAACGCCATTTTTTTAATTGTAAAATATTATTTATTGTGAATAATTCAAAAGCAAAGGTGATCCATTCAATTGTTTTATAAAAAATTAATAACAATGGTAGGTTGTATTCTCAAATAAATTTACGAGTTGTTCAAAAAAAATAATTATTTAAGGCTGATTATAAAACTTTTTAATATGTTAATGGAAAAACAACTTTCTACAAAATTGAATCACCGGTATGAAAAAGAAACTTTATTCAGGGTTTGAAGTATATATATTAATTTTTTATATCTTTGTAGCCAAATAATGAACCAAATAATTTTCAGGAGATAAAATGATTAATTTCATTGGAACATTTAATGTGATTCCATCTCTCCCCAAAAAGCTGGAACCATTAAGGGAGATCGCTTATAATTTGTACTGGACATGGAATCATGATGCCCGTGAATTATTCAGAAGATTAGACAGCAGGTTATGGGAGGAAACAAATCATAATCCTGTACTTTTGCTTGGCAGAATGAGCCAGGAACGATTAAAAGAAGTTGAAGGTGATTACGGTTTTATCTCGCACATGAACAGAGTACATGTACAACTAGGTGTATATTTAAAGGAAAAAACCTGGTATAATAAAAAGTATGGTGAAGCAAAAGAGACTAATATTGCATATTTCTCTGCAGAATTTGGGTTAACAGAATGTTTACAGATTTACTCAGGGGGCTTGGGAATACTTTCAGGTGATCATGTTAAATCTGCAAGTGATTTAGGGTTACCCTTTGTTGCAGTGGGATTATGTTATAAAGAAGGGTATTTCCAACAGTATCTGGCCTCCGATGGCTGGCAGCAGGAACGTTACGAGATTACGGATTTTTACAATCAGCCTATGGAATTGGTAACGGATGATTCGGGAGCACCAATTAAGGTTAATTTTGATTTTCCGGGAAGAAAAGTATTTGTACAGATTTGGCGAATACAGGTTGGGAGGGTTACACTTTATTTGCTTGATGCTAATGTACAAGAAAATAGCGCAGAGGATAAAAAAATCACCCGAGCCTTGTATGGTGGCAACATGGAAACACGTATTCAACAAGAAATTGTTCTGGGCATAGGGGGTATCAGAGCTTTACATGCTTTGGGAATTAAACCTAAAGTTTGTCACATGAATGAAGGGCATTCAGCCTTCCTGGGTCTTGAACGAATAAGATATTTAATCCAGAACGAAGGATTAAGCTATGAAGAAGCGAAAACCATAAACTTTTATTCCAATATTTTTACTACCCACACGCCTGTTCCCGCAGGAATTGATGTTTTTTCCAATGAACTGGTTGAAAAATATTTTGGACGTTATTATCGTGAGGAATTAAAAATTTCTGATAAGGAATTTTACAAACTTGGTACGATTATAAAAGATAAAGAACCTGTAAATTTTAATATGGCACATCTTGCAATGAATACAGCGGGATTTGTAAACGGTGTAAGCAAACTGCATGGTGAAGTTTCCAAAAAATTGTGGGTTGATGGATTCAGGAATATACCTTTTGATGAGATACCGATTGATTATGTAACAAACGGGATACATACACACTCGCATATTTCCAACGAAATGCAAGACTTACTCGTGCGATATCTCGGGGACAAGATAGTGCAGGACCCATCGGACATCAGGGCCTGGGGACGGATTGACGACATACCTGATGAGGAATTGTGGCGTACTCATGAAAGAAGGCGTGAAAGGCTGGTTGCATTTGCCAGAAAAAGATTGCGCGACCAGATTAAAAACAGGGGGGGATCGCCCGCGGATATTGAATCGGCAAAAGAAGTGTTGAATGCTTCTGCATTAACTATCGGTTTCGCACGAAGATTTGCTACGTACAAAAGGGCGAATCTTATTTTCAAAGATTTTGAAAGGTTGTACAGCCTTCTGGCAGATTCTAAAATGCCGGTTCAGATGATTATTGCAGGCAAAGCTCATCCCAGGGATGAAGAAGGGAAAAAACTAATCCAGGAGATTTACAGTATTGCCCAGGAAGACCACATGAGAAAACGGGTTGTATTTCTTGAAAATTATGATATGAATATTGCTCGTTATATGGTTGAAGGTTGTGATATCTGGTTGAATAACCCGCGCAGACCTTTGGAAGCATCCGGTACATCAGGGATGAAAATTATCGCAAATGGCGGCTTGAATTTTTCTGTTCTTGATGGATGGTGGGATGAAGGTTATGATCGCCATGTTGGTTGGAGAATTGGAAGTGGTGAAGAGTATGATGAGCCGGATTATCAGGATGAACTTGAAGCCAGACTTATCTATGAAACGCTTGAAAAAGAGATAGTACCCCTGTTCTACCAGCGTGGAGACGATAAACTCCCCAGAAAGTGGATCGAGATGATGAAGGCTTCAATGAAAAAATTAGGTCCGGAGTTTAATACAAACAGGATGGTTCAGGAATATACAGACAAGTTTTATAATCCCTCGTACAGTAAAAGAAAATATTTAACTGCAACCGATTTCACAGAGGGTAAAAAACTTACACTCTGGAAAGAAAATATTCGCAACAATTGGTCAAAAATTAAATTTTTAGATATTTCAGCTATCACCAGGAATGATGATGTAAAAGTTGGTGCCGAGTACGAAATCAATGCAAAAGTAGAACTTGGCAGCTTAACGCAGGATGATGTTGAAGTCCAAATTTATTATGGTAAGGTTGATGACAAAAATAAAGCTCATGCCAACATGTATATTCCAATGAGTTTTGCTTCCAAAGAAGCCAACATTTTTGAATATACCGGTAAAATTGATTGTAACCAGACAGGTAACTTCGGGTTTACATTAAGAATTTTACCTAAGAATGAGATGCTGGTAAATCCTTTTGAGATGGGGCTTATTTGCTGGGCTTAGTTGTAAGATTTGTATAAACGTGAAATCCGGAATCATTTTTACTGATTCCGGATTTTTACTTTAGTTGAGATTAGAATCTGTTTACAATTTGAAAAATTCTTTTGCCCAAGTAATGGTTTTGTCGATTCCTTCGCGGTAAGGGGTGGCGGGTATATTTCCGAAAGTTTTTTTGTATTTCGTGCCATCGAGAACCAGTTTTTCCCTTTTGAGGTAAAGCATTTCTTTAACTTCTTTAACCATGGGATTAAACACACCCATTATATTAAAGACGATATCAGAATTCAGGGTAGAAAATTTAACATTTTTCCCTCCCGCAATTGCTATTTTGCGTAAGAAATCACCATTAGTAATCGGCTCGGAGGCAGGAATATTAAATTCCTGATTATCAGCCTTTTCTGATATTGCTGCGTTTGCGATTGCTTTACCGCCATCTTCGATAAAAATATACTCTGTTGTGGTTTCCTTATTCCCAATCCATTGCAGCGACTTACCGGTTATGGAATTTATAAAAAGTTTTTCGGAGAAGCCGTTAACCACGTAGGGACCATAAAAATCGGGCATGCGGATTATGGTGTAGGGAAAGTTGTTTTCGGTTGAATATTTTTTAATCAGGTTTTCCATTTCTATACGGATTTTGCCTTTTTTTGTTGATGCTTCATGCGGGTGGTCTTCATTCACCGGGTTTAACTTTGCCCGCCCATAAACGTAAACATTTCCCGGGAAAATAAATTTTAGCTTTTTCTCGGCGGCTACTTTGAGGGAGGTTTCGAGAAGTGGAATGACATTCTCACTCCATTTATCATAAGGGATATTAAGTCCGTAAACCAAATGAGAACAACCATCCGCGGCTTTTAGTACAGAATTATAATCGGATGCATCACCTTCTATGAGTGTAATGTTGTTTAATTCATTAATATATTTTTCGCCCTTACTTCTTGAACGCACCAAGGCTGTTACGTTATGACCATTTTGAACAAGCGCTTTTGTCGCAGCTCTGCCAATACCCCCGGTAAAACCGAGTACGAGTATTTGTGCCATGATATATCCTCTATATTTTTAATTACTACAATTTTTATTTTTTTCACAAAGTTAGACGTGTTAATTATTAAAAAATACTATTGCCGGTGGTAATCTTGATATTTTCTTTATTATATTAAAAAATTAGTCTTAAACAAAATTGTACGGGGAATATGTCGGGAAATATTGAATCTTCAATTGAAATTCTTAGTGGAATTGGTGCGAAACGAGCCGAAGCATTTGGGCTTTATGATATAAATACTATTGAAGATATTCTGTATTATTTCCCATCCAAGCATCTCGATAGAAGTAACATTCTAAAATCTTCGGAGTTAAAAAAATATGTTGCAAACGGTTATGACGGTGAAGCAACATTACTGGGTGTTGTTGTTAAGGCAGAAGAAATAAGATACTCTCAAAAAACTATATTCAAGGTTTTATTCAAGGATGGTAACGGTACATTCGAATGTGTATGGTTCCAATCGGTAAAGTATTTCAAGGATAGGTTTAAGGCAGGCGATAATTTTGCTGTTTCGGGTAAACCTGCACTAACAAAATATGGCAATTTGCAATTTGCCCATCCTGATTATGATAAAATTACTGATGAAGAAAATGAAAATTTTAAGCATACAGGGAAAATAATTCCGTTTTACCGAATACCTAAAAAACTAAAAGAATTAAATCTGGGTGATTTTGGTATAAGGAATATTATTCGTGAGGCAGTTGAAAATTATGCTCATGAATTAAAAGAGACATTACCGCCTGAAATACTTAAATCGAACCAGCTACCCGATATCGGAACGGCAATGCGGGCAATGCATTATCCTGAAAATCTTGCAGAGCTCCAGACTGCATTGAGAAGATTCAAATATGAAGAGTTATTTTATTTTGAGATGCTCGTTGCGCTTAAAAAGCATAAAATCCGTAATCTGAGAAACGGGATAGTTCTAAAGGCAACCGGTTCACTCGTCAAAAAATTTATAGAAAACCTACCGTTCAAGTTGACAGATGCACAGCTAAAAGTATTAGCCGAAATTAGAGCGGATATGGAGTTACCAAAACCAATGAACCGGTTAATTCAGGGGGATGTAGGCAGCGGTAAAACCATTGTTGCGCTGATCGCCATGCTCATTGCTGCTGAAAACGGATACCAATCAGCGATCATGGTTCCAACAGAAATTCTTGCAACACAGCACCATCATAAAATATCCGAAATGGTTAAGGATTTAGGTCTTAAAGTTTCAATTCTTCTTGGGGGGCAAAATAAATCAACGCGCGAACATAATCTGGAAGAGATAAAAAGTAACGAAGCCGATATTGTAATTGGTACTCATGCTTTGATAGAAGAAAAAGTTGAGTTTAGCAAGTTGGGACTGATTGTAATTGATGAACAACATCGATTTGGTGTTACACAAAGGTCAAAATTGAGGGATAAAGCAGATTTACCCGACTGTCTCGTAATGACGGCAACACCCATTCCAAGAACACTTTCGATGACGCTTTACGGTGACCTTGATATTTCCACAATAGACAAACTACCTGCCAATAGAAAGCCCATCCGCACGGTAATAAGGGGGGATAGCAGCTTGAACGGCATATACAAATTTATTCTTGATAAACACGAGGAAAATTATCAGGCTTACATCGTGTACCCGATGGTTGAAGAATCAGATAAAATAGATTTAAAGGCTGCTGAAACATATTATCAGGAACTCTCGAAAACCTTTTTCAAAAACAGATCTGTGGGACTAATCCACGGGAGAATGAAGTGGCAGGAGAAGCAGGATATAATGTATCGTTTTGCCGAGAAAGAATTTGATATCCTGATAGCCACCACAGTTATTGAGGTGGGAATTGATGTTCCTGATGCTAATATAATTGTAATTAATGATGCCAACAGATATGGATTATCTCAATTACATCAATTGCGAGGCAGGGTAGGGAGAGGCTCAAAACAGGGTTTTTGCATACTGGTTGCAGCTGATGAGTTCACGAAACAAATGCAAAAATTTGATTATAACTTCGAGTTCATGGCTCCGGCAAAAATTGACAAGATAAAATCTGTTATAAGATTAAACGCAATGGTGAAGACCTCCGACGGTTTTTTGCTTTCCGAAATTGACATGAAACTTCGTGGGCCCGGAGATATTTTTGGTACAAAACAATCGGGATTCCCGGAATTAAAACTTGCAGATATCAACACCGATTCCGCACTTCTGGTAAAGGCAAAACAAGATGCGTTCGAGATCGTGAATGATGATCCTAACCTGGTGTTCCCGGGTGATAGTCTTATCAAAATAAAACTTTTAAAATCGTATAAAGAACAATTAAAATTCTCGTCAATTGGTTAAATACTATTATAGTTAAAAAATAAATTTCCATTTTGTTAATTTTAATATTAAATTATACCCAGTATCCGTTTAAATTACTCCAAACAAAACAGGTGAAAATATGGGAATTCTCAAAAAAATTGGAATTGCAATTTTAGTTCTTATACTGGTATTTCTTGTTGTGGCAATGATTCTGCCCGGTGAGTATAAAGTTGAACGAAGCACGGTGGTAAATACCGAGCCGGAAGTTGTATACTCGATGGTGGCAGATTTAAACATGTGGTTGAAATGGAGTCCTTGGGTAGAGATGGACCCGAATACCGAATATACCTTCACGGGTGAAGCAGGTAAGGCAAACTCTAAATGGTCATGGAAAGGGGAAGTTGTTGGTGAAGGCACCTTGACCCATGTTGAGCTGGTCCCAAATAAGTCTATTTCAAGTACTCTGGAGTTTACTGCACCGCAGGAAATGACTTCAAAAGAGCTATGGACATTTGAAAAAACCGGTGAGGGTACAAAAGTTACATGGGTTGATGAAGGAGAATTGGGCTACCCGGTTGGACGATATTTCGGATTATTTCTTGACGGGATGTTAGGAACTGACTTTGAAAAAGGTTTGGCAAAACTGAAAACTTTATCAGAGGAAAAAGCTGCTCAATTAGCAAAAGAAGCAAATACCGCCGGTGAAGAAGATGTAAAAGAGGAAGCACCCGAGGCTGCAACGGAATAAGAATTTAGTGAAATTATTAAAACCGGAATTTATGCATGAATTCCGGTTTTTTTATTTTGGAGTTTCAATATTTACAAACCATCTGCTGACAGAATTTTTACAATATCTTTTTCAAGTGAAGCTTCGGGGGACTCAATAATCCTTCCTATTTCCTCGTCTTTGTCAAATAATATTATCGTCGGTACAAACGTAACATTGTAGGCTTCGAAGTTTTCGATACCGGCTTTTTTATCATGATCAACCGCAAATAGATTTAATTTATCAAAATTAAATCCGGCATATTTTAATATTTTTATTAATCGCGGCACTTCACGATGGCTATCATCGCACCAGGTGCCCAGTATCACTGTGAAATTTATCTCATTTATAAGGTGTGATACTTTTGAAATTGTGATGCTATCAACGATATATTCATCAAATTCGGGTTGATACCAGTATGAAAAATCTTCATCCGAAAAGACTTCGGGAGTAATTTTTCCAAAAAGGATAACATCATCATTCTTACTATCGTTAATTTTTTTGTTTATATCCTGAGCAAAAGTTGTTACACCCAGGATAAGAAATAACAATAAAATCCGGCTAAATCTATTTTTTATTATTTCTAACATCTAATCCCCATAACAATTTGTTTCGTAAAATTTCGTAATAGTTTGATTTACTAGTGTGAAGTAATCTGACGGGTTTATCACGTTTATATATTTCTATTGAAAAAGGGGGTTCAAAATAATGTACCCGCTGCCCATCGCAATTGATCTGTACAGATTCGTAAGGGGAATCTACAGTTATAAAAATTCGTTGAGATGAAGAAATCACCAATGGTCGCATGGTTAGAGTATGCGGAGAAATGGGGCTAAGAGTAATTGCGTCTGCCCTGGGGCTTACAATTGGTCCTCCGGCAGAAAGCGAATAACCCGTTGAACCTGTAGGGGTTGCGATAATTATACCATCAGCGGAAAACGTTGAAACATCATACTTATCGATTCGAATTGTAAGAGTGATCATCTTTGGCCACCTGCCTTTATCGATCACGAGGTCATTTATGGCAAATAGTTTTTCATCACCAGTTTTTTCGCTTACAGCTTCGAGTGCTATCCTTTCATCTGTTATGAGAGTTCCTGATTTAATATTCTGGAGGAGATCATCGAGTTCGCTCATATCAAATTCAGCAAGAAAGCCAAGTTTTCCAAAATTTAATCCAACCATGGGAGCAGCCGCATCACGGAACTCGTAGGCGGAGTTAAGCATTGTACCATCACCACCGATAGAGAGGATAATATCCGCGACCTTGGCCATTGAGGTGTGATCCATAAATTTGGAGCTTTTAATACCCTGTTTCTGAGCAAAATTAAGCTTGAACATTGTATCACTAATAATATAATCGATATCGTATTTATGAAGTTTGAAGATAAGATTTTCCAAAACCTCAAGAATTTGCTCTTTTGTAGTATTGGGAATAATACCGATTGTCATCTTTTACCTTTTCTGTTAAGTTCCCATAGTTTGCTGTATTTTGTAAAAACATAAGCAGCAGAAAATACTGCAAGGATAAATCCGTGCGTACCATCGAGAAATCCTTTACGCAATACATACATCTTTAAAAACAGGAAAAACGGGCGTAATAGCAAATCATTAATTCCGGCTGATTTGTTTTTTTTATTCAATTCTATCGCTGCGAGAGTGGTATAGTTATTAAATTTCGTGAAATAGTGTTTGATATCGGGATCGGTATAATGTTCCAGATCATTTTTAAGTAAACCGATATTACCCTCAACCAATAAATTTTCGTGGACAGATAAATCATTAAAACGAGCTTTCTTTTTGTTAAAAAGGCGGGTTACATGTCCTGGATACCAACCACTGTGTTTGATCCACTTACCAAGAAAAAAAGCTCTCCGGGCTACTTTATAAGCGGCAAAATTGATGTTTTGCAAAGACTTGAGGTTATTTAGCTCATTTCTGAGTTCAGGAGTAATGACTTCATCGGCATCAATCCAAAAAACCCAATCGTTCGATGCCATATCAACACCAAACTGTTTAGTTTTAGCATAACCCATCCATTCGGTAATGTGATACTTAACATTTGGGAACGACTTAACAATTTCGAGTGTTTTATCCTCTGAGTTCGAATCGATCAGAATAATTATTTCATCAATACATTCTAATTGGCTATTAATACATTTTGCTATATTTGCGTCTTCGTTTTTGGCAATAACAATTGAGCTTAATTTATTCATGGTAAATGAAACCTTAAAGATTTTTCAGTGTATGATATCTAAACATAAAAAAATAAAACTATTTAATTTACTTTTAGAGTGAATTATTATATATTTTTATCTTGATGAAAGATCGATTTGTTCAATAGTGTTAAAATAAGTTTTCACATCAATCATTTACTAATTTAATAACAATTTATGGAGGCTTTATGAAAAAAATAATGTTCGCATTTTTCGTATTATTCTTTGCGGCTGCCACAGCTATTTCAGCTCAGAATATTCAGAGTGGTGATTATACCGCTGATTACAATAGTGCTGACTTTGCATTGCATCAGGAAAAAGGAACAAGATCTTATGATATCGATGTTTCTTTCACAAAATCTTTCGAAGCAGTTCCAAAAATCGTACTTGCTGTTAACATGATAGACGCAGACAACAGATACAACGTAAGATACAAAGTTGAAGCTAAATCTGTTAGCCGTGATGGTTTTACTATCAAAGTAACAACCTGGAATGATTCAAAAGTTTGGGGTATTGCAGGTAGCTGGATGGCTTACGCTGAATAATTTTTTTAAAAAGGCTGCTCCTGAAATATGCGGCAGCCTTTTTTTAATTCCACTTTTTATCCCGCCAAAATTTCACAATTCTTTCCAAACCTAAAAATGCAAGAACTTTTTTAATTTTCACTCGCATCTTCCTGGCATTGATTACTTTCTGAGCCTCGAGAGAGAATAGCCCCTTATCCTTTAACACTATTACCATTTCATTTAACATTTTTGTTTCATGTTTCCAGCTAATGCCCCCGGCACGCATTACAACAAGTGGAAACTTGGTGAAGTAAAATGCATTTTGATAATAATCTGGAAAGAATTTATAAAGCCGTAGTACAAATTCGTAATCCATACAATAACGGTTATTTACGTCAAATACGCCGGCGCTTTTGTATATCTCTTTGTTAACAAACATCGTGGGATGGTTAAACGGCATTGCTTCTGCCGGATTGCATAATAATGGTTGGCGTAAATTTGTGCCGTATTTTTGATCCTCAAAGATTATATCGCCATGTAAAAAACTGATATTTTTATTTGTTGAGAAGGTTTCAATAACAATATCAAAAACTTTATCACAATAATAAATATCATCACTGTTAAGTATTGTTATTATCTCACCGGTGGCGTTTGCAATTCCCTTGTTGAAAGCATCTGAAATACCATCATCAGGTTCGCTAAAAATTTTTAGTTTCTCAATGTTGCCTGAACTAGAATATAATTCTGTTATTTTTGTAAGCGTTTCATCAGTACTTAAATTGTCAATTATAATATGTTCAAAATTGGTGTAGTTTTGTTCAAGTATTGAATTTACAGTACCTGCTACAGTTGTCGCTGAATTGTATGTGGGGGTAATAACCGAAATTTTCATCTTAGCTTGAATAAATTATCTGAATTCTAAATTTAGGAAATAGCAGAATCTTTTACTATTTCACCCTTCAAATTATTATTTTTATCTGAGATATATGAGGAAAATAAATTTATCGTAAATATCGGGGAAATATCAGGATTTCTGCGTGCACGGTTTTCAAAAGAAAATTCGGGCGAGGTTCTGTGGTTTTTTAGCGGACAGGTACTTGTATTCGTCGGGAGTATAATTGTTGTAAAGCTTTTAACCACCCTTGGAAAAGAAGCTTATGGTGAGTATTCCCTTATTTTAACAAACATTGCATTCTGGTCATTATTCATATATAATCCTGTAAATCAGGGGTTTAACAGGTTTTATTTTGATTATAACGGAGGCGAAGAAAAAGTACTTTATTCTGCTCTCATTAAAAAATTTCTTGTAAGAATATCTTTTGTTTTGTTTTTATTATCACTTGGCGGCGGGTTAGTTATCTCCCTGCTTTTTAGCGCCAGACTTGGAATACTTGTGTTTTTAGCCGGCACATTAACTATCTTTTTCAAAGTTAGTGAGTTTTCCGCCTCGTTATTAAATATTATCCGTGAGCGAAAATTTAATGCGATTATCGGGGCAATTGAACGATACTCTTTTATTGTGGCAATTTTAGTCTTGATGTACCTGAAAATCCTCACACTTGAAAAAGTATTGATAGCATATATCATTCTCTCGATTATTTTCGGGTTATTCAAATTTAGAAAGTTTTCACCATCATCCTCAACTGTGGCGAGTAACCCAACATTTGAGAAAGAAGTAAAAAAGAAAATTTATTTGTATGTGTGGCCCTTTATTGTTTGGGGAATTTCGAGCTGGCTGCAATTGAATGGTGAAAAATGGGTTATCGCTAACTATCTTAGTGCTGCAGATCTTGGTGTTTACGCCGTTATGCTGAATATAATTAACGCCATGATTTCGTTTCCCACGTATTTTATTACTGATTTTTTCACGCCACACATTTTTAAGAATTTTTCGGGAAGTGAAGCTAAAAGTACCGTTAGAGCAGGCTACAACTACATTTTAATAAATCTT
>Ga0070729_10002964_pt1 | contig 20622 bp, 28 predicted proteins | sample tdDd472_FD_66725 | JGI IMG/M metagenome (GOLD analysis project Ga0070729, IMG submission 66725) | Marine sediment microbial communities from the Atlantic coast under amendment with organic carbon and nitrate - tdDd47.2 | ecosystem: Environmental > Aquatic > Marine > Coastal > Sediment | place... | reverse complement strand
TGGAGGCGAGACCCAAGCCACCGCTTGCTGCGCCGGACCCGAAGCGCAAGACGTTGTACAGTAAATCCTCGGTGCCCTCGCGCTCGTTGGGCTCTATGACATCCACGCCCATATCTTCGGCGCCAATGGCGGCGTGCTTTGCCCAGAAATCGCTCCCCCACACGGGGTCGGTGATCCGGTGATCGAAATTGCCGCCGAATTGCTCAGCGATCCAATCGAGCCCGGACGCTCCGGCGTTAAGGCCAAGCGTCATGAGATCCACAGGCGCGCCGATCAGATCAGCACCGGCGCCACGGCCTATCGCCTGCGCGGCGATCTGCGGAATCCGCCAATCGTCCTCCTTGGGCTGCGGTTCGACTGCATCAAGCAGGCGCTGGATGTCTGCCTCTTCCTTCTCTGGGTAGAAACCTTCGAGGATCGGATCATATCCCAGCGAGCCGAAATCTGTCGCGCTGGGGCCTTCAGCTTGCCCAACAATGGGGTCGTTCTCCCAGGGGCGCGATCCGCTCGACTTGTTGGCCGCGCCTCGGCTGTATGACTTCAGCGCCTTCGAGATTTGCTCCTGCGTGAAGTTACCCGGAAACTCGTGCAATTGCCCTTCAAACTCGATTATCTGGGGCGGCCGGTTCGCGGGCTCGGTGTCGCCTGCGCCCTGATGCAAGATCGGGTCATCCATCCACTTCGGCCGGGCTCGCCCCTGTGCGGGCGCCACAATCGGCGCGTCCATCCATTTGGGGCGTTTGGGCTCATCCTGCACGACGGGATCGTTGAGCCACGGTTGGGCGCTTTGAGCGAGTTGATTGGGGTTCATCCTGATATCCTTGTCGCCAGTCGACACGCGGGCGCGTCCGCCCATGTTTGCGTGCTTCGGGGTATGTTTGAGACCGGCGAAGTCTCGGATATCAGCCGTGCGGGAAGTATAGCGCGGAGGGGAATTTGTGTCGATGGAAGATCCCGAACGTGAAGCTATTAGCGCTCCAAAATTTGGGCTCGTGTGGGGGCGCCGCACAAATCGAGACAGAAATCACAGAGCGTTTGTAGAGGACCAAAAACTGGAACTTTTCCTAACTTGCTTTCCTCGCCGTAGCGCAGGCGCCCGGACATGAGCAGATCGGAAATAATGGAAAGCACGTCCCGGTTAATGCCTTTTTCGTCAGCGCCGTACTTCACGCACATGTCCCAGCAACCCACCAAATCATGCCCATACTTTTTGACCGCGGGTTCATCCATTCCGTTGTCCAGAAGATACGCTTTCAAGGAAAGCTCAATCGAATGCGCACACAGGGTCATAACCGGTGGAGGCGCGGCAAGCTTATAGCCGGGCCAGAGGCCTATCACGTTGTCTGCGGCAAGAGCCGCTTCGTAGTTAAGTTTGGCTAAATATTTGTAGTACTGGGGACGATTGGTTTCATCGACTGTAAACATGTTAGCTCCAGGTGGTGCGATACAGCCGTGTCGCCCGGGACTTACGCAATTCGCCCAAACGCATCCAAGCTAGCGAAACACCCGATAATGAAACAGATGAGCGAAATCAGCGCACAAGCACAGGCGGCGACCTGAAGGGTTATGCCGGCACAGAGAAGTTTCCGCCTCCCTTCGTCACCATGGTGATGTGTAAATACGGTTTGGGACAAATACGACACGCCCGCAGTGACAACGGCCAGGGAGAGCCCTATGGAAAACAAGATCAACGCGTCCGAAAGCTCATTTATCCACTTGGTGGAGAGCGGCGCATCGATTTCCCGAGCTGCAGACGCGGCGAAATGTAGAACGTTCACCGCCGCAAGGCCATTCAAGGCGACGAGCGCCGTTATCGAAATCCGGGCGAACATGATCGTAGCCTGAAAGCTCTCATTACCCCACCTCTCATGGCGTTCATGAGAAATCTCGGCCCGGCGCAACGTGTGTTCGTAATGAGCTAATTGTTTAGCGAGGTAGAGTTCGTTTTCGTCTTTCATGATTTTGGCCAACTCTTGCGGGAAAGGTTTCGCAGATTATCGCGATTCTCCTGAAGGGCTCGCGTTCCGAATATTTTTGAAACCGCAAAATTTTTGCGCGTCGCCTCGCAGGCTTTCCCGCCACCCCGCGCGCCCCTCCCCGGGGGGTCGGGATCGGCCGGGCGCGATGCTTCGCCCGGGGGCGCTCGATCGACACGGCGCGTGGCGGCCAGGTAGCAGCGCCAGCCGGCGCGCCCTTGTGCAACTGGGCCGCTCGCCCGAACCGCACGGAAGGGACGCAAGCGCGGCGCTGATGCGCGCCGGGTCGGCGAAGCGGGCGAGGCACCGTCTACCGGCGCCCCGCCGTACTGCCTAGCCTCACTCCGCAACGCGGAACGCCAGAGCGCCCGCCAGCAGGCTTTCCACATGGGCTTTGAGCAACGCGGCGCCGTTCTCGGTCAGCGTGTCGCCTGCCGCCAATGCGTCGAGCGCCTTGGATACGTGCGCCGCCTTCGCCCGCATACCGGCCGCCGTTCCCGGGATCGCATGGGCGAACGCGCGATCGCAGGCGATCAGGCGCGCCTCAACGGCTGGTCGCTGATCGGCATTGCCGTTGAATGTCTCGTCAAACGCCATATCGGCCGCTCCCAGTTCGGCGAGTGCGTCTAAGGCTGCGTCTTTTCTGTGCTCCATGATCTGCTCCTATCGAAGATTGCCCAGCCATGGCACGGGATAGGCGCAATGTCGGTCAAGACGAAGGTTGTCGGGTGACAAGAGCCGCAAAGCCCGGCGCGCCGGCGCAGCGCAATCAAGCCTTTGGCGTTGGGGCGATCAGGCGTGTCGGCTTTGTCGGGCGACAGCAAAATGAGCCCGACACGGCTGTTTTAACACAAGGGGCGGGAATCGAAGGGCGCGGGCGAAATGTGTGCGGCGTTGGCGCGCCCCGCCAAGCATCCAGATTGTGAGAAAACAAGGGTCGGTTAGGCGGCCGCAATGTATGCTGAAATGTATGTATATACGCGAAACCCTATCAACCTATTGAAAAATAACAGGTTGTGGCGGAGAGACCGTCCGCCAAACTCATGTCCGGTCATGTTCGCGAGTGTTCGTTGGCGTATAAAATAATTGCAATAAATTCAGTATGATGGTTGAAAGTAGTTCGTAGCTGTCCGATACTGTTCGTACGAATCCAGCCCAATGGGTAGGATAAAAGGTAGGACAGATGGCGCCAGGCATTCATAGGCTGACCGCGTTGCAGGTGAAGAGGTTCAAAGAGCCGAAGCGCCATCCTGATGGCGGGAACCTCTATCTGAACGTGAAATCCGAAACATCGAAGTCCTGGGAGTTCCGTTACAAGCTCAACGGCACCGATGTTTGGCTTGGTCTTGGATCGCTCAACGCAGTGTCTCTCGGCGACGCTAGGGACAAGGCACGTCACTATCGCGAGCTGAGGGCACAGGGGGTCAAGAACCTCAAGCGGCACATCGAAGCCGAGCAAGCTGCGCGAGAAGCGGCGGAATCTCGGGTCGTGAACTTCAAAGAGGTCGCGGAGGACTTCGTTAGGGACCGTGAGCGGGCGTGGAAGAACCCCAAGCATCGGGCACAATGGACCTCTACACTCGAAACCTATGCCTATCCGATTGTCGGAAGCATGGACGTGGCGCAGATTGAGACGGCGCACATCCACAAGATCCTAAAAGGCATCTGGCTGGACAAGCCCGAGACTGCTTCTAGGCTTCGGGGCCGTATCGAGCGAATTCTAGGCTACGCCACCACGGCCGGCTATCGCGGTGGTGACAATCCCGCTCGTTGGCGCGGTCATCTCGAGAACCTCCTTCCATCCCGCGGCGAGATCCAGAAAGTCCGCCATCATGCGGCGCTGCCTTACGGTGAGGCGGGGGCCTTCATGGAGGCGCTTCGTGCGCAGGAAGGAGTTACGGCTCTGGCGCTCGAGTTTATGGTGCTCACCGGCACTAGAACGAGCGAAGTGATTTATGCAAAGTGGCCGGAAGTCGATTTAGACGCCAAGGTCTGGACAGTGCCGGCGGAGCGGATGAAGGCCGGGCGGGAGCATCGTGTGCCTTTGTCACCGCGAGTGATCGACATCCTTAAGACAGCCCAGGAGCTTCACACGTCCGACTTCATTTTCCCTGGCGGCAAAGCAAAGAGCGGACTTAGCACCAATGCATTCCGCGCCCTGCTCCTGAGGATGGGGCGCCCCGATCTGACCGCTCACGGCTTTCGATCCACCTTCCGGGACTGGATTTCGGAGCAGACGGCATATCCGCATGAAGTGGCAGAGCAGGCGCTTGCCCACACGATTTCTAGCAAAGTCGAGCGCGCGTACCGACGCGGCGACCTATTCCGGAAGCGGGTTAAGTTGATGGATGATTGGGCAGCATACTGTGCGAAAGAACCGAGTCAGGGCGACGTAGTTCCAATCCGGAATGGTTTTGCAGATGGAAATTGACCGCCTATTCAAGGCTGCGATGGAGTCGATACGTAGCGCAAAAGCAGATCCACGATTGCCTGATGCCGAGATCCAACGCGACATTCGAGTTTGGCTAGACATGATCCGCCATCGGGAAAACTCGGATGGGGGTGTCCCACGCCAGGAGACGGTTTCGCGCCTGGAAGACCTTGCAAAGACATCACGGCGATTTCGAAAACTTCTTCGACCACCGGCAGCGTCTCCGGCTGCGGCTGAAGCACGGGCGTGGTTGCTCGGTGCCTTCGTCAGTACGAGGGGTGGTGTAGTTGACGCCGAAGCCGCGCTGCAATCCGCGCTGGACGCGGTTGCCGTGCTTGAAGACTTGTCTACCGTGGCGGCATCAAAGGCGCATCTCGACCGGGGACGGAAAGCCGATGATGGCTGGAACTCTTCGGAGAACCGAATTGAAGCCCTTATGCTCCTGATCAGCATTTGGGCTGACTGGACGGGCCGAGATCGACTAGGTGAACGATTCAAGTATATGGCCCAGTTATTTATGGAGACGGGCTACGGGGGTAACGCCAATTTTGACCGCCTCTATAAGGAAGCCCGCAAACGAAAGCGGGCACGTCCGGACGGATTCCGGGTTTTCTGGCGAGAGTCCGAATGGCAGTTAGGTACATGAAATCCCCACCACTTTCTGCATTTCACGCTATCTGAGGTTCTTCCGCCATCAACTACGTTCGTCAGTGTTCTCGCGAAGTCGCGTTGAATACGAGCCATTCGCCGCCTCGTCTTTCTGCGGTGAAGAGATGAAGGACGTAGGTAAATGTCTGACGACGATCCCCTGCTTCTCCCATTCCGCCAAGGCATTCGAAAGCTCGGAATCGGCCCGACCAAGGCGTACGAATTGGTCAATGCCGGTATCCTCGAAACCGTGACCATCGGCAACCGCCGCTTTGTCACCCCCGAAAGCCTCAGGCGCATTGCCGAACACGGCGACCGGGCCGCTTAACCCATACAAAACAAAACCCGCCCCCTGTTTCTCGGCCAATGGGGCGGGATTCGCTGAACTTATTGGAGGCCCCAATATGGCCAAAGCATGTGTAAAAATCAACGGTGGTCGCGTATCGCGTAGCCGCTTTAATCTCACAATCGAAGTAGACGACAACCATGACGGCAAGCCCAGGCTCGAATGCCTGACAGGGCAATTCGCCAGAACGGCGGAAGCCCTCATCCGCAACGGCGACCGTGGCGTGACCAGTTTGGAAATCTCCACCTGGGCCTTGCGAACCAGCCACTACATTTTCGTCTTACGCCACAAGTATGGCTTGGAAATTGAAACGGTGATGGAAGAGCATCACCAGCCAGTGGAAGGCCGTCACGGTCGCTACTTCCTGCGCTCGCCTTGCCGGATCGTGGAAAACAGGGGGATTGCCGCATGATGCCCATCCCTGATGATTGGCGGATGCCCGATCCGATCCCCCCTGTTCCCGTTGAACTTTTGAAAACGGCAATGGAAGTCGGCACGACGGCGGCGGCCGGCCAAGGCTTCATTGCCGGGATGTTTAAGAACGATCCGCCGGGTTTCGGCATAGAAGACGACGACGGCACCGTTACCGAATACCTTTTCTCAGACAGTCCGTTGAACCGCTTCCTTTTCGCCGTGAAAAGCCTGTCACCCTTCGACCACGACAGACGGACGGCGCTTTGCCTGCGCACATGGAGGCTGATGGACGCCATCTGCGACCGCCGATTCCGGGACTATGTGCGCCAGTCGGATAACCCGGAAGTCATGGAGTATGACGACACGTTGGGGGAGGTGATGGCGGAAATTCCATACCGCCTTCATGAAGGTCCCAAGATGCAGGACATCTTGCGGGAAGTGCGCCGGCGTGAATCCCAAGGCCCCCAACCGGATCTGTTCGGGGCCACCTGATGAAGTATCGCCAGATAGACGCAGCGGGGAATTCTTCTAACAAGATGATTCCCCGTGTGCGCCGGAACCTGAAACCGTCCGGCCCTTTCGTCGCACATACCCGCGAAATGCTGGAAAGCGTGGCGTGGCGTTCCCTTGGCATCAACGCCCGCCGCGTCCTGGACCGCATTGAAGTCGAACACATGGCGCACGCAGGGACTGAGAACGGTTCCCTGCCCGTCACCCATGCCGATTTCATCGCGGCTGGCGTATCTCGGAACCAAGTCACCAAGGCAGTCCGCGAACTTCACGACGCAGGATTCATCGACTATCGACGCGGCGGCCGATACGGGGGCGAGAAGCGTCCCAGCATCTATCGCCTGACCTACATCGGGACGCCGGATTGGCCCGCAACTAACGAGTGGAAGCGGAAAGAATCCGACGCCGAAAATTCAGTTTTTTGCCCCCAAATCCGGGAGTGTTTGCCCCCAAAACCGGGGGTAAACCGCACCATTCTCGATGCTGACGGAAACGCGAAACCGCAGAAATCCGCCAAACTTGGTCTTGATGGTTTGCCCCCTCTTTTGGGGGAGCATTCTATATCTACGAGGGGTATGGGGGAAAGGTTCCGGTCTCATAACGTCCGAGAGCTAAGCCGTTCCATGCCAGGGAACTACGCCGGGACGGAAATCATTCATTGTGCCATCGAAAAAAAAGTAAGGGGGCGGACTTCGGAAGCCAACAACGGGCGTTTCCAGGATCAATTAAACCTTCCTGAAGAAATTTTGGCGGATCGCGCCTTTCGCGAGGGGGCTGCATGACCTCCGACATAGAGAAACAGGAAAAGGCCCGCGAACGACAACGGCGGTTCCGTGAGCGGCAGTTGCGGGGCGCAATCGTGCGTCCATTCGAACTGTGCCCGGATCACATCGAAGCCATGATTGAGTTTGGATATCTCGACGTGATGAGCGCGGATAACCCGGACGCCATCGACGCCGCTTTCCAAAAGGCTATGGACGATTGGCTGGGTACTGGCCCCGTTGTAACGCGTCACGCCAAGCTGATTCAAAACAAGGTAAAATCAGACCATGCAGCTTGATCTAAACACTTTCGAAACGTGGAGCGCCGAATTCGAGCGCAACCCGGTTGCTTTGGCGGAGGCATTTGATGTCGAGCCGAGTGATGAAGACCGTGGGCGGATTGTATGTCCCATGAACGCCGCCGGGCTTGTGATGAAGCAGATAGGCGCGGCGGGCGTGGAAGGCCGGTTCGGCGCAGATGCATTCCGAAGCCAGTGCCGCGCCAATCCCTACGCGGCTCTCTTCCTGGTCAACGCCATGTTCCAGGGCCACGATAGCAAGGACCTGCCGCCGCTTTGCAACCCCGAATTCCTGGCGCCGGCTCTCATCGAACTAATGCCCGAAGACGTTCGGTCCGCTCTGGCTGAATTGTACGACGCAAACCCGATCCTGATGGCCGAGCCGCCTTCAGATACCATCAACTGAGGCCCGAAATGACGACGCAATATCCCCTCGGTCTCCTTTATTCCGAAGACCCCTCCGATCCATTCAAGGTTTCCCGAGCGGACAAATTGCAAGCTGCCGCCCGAGGTTTGTTAGCCGCGGGTCCGCAGCTTATGGCCGCCGGCGCGCCTACCCTGACGCCGGGCGGAGGGGCGCAGGGCCTGGCCAACTTCGGTCTGGCATTCAACCGGGGTTATCAGAGCTACATCGACAATGCCCGTGACACAGCGCTTGGAGCCTACCAGATCGATCGTCAGAAACAGTCGGACGCCCGCCGCGACAAGATGCTCGCTCTGGAAGAAGAGAAGGCGGAGCAGGAAAAGGCGCTTGCGGCCCGTAAGCAATCGGCCATCGACGCAGTGCTTGCGGGGGATGACAACCCGGTGAACAGGGCATGGGCACTAGCAGACCCTGCCGGGTTCCTGAAGAACAAGGTGACGCCCAAAGACCCGTGGGCGGGAACCAAGGTCGTCGGTGGGAATGTCGTGCGTCCCGGTGATGATGGGAGCGTCGAGACGATCTACTCCGTACCGCAGAAGCCCGAGAAGGAGACTTGGGGCAACCCGGTTCCCTCAGTCGTTGACGGGGAACCTGTTCTGCTTCAGTTCAGCAACCTTGGCAATTCCCGCCCGGTGCAAGGCCACGCGCCGTATGAGAAGCCGGTCACTCCGAAAGTCCCGAACTCAGTTCAGGAATACAACTACGCGAAAGAACACGGGTTTAAGGGCACCTATGCTGACTGGAAGTCGAGCAACAAGCCGGAGACCAACATTACATTCAACGACAAGGGATTCGATGAATTGTCTAAGCTGGACGCGCAAGCCATTTCCGATGTTGGCGAGGGCGTTCGGACTCTTCGGACCATCCTGCCGGATCTGGACCGTATGGTGTCTGCATCCGAAAAGTTTGGAACTGGCGCGATGGCAAACACGAAGCTATGGGCCGGACAATTCGCGCGGGCGTTGGACATTGAGGGCGTGGATAATCTTGAGCAAGGCGAACTCATCCGGGCTATCCAAAGCCGCCTGGCCCCGCAGATGCGCGCGACCGGTTCCGGCGCTTCCTCCGACCGTGATGTCGAAATGTTCCTGAATTCCCTTCCGAATATGATGCAGACACCCGGCGGCAACAAACTCATTGCCGGTAACTTCCGGCGCATCCTTGAACGAAAGCAAGCCGAAGAACGGATCATGCGCCAGCACTACCGAGAGACCGGGGGAACTCTTGACGGCGTTTATCAGCGGATTGATGAGGAATTAGGCCCGTCGATTTTCAACGACGAGGACCGCGCCTTGATGGTTGGCGCAGGGCCGAACGGCTTGCCGCAGTATCAGGCGACGCCGCAGGGACAACCGCAACCCCGCCTTCGGTACAACCCGGAAACGAATGAACTTGATCCGGTTGGGCCGACTCCCGGCGCAGGCGAAAGATTCTAGGCGGGTTGATCGTGGCAGCGACTATAAACGCCCCAATCAAGGCGCATCCCGTTGCTGATGTCGTCGCGTTCGATCTGCGAAAGGGGCGGACTGTACATCCGTCCATTTTCGCCAGTCTGGGTTTTGATATCCGGTCCCCAGACAACAACCACGCATTCGTTGAAATCGGGTGGCAATGGATACGGCACGTCCTGCCGCCACGGCTCGTTAAAATTCGGCCCAGTCTCCTTCGGCGGATCGTCCGCAGCAAAGGCCGGAACCGAAATCATCAGGGCGATGCCAAGCAAATGTCGCATGGCGAAAAGATAGGACAAGGCGATGCCGATTGAAATAGAAGCCCCGGACGGCTCCATAGTCGAATTTCCCGACGATATGGGCATGAACGACATCAAGCGTGTCATGCAGTCCAAGTTCGGGCGCCCGCAGGACGCCGTTTCCGGCCCCGTGGCGAGTCCTGTCAAGGAAAACGCAGGACATGGCCCGCGCGCCCAAAGTGCACCAGCGGCCCTTAAAACGGCTCTTGTGCCCATGAACGTAACCGGCGGCGGTTATGGTGCATTCGACCCGCACAATAAGCCTGTGGTCCCGGCGCAGCGTCCTGGCATCATCCAGACCGCGCTGGAAAAAGGAACCGCAATAAAGGGGGCGTTCACTGGCGAAGGCCGGCCGATGCAATTCCCCGATGCCCCGGAAGTTTCGGAGGCGGATATTGGCTTTTTCGAGTCCGTTGTTCCCAGCCTGAAAACGGGACTGACGACCGACCCGGCTGAAAAGGCGAAAATCATCGCGGATCATTTCAAGGGAGACCCGCGCTTCGGCGGTATCTTCCAGGATGAGAACGGCCTGCCGCTCGTGGTGTGGGAAGAAAAGCCGCACTACGTCAACAAACCGGGCTTCTCGAAACAGGACGCCACTGACCTCATCGCCCAAGGGACGATGTTTGCCCCGGCTTCAAAGTTGGTCGGAAGTGCGAGCACATTGGCCGGTCGCGCCGCGACGGCCCTTCCGTTCTACGCCGTCACCGATGTAGCCCAGCAGTACGGAACGAAGGCCGCAGGTGGGAAGGACGCGGTAGACCTTGGTCAGACGGGGACCGCAGCAAGTTTCGGCGCGATGGCTGAAGCGTTGTTGCCCCCGGCTCTTCGGGCGACCGGCAAGGCACTGCGCCCAACCGCGAGCAAGAGCCTGCCGCGCTACACCAGCGATGGTGATTCCATTCCCCTTACCCAAGGCCAGAGAACCGGGAATCTGGATCGTATCCGCGCCGAAGAGGGGATGAGGCAGGGTGCCTATGGCTCCGGTGCGTCTGGAATGATGCGCAATTTCGACGATGCCCAAATGGCAGCTATCGAGAAGCGCGCGGATAAACTGGTTCCGTCCGGCTTCGGTCAGGGCAAAATCCCTGACACCGGTGCGAGGTTGCAGGCGGACCTCATCGAAGAGGCAGGGAAACAGGATAGGGCCGTAGGCGCCGCCTATAAGGAGGCGCGCGAAGCGAAGGCCATGCTCGACCCCGCAACGGCGGTTTCGGTCGGCAAGGAACTAATTACCATCCCGAAAGAGATGCAGATATTCAGCCTGGACGGGATGCCCCAACTTCAGGGCGCCCTAGCTAAGCTGAAAACATTCGGGACACTGGCGAAGAAGAAGACCCTCAAGCCGGTCGATATCGCGCAGATCGAAGACTTCCGACGTGGGTTGAATACGGCCATCAGCGGGACGCAGGGAACGGAACGTGCCGCGCTGACCCGCATGAAGTCCAGGCTTGATGAAAAGATGGATGAGGCCGTTACCAACGGTTTGTTCAGTGGCGATGAAAACGCCCTCAACCTGCTGAAGGAGGCCCGCGCCTTACGGACGCGATACGGCCAATTGTTCGAAGCCGGGGAACACGACCCGGCTGGCAACGCGATGGTCAAAATCCTGGATGAAAAGCAGGCCAGCCCGGAACAGGCGATCAACTTCATCATCGGCGCCGGTCAGACGCAATCGAAGTCCCAGGCAATAGGTCTCGTGAAACGTATCAAGGAGGCGTTCGGACCTGACAGCGAGCAGGTCCAGGCCCTCAAGGGTGCGCTTCTCTACAAAGCCTTTACGAATGTCCAGAACGGGGAACACAGGCTCGCCCGTACCGCCATTGCGATCAACTCCCGGAACCTTCTGGACTTCAAGGCGAAGTACCTGGCCAAGGAACTTTTCACCGAAAGCGAGTTGAAGGAGGTTCGCCGCCTCACGAATGAGGTGGCACGCACCCTAACGCCTGCGGATGCCCGCAATCCGTCCCGTTCGGCATGGGCTTTTCTAGACGCCATGCAACGCCGGGGGTTGATTGGCACGCTGGGGAAAATCACGCAGGCAGTGCCGGTAATTGGTGCAACGGGCGATGCGCTAGAGAATGTTGGCGGGACGATCCAAGCGGCCCGCGCGGTCTCACAGAAGCCGCTCCCCCTTACCGCCCCGCTTGTGACCCCCGGCGCAGCCGCAGCAGCCCAAAGTGCGTGGGAGAACCGACCTACTCCCAAGCAATTTCCGAGTCGGTGACCTATGCCTGTTTCAACAACGAAAAAACAGACCAACCGATTCCAGCCAGGGCAGTCCGGCAACCCAGACGGCCGGCCCAAAGGCGCACGCAACAAGGCAACTGTCATGGCTGAAAAGCTCATGGCCGACGACGCGGAGGCCGTAACGCGCGCCATCATCAACAAGGCGAAGGACGGCGATATGCAGGCTGCACGCATCATCATGGATCGCATCGCCCCACCCAGAAAAGGCCGCACAATTGAGTTGGAATTGCCTGACATGAAGAACGCAACCGGAGTAGCAGAAGCCCAGGCGGCGGTTTTGCAGGCCGTCGGTGACGGCATCGTCAGCCCGGACGAGGGCAAAGTGCTTGCGGACATCATTGAGGCCCGCCGCAAAGCCATTGAAACCGTTGACCACGAAAAACGCCTAGCTGTCCTGGAACGCGCGAGGAACGCATGAACGCAGTGGAGAAGCGACTTTCAGTCCTGGAACGAACAATAAGCCCCGACTGCCTGGATATCAGCATCAGGGGTCTTTCACAGGCATCAATCGATAAGGTCGTGGCGCAGATCGGGGCGAGCCAAAAAGTTGGAACCGTCATCATTTGGGGCAGTCCAAGCACAGACGCGCCTGATGCAACAGTTCGCACTCACCGGCCAACGGATGCCGGCAATGGTGTGTCCCTATGGGGAACCGGTGGAACAGAATACGACTGGCGCACATAGAGAGGACCACATGCAGAAGACGACCGAAAAGCGGGTCAACAAACTGATTGAGGGTATGGACACTAAGGCCCGTATCCTGGCGACCCTGGAAGCCATCAGGAACGATGACGGCGAACTATTCGAAACCCTGAAGGCCACAGCCCCACGAAAAGATTATCGCGAAATCGACGCGGACGAAACGGACACCATCGAGGCATGCGAGAGCATGGCTCTGCATTTTGACAGGGCGTTCTTCATGACCCTGGCGGAGCGTAACAAGCTTGAATGGTGGATTTCGGATCTAGCCCCGGCCAAACCTGAAGATAGCGAAGGGCAAAGCAGCGAGACGGTGAAGAAAATCGAAGCCGTGTTGAGCCGCCGAAGCATTGAACTGGCTTCCATGATTGCCGCTATCAAGAAGGTTGCGGGTATGGTCGAGATACCGCTTGAGGCGATGCTCTGCTATTCAGCCGCCATCCACACGAGCGACTTTCAGCAATTCGACAAGCCGGATCGGGCGGACCCTGACCTTGTGACCGAAATTGTCGAAGCCCTTGCAGGCCGCTGGCGCACACATCGTTACGCGGCCTTTTGCATTGATACCGTTCTTTGAAGAGTGGCGCGGAATCCACGGGAGAAAGTCCAGGGCGCCGAAAGATAACAAGAATGCGCCGCCTCGTTTCAACAACAATACTACTTATCTCAATTTCAGGCTGCTATACCGCCCCGGATTTCAAAGGACCAAGCCATCTTGAGAATTTTGGGATAGGCCTTCTCGTCAATATTCTAACCGAATCAGACTATCCATCTGCCGAGGACCCTCCAAAAAGGGCGCCCATTAAGCCCATAGACATGGACAATGTCCCGCTAGCGAGTAACCGAGACTGCACCAGGTTCAAGAGCCTGTCCTCCTCCTGGTATGCCTGCCACCACAAGAAGTAGCTACTGGCTGAGACGATTGATTAACTTTTCGCTTTCCGAGAAGTTTCGTCACACCTTGGTCGGCATGGACTAAGTGCTTAAGGTGGTCCGCAACGCGTAAGAGAGCCTAGTGAGGTTTGCACCGATCCGTGCGGCCCTACGGGTTGTCTGCCTATGTAGACACTCAATTCGCAGGCGGAATGCCATGCTTCTCCCGAAACCGGTCGACCTGCTCATTAGGAACTTCGTTGGGATAACAGATAGGAGCGAGCCCACCCGGCTTGCTCCAGGCGCTTCTCTTGCCGCATTTGCTGCCGCTCGATGTTTTGTTTTAGGGGCACGGACACTTTCCAGGATATGATCGGATCGACTCCACGATGATGGCTTGCCGGATTTAGTCATCCGTCATCGGCTGCGCAGCTTGTAAGGTAGCTGGCGGCATCAGTAATGCCCGCGTCAGAAGAACGAATGCGAATGTCTTCCCCATCTCAACCACCCCCGCCATGATGTCTAGGACAGTACCGCGAGTTGAACTAGACTGGAACGACAAAACCTGAAGCGGAGGCCGATATGCGGTGGTTGCTGATGCTTGCCTTGGTACTTCTCCCCAGCATTGCCCAAGCGGAACCTCCCACTAGTTTCGACAGCGCCAAGGACGCGGCGGTTGTTCTGTGGTGGGAAATCGGCCCTGTCAGCTTCTATTGCCAGTGTCCCTATCGGCCGGCGACGGTAGAGGAAAAGATGATCCGAAGCGGCAATCTCTGGGTCGTGGGATCGGTTTGCGGCTACCGAGCAAAGGATCTGATCACCAGTAGCGGCAAGCCAAACGCGCGCACCACGCGGATTGAGTGGGAGCACGTCGTGCCGGCTGATTGGATTGCCACCGGGTTCGGATGCCAGGACATGACCCGCAGCGAGTGCCGGACGATCGACGGCTTCGAACCGGCGGAAGGCGACCTGTTCAATCTGGTCCCGGCCATCGGTGAATTGAACGGCGACAGGAACGCTAGACTCTACGGCGACATCCCAGGCGAGCCCCGCGCCTATGGCGCCTGTGACTTCGAGGTAGACGCTACAGGCGATGGGCCTGCTCACTCGCGTGGTATGGCGGAGCCAATGCCGTCGATCCGCGGCGACCTGGCCCGCGTCTGGTTCTACATGATTGATCGGTACAATCTCGTGCTGTCCGAAGACTTCAAGGCCATGCTTCAGGCTTGGTCCGTCCTAGACCCGATCGATAAGGCCGAGAGAGAGCGACACGCGGTCATTGCTGCAGAGATGGGGTGGAACAATCCGTTTGTAGTTGGGGAGTAAGTTTTGATGGAGGAACTCGAAAGCCGCTTACGCACGAATGGTGACGCAGCTTTGGGCGACCTAATTGGGCTGCCAGAAACCTTCCAACTGGAGTTCAAGGTAAAGAGTGATGCGTCAACGTCTTCGTTGTCGAAGGACGACAAGAGGAACCTCGGTAAGGCCCTTTCGGGATTTAGTAACGCCGATGGCGGCATTCTAATTTTTGGGGTGCGAACTGACAAAGTAGGCGGGGAAGACATCGCTACGGAGCTTGTTCCAATAGCAAATGTTAGGGCCTTTCAAAACGAAGTAAACAGCCTGTTAGGCGAGTATCTCCGCCCTGCAAATCCAAACATCGAAACCTTTGCGATTCCGTCATCCGGGGACGCAAAACTTGGCTATTTGGCATTGTTCATTGGCCGATCTGATAATCGCCCACACATGAGCATGGCGCCTGATCATCAAAAATATTTCCGAAGATCTATACAGGGAACAATCCCTATGGATCACAGCCTAGTTCGAGATCAAATGCTCGCCAGCCGGGATGCTGTTCTAGTCCCTTGGATTTCGGCTAGTGGGGGAAGTTCAAATGACTCGAGTAGCAACATTCGAATTGTTCCGTCATTAACCTTCGGATTATCTAATGAAGGGCTTGCTATGGCATCGCTACCCTTTGTTCGCATTCAAACATCACCAAAATTACGAATCGAAGACGCCGGAACTTTTCCTGTCCGCAAGTACCAACATTCAAAAGAAATTGTATCAATCAGTGCTACGCGCGATGGGGTACTACATGTCGGTGACCGAGCGATATTTGGATCATTCTCTTTTGAATCCTTGTTCGTTTCGAACATTCTTTTACATGCTGCACAAAGTGAAAATTTGGACCATTTGATTTCTCCCGAATACTCTCGCTTCGGGAGCAAATACGCCAGCAGCGACAATCGAATCAAAGGCGAGTTTGAAACCTTGGCGGTGCGTCTAACAATTGGAGCCGAGAATGCAGTTACGTCTGTTCACGAGTTCCAATTGTCACGCGAACAACTATTGCGCGTTTGTTTGTACCAGGTTCGGGACCGCTACGGGTTCTCAACAGAAGTGCTCGAGCGCCTCCCCGGAATTAATTGACTAAGACGCCCGAAACATCTGGGAGATCGACGAGAACCTTTGCCGCGCTGAACTGACGGAAGTTGAGAAGGCGCAGCACTTGTCACGGCGTAAAGAGTTGTTCGAGAAGCGGCCTACGAAAGAAAGTTCTGTCCAAAATTTGGACAAAACCCCAGGACGACCAAAGACAGGCGATTTTGCCAGGGAAGTTTCGTCAATGACTGGCGAGAGTAAGTCGTCAGTTCACAACGCCGTCTCCCGTGGAGAGAAAATCGCCCCTGACGTTCTGAACGATATCCGTGGAACGCAGATGGAAAAGGGCGTTGAACTGGATGCGCTCAAGGGCTTTTCCCACGACGAGTGGCGGCATAATTATTCTGCGCTTCGTGCCATCTCCTGGCGCTTACGCGCTTTGGCGCGGCTCTTGAATTTTTGCGAGGATGCTAGGCCCACACGAGATTCGTACATCGTCGCCTGTCCTTGGTAATTACCTTCCGGGACCTTCGCGGGTCTTTCAAATCTGGCTTCATATTCTTCGATATGGCGCGGGAGAATACGGACTGATGCGCCGGGCCGCCTAATGCATCCTAGTTGGCCGGCTTCAATGAGCCGATAGACTGTCTTTTCGCAACAGGACAAGGCCGGTTGTCGTGCGGCCCATGCCACGCTGTACTTCACAACCTCTTTGGGCATATCGAAAACCTCCCCATCACTTTTTCAAACGCACCCCAGCCCCGCCGCCATTTTCCGGGATGAACTCCACGCCGGCGGCTTCAAGGGCTTTCTGGACAGCGACGATTGTCCCGACATGCCCCGATAGTGGCCCGTCCATTTTCTCAAGGCGCTTGATGGTCGGCAGAGACACGTTGGCGGCTTCTGCCACCTGTTTCTGATCCATGCGCAGAATTGCCCGCGCCCCCCGCAATTGTTCAGCAGTCAGCATATTGATACCTCACGGTTAAATTATGACGTCCAGGGTATTGAAACCTGGCATCCTCAATCTTATACCTAGGGCATCAGAATTGAGGCGACAAGGCCATGCACTACCTGAACACATCCCGAATTAACCCCAGCGACCTGGCCCGCAAGCCAGTCTCCAAGCCCTCCCGTGTCATGCGCCGCGCTTGGCGGATCGCGGAAAGGGCGGCGGATCTGTTCGGTGGCCGGAAGTCGGATTTCTTCCGGGAAGCGTTGCGGCAGGCATGGGCGGAAGAAAAAGACCCGTCCGCTTCGATCCTGAACGATATCCGCCAGCGCAAGGCGGCTGGCCTTGGATCCACCGTGCAGCGGCGCGGCGGCTATCAGGGCCGGAATTGGTACACCGCAGCAATGAACACATAGGAGGTATACTCATGAACGTGAATACCCAACAGCCCAAGACGATGGTCGAAGCCGTCAAAGCCTACGAGGCGATTTGCCGAGCGGCGAGGCCAGACGATGAAAACTGGTTCGCACCGGATGACATGGTGCGCGCCGCTCCAATCCGTACAACGGAAGACCTCGCGGCATTCATCGAATTTTTGAAGGCAGAAGCGCTGAGTGAAATCGGGACGGACCGCACAGACATTCGTACTTTCGATGATATCGACGGGCGCGGCTTCGACTGGGAGGGCATGGCCGTCTTCAAGCTGGCCCGCGAAGCCGCGAACTTCCTGCCTGTTTCGGCGGCGGATCTAGGCATCCATCTCCATGAAGTCGCCGAGAAATGGCGCGCCGAAGCGATTCAGGATCAAGCGGACTATCTGGCCGACATTCGCCGCAAGGCAGACGCCCTTTCGCCAATCCAGCACCAAGCCCTGAAAGCCGCTGCGGATTGGCCGCGTAGCACCGTCCATCGCGATTTCGGGTGGCATGTCGTCTACCACGCCTGCCTGTTCATTGGCCAAGAATGCCGCCCGGATGTCGTCGGCCAGGATGCCTTCGATGCAAAGGTTCAAGACCGTGCGAAAGCTATTCAAGACGCCTTCCCGGATTTGACGGCTCTAGGGCTGGTCAAGGCATCGGTCGACGGCTTCACGGCGGAACTGGAAGGCCGCACCGTCCTGGATGCCATCAACTGAATTTGAGTGGTGAAGGAAGTCACAATTTCCCGAAAGGATTTTACATCATGACAAGCCAGATTCCATTGTCTCAAAACGTCCACAACAAGGCCATGTTCCCGGACCTGCTCTCCATGGAAACGCGCGACCTTTGCGCGCTCTATGAGGCGGCGTTGTGCTTGGATGACGTGGCTATCGCTTGGTCCAACATGCCGAGGTACCAGACCGAGAGCGAGGCATTTCCGGGTTGCTGCAACTATACCCCAGCCGGTGAAACGGTGGTCGCGTGGAGCACCTTCTATTCGGACGTGAGGGAATCCATCGCGGCAGAACTGCAAAAGCGCCCCGTCACGGATCAGACGTTCATGATACTGGTGGAGCATGTCACCCGATACCGGGATGACCCTGCCGAAGTCGTGAACCTCGCAGCCGGCCTGCTTGCCCGCCGCGATGCGGTGCCACAAGCGGCATAATCAATCCCACAAAGCGCCCTGACTTGCCCCGCTTCGGCGGGGTTTCTTTTGTGCCCCCATCTAGTTCGCGTCGGGATGAGGTTTCCGCGTCACGTGCTTGGCCCATTTCCATTGATACACACAGACAACATGGACTGGGCTTCCTGATGGGGCCGCTTCGATAAGAATTTCAGATGAAAAATCGCAATACCGGGCGGCGACAGAACTGTACGGAACCCATTCAGGATCTACTTGGAAATGCGCGATATCGCCTTCGCTGCATAGGTTCAGCGGGCCATCCTTCCCGGACATCTCCTTAATCAACTCACTGACATTGCAGATGTCTTGAGCCAGTACTGTGGCTGGAAACACGAGCGCCAGCACCAAAGGCAAAGATTTCCTAACCATCCCATCCCCCTCTGGTTAACGACAATACCCCGGCAATCTATAGGCATTGTGCAACCCCGTGCGCTTCGCCTGCCGCTCGTCCGCAGCATACCGCCCGCCGCTATACCGTGGACAATCCCGCGCCAGTCCAGCCCGGATTATAAGGGCCGAAATGTCAGATCCATCCAGGAAGCAAGTCCCAACCAAACGGTCATATGTTTTTTCGCCGTTCAGCTTGCACCGCAGAGACTTCCCAAGCACCAGTGCCCGCATGAAATCGGACGATGCCTTACCGAATGGCTCCCCGCGTTCCGGCGCTGAGAGGCCCTGTAAACGGATCGGCACGCCTTCCACCTCGATAGTATCACCGTCCCTGACATGTGTGACGGTGCCGGCTATAGATGAATCAGAAGCAGGAAGGACGCTTCCAGCGAGTGCGCCCAGGTTTTTCCGTGCATCTTCATCAAAAACAAGGTTTGCAACGAACACCGCAATGAATACCGCCAGTAATAGGGCGGCTTCACGGGTTGGGATACGGCGGCGGCGCGTTGAGTGGCGGAAGGGGAAGACGTTTTTCATTCGCTGAACGTATCGGTTGCCGAATTCGAGCGCGACTACTGTTGAACGACAATTTACCAAAAACCTATGCCGCTCACTTAGCACCTTGCTCCTGCAATTCCTTCCTCAACTTGAGCACATGCCTTTCTATTACTCTCGAATCGATACCTTCCTTGCGCTCCCTTTCAAGGCGACGCTCAAGAGTTTTGAGCATACGGGATTTCACACAATCCCCACCAATTGCGCCGGACTTTCCTTTTTGTCTCCCTCGCCGCTCAACAAGCGGCATTGTGATGCTAATGTTAGGAACCTCGACACCCGGTGGAAGGCTTTCCCAAATCATCTCCAGTTGCTCTTCGCTGAATAACCGCTTCCCACGACCTGGCGTCATTCGGTAGTAAGGGCGTCCTTGCTCGTCGAAAGGGCCAATGCGTTGCAGGTGCGCCTCTAGGACGCGAACGGATATCCCAAGCCTCTTGGCGGCTTCCTTGATGCCTAAAATTTTCAACACAGCGCTTCCGTCTCCGATGATAGATTCCGACCTAGCCCTAATCGCTGCATTCCCTGGCCCCTACAAGTCGGCATTCGGAACCATGCGCCGGGAACGGACCGCGCAAGAAAACATCGCCCTAAAACGACCGGCGGCGGAAGGCTACCTGGAACGCACACCGCAGCGGCGCGGCCATGACCTCTATGTGATGACCAGGAAGGGGCAGGATGCCGTGAAGGACGGGCTAGGGCCGCTCAATAGCGGAGAATAGCGGCCCCGCTTTTGTCAGCAGAACGGCATCGTACAGGGTAGGACAATAGGTAGGATAATCCATGAAATTATCCATAAATAATTGAAATGATTAGAAAAGTGGCGGAGAGACCGGGACTCGAACCCGGGGACCGTTTTAACACGGTCACGGATTAGCAATCCGCTGCATTACCACTCTGCCATCTCTCCATGCCATGACGCCGGCCGCGGGGTTGGTGCGGGGCGTCGAGCGGTAAGCCGCGTGATTAAGGGGGCGGGCAGGCGATGTCAATCCGATTTCGGAGCGCTGTCCGATTTCGGAAACCGGTCGGCAATCGGCGCCGCGCAAAGCCGAAACGCGGCGTGGGGCTTGTTTCCCCGGACCGGAGCTTCTATGTCGCGGTCGAGGGCCGCCGCGCCGGGAAGGCTGGGGCGAACTTGCCGTGAACCAGGATCGGAGTCCGCCATGACCATGACCGTGGACGAACTTGTCGACAGTTTCGAGTTCTTCGATGACTGGGAAGACCGCTATGCCTATGTCATCGACCTGGGCAAGAAGCTGCCGCCCATGCCCCAAGCCGAGATGGTCGAGGAAAACAAGGTGCGCGGCTGCATGAGCCAGGTCTGGCTGGTCTGCGAAAAGGACGAAACGGC